>ENA-ORCM01001155-ORCM01001155.1-human-gut-metagenome-genome-assembly--contig:-NODE-1155-length-23133-cov-16.402065_pt1 | contig 23133 bp, 21 predicted proteins | sample MGYA00242906_ERZ507928 | MGnify/ENA primary metagenome ERZ507928 (study PRJEB26167, sample SAMN06115497) | human gut metagenome | host: Homo sapiens | place: China:Shanxi | collected 2015-05-07...
AGAGCCTGACCCCCGACCAGTTCGATGAGCTGATGCAGTTCATTGGCAAAGAGGTCGAGTTCTTCGGCAAGAAGATGAACTGAACCATTTGAACCCTCTCCGTCATCGCTGCGCGATGCCAGCTCTCCCGAAAGGGAGAGCTTTTTTGTTTGCGGGGAACATTCTGCTGCCCGTGCTGGCTTTCCGGCCGTTCCCCGAAAGGGGTCGTTTCCTCATTTTCTTTTCCGCAGTTTTGTGTTATACTATAGTGTATTTTGCAGTTTACTTCTGAAACGAGGTATTTTCAATGAAAGCACATATTGCACGCAACCAGAATGCCGGGGTGCCGCTGGCGCTGGGCTGGAACCTTTCCGCCGGCGACCGCGGCAAGCTGGACGGCATGGCCCCTGCCTTTGGCATGAAGGTCCTGCCCGTGTCCCCTGCCGACGCCGGCAAGACCGTGGCGCAGCTGCTGGGTGAAGTGGAGACCAGATCCGCCCGCACGCTGGTGCTGGAGCCGGAGGCTTACCCGTCCGCTCTGGTGCTGGCCAACTTCAAGGACAAGGACGTGGACACCCTGCTGGACCTGATGAAGCAGGCGCAGGTAAACATCCCCCTCAAGGCCGTGGTGACCCCCGCCAACCGCAGCTGGGTGTTCGGCGACCTGCTGGCCCACCTGCAGGAAGAGCACACCGCCTTTACCGCAGCAAAGGAGAACCAGACCCGATGAAAACCACCCTGTTCAACCGCCTCACCGCCGGACTGCTGACGGCGGTGCTCTGTCTGAGTGTGCTGGCCGGCTGTGCCGCCAAGCCCCAGAAGGAGCTGACCCGCTACAGCACCATCTTCTATGATGTGTTCGACACCGTCACCCAGGTGATCGCCTACTGCGAGAGCGAGGAAGAGTTCACCAAACAGATGGAAGCCCTGCACGCCGACCTGATCTCTTACAACCAGCTGTACGACATCTACAACGACTACGACGGCGTGGCGAATGTGAAAACCATCAACGACAACGCCGGCAAGGCCCCCGTGCAGGTGGATGACCGCATCCTGTCCATGCTGGAGCTGGCTCAGAAGATGTACGACACCACAAACGGCAAGCTGAACGTGGCCATGGGCAGCGTGCTGAACATCTGGCACAACTACCGCGAGGCCGCCGAGAGCCACCAGAACGAGGCCGACAACACCCTGCCCACTCAGGAGGAGCTGGAAGCCGCAGCCCAGCACTGCGACATCAACAATGTAGTGATCGACGAGCAGGCCAAGACCGTGTACCTGGCCGACCCGGAGATGTCGCTGGATGTGGGCAGCGTGGGCAAGGGCTACGCCGTGGAAATGGTGTGCCAGGCCGCGCAGGCCCGGGGCCTGACCAGCGCACTGGTGAGCGTGGGCGGCAACCTGCGTGCCATTGGCAAGAAGCCCGACGGCAGCCAGTGGACCGGCGGCGTGGAGAACCCGTGGAACGCTTCGGAGGTGTACACCACCGACTCCCTGTTCGGGGCCGCCATCAACATGAGCGACATGGCACTGGTGACCAGCGGCGACTACCAGCGCTACTTTGTGGTGGACGGCAAGCGCTATCACCACCTGATCGACCCGGACACCCTGTGGCCGGCTGCCTATTTCAACAGTGTGACTGTGCTGTGCCCGGACTCCGGCATGGCCGACTGTCTGACCACCGGCCTGTTCTGCATGCCGCTGGAAGAGGGCCAGAAACTGGTGGAGTCGCTGGACGGCGTAGAGGCCATGTGGTGCACCCCGGACCAGCAGGCGGTCGCCTCCAGCGGCTGGGAGAGCCATACCCGGAAGTAACCGGAAATTTCCGGAAATTCATCTCATAAGCAAAAGCCCCGTGTGTTCACGATGCGGAACACACGGGGCTATGTTTTTGCTGTGAGTTTGTCGGCTCAGAAGCCGGTCGGCGGGACGTAATAGCTGGGCAGGCCGCCTTTCTGGCTGGCTGCTGCCTGCTGGCGCAGTGCCGAGCGGGTAACCTCGGCCCAGGAATACTGGGTCATATATTCACCGCGGTAGCTGCTGATGGTGGAGCGGTCTCCCCGCAAGAAGTTGTAATAATCGCACTCCACCTTGCTGGTGTCGATGGCCAGCGTACTGCGCCCGCGCACCAGAAGTCCACGCACGCCGGCGTCCTCCAGCGTATGGCTCAGGTCAAAGATCAGATTGCGCAGATGGCTGTGCAGGGACGCCGTGTCGGGCTTGTCCTCCCAGAGCACGGCCAGCATCTCGCCGTTGGTGCAGGTGGCACCGTTGCGGTCCACCAGATAGGCCAGCAGCTCCTTGCTCTTGCTGCGCTTGAACGAGAGCGGACGCCCGCCCACGAACACTTCAAAGTTGCCAAAGCACTGCACCTTGACGCCCGCAGGCACATCCTCGGCCGGATACCGCAGATTTTCCAGCACATTGCGCACATCAGCCTCGTTAGCCGGTTTGAGCAGGAAGCCGCTGACAAAGATCTGCAGGGCTTCCAGCGCATACTCAGGGTGTTCCGTCACCACGATCAGGTTGCAGCGCGGCTGGATCTTCTGGATCATGCGAGCCAGGGCGAGGCCGTTCATCCCCGGCATCTCCAGATTCAAAAAAGCTGCATCCATCGGACCCTGACGCAGCCAGGTCAACGCATCGTCTGTGGTCATCGCACTGATATAATCGCAATCCGGTGCCACTCTGCACAAGATACGGATCAGAGAATTGATCGCAAGCTGTCCGTCGTCTACGACCAGAATTTTCATCCATATCACCTCCTGACATATGTAAGCAACTTCCCCTTTTCCTTATGATTTTATCACGCAGACGTTCTTTAAGCAAGTTCTTTCGGGCAAAAAAAAGCCAAAAAGCCATTCCCGTCGGAAACTCTCGTCGTGCTTTTGGCACTTTGACGAGAAATCCGACCCGAGAATGGCAATTCTGACTGTTTTATGGAGTTAGCAGTAAGGCATTGTTTCTGCCAGTCAGCGCATCCGCATCCGGCTGTCCCAGTATGCCGCACAGCCGCTCATAGGCCGCCTGCATCCGGGTGGCCCGGGTCGTGCAGTTATGTGCGTCCGAGGAGATCGCGTCCACAAGGCCCTCCTTCAGCCAGCGGTCCAGCTTCCGGCGCTGAAAGAATCCGCCCTCCAGCACCGTGGCCGCATTGACCTGACAGCGGATGCCGTACTGTTCCTTCAGGCGGCGCAGCGCACCGCTGCGGGCAAGGCGGGGGTAGCGCTCAATGTGCGCCAGCAGCACCCGGTAGCCGCTGCCGGTGATCTGCCGCAGGGCCGTTTCCACTTCCGCCGCCGCCACATCGGGCACGAACTCCAGCAGCACCCAGTCGGTGCTGCCCAGCGTGATCAGGCTGTGCTCGGCCGCCGCATAGGCCGCAGCCGGGGTATACAGCAGCTCCGAGCCGCTTTCCAGCATCAGGTCGTAGCCCTTTTCGGCGCAGTAAGCCCGTGCAAAATCAAGATGCCGCTGATACACGTCCCGCGGAAAGGGCTCCATGCCCGGCGTGCTGTGAGAGGTGGCAAACAGACGGGTGACCCCATCCGCCGCCGCCGCATCCAGCATGGCAAACATCTCTTCCCGCGTGCGGGCACCGTCGTCCACACCATAGACGAAATGCGCGTGATAATCCGTAAAGCCGCTCATTTCTTTTCAGCCGTGTGCTTGTGCTTATAGTACCGGTTGTAGTAGCCATATTTGCCGTAGGTACGGTAGTAATACTTGCGGCTCAGGTAGCTGTCGTAATCCACCTGGTTCAGCACAGTGCCCAGGATGGGGCAGCCGCTCTGCTCGATCTGCTGCTTGACGTCCAGCAGCTCCTGGCGGCGCACATCGTTGTACTGCACAGCGATCAGAGTGCCGTCGCAGGATTTTGCGATCTCGGCAGCATCAATGACCACGCCCACAGGGGCGGCGTCCACCAGCACATAATCCACCATCTGGGCCAGGGTGTCCAGCAGGTCCTTGAAGTGATGGTTGCTCAGCAGAGCCAGGGGGTTGGGCACATCCCGGCCCACCGGAACCATCAGGGCACCGGGGATATCGGTCTGGTAGATGACCTCCTCCATGCCCACCATGCCGGCCAAAAAGTGGGAAAGGCCCTTGTCGTCGTTGCGGCCGTTCTCAAACTGCAGGCCGTACTGGGTGTTTACCATGCTGCGGCGCAGGTCGGCGTCCACCAAGGCCACCTTCATGCCACGCTGGGCCAGGGTCCGCATCAGATTCATGGACAGATAGCTCTTGCCCTCCGAAGCGTGGCAGCTGGTGATCATGATCTTTTTTACAGTTTCACCTGCAAAGGACAGGTTGGTGCTCAGGGTGTTGAAGGCCTCGCTGCCTGCATAGTCCAGTTCCGGAAATTTTGTGATCTTCAGCTGTTTCATGCCTTCCTCCCGGTACCGCCCACACGGCGGCGAATATCTTTGCTCAGGCGCTTCATGCGGCGCTGGAAGTTGCTGCCCTTTTTGGGCTCGGTGCCACCCACCAGGGGCACAGAGGCCAGCACCACCATGCCGGTGTACTTGCGGATCTCCTCAGCGGATTTATAGGTATCGTCCAGCAGCACTCGCAGCACCACCACACCGCAAGCCAGCACAAAGCCTGCCAGGAAGCCCAGCAGGATGTTCTTGGACTTGCTGGGGCTGAAGGGGTTGGCCGGTACCCGGGCCGAGGACATGATGGTGGGCTCGTCGGTCTTCATCTTCTCCGCAATGTAGCTTGCGCCCACCTCAGCATACTCATTGGCAATGGCTGCAGCCTCTTCGGGGTCTGCATCGGTCACCGTAATGTCCAACATACGGGTGTCGTTGGCATTGGTCACGCTGAGCATGTTGTCCATCTGGGTATAGGTATAGTCCAGATCCAGTGCACTGATGACCTTTTCGTGCACCTCCCACATCTCAAACACCTTGATGTAGTCGCTGGTCAGGGCGCTGCCGATCTGAATATCCGACAGGTTCAGCACCGAGTCGTTGCGGCTGACCACATAGATGGTAGAGGTGGCCTTGTAGAGGGGGGTCACCAGCAAAAAGGTATAGAGTGCTGCCAGCACCATTCCTGCTGCGGCGGCTGCCGCAATAAACTTCCAGTGGTCCAGCAGGCCCATGCAAAGTTCCAGAAGATCAATGGTATCTTCTTCCTGCTGCGGCCGCACCTCGGAACGATAAGGTTCCCGCGTTAAAGTATCTCGCTGCACTTCGTTGCTCCTTTAAAATCCCTTGGCTTTCTCCGTGAAAAATGCGGCGTCCTCTTTTTCGGAAGAGAGCGCCGCAGGACAAAGTCGTTCTGTTTTTACTTCCTGGTCACAGCTGCAATGTAGGCCTTGCCTGCCTGCAGGTTGATCATGGTAGTGGCATCCAGCTCCAGCTGGACCTTACGGACCTTACGGGCCACACCGTTCACCACAACGGTCTCCTCCACGACCACACCGGCCAGAGGCAGGTTGACGATCTTGCCGTTGGGGGTCTTGACACGGATGATCACGGCAACGGTGGTGCCGCTCTCCGGCAGAGCTGCCATGGGGACCTTGACGGTGATCTTGTCCATGCCGGTCTTGTAGCCGGAGACCTTGATCTCCTTGATCTCGCTGACGGTCACGGCGTTCTTCTCAGTGCCCAGGATCTTCGCAGCGGCATCCACAGCCTCTGCAGTCAGGTACTTCTCCACGCCCTCGCCCTTCAGCTGGGTCTCTTCCTTACTGGAGTCCTCCGTGGTCTTGACCTCCACCTGCAGGCCCTCGCTGCTGACAGAACCGGAAGTAGAGACCTCGGTCTTGCCTGCATCGGCATCGGTGCCAGTCTTGCTGGGCACAGACTCCACAGCAAAAGCGGTAGCGGCAGCCATGCTCACCAGCAGAGCTGCGGAGACCATGGCGCAAACGATCTTTTTCATTTTCATAAGAATATACCCCTTTCAGACCAGTTCTCTCGGCTTCGAGAGCGTCTTTATCCTAAACGTGTCTTGGGCACGCTTATTCAACTTTTTCGTAAAACAGCTGCAGCACCGCCTGCTGCAACGCATCGGCATCCGGATAAAACTCCATAAAGCCATCCTCCCCGACCTGATAGGTGCCATCCGGTTTGATGGTGTCCAGCCGGGTGTAGTCCTTTGCCGCCCAGGCCTCGTTCACCAGCTGACCTTTGGCCATGCTGGTGGTCAGGTAGGGCTGCAGGGCGTCGTAAGCCTCCGAAGCAAAACTCTGGCTCTGCTGCAGTTTTTCATCCAACTGCACCGACAGCTGTCGGATGTAGCTTTCCTGCCGCGCCATGCGGGCCTCGTTGGTGCCTACACCGACACTGCGGCGGGAGCGGACATAGGTCTCGGCCTGCTCGCCCTGCAGCGTGAGGGTCGTACCCTTGGTCATGGCCGGGTCGATGGCGGAGAAATCATCCTCCAGCGTCACGGTCACACCGCCTGCCAGATCGTTCAGGGTGGAAATGCCGTCCAGCCCCATGGCCAGATACTGGTCAATGGTCTGTCCGCCCAGCAGGTTTCCCGCTGCTTCCACGGTCACCTCGCAGCTGGTCTGGCGGCCATCGCCAAAGGCATAACCCAGGCAGATCTGCTGCGTCACCGGCTCGTAGCGGTCACCCAGCAGGCCCAGCACCGTCACGGGGGTCATGGTGTCGCGGTCGATCTGCAGCTGCTGCACCGTCTTGTCCGCGTCATCCAGTACCACCAGCCGCAGAAAGTCGGCCTGGCCGGCCTTGCGGTACTCGTAGCTGTCCTGAGTGTCGTGGTCCACGCCCATGACCAGGATCGTGGTCAGGCGGCTTTTTTTGCGGTAGGTCACGCCGTCCACTTCCACAGTCTCCTGGTCGGCCTGGGGCAGCTGGGTGCGGGTCTCCGGCTTTTCTGCCCGTTTCTCCAGCCAGCGGCCCCCGCCGTACAGTACCAGCACGACCGCCAGAACGGCCAGCAATGCTGCTACAGCATGAAAAACCGTCTTGTTTTTTTGTTCTTGTTTCTTCAACGGGATTGCTGCTCCTTGCTTTGGTTCGAAACGCTCTGGGATTCCAGAGCACCTCATTTATTTATTATGCGTCACACTTCCGCAACTGTCAATAGATTTTATTTCATCTTTCCTGTTTTTTTCATGTTTTTCTGTCACATAAACGCAACCGGCCCCGGCTATGGAAAACTACCTTCCACAGCCGGGGCTGGTTCGTCTGTTTTATTTCAGGTCCAGTTCCGGCGGTACGTCGATCTGGTCTGAAACATATTTCCCGTTCTTCTTGCGCTGGCGCACACACTCGGTGAGCAGATATTCGATCTGTCCGTTCACCGAGCGGAAATCATCCTCTGCCCAGGCAGCAAGGGCATCGTAGAGTTTGGCGTTCAGGCGCAGGGGCACCTGCTTTTTTGGCTCGGCCATCAGTACAGGCTGCCGCTGTTCACAACGGGCTGGGCGTCGCGGTTGCCGCACAGCACCACCAGCAGGTTGGACACCATGGCTGCCTTGCGCTCGTCATCCAGCTCTACCACCTTGTTTTCGTTCAGACGGTCCAGTGCCATTTCCACCATGCCCACGGCACCGTCCACGATCATCTTGCGGGCGTCGATGATGGCACTGGCCTGCTGGCGCTGCAGCATGACCGCTGCGATCTCCGGCGCGTAGGCCAGATAGGTGATGCGGGCTTCCACCACCTCGATGCCGGCTTCGGCCACATTCTTCTGGATCTCGTCGCGGATGCGGGCGGCCACTACCTCCGAGGAGCCGCGCAGGCTGCCCTCGTCGGCCACGCCGTCTCCGGTGGTGTCCACATTGGGGGCAACATCATAGGGGTACACCCGCACCACGTTGCGCAGGGCGCTGTCGCACTGCAGGGAGAGGTATTCCTTATAGTTGTCCACGTTGAACACAGCCTTGGCGGTATCGGTCACGCGCCAGATGACTGCAATGCCGATCTCCACCGGGTTGCCCAGGCAGTCGTTGATCTTCTGCCGGGAGTTGTTGAGGGTCATCATTTTCAGGGAGATCTTTCTGCTCATGGATTCGGCACTGACCTGGGCATTCTGGCCGCTCTGGCCAAACAGCGCAGCCACGCTGGTTTCCTTGCTGTTCACATCTCCGCTCTGGCTCAGGCGGGTACCGGCGGCAGGGTTGACAGCGGTGCAGAAGGGGTTCACCCAGTAAAAGCCCTGTCCCTTCAGGGTGCCAATGTAATCACCGAACAGGGTGAGCACCAGCGCTTCCTGGGGCTTCAACACCTTCAGGCCGCAGAACAGGAAAACGCCTGCGATCCAATACCCGATGGACAAGATCAGCAGCGGCAAGCCCAGAAGCATCCGGTCTGCATCCAGCAGGGTGATGCTGTAAATGAACAGGGCAACGGCTGCCACATAGCCCAGCAGGGTCAACAGCAGCACCGCCATGCCGTTTTTGCGGGTATTCAAAATTTTCTCTTCCATAACAAGTCCCTCCTTATCAGGGTCGGAAGCGTTTCTTTCTGATATCAAAATCATATCACTTTGCAGAAGAGCTGTCAAGTATTTTCAACAAAAAACCCCGCCTGCCCGGGTAAAGCGGGCAAAGTGGGGTCAAATGTTATAGGTGCGCCGGGCAGGCAGGGTTTCAGGCGTCTGCCTGCGCTTCTCCCCCAATCAGCACCACGGCAACATCATTGACGTTAGTACCGGTAGCACCGGTGATGATAAGCCCCTCCACCGCCTGCAAGGCGTGGTAGGCATCGTTGTTTTGCAGGGTGTCGAACACGTTCCAGCCCTTTGCCGTCAGTGCCGCGGCGGTGTCGCCGTCCACATAGCCACCAGCGGCATCGGTGGGGCCGTCGGTGCCGTCACTGCCCACCGAGAACACTGCGGCGTTCTGTCCCGCCAGTGCCGGGGCTGCGGCCAGCGCCAGCTCCTGATTGCGCCCACCCAACCCTTTGCCGGTCAGGTGCACCACGGTTTCCCCGCCCGCGATAAAGGCCAGCTTTTTTCCTTGTCCCGCATGGGTGCGGGCGATGGCACCCAGAAAGCTGCCTGCCTCCCGCGCCTCGCAGCAGAGCCGGTCGGTGAGGAGCAGCGGTGCATAGCCCAGTTCCCGGCAGGCTTTAGCGGCAGCGGTGCACAGCTCTCGGACGCTGCCGGTGATCTGCGTGGTCACGTTATCAAGGGCTTTCGGCGTTTCCTGCGCCAGCAGCGCCTTTGCCTGTTCTGACAGGTTCAGGTGGTATTTCTCCGCAATGGCAAGCGCTTGTGCACAGGTGGAGGAATCCGGCACCGCCGGGCCGCTGGCAATCATATCCAGCGGATCGCCCAGAATATCGCTGAGCACGATGCTGAACACCTTTGCCGGAGCACAGGCCTGTGCAAACCGACCGCCCTTGACCGCGGACAACCGCTTGCGAATGGTGTTCATCTCCACAATGTCCGCTCCGCTGGCAAGGAGCTGATTGGTAATGTCCTGCAATTCCCCGCCGGAGACAAGCGGCTTTTCAAACAGGGCGCTGCCGCCGCCGGAAAGCAGAAACAGCACCGTATCCTCTGCGGTCAGTCCCTGCACCAGCGCTAAAGCTTTTTCGGTGGCTGCAAAGCTGTTGTCATCCGGCACGGGATGACCTGCCTCATAACAATTTACACCGGGGATTCTGCCTTTTACATGGCCGTACTTGGTCACCACCACGCCGCCGTCCACGCGCCCCAGTGCCTCCACGGCGGCATGTGCCATCTGCCAGGCGGCCTTGCCCGCCGCCACCAGCAGCACTCTGCCGCCCCTCGGCTGAAAGTTTTCCAGCGCGCGGCACACCGCTTTGTCCGGCAGCACCGCCTGAATGCTGGAACAGATGATCTCATCCGCATCCCGCCGCAATATGGTATTCATAATACAGCCCTCCTAACAGAGTTTGCCCATCCTCGATCCGAATGACCTGCTGCGCAATTTCCGGGTGATGCAGGGCTTTACGATAAGCGCATGGGCGATTGCCACACGCTGCCGCTGTCCGCCGCAGAGCTGCGCGGAAAAATCACCACCGATCGGCACGATGCTGAATAAATGGTGGGTTGGCAAAGTCAATCAAGCATTATGTTTTACTCAGCAGTTATCGTTATTCCATAACTTTCCATTCCAGCGTAGTTCAAATAATATACTCCTCCTGCTTTGATCGTGAGGGTCTTTCCGCTTTCAGCATTAAATGTTTCTAGTCCGTATCCATCGGCTCTTTTTACAGTTGTTCCTGCCGGAACCGTAAATGTTGCGCCATAACCTCTTTTCGATACGCCCAGAATTGGCTGTGAGAAAATAAGCTTAGTGTCCCAGTCGCCGTCCACTACACCATTGTTGAAGAACTTTTCCTGAACGCGAAGCGTTGTTCCTCCAATTGTATTCCTCCAAAGCGCAACCCCAAAGTTATGCTTCAAACATTTTCCAGCTGACACAGCCGTCCAGCCAGAATTTTCCGTTTCCAGAGGTCATGCGCACCTTATTCTGTGCATCCAGATCGTTAAAGTGCCACCACTCCGAGGCCAGCGGTGTCATGCCTGCATTGGTACAGTACCCCTGCAGCCGCCGCGCACCGTCTGTCATGGATGCCGCTGCAGTGGCCCGCTTCCATGCGGTGGCCGAATTAGAAGTTACCGGGCCGGTAAAGCAGGCCGCCGCACTGCTCAGCTCGTGCATGGCAGAGGGCATGGCGTATTCCTCACCGGTCACCTGTACAAAGGGACACCCCGCCATGCTGTGCTCTGTCTGCTCAGTGATGCGCAGCAGGGTCGTGTCCATTGCCACACCGCGCTGATGGTTGGAAAGAGACGTTGCAATAAACCAGCCGATATTCCACGCGCCCTTGTTCAGCGCCGTCATCAGTTCCTTGTCCATCCTTGCCTTGGCGTACACTGCATCCTTTACCAGCATCTGCACCTCATAGGGCCGGAATGTCTCTATGATCTTCAGGCAATCGCCCGCCTTCAAAGCGCTTTTCTGCGCTGCACCAACCTTTTTTGCCATGGCGTAATTGATAGGCATTAGATACTCATCCCGCCCAAGGCGCTGGTTGTAGAACAGGCCGTCATACAGTTTCTGTCCCGTAATGCCTTCAATATCCTTTCCGCAGGTTTTAAAGATCGATGCCTTGGCATTGGGGTTTTCGTATACGATGGAAGGCAGAACATCGGGCAGATTGATCATACACAGTTCATTTTCCAACCAGCCCACGGTGCCGTCCAGCAGGCAGACCTGCCAATATGCGCCAGACTCCTGCCGGATATAAAACATATCTCCCGCTGCAAGTCTGCGCAGTACCGTACTGGTCCTATCCGGTCTCTCGTACAGCAGCATCACAGCCGCCCCTGCAAAGCCTGTTGAACCTTCCAACGGCAGTTCGAAGTTCTGGGGAACGCGGATGCCATCCCGCAGAACCGCATTGTCGTCCAGTGCTGCATTCCACATCGGTCCGGTTTCAGAGACCGGATCACTGACTTCCTGCTGCTGCCAGCTGACAGCCCGCTCTTCCACTGTGGGGTTCTGGCAGCCCGTCAGAAGCCATGCGCATGCCATGGCCGAAAGGCACAGAAAATCACGTCTTGTTGTTTTCATGTATTTTCCGTCCCTTCTTCCTGTTGTTCCTGTGCCGGAGTTTCCGGCGCTGTCGGTGCCTTCGATGCGGTCTCCTGCTCTGCCGCCGATCCCTCCGGCGACTGCATCGGCTGTTGTGCCGCCGGGGCAGTCTGCCCCGCTTCCGCTGTTTCGGTCTGTGTCGGCTGCGCTTCCAGCAGTTCTTCCTCCGGCGGTTCGCCCTCGGCATCCTCTGCAAAATCGTCCTCCGGTGCCTGATTCCCAACCGGCTGAACACTGCCGCTGCCGTTCAGGTTGCTGCTAAGTGCGCCTTCTCCGAATGTGCCCGACTGACTGACGCCATTGATAAAATAGTAGCTTTTTTCATGGGAATGATCCCATCCCTGCTTCGGTTCTCCATTTGTCCCAAAAGCATAGGGCTGGCCGTCGATCACACACCACCCGGTCATCTGATTTCCGTTGCCGTCCAAATAGCGCGTGCCCGCATCCGTTTCAACCCAGCCGGCCTGACTGACACCGTCTACAAAGAAATAATCCTTTCCATCGATCTCTGTCCAGCCCTGTGCCGGTGCGCCGCTGTTGTCGTAGTATTTCAGGACGCCGTCCGTTTTTTTCCAACCGTTCAGTCGGTTTTTGACCCGTCCATCACTATCCAGTTCCCAGACCTTTCCGTCCTCCTGATAAGTACCGGTGCGCGGATGTCCGGTTTCGTCAAAGCAGTACTGCACTCCGTCCAGCATGATCCAGCCGGTGTACAACTGGCCGGTCTCCGGTTGGAAATAGTAGTATTTTCCGTCTATCTTCGCTTCGCCCTGGGTGAGCTCTCCATCTGCGTTGGCATAGCCGACATAGCCGTTCTCTTCGATCCAGCCGGTCTTCAAAAAGTTGTTGCTGCCAAAATAGTAGAGCTTATAGTTGATCTCATACAGCCCCTGCGCACGGGTGCCGGTAGTCGGCGAGATATAGTAGCGATGCAGTCCTTCGCCGTGCCACCCCGTAGTTTTACTCTGGATCGCTTTGTAAGCTCCAAAAGCGACCCCTGTGAGCAGACATAGGCACACCAGTACTACACCGACGGCTTTCAGCGGCCTTGCCGCCCTTCTTCTGCGCGTATTCTGCGTCACGCTAAACCGATATCGTTTGATCTTCTGGCGTTTCATTCTCATCTTCCCATATAAAGATTCAGCCCCCGGTGGAATGCCAGAGGCCGAATTTCATGTTTAATAGGCGTCCTGTACCGTCTCTTTACCGTTTTCACGGTAGGTCGTCACAGTAAAGCCGTTGTAATACAGCAGGCCATCCTCGCCATCACCGATGCAGCTGGAAGCATACTCCGAACTGTTCGGCTTGCCAATAGCGGCATACAGCTTGGAAACGTCTTTGCCCACATACTTCAGGGCAGTTTCCAGGCTGGCAGTTTCTGCCGGAGCAGTCTCTGTAACGGGCTTGCTTTCCACAGGCTCCGTCTTTTCTTCTTTGGAGGAAGCAGCCGTCTCCTGCTTTGCAGGCTTAGATTTTGCCGCGGTCTCGGCCTTGGATTCTGCCTTCGACTCGGCCTTGGATTCCGCTGCCGCCTCGCTTACCGCAGAAGAAGCTTCAGAAACTGCCTCCGAGACAGCCTCGCTTTCCGGCACAGCCTCCGACGAAGCAGCCTCCAATGCCACAACGGAAACCGATTCGGATTCCACAGCCGAGGAAGCGGTCGTTTCTGCTTTTGCCCCACATCCCGATGCCAGAAGCATCGCACCGCAGAGCACTACACCCATCATCTTATAGTTTACATTCATTTTGTTTGTTCCTTCTTTCTATTTTTTCAGTCAGTCGGCCAGGGCGCAAAAGACCCATTCACCGTCCGACAGAAATGCTGCTTTTAGTTGCTGCTCCCGCACATTCTGCGGAAGATACGCCGTAAACGGCTGTGTTCCCTCTCCGCAGGGGGAAGCTTCGTAGGTTCCGGTCTCTGCCAGAATGTAGATCGGAGAGTCGTCATCCACATGCTGCCCGCTCAGATCGCCTGTCAGGCAGAACGTCCCCTCCATTCGGCTGTCCTTCCGTTGTGCCTTCGCGCTTGTACCGGTATCTGCTGCCGGGACTGCCGTGCGTTCCGGAGCAGGCATTTCCGGGGCGCGTTCCAGCAGCCAGTTCAGGTTGCGTTCCACCAGTTCCACCAGCAGCACATCGGGCTGCTCTTCTGTAACAGCCGTCAAAAGGTAGGGCATATTCCGGGAGAAACAGGCGTTGCCGTAGCTCTGTGCCAGAAAAGGATGCAGATTGATGCCAAAGGAATCGCGGTATACAAAAATGCTTCCGTTTGCCGCCGAATTTTCCGTGTGGATCGTGATATCATCTGCCGAGTGGAATTTTTCGTCATACTGATAGGTAAAGTCGTATGCCGTATCCTGTTCCGTCTCGTTTCCGGCAGGGTACACCATCTCATACAGGTCGCCGGTATGCGGGGATGTTTTTCCATTGATGCGGGAATCAAACTCCGCTTCAGAGCCTTTCAGTTCTTTCAGCAAAGTCTGTGCTGCCAGCTGTGCGCCCCGCATATTCCAGTGGCTGTCCCGACGGTAATACAGCTGCTCTTCGTGGTCAGACAGTGTTTTGAACAGATTCACATACCGGACATTCTGCTGTTCCATCTGCTGCTGAAGCAGTTGGGCGTTCCGTACGGAGGCTGCCGTATATCGTGCCGGCATCTGACCACCATACAGGGAATTTTTATTGGGTGCGATGGTAAAGCAGAACCCAATGCCGTTCTCTTCGCAGTATTCCTGCATCAAACCCAGTACATGAGCGGCCGCATAACTCTGCCGGGCTGTAAAGAGTTCTGCGCCGGTATAGTCCGCAAGGGTGCTTTTATAGAACAGCCAATCGTCTTTTCCCAACAGCACACTGCTACTGTCCAGCGTTTTGAGCACGGTTCCGGTAAGCTGATCGTTCAAGGTGATCATCTCATGACGGAGCCCGAAATGATCCGCAAAATAATCCGAAAACTCATTCAGGATACCGGTATTGAAGCTGCCATCCTCTTTCCGTAATTCAGGAAAGGATGCAAGCTGCTCATTGCCCACCGCTTTTTCCGTCTGCCAAGGCATCACAGCCACAGGCAAAATGCAAATTGTGGCAATGACCCCCACAAACAGGATATATCCTAATTTTTTCACTTGCATTTTTCCACCTCAGAACTGGAAATAGATAAAAGGCACATAGGATGCAGCCGACAGATGCAGGATATCCACCAGCAAAAGCGCCAGCACCCCTGCATAACTCAGTGCCTGAAGGCATGCATACACACTTCCGGTCTGCTGTTCTGCTTTACGGCAGACCAGCGGCAAAACCGGCGTACTGCCCACAAGGCCAACCGCCAGTACAAACAGGGTCAGCGGGGTCAGACACTGCGCCAGCAGCAGCCCTGTCTGCGCAGAGGCAGAGACCCCGGAAAGCATGGCTCCTATCATTGAGAAGGCCTGCCCCATGTTGTCTGCACGGAAGATCACAAAGCCAACCAGCACCACAAGCAGGGTGTACAAATGTTTCAGCACCGCACACGCAGGGTTCTGCCCGCCTTTTCCATGTTTTTCCAGCCCGAACAGCTTTTTAACGGCGTCCTCTGCCACGATAAAGAAGCCATGCCACAGGCCCCAGACGATAAAGGTCCAGTTTGCACCATGCCACAGCCCCGTGCAGAAAAACACGATCAGCTTGTTCCAGTAAGTCTTTGCCTTGCCCTTCCGGTTGCCGCCCAATGGGATATACAGGTATTCCCGGAACCAGGTGGAAAGGGAGATATGCCATCTGCGCCAGAATTCCTGAATACTGGCCGAGATGTACGGATAGTTGAAGTTTTCCTTGAAGTGGAACCCAAAGCACAAGCCTAAGCCGATGGCCATATCGCTGTACCCGCTGAAGTCGAAATAGATCTGCATCAGATAGCACACTGCGGCCAGCCAAGCTGTCCGGCTGTCCAGCACAGAGCGATCGGCGTTGTAGATCAGCGCTACAACATTGCCGCAGATATCGGCGATCAGCAGCTTCTTGCTCAGGCCCACAATAAACCGGCGCAGGCCTTTTGCCAGCTGCTCCAGCGTATGTCGGCGGCTATGGATCTCGTCTGCCACGTCCTCATAGCGGACGATCGGTCCTGCCACCAACTGTGGAAACAGCGCAATGTACAGCAGTACATCCCGGAAATGGGTGTTCTTCAGGCGTTCATTCCGGTATACGTCAATCACATAACTCAGCCCTTGAAAGGTGAAGAACGAGATACCCACCGGCAGAACGATGGAAGGCACCGGGATCGTCACGCCCGGCAGCCGGTCTACCGTCTGTACCAGAAAAGTCAGATACTTGAAAACACCCAAGATTCCCAGATTAACGGCCACAGCGGCATAGAGCACGCTCTTTCGCCCGGAGACGAACAGACCGGCCAGATAATTGCAGAACACAGAGAACAGCAGCAGCAGAACATACCACAGCCCGCTGAAGGCATAGAACAGCAGACTGGCTGCGACGAGCCAGAGATTTTTTGCTTCCCGCCCGGGCAAAAGATAATAGCATCCCAGCACGATGGGCAAAAACAGAAACAAGAAAATTACGGAACTAAAAACCATTTTTCGGCTACCTCAGCAATCACGGAAACTGGTAGCTGAACACCGTTTTATTCAGCGGCATTTTATACATATTATATTCTGCATGGCCGTATCTGCCGGCACGATAGCCCCACTCCAGTTCCACATCATAGATATAGGGGACTCCGTTCTCGTGGATCATGACCCATGCATGGTCCGAGTCCTTGCGCCCCACACCGCCAGACACTACATAGGCATTGTAGCCCAGCCGCCGGGCCATATAAAGGAACTGGCCTGCAAAGCAGTAGCAGTTGCCCTTTTTGTGTTCAAACATGAACAAAGCGCTCTCTTCTGCCCAAGCCGTTGTGCCTCTTGCCTGATGCGGACGGGCAAGGTATGCGCCGTGATCCCGGACATACAAATAGGCGGCGCGCAGCTTTTGCGCCTTCGTCATGCCAGAGTTTGTACACGCAGCCAGTGCCTGATCCACATAGCTGTCCAGCGTTGCATTGCCAGAGGTATAGCGGCCATTCGCATCAAAAGTAAGGTATCCTACCGCGCTGTTCGTCAGGAACGAGCCATCCTCTTTGACATAGTACATTCCTCCGTCGATCTCGTGCAGCCCATTGGCGTACCGATCGATGGCATAGCCATTCTTCGAAACATGATACAGCTTGCCGTCAATCGTCACAAAGCCAGCGGGATAGAGATCAAAGGAACCGCCGGTCACCGACACATGGCACAGCACGCCGTCTACCACCACAAACCCGGCGGGACAAGAATCGATCACGCTGCCTTCTGCCGACACATGGTACACAGCGTCTCCGATTTGCACAAAACCGGGCTGATAGACATCCAGCTGGCCATCTGTATAGTGGTATAGCCTGCCGTCCTGTATTTTAAAACCGTTTTTCCGGAACAGACTTTTCTGCCCGGCGGATTCGTTTTTCTCTGTGTCGCCCGCCAGCAATTCCAATAATGTCTTGATACAGTTTTCCTCTTCCTGTGCCGGTGCGTCAACTGACTGCACCGCGTATGCAGTCGGCACCAGAAGCATGGCCGACATTGCAAGAATAACAGCCGTTACACTAAGTTTTTTCAGCATTTTTTCATACCCCTTAATCGATTGATTTTTATTGATACTCGTTCCAGATCTGTTCCTTCAGCTTTTTTCCTGCCTGCGCAGGATCCATGCTGAAACGACTGCCGCAACAGCCGAAACGATCATGCCAACGATTCCAACCACAAAAAAATCTGTCCGGTAGACACAGGTATTCCCTCCTTATTTGAGCCATCCGCTGGTGCGGAGCTGGTCGATCAGGTTTTTCAGAACTGCCATCTGTGTATCCCCCAATTTCCGATCGTATTCTTCCGGTGCCGCTTCTCCCGAAAGCCTTGCCCACACCTCGATCCATTCCTTTGAATCGGATCGCAGTTTTTCCCGGTCATCCCACCGCAGCCGCGCAGTCCATGGCCGTGCTGCTGCCTGCACCGCCCGCACCGCCAAGGAACAGACAGACACGAACGATCATATTACCATCCTCACTGTTTTGTTCAATATCACATCATAATACTTAAAGATCGAGCAGATCGTAGAGTACCCTACTTTACAACCACTATTCTTTTTTAAATTTTACAGCTAATTCCGCAATCGGTCAATGAAAAACACTCCAAAATCCAATTTTTTTTGGGGGGAAAAATTGTTTGACGCATTCGACAGTATTGCCAAAAACATGACAATTTGATTGTATGCTCCGTCAAACAGGCCCATTAAACACAAGGAATTGTATCGCCGATGCAGGCGTTGGGCGTGGATATCCAGACCATCCAGAGCATCGTAGGCCACGCCGACACCGAGATGACTGCGCACGATCTCCATGTTCAGGAATCCATTCGGCAGAGTGCGATTCAGTTGTTCAGCGAGGCGTTTTCGGCCTGAAAATTGGACGGAACAGCACTAATTAGACCAGATAAACTCTTTGGCATTGTGGTCAAAATTGTGGTCAAACGACCCTGACAAATGACCTTTCTCCCCCGGTTAAGTTACATCGCGCAATTTCGATTTTCATCAATCGAGGTTGCGCTTTTTGTTTGCACGAATTATCTATAAGGAGGATTTTTCAACCATGTCAACGAATCATCGTTGTTTTTCATCCTTGACAGAATTGTATGACCCTTGACTACTTTTACGGACAGGCCGGAGAACTCTTTTCGTTCTTCCGCATTCCCAAGGCTCTTTTTCAGGAGCAGCGGTTTCAGAACTTATCAACCGATGCCAAAATCTTGTACGGTATCCTGCTGGACCGCATGAGCCTGTCGGCGAAAAACGGCTTGCTGGACGAGCAGAACCGGGTGTTCATTATCTTCACGATAGAGGATGTCAAGAGGGCGTTGTGTTGCGCAGACAACAAAGCGACCAAGCTGCTCCGGGAACTAGAGGACATCGACCTCGTCGAGCGCAAACGCCGTGGTCTGGACCGGCCCAGCCTGATCTACGTCAAGGATTTTTCGTCTGGGCTGCCAAAAGCGCAAGTACAGAATTGCAAAAACAGCAGTTCTGGTGCTGCCGAAATCGCAATTCTGGAACAGCCAAAACCGCAAGCAAATAAGACTAATAAGAATAATACTGAAATGAGTGAGACTACGGCGATTCAGGAGGTCAGCTTGCAGCACCTCGACACCATCCCGCAGTCCGGCGTCCGCAGGCGGCGCATCTGGGATGATCCCACGATTCCCAGAGATGATGTCCGGCTTATCAACAGCCACTATGATGATCTCTACCGGGTGCCGAATCATGGCGTGATTCAGGTTGACCGTTCCGATGGCAGCAGCTACACGGCACGGGTCGAGCATCTGGACGACTATCATTTTGATCTGGGCGAGTACGGAAACGTCTATCACATCTGTCAGTTCGGCGAGATGATGGAGCGCACCGGTACGACCGCCTATCCTGAGATTCAGACGCAGGACGAGCAAGGCGCATGGGAGCTGGGCGGCAAGGGCTATCTTGCCATCCAGAGCTGTGAGGATGGCTGGGATTATACCCTTTATCACAGTGATTTTTCCGTGATGGGCAGCAGACAGATTGATGCGCCGGAACTGACGATTCAGGAAGTCCGGGAGCAGATTCTGGAAGCGCACCACATGGAAAAGGGGCGGCGGTTGCTGAAGGACTATGACCTTATCATGGACAAAGTTGCGGAAGCCGATGAACTGAATCTTTCTGGCAAGCCCTCTACCCTCGAAAAGTTGGTGGCACTGGCAAAGTGCGATGCCCCGGAGTGCAATCCCACCGTCTGCCGGAAAGTGAGGGCTGAACATGAACTTTAACCATGAGGAACTGATGCTGATGATGCTTTACAACACCGGCACCCGGCTGAGGCTTATCCACGAACTGCGGCTGATGCAGTGCTACCTGATGCCGGATGAAACTGCCCTGCGGGAACTGTCAGAGGGCGTTATCGAAAAACTGAAACTGCTGACCGATGCGGAGTTTGCCGAACTGGAATTTCCCCCGGACTGACTTTTGCCGCCTGCGGGCGGCGTACATATATAAACTAAAAAATCCGCCGAGGATGCCTCCCCAAAACGGGAAGGCTCCCCGGCGGTATTCGTTTATAGGTTGTATTGCAGCCTATTGGTCGTTTTTATGTGCGACAGCTTTCTGTCCGCATCAAAGGTATTTCTGGATGGTCGGCACAAGGATATTCATATTGATCGGCTTTGCGATATGGTCATTCATTCCGGCATCCAGTGCCGCCTGTTTATCTTCGGTAAAGGCATTTGCCGTCATAGCGATGATAGGGATGCCCGCCTTTTGGGGGTCATCCATCCTCCGTATCTTCTTTGCCGCATCATAGCCGTTCATCACGGGCATCTGGATGTCCATAAGGATCAACTGATACGTTCCGTTCGCAGCCTTTTCCAGCATATCCACACATTCCACACCGTCTTTTGCGCGGTCTACCGTACAGCCCTCTTCCTGCAGCAGCTCGGTGGCGATCTCCGCATTCAGGTCGTTGTCCTCGGTCAGCAGAATTTTTACACCGCACAGGCACTTTTGATCCGAAGGGTTTGTTTCTCGTTTCGCCTGTGTTTCATCCTCGGACGCAATGCGGCAGGGAATGGCCACGGTAAACTTGGAGCCAACACCGATCTTGCTCTCCACTGCCACGGTGCCGCCCATCAGCCCGACCAGCTTTTTCACGATGCCCATCCCGATGCCGCTGCCTTCCACCTTGCTGACGGTGGACGTACGTTCCCGTTCAAAGGGTTCAAAGATATGCTTCTGAAACTCCTGCGACATTCCGATGCCGTTATCGGCAACCGTGACCACCGTATCGCACCAGCCCTCTTTTTCGCCGGGCTTCTGCGTAATATCGCAGCAAATCGTGCCGCCGGCTCCCGTGTATTTGACCGCGTTGCTGACAAGGTTCGTACACACCTCGGTCAGGTGCGGAATATCCACATAGACATACGGATGCAGCAGATGTGTTGTCACCGTAAGCGTCTGCCCCTTGCTGTCTGCCTGATTCCGGAACATGGCAATGCAATTACGGAAATCTTTATCGACATCCGAAACAGAATACTCCATCTCCGTCTTATCGTTCTCGAGGCGGGCAAGATCCAGAACATTGTTCAGCAGCATCAGCAGGTTCTGTCCGCACACCTGAATGTTCTCCATGTATTTTTCCAGCTTTGCCGGGTCATCCAGATGCCGGGAGGCAAGGTCTGCGTAACCGATAATGGCGTTCATGGGGGTGCGGATATCATGCGACATATTGAACAGGAAGGTGGATTTGGCACGGTTTGCGCTCTCCGCGTTTTCCACGGCAACCTGCAATTTTGCATTCAGCTCCTGCGTATCGTTTGCGGCTTTCTTTGCAGCAGCTTCGGCTTTGCGCGCCTTCCGCAGCAGCTTCAGGATCGTGAGCAGAATGGCTGCAACCACAATGCTGCTGACCAGCAGAACCATGAAGAAGTTATCCTTTATAAAATCGCTCAGGGTAACCTTCCGCGCGGAGCTCTTATGCATCGCCAGAGAGCTGGTAAGCATATTGGCTGGCATTGCCTTGATCGTTTTGTTCAGGATGGACAGCAGGCTGCGGTTTCCGCTCTTGACCGCAAAGCAGGAATTGGCAGGGTTTGGCAGCGGAACGCTGTAAAAACCATGATTCTTGCTGTATTTCGCCTCACTGCCGACCCCTATGATAAAACAGTCTGCCTGTCCGTCCTTGACCAGTTTTATCGCATCCTCCTGTGTATCGCAGTCCACGATTTCCCACTGCGGATAATAAAACGCAATGTACCTTGTTAGGGAAATCTTGTTTTGGGGAACGGCAACGCGGTTCACTTGGTTTTCGATAAAGAGCTGTTTGTTCGTGACCACCATCATATTGGCGGTCCAAGTTGTGTTGGTTCTGGCAAGGCGATATTCTTCAGCCAGATTGGGACTCTGGTCGAAATGGAAGATCATGTCGATCTCGCCTGATTTCAGCGCATTGAGTTCCGCCTCTTTGTCGTCATAACCGACCAACTGAAATTCCAGCTCCTGATTTCCCAGACAATCTGCGGCAAACTGAATATAGTCCGTTATTGTTCCGGTAATCTCCCCGGTGGCAGGGTCATAGGTGCTGACGCCGCTATCACTCGTCAGAAAGCCCATCCGGATCGCACCGTGCTCTTTGAGCCACGCCTTTTCCTCTCCCGTAAGGATGGGCTTATAATCCAGCGAGAAATACTTTTTACACAGATCCGCCGTATAAAAAGGAGCCTCTTCGTCCAACGCGTGCATCGCATTGTCCAGTTCTTCCTTGAGATCAGAACGGTCTTTGTTGAACACATAGTAGATGCTGGATTTTCCCACGCGGGTTATGGTCGAGATGCCAAGATCTGCCCAGTAGGATTCTTCCAGCGAAACAAAGCAGTCGATCTCGTGATTTGCCAGCTTTTGCTTCACATCCTCGTTGTTGGAGATGTTGACGTGCTGCGTTTTTATGCCGTGTTTTTCCTCCCATTCGGTCAGCATCACTTCCGGCTCCGTTCCCATCACAACGCCGATCTTTTTGCCGTCCAGTATTTTGAAGTCAGAGGCGGAGATATCTGCGCGCGAAAGGTCGGCATAGAGGTAATATTTTTCCTCCCCCATCGGTTCGTCCGAAAACAGCATCTCCTCAGCGCGATCCTCCGTATAAGAAATACCGCCCATGATGTCGATCTCGCCGTTTTCAAGTTTTTCAAAGCAGTCTGACCAGTCGCAGGTCACATATTCGAACTGCCAGCCTGTATAGCCGGATAGTGTTTCCAGCAACTCGTAGCCGTAGCCCTTTCTTGCGCCCTTCTCGTTGCAATAGTTGAAGGTGTCCTCAAACGAACCAACGCGGATGAGCTTTACAGGGGCGGTTTCTGCGGCAGCCTTCACAGGGAGCACAGCTGACAGCAACAGCAGCAGACTCAGCAGCGCACAGACGCTTTTCCGCATCAGCGTCTGCATGGTTTCGCTCGTTCCAAAGTTTTTCATGATTCCACAATCTTTCTCCGCCCCAGACGGTCGCAGTTTGAGTTCATTTCCGTACTGCCGATTTTATAGCAGTTTGCGTTTTTAATGCACAAGCAACATCCGCAAACTGCATATCGCAAAGATGCCGTTTTAATTGGCACTATTTTTGAAAATTGCGATAGAAAGGTCATTGCAGCATTGATCTCGTCAGGTTGTCAGCAGCTTTTTTGAACAGTTTTTACCTGTGTGTATAATATGTATTATAGCATTACCATGGAAATCCATCAAGAATTTTTTCGTTATGTAGGTATAAAGTCATAACCTCCGGCAAGCGGTACAGCGGCAAGCAGATCGTGCAGGTCTACGGCCTGACCAGCGAAAAGCTGAAGCTGCTGACCGATGCAGAGTTTGCCGAACTGGAATTTCCCCCGGACTGATTATTGCCGCCTGTGGGCGGCGTACATATACTCTTTCCCTCAACTATGTGATTATGATTAGCGCCTATTAGGAAAACACACTGTCAAAGGGGTTTGTAGCGGGGGTTAGCCCGCTACTGCGGTATCTTC
>ENA-ORCM01001161-ORCM01001161.1-human-gut-metagenome-genome-assembly--contig:-NODE-1161-length-23082-cov-5.854336_pt1 | contig 23082 bp, 21 predicted proteins | sample MGYA00242906_ERZ507928 | MGnify/ENA primary metagenome ERZ507928 (study PRJEB26167, sample SAMN06115497) | human gut metagenome | host: Homo sapiens | place: China:Shanxi | collected 2015-05-07...
CTACAAAGATAGAAGCAGGAAATTCTCTGTCCGCATGAGGATATTATATCATCGCTCCCTCAAGGGGCGTTGATACCGGTTTTGAAGGTGTTTTGTGGGGAGATATCCCCGTTCGAAAATATAACAAGATAAAGGGCCGCAGTCGCAAGCGCCCGCAGCCCGCCCACAAAGCCCCGCAGTGCGGGGCTTTTCAGGGAAACGCCAACCGCCGTCGGTTTGGCGGTTTTACAGAACAATCGCAGTCGGTCATTCGGCAAAGCCCCGTGTTTGCAGGGCTTTGCGGCGATTTTGACCGACGGCACAGAAAGGAAAGAGGAAATATGGATGATAACAAGAAAAGTACCACGATCTGGTTGCGCCCCAGCGTGATCAGCCGCATGGACGGCTGGCTGGAAGCAGACAACTGTCAAAGCCGCAGTGAATTTGTGGATAAGGCCCTGCGGTTCTACATGGGCTACCTCGGCACCGAGGACAACACGACCTACATCTCTCGGGCCATCCTCACAGCCATTCAGGGTACGCTGGATGACAACAACAATCGGCTCTGCCGTATCCTCTTCAAGTGCGCGGTGGAACTGAATATGCTGTGCCACACCATCGCCGCCCACTTCCGCGCCGATCCCATTCACACGCGGGAGCTGCGGGCCTACGCCGTGGACGAGGTGAAACGCACCAACGGTCAGGTAAGCTTTGAGAGTGCGGTGCGGCAGCAGCGCAGGATCGAATATGAACAGGATGAGGAGATGGGAGGACTCTAAAAATGGCAAGCATCAAGCAATTAGATGAGCGGCGATATAAGATCACCGTCAGCAACGGCTACCGACCCAACGGCAAAAAGATCAGCAAGGCAAAGACCATCCAAGTCCCGCCCAGCGTTCCCAAGCGCGGCATCGGGCAGTATGTCGCCCACGCCGCCGAGGAGCTGGAGCGCAGCTTCAAGACCGGCTACGCCGAGGACGGCGAGATGACCTTCGAGGAATTCGCCTCCCGCTGGCTGAAGCGGCAGACGAAATACGCCCCCAGCACCATCGCTGCATACCGGCGAATGCTGGAGGTGGTGTATCCCATGATCGGCGGCATCCGCCTCAATAAGCTCCGACCGATGGCGCTGGAAAATATGCTCTCCGCGCTGCGCAAGCGCAAGCACCACGGAAGGCTCATCAACGAATCCACTGCGCAGCGGTACCTCTCCGTGGTCTCCGCCGTGCTCAGCGACGCCAAGCGCAACGAGATCATCGAGAAAAATCCCGCGCGAATGTTAGACCTCCCCACACCGCGGCGCGCGGTGCAGCGCATCCCCACGCGAAGCGAGGTGGAAAAGCTGCTGGACGCGCTGGCAATGGAACCGCGTCACTACCGCCTGTTCTATCTGCTCTCCATGTACACCGGCTGCCGCCGGGGTGAGCTGTGCGCTCTGCAATGGTCGGACTTCACCGCTACGCAAAACGGTCTGCTGCTCACCGTCAGCCGCTCCCGCAGCAGCGTCCCCGGCAAGGGCATCGTGGAAGGCAGCACCAAAAACGGCAAGAGCCGTGAAGTCTATCTCTCCTCCGACCTGCGGGGCATTCTCTTGACCTACAAGCGCCGCAAGCAGATGGAGGCGGACAAGCAGCGCCGCAAGCTCAGCCCCTACCTCTTCACTGACGAACACGGGCAGCTCATCCACCCGGACACCTTCACCAAGCGGCTGCGGAAGATCTATGATGCCATCGGCTTTCCGCGGGAGTACCACCTCCACACCTTGCGGCACTACTTCGTGACTTCGCTGCTGCACTGCGGCGTGGACAAGCAGACAGTGGCAGACCTCGTGGGGCACGCGGACACCGGCTTCTTAGAGCGCACCTACTGCCACCCGCAGCAGGCGCAGAAGGAGCAGGCGGCTGACTCCATGCTCACCATGCTCCGCCCGGACGGCGAACAGATTTTCAATCTTGCCGCCCGTTCCTCGAAGCGGCGCAGCGCATGATTGTTGCTTTCGTAGAAAATCATTTTTCCTCAAAACTAAGGATAGCTTTGCCGATGCGCTTGCGGTATGTTGTGCTTGCAAAATAAGTCTCAACTGTACTGAGAATAAATGAAAGAGAGGTCATTTTTATGGCAAGCATCCGCAAGCGCGGCAGCAGCTATCTCATTGTGGTGTCCATGGGCTATGACTACAACGGCAAGCGCATCAAGTCCCAGCAGAAAACCGTCCACCCGCCGGAGGAACTAACGCCCAAGCAGGTGGAAAAATGGCTCAACGAGCAGGCCGTCCTCTTTGAGCGGGAATGCCGCCACACGCCCCAGCCCGTCCAGCATCTCACGCTGGCAAAATACATCGACCTGTGGTTGACAGACATCGCTCCCGGCAAGCTGGCCAAGTCCACCATCCGCCGTGACCGGCAGGACATCGAACGCATCCTCCCGGCGCTGGGGCACTACAAGCTCACCGATCTACGACCGGAACACTTCCGGAATTTCTATGCAGAGCTGCGAAAAGTCATCAGTCCCGACACGAAAAAGCCACTCTCCGAGTACACCATTGAGGGCGTGCACGCGACACTGTGCAGCATCCTCTCTGATGCCGTGGAGGGTGGCTTTCTTTCGCATAATCCGGCGTGGCGCACCTACCGCTACGCCGGTCGAAAGTGTGAAAAGAAGATCGCGGACGAGGAAACGGCGCAGAAGATCATCGCCGCGCTGGAGGGCGAGAGCATCAAGTACGAAACCTACTTCAAGCTCATCATTGCCACGGGGATGCGGCGGGGCGAGTGCTGCGGATTGAAGTGGTGCGACATTGATTGGGAGCAGCGTTCCATCCACATCTGCCGCAACGCGGTCAAGGTGACGGACGAGGAGATCTTCGTCAAAGAACCCAAGACCCGCGCAGGTGACCGCTATGTGTACTTCTCAGCCGAGATGGAAAGTCTCCTGCGGGAGTACCAAAAAGAATGCCGGTATATCACCGAGACCTATGACCAGCGGCAGCTGACCGCTGATGACTTCCTGTTCCGCCGTCAAGGAGCGCAGCTCCCCATGACGCCCACCACCTTCACCTACCGCTTCAAGCTGATCCTCAAGAAGAACGGCCTGCCGCAAGAGCTGAACGTCCATTCTCTCCGGCACACCGCCGCCAGTCTGATGATCGCGGGCGGTACGGATGTGGCCACGGTGGCGGGCATCCTCGGCCACAGCCAGCCCTCCACCACGCTGGATATTTATACCCACGCTTTCGACAAGAATAAGCAAACCGCAAGTGCAAAACTACAAAAAGGGCTTGAGATATAATAATTTGACATCTTTGCGTGGCACTTCATGATTGCTGGCAACTTATAGTACGGGGATAAACGGATTCCGAATCGTCCAAAATGTGAGAACTCATGATTTGACTTCCAGCATACATGAGATACTTTATACCACTTGCCACAGCCATCTCTTCAGCAGCTGTCTGCTTTGCCTTAACCACAGTATCATCAATCTTGTTGTCACCCTTGACCTCGATAAGCTGATAGGAGCCGTCTGTCATCTTCGCAAGGAAGTCAGGATAATACTGGCGGATTCTGCCGGATTCCGGGTCATAGTAATGGACAGAGAGATCGCCCTGATTGGAGGTGAACATACCTGTGAAGTACACCTCCGCAACTTTGCCGCTTGTAATATACTGCATGAAGCATTCCTTCTCCGGCTTTGAGTCAAAACAATAGGTGTCGGCGTGGAAGCTCTTTGCGATTTCTTCAGGTTTAAAACCGGGATAACGATTTGTAAGCACGAGGTCATCCTTTGCGGAGAACTCATAGTATCCGGCATCCTTCGGCTCGTGCAGCAGCACCAGTTCTTTGTCCTCAGTTTTCAATTCCGAAGTGACATCAAACAGCGCATGAAATACGGCGGGGATAATATAGTCATCCAAAACAGCGTTATAGCGGTTGACCGCCTCGAGAACCGTATCGATCCCGTCAACGGATTCTCGAAGAATTCTGGCGGCGAGGATGCAGGAAATATTAAGATAACGGGCCACTTCTCCGGCGAGAGAAAATTCGCTATAACGCATATTCTCCTTGAAATGGTCGATATTCTTCTCTTTAACAGAGGTGTCAAGGGCGAGGCTGTCTCTCTCGTACATGATGCTGGCATACTTGGAGAAGTCCGCATCTGCCAGCTTGAAATCTACCGGCTCGGAGTATTCCTTTTCGTGGAGCGTATACTCGTGCCATACCCGCTTGAGCGTGATTGTTCTCGGAGGAGGAAGCACCCGTACCTGGTATTTGTGTCGGTCATCCTTGGATGGATTCTTGATGTCTTTGATCTCCATATTAAAGTTCTTGTGGAGCTCATCATCCAGAGTGTCGTAGTTTTCCTTGGAGAGAAATACAGCGGCAGTCAAGCGCTCGTCTGTGATTGCACGGAGACAGCGCATCGTAGCCTGGAGAACAAATATTTTCGACTTTGGACTACGGAAAAGAGCCACGCCAAAGAGAGAACGGCAGTTCCAACCTTCCTTGCCTTTTTCAACAAGAATAATGAACTGCTTTTCATTTCCTTCCGAGCTGGGAACATCGAGATTGTTGAAATCTCTGATGTCATCGTTTTTCGTGTACTTCGCATCGCCGACATTCAGCAGAATCCTTGAGGCAGGAATGCCGAGGTCAGCCAGGATTTTCTCCAGAACCGGCTTGACTTCCGTTGCCGCCTCTTCTACGCCGGAAGCATAGATAGCGAGTTTCGGATTCAGTCCTTCGTAGGTCTTTCCGCCATACCGTTCCCAGAAGGTTCTCACTACTGCGGTCAGAAACTCCTCATTCTTGACATTTTCAAAACCGATGGGATCAGCGTCTTTCAGGAAGCCGTTCCAGATAGATTCACGCAGACCGTATGCGTAGACGACTTCCGGTAGAAGCTGGTTCTTGACATACGGTGTACCGGTGTAGTTATAGCAGGCCACAATAGATGTGTTTTCCGCAAGCAGATTGATGGTGTCGCGCAGGCTGGTCTTATTGGCTCCGCTCGACCTAATCTGCTTTTCCAAATCTGCACCGAAAAGGTGATGCGCCTCATCGACATAGACGCCGAGCTGCGGCAGGCGGCAGAGCTTCTTGAAACGCTGGTTGTCCATCAGCGTGGTGTCATCCCACGCATCGTCATCATCGTTGTCTGCACCGTATACGGCAGAAAGCAGCGATCCGGTTCCGGCAAAGAGTGTCTCCGTAGGCGTGGATTCCTTGCGCTTTTTCTTCACGATGATCTTCTGCGTATTGGAGATGATAATATTGAAATCCGAATCGTCGATAGTGTGCAGAATCGTTCCGGCCTCGTCAAGAAAGTGAAATTTGATGTTGGAATCGAGCACACGGGCATACTCCGGCGGCACGACCTTCGTTTTGTCAAAGGTCATGATCTCACGGAGCGACTGGAGGACGGTCTTATCCGGTGCGAAGACCAGCGCATTGTGGCAGAAACGCTTGTCCCTCGGATACTTTTTCGCAAGCAGGAATTCATAGAAGATGCAGGTGGCCATGAGGATGGTTTTTCCAAGTCCCATCGTAAGTGCGTAGATATAGTTTGGATAGCTCTCACGGTACTTCTTCATCTGCTTGAAGAGCGTGTCGGTCTGCTTTTCAGTCGGGGCGTCAAAGAGTCGAATCTGACCGCCCTTACCAATGGAATAATAGGACGCATCGGAGAAGTGATCCCGTCTGTGACGCCAGTCGTCAAACATCTCATAGACCTGCTTGTTATTCATGAATTCCTTCACAAAAACATACATCTCCAACGCCTCAAACTGCGGCTTCCGCAGGAAGGCGTGGGGATTCTCCTCGCCGTCGTTGTAGGCGAGGAATTTTCTCGTGAGGTCATTATAACGGGAGCGAATTTTTCCTCGGTTCGTAGAGTAGTAATACCACAGCTGCTCGTTGAAGGAAAAATTCGGATCAAATCCTGCGGGCATTTAACGCACCTCCAATTCCAGCGACTCGGAGAGTAGGTCGGTGATTTTGACTTTGATGGTGCCGGAACCTTCCGGAATGTCGTAGATACCCTTTACCAGTTCACTCTTGCCGGGGACATCGGTCACGGCAGGCTGCATCACCACGCCGTCGTAGTTCCAGTCGATCATAACGGAATCGACCATCTGACGCCAGTCCTCCACGTACTCTTTCTGGAGGGAGAGCTTCTGCATCAGGTTCATCGGATAGAACGCACGGATGACCAGCTTGCCGCCTTCCCGGACGATCTCCGCCTCGGAGTCGCGCTTCAGCTGAAGGTCTGCCTTATCGCGGAGGATGTCCATGATCTGGATGTCTACCTTATAATCGGTCAGTTCCTGCTCCATTGCCCCCTTCAGGTCAGGCTCGTGTCCCATGCAGACGATGGTGATGCGCTCCACGGGCTGATTCGGATTTTCTTCCTTGCGCTTCTCGTAGGTCTTGTAGGGCAGATTGGCGAGGAGTTCCTTCAAGTCTGCCTTGGTAGCGATACGGTTGACCGGCATGATCTTCACCATCCTGCCGTCAAGTTCACCGTCCCAGACATCGCTCTGCGGGAACGGCTGGATCTCCAGCGCTGCAATCAGCAGGTCACGGGCTTCCACGGGGTTGCGGAAGAAGTCGTAGTTGTTGACGTTGTAGACCTCGAAACCGGTGTATTTCGTGTCAGCAGCCGATCCCATGCTGGTCTGGTTGTCTTCCAGCTCTTTTCCCACTGAGAGCAGACGTTTAGTAGTGGTCTGGACTGCACCGAGGTTGATGTCTGCGCCGATAAAACGTCTGCCCAGCTTCATGGCAACTGCCTGCGTTGTGCCGCTGCCCATGAAACAGTCAAAAACAAGGTCGCCGGGATTTGAGGATGCCATAATAATCTTCTCAAGTAATTTCTCTGGCTTTTGAGTGGGATAATTAGCCTTTTCTTTTGCCATTGCGTTGATGGTTGCAATATACCATGTATCTGATGGAAGTACTTTATCTTCCGGTATTTCTGATGACTCACTTTTAGTGGTAACCATAGCACCGGCATAGTTAAGCCTGTTCTTTGATCCCTCGGTCATTAGAGTGTGATCATCTAAAACATCCATATAATTGAATGTCCATTTTCCCGATTTGGAATAAAATAAAAGGTTATCATGTTTGCTATTCCATTGGGCCTTTCCACGACCTCCCCACAAGTACCACCAAATAATCTCGTTTCGAAAATTATCTTGTCCAAATACTTCATCCATAATTAATCTAAGATGATGAACCTTGTGCCAATCGCAATGAACATATATGCATCCCGTTTCAGATAGCAAATCGCGCATAATCGTAAATCTTTCGTACATAAACTGGAGATATTCGTCATTTGTCCATATATCCCCATACTGCTTTTCTTCAAACGAGGAGCTATCAGATGTAGTTTTACCAACATTTTTTACCTCGATTTTCCGCTTATAATCCGCCTTGCTGTCGAACGGAGGATCAATATAGATGAGGTCGATTTTTCCACGATACTCCTTCAGCAGATGGCTCATAACCTGGAGATTATCTCCCCAGAAAATCTTGTTGATCCAGCCGTTCTGCTCCTCACCGTAGGACTCCCGCAGCTGTGCAGGATAATACTGCGTGGAGCGGTAGGGGCGCTTGCCCGTCCAGCGAAGTTCAGGGAACCCCTTTATCGTCGGTCTCTGTTCAAATTCAAAAGTAAGCTGCTCATCCATTGTTATCAAACCCTCCATCGGTTATTTGTTTCTGCAATAGAAACGGAAGTCACAGCCAGCGCAGACCTTCGGGTCATCGGCACAGTGCCGGAAATCCTTCTTCATGATCTTATGTACCGTATCATCGAATGACGCCAGCGTTCCTTCCACGGCAGACTTTGTATACGGATATGTGATCGTCGGGACGCCGCCGTCCTCTCCGGTATAGTAGAGGTGCATCTTACTGACCTTCCGCCCGGTACGCTCCTCCACGAGATGGGCATAGATATGAAGCTGCCGACGGTACCGCTCAAGCCGATCCCGCATTTTCTCCATATCCGGTTTCCGTTCGGCTTTGAAATCCACAATCTCGACCGTGTCGCCCTCACCCCGGATCAGGTCGACCTTGCCTTCAATGATATAATCCGGCTTCACCAGAGAAACATCCACCTCTGCTTGCTGGATGGCAGACCAGTCGCCGTGCTGCCGCTCTACATAGCGGAGCACTTGCTTCAATGCCGCCTCGCGCTGAGGACCGGCGAGGTAGGTGTGCTCGGTTTTCGTCAATGACACATAGTTGGAGGCAAACCAACGGTTCACGTTTTCCTCGGTGATCGTCTGCTCCTCGTGCCTGAGTGCAGCACGGTGAACATCCTCTATCGTCTCATGGACAAGCGTACCGAAGAGCATAGCGTTGGCACGGACGGGCATGAACTCCAGTTCGCGGTAGAACTTGTACTGCAGGGCGCAGGTCTCATACACTGTGATGTGCGATGTGAACGAGTAGGTGCTCTTGACGTTCACGGCCTTCACGGACTTGAAGTTGAACTCCCGGATATCAAATGCTTCGCTGTCCACGGACTGAAGCTCGTCATAAACCTCTTTGAAGTAAGCGCTGGGTGTCCGCTTGTCCTCATTGCAGGTCAGTATCAACAGATCCTGCGCACGGGAGAAAGCCGTGTAGTACAGACGCCAGAAATCAAAGAATTTTGTGACCTCATACGGTTCAAATGCCGGGCGCTTGAAGTAGCGATCCTCTATCGTCATCATAAGGTCGTTTGTGGTTTTTCTCGGCACATTTGTCAGAGAATCCACAAAAACAATCGGGAACTCCATCCCTTTGGACTGGTGGATCGTAAGGAATGAGACGCAGCCGCTCGGCGCATACTCGGAATCATCCTCATACTCCGTGATACCGCCGTCATAGAGCAGGCGGAGATACAGATTAAAGAGCAGTTCCGTATTGGCATCAATGCCGCGTTTCCCGCGATACTTGTCGGCCGATAAGACATCCACCCGGTGGAGGTATTCAAATTTTCCGATGATCTGCGTCAGCTTTGCCAGATTTCGAGCTGGTCGGATATCGACAACGCCGACATCCATATCTGTATCCAGAATACCGGCAAAAGGCTGAAACTCAAACATCTGATACATGAGCCCACAGTAGGCGTAGTCCGTTGCGTCGGTCAGGCTTACATGGTCTTTTCCTCGGCGGCGTATCCATTTCAGCAGGTCGGTGTGCTCCGGCTGCATCAGATACTCATTCGCCAGCATGATACAGTTCCGATAATAAGTCAGGTGCTCAGGCTGTAAAAAGGTATACTCCCCGTTTTCCAACCCCTGCACATAAAACGGGAACATCAGCATAAGGCAGCCGAGCGCCAGTCGTATTTCGTCACGCTGGAAAAACATATCCGAACGCGGTGAGTAAACATTGATATGGTTCTCCTCAAGAAAACGAGCAAGAGCAGTCACCCTCGGATGTTTGACTGAGTTGAAGAGAAACGCTATCTGATTATAGTCCATCAGCTTGCCGGATGTTTTCAGGTTGTTGATAAACTGCAGGATCTTCTCATGCCATTCATCCTCGTCATTCACACCGGCTAATTTCACGACCGCAGGGCTGTGAAGTGCGGATTTTTCATGAGGTTCAATGCGTTTTTCATATCTGAAATTTTCCCAGCGAAACTTGAACTTTGCACCATCCGTGGTATCCATCCATCGGTTATAAAAATCAACGATGTCGCTGTTGGAACGATAGTTGATGACCAGCGGGATAATACGGCATTCGCCATTGGCAAACTTCTGCGGAAATTCCAGGATGTTTCGGATGGTTGCACCGCGGAAACGGTACAGGCCCTGGTCATCGTCTCCGACCACGCAGATATTCTTTCTTTCCCCGGCGAGGAGAAACACGAGTTGCTCCTGAATAGAGTTCGTGGCCTGTTATGCATCGACCATGAGATGCGTGAACGCAGAGCGAAGCTCATTCAGAATGCCCTCGTTATCGCAGAGAAGCCGATATGCCTCTATCTGGATGGAGGAGAAATCCATCAGATTCGCTTCCGTAAGAATTGTGCGATATTCCTGAAGCATCCGACCGAGTGATGCAATCGATGGGTCATGGTCAGACATCAGCTCCTCCGGCGAAACCAATTCTTCGGAAAGGTTGTTTACAAAGTTACAGATCGTTTCGGCTTGCTTCCATGCGCCACCGTTCGGAAGGACGATTTCAATCTCCGGAATACTTCTGAAACGATGGATATTCTGAAATACCATATACTGCTGGTCAAACGAATCCATCAAGCGGTAGTTTCGGCGAAGCCGTGTATATTCCAAATGCTCTTTCAGCATACGAAGGCAGAGCGAGTGGAACGTACCGATATACATTTCGTTGATGTTTGCCGTGATGTTTCGATTTGCAAGCTCGTTTGTAATACGTGTTACCAGTTCCTTCGCAGCCTTTTCCGTAAATGTGGCAATGAAGATGCTCTCCGGCCTTACATTGCATTCCTCTATGAGGTAGATTGCACGCTGCACGAGCGTATATGTTTTGCCGGTTCCGGGACCTGCCGTTATGAGGACAGGACCGTCTGCAGCCGCTATTGCTTTTCGCTGCCCGTCATTTGCGTTTCCAAAATCAAACATAGCTGATCACCACAATTCTTCATTGAATGATTCGTAAGCGCTTAGCTATACTACATGATTGTTAAAGTATACCATTATTTTAATCTATCAGCAACCATTATTCGTTTCTCTTGATGAACAGGCAAAGCGCATAATACCGCTATTCAATCACTTAAACGCGCAAGTCAGGTACCGCCTCCATCTGTTGCTAATAAAAATCCCCAAAAGCTATACAGCTTTTAGGGATTTGGTACGCCCGACTGGATTCGAACCAGCGGCCTACAGAGTCGGAGTCTGTCACTCTATCCAACTGAGCTACGGGCGCATATTTGGTTGTGGGTTTCTGCGATAGTCGTCAAATAGTAGTCAACGACCACGCATTTTTCCTCTGCCGTTCCCGCGAACGCAGGTGCGGCAAGGCTTTGCGCCATATCTCAACTGGAGATGCCTGAAATGTCGGAGTCTAACGCTCTATCCAACTGAGCTACGGGCACATATTTGGTTGTGGGTTTTTGCGATAGTAGTCAAATAGTAGTCAACAACTAACTATTTTTTCTCTGCCATTCCCGCAAACGCATGGGCGGCAAGGCTTTGCACCATATCTCAACTGGAGACGCCTGAAATGTCGGAGTCTAACGCTCTATCCAACTGAGCTACGGGCGCATATTCATTTGACGGCAGAAGAATCCTCCTGCGTTGCCATGATAGTATAGCAGTTTTTTGAGCGGGTGTAAAGCCTTTCTTTCAAAAAAATCAAAAAAATTTCCTCTGTGAAAGATTTGTGATGAAAGATTTGACAAGAGGGGCTTTTTATTTTAAAATATATGAGAATTTAAATAGCAGGAGGGCAAAATGAAAAAAGGAAATATCTCTGATGCTGTGATTCGCCGCCTGCCCCGGTACTACCGTCAATTAAACGAACTTTGCGCCAGAGGCATCGTCCGCACATCTTCTCATGCGCTGGGACAGGAAATGGGGATCACTGCCTCGCAGATCCGCCAGGATTTCAGCTGCTTTGGCGAGTTCGGCCAGCAGGGCTATGGTTATAATGTAGAAGAACTCAGATCCGAAATCGGTCACATTCTGGGTGTTGATAATGATAATCATCTGGTTATTGTCGGCGTTGGTAATCTGGGCCGCGCCATTTTGAATAACTTCCCCTTTGAAAGCGCCGGATTCTCGGTGGACGCCTCTTTCGATGTAGCGCCTAACGTAATTGACACGGCAATCAACGGGGTTCCCGTTCACTCCACCGATGATCTGGAGGATTATATCAAACACCATCCCGTGGATGTTGTGGTGCTGACGATCCCGCAGTCTGTGGCGCAGGATATGGCCGACAGGCTGATCGCTCTGGGGATCAGGGGCTTCTGGAACTTTACCAACGTGGAGCTTTCCAGCAGCGATCCGGCTGTCAAATTTGAAAATATTCATTTTGCAGACAGCCTTCTGGCTCTCAGCTATCGGATCGCCAACCGCTGAGAGGTGCCTTGATGAAAAAAATTGCCTTGTGCATCCCGCTGGCGGTCATTCTGGCGGCTGTCTGGGCATTTGCCGCAGGGGATGCCGGTGATCCACTGGCATCCCTGTCTTATCTGAACGGCGAGTTTACCCGGACAGTGGAGCAGAAAACCGATCAGGCACTGGATGATTCCGATGAAACACTGCGGACGCAGCTGGAAAACGGAACGGCTGCCAATCTGGCTTCCAGCTGGCAGGAAACCCGTCTGAAAGAGGGAGACTCCCTCCATGGCGTCACCGGCACTAACATCCTGCTTCTGGCGGGAAGCGGACGTGTGACCTACGTGGAAGGCGCAGTGATTGATGCGACTGCCGGGACCGTGGTTCCCAGCGGATCGGCGCTGGTGGTCAACCATCGGTATATCACGGCAGAGGACGCCGCCCCCGTATTTACCATTACCTCGAAAACCGCCGTGGTGGATTATCAGGGCCAATACAGCTTCACATATTCTGCATCCCCGGACTACAACGCCATGGCTTCCGCCCTGAAAACGCTGCATCTGTTCAAGGGTACGTTTACCGGCTACGGCGAAGGCTTTGATTTGGAAGCGGTACCCACCCGCCTTCAGGCATTGATCATGTTTATCCGCGTGCTGGGGGAGGAGCAGCAGGCGCTGGCATGGTCTGGGACAACGCCGTTCCGGGATATCCAACCCGGTTCGCAGGCGGAGCAGTATGTGGGATACGCCTATGAAAAGGGGTACACCAACGGCTATACGGCCACCAGCTTCAAACCTGCAGGCGCTGTCAATGCCTACCAGTATACGGAATTTGTCCTCCGGGCTATGGGATACAGCTCCGCTGACAACACAGATCTGTCTGGCACGCTGGATCACGCTGTGATCTCCGGGGTTCTGACGGACCGCGAGGCTGCTGCGCTGAAAACAGAGGCCTTTCTACGGGCGCAGCTGGTGTATATCTCCTATTACGCATTGGACGCCCAACTGCCGGAGGATGACTGGACGCTGGCGGACACCCTGATAGATCTGGGGGTGTTCACCTCCGGGGAGTGGCGGCAGGCCCTCAAACTGGTCACAACATCCCGCCTGTAAGATTGCACACCATTTCAACGGAGACGCATACTATGGATTGAGGCCGCACGAACGGTCTACATCTCAATCTCATAGGAGGATCCGATATGTGTTGTAATAATGGCTGCGGTGGCGGCGGGAACTGCTGCTGGATCATCATTCTGCTGATTATCATCTGGTGCTGCTGCGGTGGCGGTTGGGGCGGCTGCGGCTGCAACAACGGCTGTGGCTGCAACAATGGAGGCTGCGGCTGCTGAGCAGGATTGCGTGTCCCCGTACCCTGGTGGGTACGGGGACTTTTTTCAGTCTCTATAAGAAAACAGGCTCACCCGCTGCGCGGGCGAGCCTGTTCATTTACCACTCCAACACGCGGACGCGGATCACGTTGGGCATATGCTTCACGTCCTCCACGACGTGCTCGCCCACCTTGGTGCTCAGATCCACCATGGTGTAGGCGTAGTCGCCACGGGACTTATTGCTCAGGTTTTCCACGTTCACGCCGTCCCGGCCAAAGAGGCTGGTGATGTTTGCCAACATACCGGGAACATTCTTATGCAGGATGCACAGCCGCTGAACGCCGCTGCGCTCCATGCTCATCTCCGGCAGATTCACGCTGGTGCGGATGTTGCCGTTTTCCAGATAATCCCGCAGCTCGTCCACAGCCATGGCGGCACAGTTCTGCTCACTCTCCGGGGTGGATGCGCCCAGATGGGGCAGGGCAATAACATGGGGTGCTGCCAGCAGGCGGTTATTGGGGAAATCGGTAATGTAGGCAGCCACCTTGCCGGTATCCAGCGCGGCCAGCATGGCCTCGTCGTCCACGATCTCGCCGCGGGCCAGATTGATGACCCGGACGCCCCGCTTCATAGCGCCGATGGCGTCGGCGTTGATCATGTGCGCGGTTTTTTCCGTGTAGTGGATGTGCATGGTAACGTAATCCGCCCGCTTGTACAGGTCGTTGATATCCTTCACCACATGAATGTGCCGGTCCAGCCGCAGCGCCGTGTCCACAGAGAGGAAAGGATCGTAGCCGTAGACATCCATGCCCAGAGAAATGGCGGCATTGGCCACAATGGAACCGATGGCGCCCAAACCGATGATGCCAATGGTCTTTTTATAAAGCTCCGGGCCGACAAAGGCGGATTTGCCCTTTTCCACCACGGTGGAAACCTCAATGCCGGAGGCCGCCTGCTCCCGTACCCAGCGGATGGCGCCGGGAATATCGCGGGAACCGATGAGCATGGCGCAGATCACCAGCTCCTTGACGGCGTTGGCGTTGGCGCCGGGGGTGGAGAACACGGGGATGCCCGCCTCCGCACAGCGGTCCAGAGGGATATTATTGACGCCGACGCCTGCCCGCGCGATGGCCAGCAGACCGGGGTTGAACTCCATGTCCAGCAGCTTGGCGGAGCGAACTAAAATTCCCTGCGGATCCTGCACCGTGTCGCTCACTTCGTAAAGCTCAGCAGGAAAACGGTTCAGGCCCACAGGGGAAATCTTGTTCATGGTTTGAATGCGGTACATATTCATTATCTCCTTGGCAGCTCCAACGAGCTGCATTACTCCCAACGGAACGTGCGGCGCCTGCGCCGCTTCCGATGAGGCATCTTCCATTATAGGATGTCCGCACAGGGCGCGCAATGGCTGGATAGCTGAAAAAGCAGACAGGAAACAGGAATATTTTGTAGAAAAGGGTCATACCTCCAAAGCACCCGGAGCGTTGCTCCGGGCGCTTTGGTACAGGCTGGTTTTCCGATCCGGGAAGATCAGTCCGTGATGCGGATGGCGGTGATGACCGGCTGCTGGTCTGCGGGAATGGTGCCGTTGTCGTCCGTAGGCTGGGCGGCCTCGCAGACTGCATCCACCACGTCCATGCCGTCGGTCACATAGCCGAAGCAGGCGTACTGACCGTCCAGAAAGGTGCTGTCAGCGTGGCAGATAAAGAACTGGGAGCTGGCGCTGTCATAGGCCTGACTGCGGGCCATGGAGATGGCGCCGCGGGTGTGGGACAGGGAATTTTCCACGCCGTTGGCGGAAAATTCGCCTTTGATGGTATTCTCAGAGCCGCCGGTGCCGTTGCCGTTGGGGTCGCCGCCCTGCATCATGAAGCCAGAGATGATGCGGTGGAAGGTGAGTCCGTCATAAAAGCCGTCGTTGGCCAGATCCATGAAGTTCTGGACGGTGATGGGGGCGGCGTCACCGTCCAGCTCCACGGTGATGGTGCCGTAGTCCTGAATGTCGATCTCAGCGTGGTGGGTGCCGATCCCCTGCGTTTCCGCCTCCGAATCCTGCTGGCCGGTTGGCACGATGGTGATTCCCGCCACGCTGGTTTTGCTGCACCCGGCAAGGCTCAGGATCAGAAGAACAGCCAGACAGATGCTTCCTACTTTTTTCATCGAATTTCTCCTTTTAAAGTACAGCCCGTCGGGGAAAGATCCCGGCGGGCTGTGGGATATTTACTTCTTGCCCTTCAGGGACTTCATACGCTGCTCGTGGTTCAGGATGGCTTTCCGCATCCGCAGGCTCTTGGGCGTGACCTCCAGCAGCTCATCGTCTGCCAGGAACTCCAGGCACTGCTCCAGACTCATCTGCTTGGGGGGAACCAGACGGAGTGCGTCGTCAGAGCCGGAGGCACGGGTGTTGGTCAGCTGCTTTTTGCGGCAGGCGTTCACCACGATATCCTCGCCTCGATTGGCTACGCCGATGATCATGCCCTCGTACACGGGGACACCGGCGCCGATGAACAGGGTACCGCGCTCCTGCGCGTTGAACAGACCATAGGTGATGGAGTCGCCGGTCTCGGTGGAGATCAGGCTGCCCATGCCGCGGCGGGAAATATCGCCCTTGTAAGGCGCATAGGAATCAAATACGGAAGCCATGATGCCCTCGCCTTTGGTGTCGGTGAGGAAGTCGTTGCGGTAGCCGAAGAGACCGCGGGCGGGGATCAGGAACTCCACCTTCATGCGGTCGCCCACGGGAGTCATCTCCACCAGGTCGCCCTTGCGCTGGCCCAGCTTCTCGATGACGCTGCCCACGCAGTCGCCGGGCACGTCCACCACCAGACGCTCAATGGGCTCGCACTTCTTGCCGTCGATCTCCTTGTACAGCACACGGGGGGGAGATACCTGGAATTCATAGCCTTCCCGGCGCATGGTCTCAATGAGGATAGACAGGGACATTTCGCCGCGGCCCGCCACGTTGAAGGCGCTGTCGCGGTCGGTATCGGAGACCTTCAGGGAAACGTCCTTCAGGGTCTCACGGTACAGCCGATCCCGGAGCTGGCGGGAGGTGACGAACTTACCCTCACGGCCGGCATAGGGGGAATCGTTGACGGAGAAGGTCATCTCCAGCGTGGGAGCGCTGATCTTCACGAAGGGCAGCGGCTCCACGGCGCCGGGGGCGCAGACGGTATCGCCGATGGTGATGTCGGGAATACCGCTCATGGCAATGATGTTGCCGGCGGTGGACTCCGTCACCTGCTTCCGGGCCAGACCCTCAAACTCATAGATGGAAACGGCCTTGGCCTTCTTGGGGGTAGCATCGGGATCGTGATAGTTGCACACCATGATCTCCTGATTCTGCTTCAGGGTGCCCCGCTCAATGCGGCCCACGGCGATGCGGCCCACGAACTCATTGTAGTCGATGGAGCTGACCAGCATCTGGAAGGGCTGATCCACATCCGCCTCGGGAGCGGGGATATACTCCAGAATGGTCTCAAACAGCGGGGTGAGGTCGGTGCCCACCACGTCGGGAGAGTAGGAAGCGGTACCCTGACGGCCGGAGCAGAACAGCATGGGGGAGTCCAGTTGTTCAGAGGTGGCGTTCAGATCCATCAACAGCTCCAGCACCTCATCAATGACCTCGTGGATCCGCTGGTCGGGACGGTCGATCTTGTTGATGACCACAATGACCCGATGGCCCAGCTCCAGAGCACGGCTCAGCACGAAGCGGGTCTGGGGCATGGGGCCCTCTGCTGCGTCCACCAGCAGAATGACGCCGTTGACCATTTTCAGAATACGCTCCACCTCGCCGCCGAAGTCGGCGTGGCCCGGCGTGTCCACCACGTTGATTTTCACATCCTTATATCGGACAGCGGTGTTTTTGGCCAGAATGGTGATGCCGCGCTCCCGCTCCAGATCGCCGGAGTCCATCACGCGGTCAACCACTTCCTGATTTTCCCGGTAGACGCCGCCCTGCTTGAGCATCTCGTCCACCAGCGTGGTTTTGCCATGGTCAACGTGGGCAATAATTGCTACGTTTCTCAAATGTTCGTTCTGCATAATATGAATGTCCTTTCCTTATATAAAGGATTTTTGCACAGCCCTATATTATAATTCACAATTAAGCTAATTTCAATGGGAAATTTCATATTTCTCAAAGAAATTGTAGAATTTCGAGGGAAACAGCCCGTAAGGGCGCACTTTATCTTCTTTTTTCCTATCAGGATGGGCAATTTACTCAACGCGTCGAAGCATACCACATCCTGCGATTTGAACAGGAAATGCCGAAGAACCGGTGAAGAACATTCACTTGCTTTCGATTACGCTCGCCTGGCCTGTTTTTTATGTAAAGCCGTTTCTCCCCACCAAACAGGTTTTCAAATGGTACAGCTTCTCTTCCTTGAATGTCATCGCACGCTTCCCTCTACCGCTGCGGAAACTTCGCACCCGTATTGTCCGTCTCAGCGGGCGATGAAGCATCCAGATTGTGTTCCCCCCATTTCGATATTTCAAAGAATACCGGCAGCAAGCCCCGGCCCTTCTCCGTCAGGGAATACTCAGCATGAGGCGGGATCTCATTGAACTGCTCTCTGTTAACGATGCCAAGCGTTTCCAGATCCCGCAGCGTGTTCGTAAGCATGGTGTTGGTAATGTGCGGATAAGCCCTCTTCAATTCGCTGAACCGCATGGATGGATGCTTGCACAACTCATAAATCATATGTGTTCTCCACTTTCCGCTCAGCAGTTCAAGCGTCCTGTGTACGGGGCAATCCTCCTGTATGGGGCCGGTCATGATCTTCTCCAGATACGCCTCTGCCGTCGTCTCTTTCTTCATGCTGTCCTCCGGTGTCTCAAAACATACCAAGTACGGAATTTCTGCGTACTTGTTCCTTTTCCTGATACAGAGTATACTTTATATGCATTAAAATGTAAGGAGAAGCCGCTATGAAAACAGCTGTTGTTTATTATTCAAAACACCATGGAAACACCAAAAAGCTACTGGATGCCATCAAAAGTGCCTTCTCTGACGAGATCACCCTTTTCGATGCGACGAAAACGCCGCCTGAAAATCTGGAAGAATACGACCTGATTGGATTTGCCTCCGGCATTTACTACTCCAAATTTCAGAAGAACGTTCTGGAATTTGCCAGAAACCATACGCCCAGTGGGAAAAAGATGTTTCTCATCTACACCTGCGGGGTCAAGAAGGACGGATATACAAAGGCAATCCGCGAAGCGCTGGCAGGTACCAACGCCAACATTCTCGGCGAATTTGGCTGTCTGGGCTTCGACACCTTCGGACCGTTTAAGCTGGTTGGCGGAATTGCAAAGAATCACCCCACCGCCTCAGAGATCCACAGCGCAGTCTCTTTCTATGATCATCTCTGCAAATAAGTGAATGGAGCGTCTGTCTGAAGGACGCTCCATTTTTCAGGCTTCAGGCCGGATGTTCCGCCGTTCATTAGGCGGAAGGCTTTCTTCCCACAGCGGTAATCCGCCGTGCACAGAGGATACAGGCAGGTTTACAGTCACGAAAAAAATGCGGTATAATCCGTGTGAATTCGTATAAAATGACGGCTGCCTGCCCGGAAGCGCGCTGGCTCATATTGGAGGGAAGCGCCATGCCGAAGCCAAAATGGAATCTGAACGCCATCTACATATCCGAGTGCCTGCAGGAAAGTCTGCGTCCCATTTCCCACTGCACCCTGACCACGGTGATCGCTCCTATGGGCTATGGCAAGACCACGGCGATCAACTGGTATCTGGAGGAGCGCGCAAAGGCCGAACCGCTGCGGGTCATCCGTATTGCCCTGACGAATCTGTATCTGACCCACAGCATCTTCCGCCGCATCTCCGAGCCGCTGGATGCCCTGACGGCAGGAGTCGCCCGCATCCGGGACGGTGATCTGGACGCGCCTATCGCCTATACCAGCCCCTAAAAAAGACGGCAGCAAAACATATGCTCATGGATTTTTCAAGCCTGTATATAACCACGAAAATGCGGCTCACACTCACCTGTGAACCGCATTTCTGTTACTGCGTATCTTTTGTGCTGAAAAACGTTGAGATTGCTGGCTTTTCCTCATTTCATCCTCTCAGGTTTCATATCATTTGCTTCCGCACATATGAACCCGTTCATTGCGCCGGGTTTTGATTCTGTATAATTGGGATTGCTTGTTGAAGTTACGCTACTGCTAAAAAACTTTTACGCTTTGCTAATTCGATTTTTTCAATCACTTTGCCGGAACTCGTGCCGTTATCAGGGGCGTCAACAGTTCAGACGATCCGCCTACTGAATCTGCATGACCAGCTGGCCACCCAAATACAGTAGAAACACCGCCAGCGACAACAACAGGCAATATGGTAGCAGCACCCCGATGAGAGATCTCCCCACATGAGCGGCATGAGGATACCACTGTTCATAATCCAGATGACTATTCAGCGGCATGGTCAGCATACCGAAAAGCCCCTGGAGCTTGACGGTTACTGCTATTGTCTGCCTGATACCATCCAATATTGGTGATATTCTGTTGGATGGCATATTCTCACCGTGGAACAGAGTTCCCCCATAGTTTTCAGCAGTCAGGGCCTTTTGCCTCCGTTTCCTGATTTTTCTCTTGACAAACCGGTCGGCTTCCGCTATCATATGGTTCAATTCTTTTAGTTAAATTATTTTAAGTAAAAGAATTGAACATTTTTCTTTGAACTGCAAGGAGACTCATCATGGAATTTGAAAAAGTACGCGATATCATCGTGGAAACGCTGGGCTGCGATGCGGAAGCCGTAACCCTTACTGCTTCTCTGGCAGACGATCTGGGTGCCGATTCTCTGGCCGCCGTGGAGCTGGTCATGGCGCTGGAAGAAGCCGCAGGCATCTCCATTGCCGAAGAAGATGCCGCCAATCTCAAAACCGTTGGCGACATCATGACCTATCTGGCCGCTCACAAGAATTAACGTGCGTCCGCCGGAGGGTCTGTACCCTCCGGCGGTCCGGTTTTGCGAGGAAAGGATATTCCATGACCAATCAAGAACTGAACGACCTGCTGGCCCGCTTCGAGGGAAGCTCCCTGTCCAAGCTGAAGCTGTCCACCCAGGAATTTACCATAGAACTGGAGCGGGCCGTCTCCGCTCTCGCCGCGCCGGTGATCCCGGCAGCGGCTGCTGCCCCGGCGGCTCCCGTGTCCGCCGAACCGGAGGGCGATGCCATCACCGCCCCCATGGTCGGCACCTTTTACACCGCCCCCACGCCGGATCAGCCCCCCTTTGTGCAGGTGGGGGATCGGGTGAAAAAAGGCGATCCGCTGTGTCTGCTGGAAGCCATGAAGATGATGAGCGAGGTCACGGCGCCCTGCGACTGCGAGATCACAGCCGTGCTGAAGGAAAACGGCGCTCTGGTGTCTTTCGGCGACGGGCTGTTTGGTTATAGGCCATGCTGAAGCGGGTTCTGATTGCCAACCGGGGAGAAATCGCCCTCCGGATTCTGCGGGCCTGCCGGGAGCTGGGCATTGAAACGGTGGCTGCTTATTCTCAGGCCGACGCCGACGCCCTTCATGTCCAGCTGGCCACCCAGTCCGTGTGCATCGGCCCTGCCAAAGCAGCGGACAGTTACCTGAATCCCGCGGCGCTGCTCTCCGCCGCCATGGCCACCGGCTGCGACGGTCTGCACCCCGGCTACGGGTTCCTGTCGGAAAACCCGGAATTTGCCGACGCCTGCGCGGAAAACGGCATCACCTTCATCGGTCCCTCCGGGGACGCCATCCGGAAGGCCGGCTCCAAATCCGCCGCACGGGAGCGGATGCGTGCCGCCGGAGTACCTGTGACTCCTGGCTCCGACGGGCCGGTATCCTCCGTGGAGGACGCTCTGGCCGTGGCGGAGACGGTGGGCTATCCCGTTTTGCTGAAGGCCAGCGCCGGAGGCGGCGGCCGGGGCATCCGCCGCTGCGACAGTTCTAAAGACCTGCCCGACGCTTACGCCGCCGCCAAAGCGGAGGCCAACGCCTGCTTCGGAAACGACGAAATGTATCTGGAAAAGCTGGTGCTGGAGCCCCGGCACATCGAGTTTCAGATCTTAGCGGACCGGCAGGGCCACGTCATCCATCTGGGAGACCGGGACTGCTCCATCCAGCGCCGGAACCAGAAGCTCATTGAGGAGGCCCCCGCCCGGTGCCTGACGCCGGAACTGCGGGAGGAGATGGGCCGGGCCGCCGTGAAAGCGGCGCAGGCCGTCCGCTATGAGGGCGCGGGCACCGTGGAATTTCTGCTGGACAGCGACGGGCAGCATTTCTACTTTATGGAGATGAACACTCGGATCCAGGTGGAGCACGGCATCACGGAGATGATCACCGGCGTGGATCTGGTGCGCCAGCAGCTGCGCATCGCCTCCGGTCTGCCCCTTGATCTGACTCAGGAGGACGTGACCCTCACCGGCCACGCCATTGAGTGCCGCATCAACGCCGAGGACCCCACGGCCAATTTCCGGCCCTGCCCCGGCAAGGTGGAATTTCTCCACTTCCCCGGCGGCCCCGGCGTCCGGGTGGACTCCGCCCTCTATAACGGCTGCACCCTCTCCCCCTATTACGATTCTCTGGCCGCCAAGGTGATGGTCCACGCCCCCACCCGGCTGGAAGCCATCCGCAAAATGCGCCGCTGTCTGGAGGAATTTACCTTGGAGGGCTTCCCCACCAACGCGGAACTGTCCTATGAGCTGCTGTTCCACCCCACCTTTGTCCGGGGCGGCTGCACCACCGCCTTTCTGGACCGGAGCCTGCCGGAGCTGCTGGAATTCAGCCGCCGGGTAGACGATCACAAAGGATAATACATGGAAAACATTTTTGCGAAACGCCGGGCACGGCTGCTGGCCATGAAGGCCATGCGGGAGAATTACGTCCCCGGTGAAAAGTTAGTCACCTGCCCCCATTGCGGCGGGGAGAGCCAGCGAAAGGACGTGGCGGCGGCGCTGTCCGTCTGCCCCCTGTGCGGCTACCACTTCCCCATGGGGGCCTATTACCGGCTCAGCAGCGTGCTGGATCCCGGCTCCTTCCGGGAGCTGCACGAAAAGCTGACGGCCAGTGACCCCCTCCGCTTCCCCGGCTACGGGGCCAAGCTGGACGGTGCTCGCCGCAAGACCGGCATGAACGAGGCCGTGGTCACAGCCACCGGCACCGTAGGCGGATACCGCTGCGTGGTGGGCGTGCTGGACAGCCGCTTCCTTATGGGCAGCATGAGCGCCGCCGTCGGTGAAAAGCTGACGCTGGCCATCGAGTACGCCGGGAAAAACAAACTGCCCCTGATCCTCTTTGCCGCCAGCGGCGGGGCGCGGATGCAGGAGGGCATTTTGTCCCTCATGCAGATGGCGAAAACCAGCGCGGCTCTGGCCCGGTTTTCGGAAAAGGGACTGCTGTACATCTCCGTTCTCACGGACCCCACCACCGGCGGCGTCACCGCCAGCTTTGCTTCTCTGGGCGACATTATTCTGGCCGAACCCGGTGCGCTCATCGGATTCGCCGGGCCCCGTGTCATTCAGCAGACCATCGGCGAGACCCTGCCGGAGGGCTTTCAGCGGGCGGAGTTTCAGATGGAGCACGGCTTTGTGGACGCGGTGGTCCCCCGGAAGGATCTGCGGGACACCCTGATCCGTCTGCTGAAGCTCCACGGGAAAGGAGAACGCCATGGCTGAGAAAACCGCCGCGGAGCGGGTGGCGCTGGCCCGCCATCCCCAGCGGCCCAATATCACGGACTATATCGACGGACTGTTCACCGA
>ENA-ORCM01001165-ORCM01001165.1-human-gut-metagenome-genome-assembly--contig:-NODE-1165-length-23047-cov-28.254549_pt1 | contig 23047 bp, 17 predicted proteins | sample MGYA00242906_ERZ507928 | MGnify/ENA primary metagenome ERZ507928 (study PRJEB26167, sample SAMN06115497) | human gut metagenome | host: Homo sapiens | place: China:Shanxi | collected 2015-05-07...
TAATCTTCTTTAAATTGTTCAAAATTAACAAAATTTTCGAAAACACGCTCTCGCTACGTGTCGCTGGTAACGGTACTGCTCATTCTTCGCAGTACTTCGCAAATTCATTTATAATCTGCTTCGCAGATAGGAATTTGCTCACACTTGAATCACTTTCGCACGGTCTGTGCAGTAAATGCACAGACCTGATTGAAAACAGTTGTACCTGCCTTCTAAGTACCGGCGGTTCCCCAGTGTTTTCTTTTGCTCTTGTCAACTTTCCGTAATTTAATTCACGTCTTCTAAGAGTTTCGCAATTATCTATTATAAGTGTCTGTTATAATACAAGAATTCCCAAATGCTCGAACAGAATTTTCAAACCGATGAGGATTAAGATAATACCTCCGGCGATCTCTGCTTTTTTCTGGTATCTGATTCCGAACATATTCCCGACAACAACACCGACAATGGATAGCACGAAGGTTGTCAGGCCAATGATTGCAATACATTCCACGATCGGATAATTCAAAAACGCAAACGTGATACCAACTGCAAGCGCATCTATACTGGTTGCGATTGCAAGCAGGAACATTTCCTTTAGATCAAGAGGTGGATCCAGTTCCTTCACTGTTTCATCTTCTTCCAGTCTGTATCCTTCGACCACCATTTTGCCACCGATGAATGCCAGTAAGATGAATGCGATCCAATGGTCAATACTGGTAATGTAACTTTCAAACTGTGTTCCGAGCGCCCATCCGATGAATGGCATTAGTGCCTGAAATCCTCCGAAAAATAATCCGATCACAACTGCCTGTTTCTTGTTTACCTTGCGCATGGCAAGGCCCTTACAGACCGAAACTGCAAATGCGTCCATGGATAATCCAACTCCAATCAGTAGTAACTCAATTATGAATGCCATAATTTTCTCCTTTTTCCAGCCGCATAAAAAGACAAATAAAAAGAGACTCCACGTATACCTGCCGGTATAGTATTACCGGAACAGGCATACATGAGTCTCATTCTTTAAGATTTGCCAGGTTATAAAACCGGGTTTGTTGACAAATCACGTCTTCGCGCGAACTACTCCCTCACGGAATTTATTCTTTTGTATGGAAAAACTATATTTTCCAACTACTGTTGTACAAATATATAGCATTCAAATGCGTTTGTCAATGTATTTTGAGGATTTTTATCAGGTTTTTGAATCGTAAACTGCGAATAATATTCCTGGTGGCATTGGTTCTCTAAGACTTATTTTTTCTTCACCATACAACGCTTTTTAAAGATTGAAATTCCATAGCAGAGAATCTGGTCATAGTCGTCCTCATATTCCTTTGCATACATATTGGCATCAATCTGTTTGAGCGCCATGTCACACTCACTTTCTAATTTTTCCAGCACCTTTGTGTATTTCGCTTCAAAAACAGCTACGCGCCCGTTAACAGGATCATAAACAACCACATCACTGCGTCCCTCACCATGTTCTTTATTGGAATCCATCATATATCCGGCACCTGTAAAAATACCCGCAAGAAATGCATGGTAAAAGTCTTCCCTATAATCGTGATAACTGATCATGCGGCGTAAAAGAGTACTCATCTCCTTTGTGATTTTTTCACTGTCGCCACTCCAGACTGCATCAAATAACGCATCCCGATTCCATTTTTTTGCACTATCGTCAAACCACTTTATGACGGTTGTTTCAAAAATTTCCCTGACCTCTGCGTTTGGAATCATAAGCGCAACGGTTCCGTCCGGCAGTTCGCCCTCATAATCCTGATCTCGCACTTTTGTCAGATAACCTGTTAAATACAACATACTCCAAAGGTTATCCTCGGAAGAATGAAGATAATCGTATGTCAAGTTCTCATCCACGTACTGAACAATCGTTCCACCCGACATTAAAATTTCTAATTTCTTTGTAATACTGCTTCCGGCATATTCAATAAAAGATCGAATAATCGCATTGTCACTCGTATTTTTCCAATAGCTAATCGGTTTCGCTTCTGGATTTCGCTGTAACTCCAAAAGATAATTCATCACATCCCATGGGCAATAAACATCAAATCTGCCAAAGTGATATCCGTCATACCATTTTCTGATACTGTCTGACCATGCTTCTGCCTCTGCATCTTTAAGGATCTGATTCATCTCACGCTGCACAAAACCAAAGTATTCATTCAAACGGGAATTGGTGATCGTATCAGACACAAAGTTATTTGTTCCTGTGAAGATACTCTCTTTTGCAATTTTCAGACATCCTGTGATGACTGCGAACTGAAGTGACTGATTATCCTTCAAAGCCTGCATCATTCCCTTCATGATATCTAACATCTCATTGTAATAACCATGACTATTTGCCTTTGCAACCGGAACATCATATTCATCAATCAGAAGAATTACTTTTTTGTTGTAATGTCTATTTAACAAGCGAGCCAAAACTGAATGGAACGCATCACATCTGTCTGCCCTGCCTGACGATCTCGCAACTGCTGAAACAGTCTTTTGTCAGGTTCACTGATTTCTGCACTTTCCAGAAGATACTCATGCTCCTGATAAAGAATCCCGATCTCATAAACAAGCTGCTGATAGGCACTGGAAAAATCAAGTCCATCCACACTTTTAAGAGACAAAAATACAACCGGCCATTGGTTCATCCACTCATCGCACAGTTCACGCTTGTTTGATATTTCAAGACCTTCAAACAGTTTTTTGCTGTCCTTGCGGATATCAAAGAAGTTTTCGAGCATACTCATCCCAAGCGTTTTCCCAAATCTGCGAGGACGGGTAATCAACGTTACTTCTGCCGCTGCATTGATAAGTTCCGCAATTAAACCTGTTTTATCAACATAGTAGAATCCACCGCTCCTGATTTTTTCAAAATTGGAAATGCCAACCGGGATATTCAAATTTTTCATCTCTGCCACTCCATTCTTATAATTGCGTAAATTCTTTGCTTTTACTGGTGATATTATAGCATATTACCGTTATTTATATGATTATCGTATATGTTTTTCTTATTTTCATCAAGCATTTTTCTTGAAAAGACATATATTCATTGAAATTGCTTTCACCACACTTTCTAATAACACAAAGAGATGCCATACATCGCACTCGTACTCTGTATGGTATCTCTGTTTTTATACTGAACGATAATAAAACTTGGGAGAGTTGAAAGACTTCTGGCTGGTTCAGCCATAAAATCATCTAACTCGATTTTAATATCATTTATTCCATCTACACCCGTGTTCTGGTATTTCTGCAATTAACTTTTTTCTTGCAGTATATAGATTCTTGACTCAAAATCCGTACATGGCTTTGCATCTCCTGAAACCTGACCAGCTGTCACATCTGTTGTAATAAGTCCTAAATTCATCAACTCATCTCCATAGTTCTCTGTGTTTGCTAACATGTTCTTATAAAGTTTATCTGGATCAAGTCCCTGCAATTTTATTCTGCTGTATGGCATGTTCACGCCATTTAATACACGATAATATCCTACTAGTGCTGTTGTTTTTTCTTCATTAACTACCATCCAAATAGTTTCATTTCCCTCAAAGGGACTTTTCAATCTATAAAATGTTCCAAATTGTAGCATTTGACGATACTTTTTCATAAATAAGATTTGTGCCTTTACCTCTTCAATTTCAGAATCAGATAATTTATTCAAATCCAACTCATAACCAAATGTACCAAAATAAGCTACATTTGCTCTTGTATGTAATGGTGTATTTCGAAAAACTTGATGATTCGGTATTACAGAAACATGACTTCCTATACTGCTAATCGGATAACACATCGAGGTTCCATATTGAATTTTCAACCTTTCAATCGCATCAGAATCATCACTGGTCCATCCTTGTGGTGCATAATAAAGCATTCCAGGATCAAAACGTCCACCGCCACTTGCACAGGACTCAAATAGAACTTTCGGAAATTTCGATGTTAGTCTTTCATATAAGTCATACACTCCCAGTATATAACGATGAAAAATTTCGCCTTGTTGTTCCGCAGGATAGGCAATGCTATAACATTCTGTAATGCTCCTATTCATATCCCATTTTATATACGAAATTTTTGCTTCTGAAAGAATCTTCGCAATCATTGTATAAATATAATCAACAATCTCTCTTCTTGAAAAATCTAATACATATTGATAACGTCCATGTGAATCCGTTCTTCCTGGGGTTTGTAAAATCCAATCTGGATGTAGACGATACAGATTGGAATCCTTATTTATCATCTCCGGTTCTATCCATAAACCAAATTGCATGCCAAGTTCTTCTATACGCTCTGCCAAACCTTCAATTCCATTTGGAAGCAACTTTTTGTTTGCTATCCAATCCCCTAATCCTGCACGGTCGCTTCTACGATTTCCAAACCATCCATCATCAAGCACAAATAATTCAATACCACATTCCTTTGCTTTCTTTGCAATTTTCACCAAACGTTCTTCTGTAAAATCAAAATACGTTGCTTCCCAATTATTATTCAATATTGGTCTACTACGATCACGCCAATATCCCCGTGCAAGACGTTTTGCATATAACTTATGGAAAGTCTGACTCATCTCATTAAGTCCGTTATCTGAATAAACCATTACCGCTTCTGGTGTCTGAAAATTTTCTCCGGGTTTCAGTTCCCAATCAAATCCATCCGGATTAATTCCTACTGTAATTCGTGTTATATCATGTGTATCCACTTCTGCTTGAATTCTAAAATTCCCACTATAAATAAAACTAAATCCAATTGCTTCTCCCATAACTTCATCTGTGTTTTTTCTTTTGAGAACCATAAACGGATTTTGTTCATGCGAAGAATGTCCACGCATACTATCAATCGCTGTAATCCCCTGTTCCAAAGTCCTCATTTTCACATGCCGCTCTCTAGCCCATGCACCAGATAATTGCATCCAAATATAATCTTTATCCGGAAGATCCAGACTCAGACTCATTGCTGTAAGTAAATGTACCGGCATTTTTCCTGCATTTTTTATACAAACACTTCTTGCAATCGCTCCATATTCAGAAAAGATAGTATAAAGCAGCTCCAGTATAATTCCTGTAAGAGAATCTCTCAAATAAATCTTAAGTGTCACCGCTTCTTCCTCAGATTCTGCATAAATGGCAGGAAGTCCCTGAAGCTTCGGCTTTCCCATTGTAATCTCATAGCCGGTATATTTAAATTCTGAAATTCTACTTCCATTCTTCTGTAATAATTCGATTGCAGGATAACGATAATCTGTTGTTCCATATACCGGATATTCCTGCCGAATATGCTCCAGTGAAAAACTTTTGTCCCATTCATATATATATGAAGTCATCGGACGTTCTATTTTCTCTACCAGATAAGAAAAATCTTCCTTATCATGAATTTTCTTTCCAAAATAAATCTGCCCCATGTGTCCGTTTTCCAACACGCACATAATGTAACTTATTTTTTCATTATATAAATGAAATGTCTTTGTCTTGTCGTGAAACACAATATTTCTCATATACATTTTTCCTTATTATTAGCATTTTACCTGTCGTACACTTTTTCTGTTTATTCTATATCTTTTCAGTTTTATTTCATCTCATAAGTACTATATTCTTCAAAATCAATAACTGATCTACTAATTCTTGCTTCTTCAGCTGCAAGCGCCATCAGATGACTCGCCACAGAAACTGATGCATCCGTTTTTCCCGTTTTTCCTTCTCCAACCATACGAACAAACTCTCGCATCATGCTCATATCACTTCCGCTATGTCCCTTTGAAGGCGTATGAAGTTGAATCAAATCATTTGTTCCACTTACAAAATCTATGATTTCTATTGTTCCTGACTCCATATCACCTTTTAATTCACCCTTAGTGCCCATAATTCGAATTCTTCTTGCGCACTGATTTGTAAATGCTGTCATTAAAAATGAAGCTGTAACTTGATTTTCAAATTCTATGTCCACTGTCTGATGATCTACAACTGTATTATCCGAATGAAATACACACCTTCCATACGGACCTTTCTTTAACGCTTCCAGAACATGCACAGAATCTGCCTGATCAGTTACTGCATATACAAGACCATCTTCCACAGCTTTTGGATGTTCCAGATAAAAACGCGGTGCATAGAATGGGCACTGATCTCTGTGTTCACATCCGTCCATACAATATTTCGGCGCACCTGTCGGAGCATTTTCTTCCGTAAAATATGTAAGTTCTCCAAAGGAACTGATTTTTTTGCATTTACTATCCGCCAACCATAACATAATATCCATATCATGACAGCATTTCTGCAATATCATCGGACTGGATTCTTCTTTGTTTCTCCAATTTCCCCTTACAAAACTGTGCGCATGGTGCCAATATCCAACTTCCTCGATATGCTGAATCGACATCATCCTTCCGATTCTTCCCTCTTCCAGAATTTCTTTTATTTTAGAGAAAAATGGAGAATATCTAAGGACATGACATACAGATAATATTCGATCATATTTCTTTGCCATTGCTCCCATTTTTATAATTTCTTCTTTGTCTGGTGACATCGGCTTTTCGCAAAGAACATGATATCCTTTTTGCATTGCCATAGTAACTGGTTCACAGTGCATTTTGTCCTGTGTACAGATCATAGCGCAATCTGCCATTTTATCCTGTTGTAATAATTCTTCATAGGATTCATATTGTAGTTCCTTTGGAATATTATGCTTTGCCGCAAAAAGTTTCCTGCGTTCCTGATCCGGTTCTGCTACAGCTACCACTTTAAATTCATCTGGGTGATCTAGCGCATACTGTGAGTATACATAACCACCTCTCAATCCTGCCCCGATCAAAATACTGGTTACCTGTTTCATCGTCTTTCTTCCTTTCTCAATTCTTAAGTTGAATTTTTAATACAGTGTCCCTTTCATCTGGCAATGGATATGTAAACACAGGATCTTCTCCGAATGATACGAATGCAACATCCGTATAAAGAGCTGTATTCCATGCTTCACCTCTCTTTACCTCACTTCCATCCGCTAAATATGTAATTTCAGCCAGCTGTTCAGGACTAATGCCATAAAGTGGAAGAGCTCCCAAAGGAGTTTCATAAACATGTGCATAAATCACATTATCTTTTTGTGTATACCTTCCCCAATCTGGTTTTTCAAAATTTGATATTCCACAACCATAGATACTCTCTTTATTTTTACTCATCCAGTTTCCAACTTCTCTTAAAATTTCAACACTTTCTTGTGGAATGTTCCCCTTTGCATCAGGTCCTACATTCAAAATCATATTTCCACCCTTGCTGACACACTCTACCAACTTTCTTACCAGCATCTCAGGTGTTTTATATTGATGATCAAAATTGCAATATCCCCAATGATTGTTCATTGTTGCACATAATTCCCATGGAATAGGCTCACCATTAACATCACAAACTCCTTTCGGAGGAATAATCTGTTCAGGACTTGCGAAGTCTCCACTATAAATTAAAGGATGTTCTGTTGCAATGCTTCCATGGTTATCTCCTGCGCCTTCCAAACGGTTATCAATAATCACATCTGGCTGATAATGACGTACCATTTTAATTAAGTCTGTTGCTTTCCATTTTTCTCCTGTCATATCATCATAAGAGAAGTCAAACCAAAGCAAATCCAATTTCCCATAATTTGTCATCAGTTCTTTTACCTGACCATGCATGTAATCTAAATATCGATCAAAATCAATTTTTTCATCTTTATAGGCTACATTGTTTCTCATTGGATGCTGGCGGTCTCCATACTTTGGAAAATCTGGATGATGCCAGTCAATAATTGAAAAATAGAGTCCTACCTTTAATCCTTCTTCTCTACATGCATCTACGAATTCTCTTACCAGATCTCGTCCTGCCTTTGTATTTGTCGCTTTATAGTCCGTTAATTTTGAATCAAATAAACAGAAACCATCGTGATGTTTCGCCGTTAAAACTACATATTTCATTCCCGCTTCTTTTGCTAATCGAACCCACGTTTTTGGATCATAATCCACCGGATCAAATTGTTCGAAATATTTCCTATATTCCTCTATTGTCATTTCTTTTTGAGACATAACCCATTCGCCACAAGCAGGAATTGAATATAATCCCCAATGTATAAACATTCCAAATCTCGCATCCATAAACCATTTTGTTCGTTCTTTTATTTCCCGATTCATATTGTTAATCTCCCTTTTTCTACGATTCTTCTACTATTATCCTTTCACTGCACCACCTGATAATGCTTCAATAAAGAACTTACTGAAAACACAATACAATATTACTGGTGGAAGAATTATGACAACCATCGCAGAAAACAATCCGTTATAATTCGTATTAAATGCCGTTGTAAATGTTGAAAGTAATGCCGGGACTGTCAATTTTTCTCGCGTGATTAATACAAGTGAAGCCCAATAATATTCATTCCAGTTATTTAAAAAAGCCAAAACTGCTGCTGTCATAATTCCCGGACGTGCAATCGGGAAAATAACTTTTACCCATGTCTGTACATAGCCACACCCATCAATTCTTGCGGCCTCCTCTAATTCTCTTGGAATATTATCATAATAATTTTTTATAACAAAAAAACTAACTGCGATTCCACTACAAGAATAAATAAGAATTAATGCGGCTCTTGTATCATACAAATGTAAGTTATTGATTAAATTATATACAGGGTAAGTCAAAGCAGTCGCTGGTATAAACATTGTTGAATATAAAAGGATATTTACCAGTTTTTTCCCTTTAAACTCCATTCTTGCAACTACATAAGCAGACATAGAAATCATAACCACACTAATTAATACCGATATTCCTGCAACAATTAAACTATTTCCAAAATAACGAAATACATGAAGATCTTTAAAAGTAGAAATATATCCATCTAAACAAATCGACTCCGGCAACTGAAACCCAGGTCTCGCCATCGGATCTTTCTTTAAGCTCGATAACACAAGCCAAATCAGCGGAACCAAGGAGACAATTAGTGCCCACGCCAAACATATATATGTTACAATTTTGGTTCCTGTTGGCAAATTATTTACAGTTTTTCTATGTAGAGATTTTTTCATAACGCTTCTTCCTTCCTAATGTTTCTCTTTTTTTAATGAAACACTATATACAAAATTAATTATCAGAATAATAACCAGTCCTGCTAAAATCTGTATCAAAGCAACAGCATTTGCACGTCCGAATTGAGTTCGTGGGCTTGTAATTGCTAATTCGCGAATCACATAACTGATACTATATGTTCCTGCTGCTCCTTTTGTCAGGAAATATACCTCATTATAAAGAAGGAAACCAGCCGTTGCTGCAAGAATAGACACAGTTTTTAATGTTCCTTTTATCATTGGAATCGTAATAAACCAATCCTGCTTTAATCCGCTAGCTCCATCTAACATTGCTGCCTCTCTTACTTCTTCCGGAACTGCCATAATATTTCCAAGTATCATTAATGTTGTAGTTCCAGTAAAAAAAATATAAGCACATGTCATAGCTATAAATGCCGGTCCTTTTAATAAAAGGATATTATCTGTAAAATTCTTATTAAACAATCTGATTATCGGATTGATAATTCCATAAGATGGATTATATAACTGTAAAAATATCACTCCCATTGCTGCTGTAGAGATCATATTAGGAATAATATAAACGTTCCGTACAAACTTAATTCCCTTTATTTTTCTTGACAAAGCCAGAGCTATTAATGTAGCAACTGGAATCTGAACAACTGCACCAAGAATTGCCCATGTAGTAGAGTTCTTAAGTGCTTCCCAGAAAAATGGATATTTTTTAAAAATGTACTCATAATTATTCCATAAATCTTGAAATCCAAAGAATTCTGGAGACGTGATATTACTATAATCCCACTTACAAAAAGACGTAACGAATACTGTAATTATTGGATACAGATAAAAAATACAAAACGCTATAATTGTTGGTGTCAAAAAAGCAATAATAAAACCTGTACGCTTTATTCCTAATTTATTTTTTTTCTTCTTACAAATATTATCTTTCAACTCGGTCCCTCCGATAAAAAGAGGAAGGGATATTCTCTCCCCTCCCTCATATCAACATCTAAATCAATTTTAATTAACCAATCAATGCAAGTAATTCTTTCTGAAGCGATTCGAATCTTGCATCAATGTCTGTTCCTTCAACTGCACACTCCATCAACGCATTAATAATTGCTTTATTAACATCTGATCCCCAAGTATAATTCATATTAATTACAACTGTATCCGCTGAGTTGACCTGTGAGCACGCCTCCGCAAGTTTTATTGTTGCAGCATCCCCACTTGTTTCTGCAAGTGCATTAAGATCAACTGTTGTATTACATGGATTTGCTTGAACTTCAGTAAAAATCTTTTCCTGTACTTCCTTACTAGTCATATATTTAATAAACTCAAGTGCAAGTTCTGTCTTCTCTTCGCTCATATTGTTTGCTACTGCAAGACCACCACCTGCTGATGCAATCGCAACATTGCCTGGGAATAACGCTGGTTCAATAGAATCAACCAGTGATGCATCAATTCCACTTGCATTCCATACACCATTAAAAAGTACTCCAACTTTTCCATTTGTGTTAAATTCAGCCATTAAATTTCCATTATCATCTGTTGTATGCTGAGATCCATTTGCCTGATCTAATTTTGCTGCTGTTTTGAATGCATTAGCAAATTCATCTGAATTTATTGTTTCTTCTGTCAATTCAGATTCAACCATTTTCTTTCCTGCATCTGTAGACGCCATAATTGCATTTACAATATAGCTAGAACCCTGTCCCGCTATGTAGCCATAAGCGTCATCTCCCAGATCTGCAATCTTCGTCATTGCATCTCCAAATGTATTCCAATCTGTAAATGCATCTGTAGAAGTACCTGCTTTTTCAAAAATACTTGAATTATACCAAAGACCACGGCTTTCAATCTGATCATGCACTGCATAAATATGTCCATCCTGATCATGCTGTGTGTAATTAAGTCCTACTGCATCCTGCAAATTATTTTCATCGATATATGGTTTCAAGTCATAAACAAGATCCTGTGAGATTGCTGCCTGCGGTACTCCACCGCCACCAACATCTACCATATCCGGGAAAGAACCACCCGCAACCTGCGCACTTACAATATCATCTCTGTTTTCAACAGCAATCGGTTTAAAAGTTACATCTCCATCTGCATGTTCCTGCGCAAATTCGTCATAAATATCTCTCATTACCTGCGCCGCAGCCCACTCACTTTCATCCTGATAATATCCATGATAGAACTCCAGAACATTGTTACCACTAGATTCGCTCTTCTTCTCTCCTCCATCTTCTTTTACCGAGCTGCTACCACATCCAGCTAAAACAGATGCTCCCATTGCTGCTACTAACAATACACTAACTAATTTTTTTTTCATTTTTTCCTCCTTTTATATCGGTTGTATTTGTTAAGTGTATTCTACATTTATTTTTATTCATTTTGAATATATACGGTTGACTATAAACCGTATAATATTTACATATTGCCAAATCAAATACGTAAAATATTTACCTTTTGTCAATTTTTTCGTATTTTTGTACAAAAAAAAGTGCATGTCGCCTCTATTTCCGAGTCAACATGCACATATTCTATTTTTATTTATTTTCTAAACCTTCTTCAAATTCCTGTATAGATAGAGTTCCTGTTAGTACATCAAAAATGGTTTTTATAAAATAATCCTTTTGTTCGGCTGACCAAATATTATTCGGAACCTCTATTTTTTCGTCTGTCTCAAGAACAAGTGTAGCCGCCTGATACAATCTGCCTTTACTCTCCTTATAAGATTCCAAAGATATATCTGGATTTGCCGGAATTTGCTCTGTCTTTTCAAGAATTTTCGTCTGAACCTTCTTGCTAAGCATGTACTTTAAAAATTTAACTGCTGCTTTTTCTTTTTCTTCATTCCCACTATTACCTAAAACGTACCCTAAACCAGAAGAAATACATGACATTGACTCTCCCCCGTCTGTTGGTAAGAGTGCATATTTAGCATCAATTTGCTTTGAAATCATCGGTGCTCCCCATACTCCATTAATATAAATTGCCAGTTTTCCTTCATTAAAAAGATGAGTCTCATCTCGATAACTATATTCAGCGTTTTCAGAAATAGCCGAATTATACATTCGTTTCATCCGATTTATTGCATTATTGAAAATTTCATCCTGAAATATAAGATTATGTCCTTCAAATCGAGAATCCTCACTTCCAGCTAACATGTGATCCATACAGTATAAATATCCTTCTGCCGTTGGTTGGAGTGCTTTTACTTCATTTTTTTCATTTAACGCCCACTCACTAATCTGATCACACATTGTTTGAAATTCATCCCAACTTTTTGGTACTTTCTCAATTCCTGCTGCCTTTAAAATATCTTCATTATACCAATATCCTCCGCTTAACATTCGTGCATCTGCCACAGAGTACAACTCTCCATTTTCTGTACTCCAGTATTCTTTATTTACTTCTGAAATACTATCAGCAAATTCTTGATCTTGTTGCATATATGGATAGATATCTAGTGCCATATTATTTTCAATCATAAAATCATAGGTATTATTTTCACCTGTTCCACTAAAAGATACAATATCTGGTATATTACCGACCATTATCATATCTTCTACTTTTCTCATCATGTCTTCTCTTGTTGGCATAGAAATCATCTGTAAATTAATATCTGGGTTTTCTTCCTGAAATTCTTCATAAATCTCTCTCATTGCAACATGGTCTTCTTCTGTGCCTCCCCAGGCATGGATCAACGTGATAGTAACACTGTGATTGCTCTCTTTTCCGCACCCTTCTAAAATACAACCAACTCCTAAAATTAGCATCAGGGTCATTAGCCACTTAGTAGTTTTTTTCATCTTTCCCCTGCTTCCTAAATTCTTTAGGTGAAACCCCAGTAATTTTTTTAAACATCTTCGAAAAATATCCTGCATCGTCAACTCCAATCGCTTCCGAAATTTCATAAGTTTTCATATCTGTATTTAAAAGATATTCCTTTGCCGCTTCTATTCGAAGATTCAATATTGTATCAAACAGATTTATTCCTGTTTTATTTTTATAAAATCTACTTAAATAACTCCTATTTACATGTAATTCATCTGCAATCTCATCCAACGATATTTTATTTTTAAAATTTTGTTCTACATACTGATCGATCTGCTGAAGGAGCGTTCTTTGTTCTGATACAGCACTCTCCTCTTTCTCAATTTCTTTCTTTAATTGAGTTAATTTTCCCGTTGCTTTTTCTAATGCTTCTGGAAGTTCATCCATAATGGATATCTTCAAAACGTACTCACATGCATTATACTTGATCGCAAATTTGGCATAATCAAAATCTGAATATGCTGTTAATATTATCACCTGTGTTTCCGGTCTAGTTTCATATAAATATTTACACACTTCTAAACCGTTTACCCCCGGCATCTGAATATCTGTGATCACTATATCTGGAGATTCATTCTCTATACATTGGATAAGCTCTTGTCCGTCCTCAAGAACTGACACCAAATCGCAATTCATTTTCTCCCAATTTATCAACTTTTTTAATGCTTCCCTTATATATCCTTCATCATCCGCCGCTACTACTTTCCACATGGTATTTCCCCTCTTTCTGCCGGAAGAATTATTTCAATTTTTGTTCCTTTTCCTTTCTCACTCCAAATGTTAAATTTATAATTATCACCATACAAAATTTGTAACATTTTCCGAGTATTTTCAAATCCTGTATGAGTGTGATCTATCTTCTCCGGCTGTTGAACTTCTTCTGTCGGTTTCTCATTCATTTTTTCATAATCAATACCAACACCATTATCCTCAACAATAATATGAAGTATTTTGGAAGTTTTCTTTTGTTTTTTTATTTCATCATTCTCTTCAATGAAATTCTCCTCATACATGCATACCCTTATGATTCCACTTTCCTTTTTGGGTTCCAAACCATGCGACACAGCATTCTCCACAAGCGGTTCAATCAAAAGTCTTGGAATCAGATTCTCTTTTATTTGCTCGTCTTCTATATTGATTTCATAAGTCAATTTATCCTGATATCGTTCCTTTTGTAAAAATAAATAGAATTGAACAATTTCCAGTTCTTCTCTCACTTTTATTTTTATTTCTTTTTCACGGAAAATCTTTCCCTGCATTAGTTTGGAAAAAGCATTCAAGCTTTCATATAGCTCCTCATTTCCAGCCATTTTTGCCTTTAAACTCAGCATTGCAAGAATATTAAACTGAAAATGAGGATTGAGCTGAGACTGCAAATATTTTACCTGTGATTGCGTTGCCAATAACTGTTTTTCATATACTTCCGTGATCAAGTATTCGATTCTATCTGCCATTTCATTAAACACCTGTCCGATATCATGGAATTCCTGTATAGAAGAATCCTCCATTCTTACGTTTAATTCCTTTCTTCCAAACGCTTGAATATTGGCAATCATTCTAGTTGCTGGTTTTGTAAAACGATAACTAATCCCATACGATACCAAAAAAGTCAATATTAATACAATTACCAATCCCAACAAAAAGATAATTAGTGTCGGACGTAAAATTGCCAGGATATTATTCTGTCCCACTGCGATAATCGTTCTTAATCCAAAACCACTTGCATCAGCACTGGCAATTACTTTTCTTCCTTCCACATTCTTATTTCCACTCCAGGATATAACTTTTTCTTTCAATAGATCATTTTGTATTGCGTCTCCCCCTGACACCAGCATTAAATTATTGCGTGACAATATACTCCATGAATAATCCTGATAACCTTCTATATCTTCAAATATTCCCTCTATTGCTTCAAGACTAATTTGGGCTATACCAATGCCCTTTTCTTTCATATCATCATCATATATGCGAAAAAGAATATTAAGATTATCACTATCCGTTACACATGCATATTGATTTCTATCTTTCTTGAACCATTGTTGCATATTTGTATAAGATTTTTCCTGTTGCTTCTCAGAAGCTAACGTAATTGCATAGTAATATTCCTTGATACACTGATCCCAGTTATTGAATAAATAAACACTCGTAACAAATGGCAGCTGTTGATTCACTTGATTTCTGTCTGCAAACAACTCCATACTATACATTAATTGTTCTTTTGCGATATCTGCATCATACGAATCTGTTTGAAAAAAATCCCCCAATAAACTGTTATGCCTTATAGAAATTGCCCCATCTTCTATAAACTGCATATGAGATTGATATTGTTGAGTAGTATTATTAAGCACATATTCTATATCTTCCTGCGTATTTTTGAAAAAAAATGAGAAAAAGACATAACAAACTGCTATCGCAACCAGCGTTAATGTAACTGCTGATGCGAGCAACATAAATACTGTTAGCTCGTTCTTTAAAGTATGTCTTTTTCTCATTTTTCTTTTCCCCATTTTAATGAAATGTTTATATCTATTCGGCTTTCTCGCAGGTATAACCATGCTTTATGCATTACTTTTCATAATAAACTCACTAATTTTTTATATACTAACATACCCAACAGGAACAGTCGAGTAATTTCTATTTGAACTTAATAATCATGTGATTTTGATACAAAAAAGTCATTGGATTACATTTGTAATAATTGTAATTCAATGACTTATGTTTTTTTGATCAGCCGAGAAGCTCCATGATCTCCTCTTTTGTGAATACTACGGAATCCATTCCCTCGCCCTCCAGCACCTGCTCGGCAAGCTTTTTCTTTTTCTCCTGGATATCAATGATCTTCTCCTCGATCGTACCCTGGGAGACGAGTTTGTAAACCGTCACGACATTCTTCTGCCCGATACGGTGTGCACGGTCGGTTGCCTGATTCTGCACGGCAACGTTCCACCATGGATCGTAGTGGATGACGATGTCCGCTGCGGTGAGGTTCAATCCGGTTCCGCCTGCCTTTAAGGAAATACAGAACACCGGGACATCATCTTTGTTGAAGCTGTCTACCATCTGCATACGTTTTTCCTTATTGACGGAGCCGGTGAGCATATAGTAATCAATGCCCAGCTTTGTCAGCTGTTCCGCCAGACGGTCTAACATGGTCGTGAACTGAGAGAATAACAGCACCTTGTGTCCACCGTGCACTGCGTTCCCGATCAGATCCATACACATCTGGACTTTTGCGGATTCGCCCTTGTAATCTTCGAATAAAAGTGCCGGATCACAGCAGAGCTGACGCAGTTTTGTAAGTTCTGCAAGGATCTGGATCTTGTTGGACTTAAATTCCGCCTCGCTCTTGCCGTCTAACATCTGCTTCATCTGCTGTACATGCGCATCATAAAGAGCCAGCTGTTCGCCCTCCATCTTCGCATAAACATTCTCTTCGAGTTTTTCCGGAAGATCTTTTAATACATCACCTTTTAACCGGCGCAGGATAAACGGACGGATCATGCGCTGTAAACGTTCCATCTTGTTCTCATCTTTGTTCACAACGATCGGTGTCTCGATCTCCTCACGGAACTTCTGATATGTATACAAAAATCCCGGCATCAGATAATCAAAGATACTCCAAAGCTCGCTTAAGCGGTTCTCGATCGGTGTACCGGTCAGCGCCAGCTTAAAGGCTGCCGTGATCTTCTTGACGCCTTTTGCCGCCTGCGTTCCGGCATTTTTAATATATTGAGCTTCATCAATGACCTGAACTGCAAACACAATGTTTTTGTAATACTCCACATCACGTTTTAACAGATCATAGGATGTGATGAGGATCTGTCCATCCGTGGTGTGCCGGATGATATCTTTTCGTTCCGGTGCACTTCCTGTGATCGTCACAGTCTCAAGTTCCGGTGCAAAACGCTCAATCTCTTTCTGCCAGTTATAAACTAAAGATGCCGGACATACAATAAGTGATCTGCGGCGCTCCTTTTCCCCGGCATCATAATCCTGACGCTCTGCCAGAAGAAGGCTTATTACCTGAAGCGTTTTTCCAAGCCCCATATCGTCCGCAAGGATTCCGCCAAAGCCGTTCTCGCGCAGCGTTTTCAGCCAGAGGAAACCGTTTTTCTGGTAGTTTCTCATAACATTTTTCAGGGAATCCACCACTTCATAATCGCTGTCCTCGATGGTCTTCATGTTCCGCACCATGCCTTTGAATTCCCTGTTTTTCTCGATGGACAGCAGCTGGTTATTTTTCAGTGCTGCATCCAGATACATAGCGCGGTATTTTGGGATTACGACCGTTCCTTTTTTCAGGCTTGCCTCGGTAAGCTGTAAGTCCTCACTGACTTCTGCAAGCGCACTGATACCATCCTCTTTGATGTCTAAGAAGTCACCATTTTTCAAACGGATGTATTTTTTCTTTCTGTCATATTTGGAAAGCAGATACGCCAGTTCCTCGGAGGACATCTCGTCGGAATGAATTTTTAATTCCAGAAGATCGCTCTTTAAGGAAACACCCACCGATACACTCGGCGCATTGACCACTTTCATGTTGCGGAACTTGTCCGACGTATAGATTGCCATAAAATGGCTCAACCGCTGCAATCCGCCTGCCACTAACTGATAGAGCAGATCTTCGTCTTTTGCAATGACAAAAAATGTCTTTGAATGGTCATATTCATTGAAATATGGCTCCACAAGGCTCTTGATGCGCAGCTCCTCCGACAGATCTCGCACCTCGCCCGGCTCTACTTTGGCAAGCACGTTGTACTTGTTGTCACCATACACTGCCACCAGCTTCGCGCCAACCACATCCATTGCCTGACGGTCTAAGTACAGCTCAAATTCAGGCTTCGGCGGAACGTAAAGTGCCTCGTCGAATCCCTCTGAGATCACATCAAAGCTGTCACGCACCATGGGAAGAAGATCCCTACAGAACATCGCAAGCTCCTCCGCCGCAATGTAGCAGTCTCCCCCTACCTGACGGTGTAAAAACTGGAAGAAGTCTGATACTTTTCCTTTCAACAATGGCTCTCCGAGGAAAATCTCCCCATCCTCATAAAAGTAATAATACTTGTCGCCCTCGATCATCGGCAGATCTTCCATGCAGAGAAACGCTCCCGCACTTCCACCTTTCAGCGTCAGTTTTGGTTTGCGTTTTGTTCCATTATAGATGTAGCTTTCATTCATATCATAACCGATCGTTGCATGAAAAGGTGTTCCCTTCACAGCTTCCAGGAAGCGATCGATTCCGACACCGTCTAACTCCATTGTACGCTCATAGCCACCGGTGTAGGCATAGTATGCATGGAACTTGCTCTGGCGTTTCTTGTCATCATCCTGCTGCTGCATAAACCGGATCAGACGCTTTGCATCCTCCGAAAAAGCTTCCATGTGATGATAAAAATCAAGTTTTTTGCCGTAATGCACTTTCTCGTTGACCTGAACAGAATGTAAAAACGCAGAAATATTTTTTAACACATACTTTGTTTCCATTCCGATCTTAAATTCCAGTCTTGCATAGCCGTAATCCATCTCAAAGTAAGGTTCTAACTCTACTTTTCCATAAATGGTTTCCGGCAACATATATTTGGACGTTGCACGCATGGAATACTGGCTCAGCAGATTTTTCAACGGCGCTCCCGTCTCCATCTTCCCCACCGGACGTTCTCCTGCTTCCGGTGTCTCCGTGCTCTGTCCCCGCTTTAACCTGAGAATCTCCATTGGAGTTCTCTTGTTTACATAATTCAAAAGCATTGCCACACAATGCTTGCACATCCCCTCTATCAATGCAAGTTGTATTATATGTGTTGAATTATACCATTGTCTCTGTGAAACCATTGTCTTAGGATTATTATGTGTATACAAATTTCTTACTTCTTTTACATCTATTAAATCATCATCCTTACAATCTATATAATGATGTACCTGATTCAACGCCTCTAAGTAATTACGCAAATTAGGTTCTTTCTGTCTCTTATCCTTCAACTTAATAGATTCGCTATAAATTGTATCATCTAATTCACATAACAATTCGAAAGCCTGACATCTCCATAAAAAAACATCTTCTTCCGATACATCATAATTATATATAGACTTTTTCCATATATATATTGGTTCTTTATATTTTTCATAATTCAATAACCATTTACACAAATCTCCAAAAATCACCTCGGTTGACAGCATAGTTTTATCATGAAATACATAGCTTTTTTCAGATGATATTTTATCAGATCTAAGTATCTCAATTCCCTTACCATCAAAGCCAAAAAAATTTATTTCATCAAAAATCAATTTATGATTAGCTACAAACTCAAAATATTCACGAATCCGAACCAAAAGATTATGTAAAATTCGAAAATTGCTAATATCTTTCAATCTTACAGCAATTATCTTTTTTTCGTTTTCTAGAAATAAACACCATTTATTATACTCGTCCAGACATATTTCTGAAGTCACATCACAATTGCTCATATAACCTTCGATACCTTCAAAATGAAGCTTTAAAATCCCACAGTTAGGAATATTACTTCCTCTTATAAGTGATTTATATTCTCCTTCCATTACTATGTAATTCATTGTCATTTTACTTTTTAAAAATAAACAATCGTAGGCTATATGGCACTGACCATCTTCATCAATAAATTGTATGTTTACAGTTTTCCCAAATAAGTATTCTTTCACATTTATAGACGCTTCAGATAATCCCGAAAGAAGCATCATAAATCTGCGGCCATCTCGTTCAAATAGCACGTCCACGTCCTTTTGATTAGCAGAAATATTAACGGTTGTCTTTCCTATTACAAGTACTCTTTCATTTATTCCATCTTGAAATAATGATTGAATATCAATCACGTAACATCACTTCCTTTATTTATTTTATCTTTATATTATACCTATATATCGTATTTTTACCACAAAAAAATAATGCCCCAGCCTAAACCAGAGCGTTACCTATCTTCCATTTTAAATTACCTTAAACATCTTCTGCGACATCGGTTTCTCTTTCTTCTGCTCAACCTCCGCCTGTGCCTTCCTAAACTCTTCCATCCGCTTCAATTCTTCCTCTGCATCATCAAATCCGATATGCGTGTACACATTCATTGTGACCGATATATCCGAATGCCCCATGAGGTATTGTAGTGTCTTGGGATTCATTCCCGATTTTGCCATATTCGAACAATATGTATGTCGGCATACATGAGGTGTAATGTTTGGCATCTGCACCCGGTAGATGTCATTGTATCTGCCGACCATATGATTGAAACGATGTTGCCAGTGCATTGCCACAGGTGGCATTCCATTATCATCGTAAAACAGGAATCCGCTATATCCGTCTATAGCTTTCTCCACTTTAGGTGCATTTCTGTCCTCAATGATTGCCTGAAACATCTGTGCCACATCCTCTGTGATTGGCAATACTCTTGTTCCGGCATCCGTTTTTGTGGTTTCTATGATATACCGCATATCCGATGTTCTCTGCAACTGGTGGTCGATATTCACAGTTCGGTGTTCAAAATCAATATCTTTCAGAGTCAATCCACAAAATTCCGATATTCGCATTCCCGTATGAAATAGTATGTACATCACTTCATAATATTTGCAGTACGCCACATCGTCATGCACAAACTTTATGAACTTTCTCATCTGGTCTTTTGTGATTGCCTCTCTTGTAACTGCGTCATTTACCAATACCCCGGCAAGCTGAAATCCGAATGGATTCTTTACCAGAATGTCATCATCCATCGCCATCTGAAAGGCTGGTCGCAGCACTCCCCGGATGGTATGAATGGAACTGTAGCTTTTTCCATCTTCCTGTTGCAGCTTGATGAGAAATAACTTGGCATCCGATGTTTTCACACTTCGGATTGTCTTTTTCCCGAAAGATTCCTTTGCAGGTAATCTCTGCACTGTAACATATCCCTGTTTCGTGCTCTGCCTTACTCCTGTTTTGGTTTTCAGATAACGGTCTACCAGTTCACAGACGGTCATCTGTCCGTCTGTGATATTTACAAGCAAATCCAAATCTGTGTTTACCCGTTTTTCCAACTCACGAATGGAGAGGCATGGCTTCTTGCCCTTTGGAAGTTTGTCCGTAGGCTCCAATTTCCAGCTGTATACAAAATGTGGTTTTCCATCAATATGATATTTATATTGATATTTTCCGTCTGCCCTTACGCTTTCTCCCGGTCTTAATACTCTGCGTTTGGAATCCCGCCTTGTCTGACCTTTTCCTGCCTTTGCCATTATACCCGCCTCCTTAGTTCCGGATGGTTACGCAAATACCTTTCAAAGGCTACACGAAGAATCAGCTTGCGTTCTCCGTAGTATGCCAGAAAATCTCTATTATCATGTCACTAATCAGGATTCCTTCCACCGCATGGCTCTCACAGAACTGCCGGTAGGTCATTTCTTCCTGATCATGGGCATATACCGCAACCTCAAGTCCGTGGCTGCTGCAGTAGCCATACACCCCCTGGATCATGCGGAAGGTGATGTTGTCCTTCCGCTCCCGTTTCAGCAGATCCGGAATGATCAGGGCGCTCCGGTTGCTCTTTTTACTGGCAAGACTGCGTCCGTTGACATTCGGCTGATACCCCAGTCTGCGTGCCGTTTCCTGTATTTTTTGTCTTGTTTTTACAGATATATCCGTATACCCGGTCAGGGCGTGGGACACGGTCGCAACACTGACTCCCGCTTCCCTTGCGACGTCACGTATGGTTACTGCCATAAGCTCTCCTCCGGTTATTTTTTCTTCTGGATGATACGGTGCCTTCCACTCTTTTGGAATCCAGAAAGCTGTTCATCTGCGCCAGCAGACCGATCATTCCATCCATCTCCTGTTCGGAGAAATTCTTCGTCATGCCTTTCACGTTGCTACGGATCCGGTTCCGTTAATAGACCACGGCCTCCATCCCCTTATCCGTAAGAATGAGCCATTGGGATCTGGCATCGTTCGGGTTCGTCATCTTGGTGATATATCCTCTCCGGATTAGGCTGCTGGATGCATGGTGTGCCGTCTGTCTCCCGACACACAGGTAATCACCGACCTGGGTGATGGTCCTTGGATGGCTCCCTTTTCCTACGGCGGACAAAAACCGCATATCCGAAGCTGTGGAGTTGATACACCGGTCATTGGCCTTGCCAAGCGTATGGAAGAAATCTATGTGGAAGGGCAGACGGATCCGATTATCATTGATCCGCACGAACCGGCGCTGCAGCTCCTGCAATTTATTCGTGATGAAGCCCATCGTTTTGTTATCGCTTATCATAGAAAGTGGACGTCAAAAAGGAATACGGAATCCATATTGGATCATATTGCGGGAATCGGACCACAGCGTAGAAATGCACTGTGGCATGCTTTCCGTTCGCTTGATGAAATGCGGAATGCGACAGTGGAGGAACTTACCCGTGTGAAAGGGATGAATAAAACGGCAGCAGAAAATGTTTTCCGGTTTTTCAGGATGAAGAAGGACGAAAAACGAATGTTGGTGGAAGGATTTATTGATGGGGAACGAGATGATTCATCGAAATTTTAAAAGAGAGATCGAAGTAATATCTCTTGAGAAAGTGCTTTTAAAACCGGAAGTAAAAAAATGAAGAAATTGAGGGTTCCCATTTTTTGATTCGCAATGAAACTTATTGACAAACACAAAGCTGCCCCGTATAATGATGAAGTTGAATATTATTTGATGTTGTCGATACACAGCATACAAGACAGCAAAAGGTCCGATCGGTAAGGAGGTGCAAGAAATGCCAAGTCCAAAGAGTAAACATTCCAAATCTCGTCGGGATAAAAGACGTGCCAATTGGAAGCTGACCGTTCCGGGTCTGGTAGAATGTCCACAGTGCCATGCAATGAAATTGCCGCATCACGTTTGTCCGGTATGTGGTTTCTATAAAGGAAGATCAGTTATTCAAGCAAAGACAGAAGAATAATTCTTCACAATAATACATTCCATGTTCAATGGAGTGTATTTTTTATGCATAATGGATAGAAGACATTAAAAAAGGATTCCTTTAAGCATTTCATGAAAAAGTGTGCTACAATATATGGCAATTAATTCTGCCTATGATAAGGCAGAAAGTATAGGAGGATGAGTAGAATGGTAGGAAAAAAGTGGAGAAAAGCAGCAGCAGTAGGTATTGCAGGAGTTTTAGCCGTAGGAGTTTTGGCGGGATGTGGAAATTCATCCG
>ENA-ORCM01001172-ORCM01001172.1-human-gut-metagenome-genome-assembly--contig:-NODE-1172-length-22973-cov-5.976546_pt1 | contig 22973 bp, 22 predicted proteins | sample MGYA00242906_ERZ507928 | MGnify/ENA primary metagenome ERZ507928 (study PRJEB26167, sample SAMN06115497) | human gut metagenome | host: Homo sapiens | place: China:Shanxi | collected 2015-05-07...
TGCCACGAGATGAAGCTGATCGTTGACCTGATCAACGAGGGCGGCTTCTCCAAGATGCGCTACTCCATCTCCAACACCGCGGAGTACGGCGATTACCGCACCGGCAAGCGCCTCATCACCGCTGAGACCCGTAAGGAAATGAAGAAAGTGCTGACCGAGATCCAGGATGGCACCTTTGCTTCCGAGTTCCTGACCGAGATGAGCCCCAACGGCGGCCGCAAGGTCCACTTCCTGGCTGAGCGCCGGATGCAGGCAGAGCATCCCATCGAGAAAGTCGGTGCAGAGCTCCGCAGCATGATGAGCTGGCTGAAGAAGTAATGAACTCCCCCAGTCGCCTGCGGCGACAGCCCCCTCAAAGAGGGAGCCGTTTGTCTGACCGCAGCATGAAGCCTCCCTCCGTGAGGGAGGTGGCATCGCGCAAGCGATGACGGAAGGAGTTCAGCCAAAAGCTGCTTTTAAAACTAAGAAAGGCTCCCTCCTTTGGGAGGGGGTCTTTTGTTATAAGGAAAAGAGGAACAAACCATGAGAAGCGACAACGTGACCAAGGGTGCGGAGCGCGCGCCCAACCGCAGCCTGTTCTATGCACTGGGCTACACCCCGGAAGAGCTGGAGCGTCCCCTCATCGGCGTGGTGAGCGCCTACAGTGAGATCGTGCCCGGCCACATGAACCTGGATAAGGTGGCCGACGCCGTTAAGGCAGGCATCCAGATGGCAGGCGGTACCCCCATCCTGATTCCGGCCATCGGCGTGTGCGACGGCATCGCCATGGGCCATGTGGGCATGAAATATTCGCTGGCTTCCCGCGAGCTCATCTGCGACAGCGTGGAGACCATGACCATGGCCCACCAGCTGGACGGCCTTGTGCTGGTGCCCAACTGTGATAAGATCGTGCCCGGCATGGTCATGGCTGCTGTCCGCATGGATGTGCCTGCCGTGGTCTGCTCCGGCGGCCCCATGCTGGCCGGTACCTACGGCGGCGAGGAGGTCAGCCTCTCCAAGATGTTCGAGGCGGTGGGTGCCTATAAAGCAGGCCTCATCAACGACGAACAGCTGGAAGACTGCACCTGCAACTGCTGCCCCAGCTGCGGCTCCTGCTCTGGTATGTACACTGCCAACAGCATGAACTGCCTGTGCGAGGCCATCGGCATCGCACTGCCCGGCAACGGCACCATCCCGGCCGTCTACTCCAAGCGCCTGCAGCTGGCCAAGCACTCCGGCATGGCCATTATGGAGATGGTCAAAAAGGGCATCACGGCCCGCCAGATCATCAACGAGCGCTCCATCCGCAACGCACTGACCTGCGATATGGCTCTGGGCTGCTCCACCAACACCGTCCTCCACCTGCTGGCCATTGCCTATGAGGCAGGCGTGCCTGTGGACCTGAAGCTCTTCAATGAGATCAGTGCCCGCACCCCGAACCTCTGCCATCTGGCTCCCGCAGGCCCCACCCACATGCCGGACCTGTATGCCGCCGGCGGCATCGCCGCGGTGCAGGCAGAGCTGGCCAAGAAGAACCTGCTGGATCTCGATGTGCCCACCGTGACCGGCAAGACGCTGGGGGAGAACATCCAGGGAGCCCACATCCTCAACGAAAAGGCCATCCGTCCCATCGACGACCCCTACAGCCCCACCGGCGGCCTCCAGATCCTCTGGGGCAACATCGCACCGGACGGCTGTGTGGTCAAGCGGAGCGCCGTGGCTCCCGAGATGCAGGAGCACTCTGGCCCGGCTCGCGTCTTCAACAGCGAGGAGACCGCCATTGCGGCCATCTACGCAGGCCAGATCGTCCCGGGCGACGTGGTGGTCATCCGCTACGAGGGCCCCAAGGGCGGCCCCGGTATGCGTGAGATGCTCAACCCCACCTCTGCCCTGGCCGGCATGAAGCTGGATAAGACCGTGGCCCTCATCACCGATGGCCGCTTCTCCGGCGCAAGCCGCGGCGCTTCCATCGGTCACGTCAGCCCCGAAGCTGCTTCCGGCGGCCCCATTGGCCTCGTGGAGGAAGGGGACATCATCCACATCGACATCCCCAACGCCAGCATCACGCTGGAAGTCTCCGATGAGGTCCTGGCCGAGCGCAAGGCCAAGTATGTTGCCCCGGAGCCCAACATCAAAACGGGCTGGCTGAGCCGCTATGCCCGTTACGTCACCAGTGCAAACCTCGGCGCTGTGATGAAGTAAAAGAAAAATAAAGCAAATGAAAACAGGAGCTGTGCCCGCCAAACGGGTGCAGCTCCTGTTTTTGTGCGCTTTGAAAATTTACTTTTGCAGGCTGTAGCGGAATGTATGCCCATCCTCGCCGTAGTGCTCGTTGCCCACCCAGAGGACCGTTTTGTCCGTCAGGTTGTAGACCGCGCTGTGGACGGTGAGGCTGTTGCTGTCATCGTTGTTCCAGGTGCGGCGGCCTACCTCGGCCAGCAGGGCCATGGCGGCGTCCTCGTCGGCTACGATGCCGTTTGTCTCACGCAGGCGGTCAGCCAGATGCTCGTAGCGGTCCAGACCGTGCATCTGGTCGGGGGAGGTGTAGTAGTCCGGTGTTTTGATGAAGTTGGTCACCACCTGCCAGTCTGCGGAGTCCGAAAGGCTGTCGGTGTCGTTCCAGAGGACATTCAGGCGGCGCTGGGAGCCGTCGCTGTCGTGGTCGGCATCCGAGCCCACCCACTCCAGAATGGCGCTGCGGCCCGTGGAATCGGCCACCATGTAGTGGAACACACAGTTGGTGGAGTCGTGGAGATCGTATTGCTCCACCAGCGCTACGGCATCCTCCACCGAGTCGGCGTAATCCAGGATGAGCCGGAGCAGGGTGGTAGAGGTCAGGTCGGGTTTGTCGGTGTCGATGTCCGTGGAAGTGCCCTTGCCATCGCCCTGATAGGACATGAAGATGCCGCAGGCCACACCGGCGTCGTTGATGCCGTCCAGCGGGGCATAGGGAGCGGCCAGTGTCAGGAGCTTATGCCCCAGGCCCTCCACGTCTTTGTCCGGGTCCAGGCTGAGGAAGTGCAGGTCCACGGTGGAGTAGGAAGCATGGCGCCCCTTGCCGGGGTTGGTGTAGACGATGGCCGTATTGGTGGAAGAAAAATCATAGTTGCGGCCAAACACCCGGTCGCCCTCTGCCGTGTCCGCCGTAAAAGCGGAGCAGGAGATATCCGTGGTTTTGAGCTGCAGCGGAATGAGGCCCTTGGTGATGCGCTTGGTGACGAACGAGATGAGCTCAGAGTCATTAGACGCACCGCCCTGAGCGAGAAAATCATCGAAATAGTAGTCGCCGGAGACGGTCAGCTCGTAGACGGCACCGTCATGGTGGGCAGTGTCCCGGTCGGACAGCTTGCGGAACGAGCCCAGTGTGGCAAACTCGTTGTGCCACAGCGCGAACACGGTGCCTGCCAGCACCAGAATCAGTGCCACGACAGCCAGCGCGGCCGCCCGCAGACATTTCCGGATGCGGTTCTGTTTCATGAAAAACCTCCAAAGTTTGAGTAAATAAAATGCGATAAAGCACAGTTTACCACGACTTTAGTTGCTTTACAAGACGAATTGCACCGATCCGTTGGATCAATGATGCAAATGAAGAACCCCCTTGGAGTCGCACCTCCGAGGGGGTTCTTCATTTTGGTGAGCATACATGAGACTGTGTGCATCATTTCTACTTTTATTATATGCGATTCCGAAAAAAAGTCAAGCAGAGCGCGAAAACTTTACACTTGACGCAAGCTCACCCAAACAGCTTTTTGGTATTGTGCATATAAACGCTCAGTACTAATCCAACACAAATATACAGCATCAGGACCGAGGAACCGCCCGCCGAGTAGAACGGCAGGGTGACACCGATGACGGGGAGGACGCGGAGGTTCATGCCCACATTGACAGCGATCTGCGCCATGAGGGCACCGCCGATGCCGGCACAGATGAAGCTGCCCAGCATATCCTCACTGCGGGCGCCGGTGGCAAAGGTCTTGCAGACCAGCGCAAACAGGATGCCCAGCACCACACAGCAGCCCACGAAGCCGGTGACGTTGCCGATCCAGCTGAAGACGAAATCGTTGTGGGCGTTGGGGACACTGTAATAGCTGCCGCCGAAAATACCGTTGCCGAAGATGCCGCCGGAACCCAGCGCGATCTCCCCCCGCTGCTGCTGGTAGATGATGTTCTTCCAGACAGTTTCGCTGGGGGCCCAGCCCGTTTTGTTTTCAGGGTCGATGACGGCGAGGATGCGGTACCACTGGTAGCCCTTGCCGATCTTATCGCTGAAAAAGCCGAACGCCACGGCCACGGCCACGGCCGCCGCCGAGATGGCCCCGATGATATATTTCCAGCTCAAGCCAGCGGAGAACATCATGCAGCAGGCGATGATGCCGTAGATGATGGCCGTGCCGTCGTCCCCCTGGATGTGGATGATGAGGATGGGGACCAGCATGTGCAGCAGCAGCTTGCCCAGTTCCTTGGGCTCGTTGATCTTACCACGGACATTGTTCAAGTGCATGGCAAAGGTCAGGATAAAGCTGATCTTTGCCAGCTCGGTGGGCTGGAGGGTAAAGCCGCCCAGCTTGTACCAGGAGTAGTTGTCGGTGTCGCCTGCATTGTAGCCAATGGTTAGCGGGCCGACGGTCACATTGCGGATGAACAGGGTGGGGAGCACCATGCCCCAGGTGACGGCAACGTGGACTGGCCACACCTTGACGAGGCTCCGGTAATCGATGTTTGAGAGCAGAACTGCAACACACAGCCCAATGGCGGCCGCGCCTGCCTGCACCACGGCACGGCGGTAATCGCCTATGCCCACGATCTGCCCGGTAACATCGTCCAGAGCAAAGCCGCTGCCCTGCTTGGCGGCCCAGGAGGAGAGGGCCAGCACCGCAAAGCTGCTGCTCAGGATGCACAGAAGCAGGTAAGTTTTATCGGTACGCTTCCAATATCGTTGAATGCTTTCCAAAAAAGCACCGCCTTTCTCACAAAATGGCTTCCGCGGACTGCTTTCGGGGAGCAAACTGCAAAAACCAGATACACAACTATTATACAGCAGGGGGCATTTCTGTGCAAGATGGCGCAGATTTTTCACACTCTGTGACAGCTTTGCAAAATCGGCGCGGAATGCTTGACAAAGCTTCCGGGACTCTCTAAAATGAGCATAGGGAAACGCGTCAAAAGGGCGGCAAACATTGGCGAAAGCGGATCGTGATGCCGTTCTCCGGGCGCGAAAGAGGGTACCGCCGCCCGGCGGCGCTCTCCTGGAGGATACAGAAAAGATGAAGCAGAAACATCATCGCATGTTGTGCGCGTTCTGCGCACTGGTGATACTGGTCAGCACGGTGTTCCCGACGGCTGCATTTGCGGAGCAGCCCGTGGACGCGGCAGCGGCAGAGCAGACGCTCACCCGGGCGGATGCAGCCGGGATGCAGCAGGCAGATGCCGCTGTTACGGCTCTGACCGAGAGTGAACAATATCAGGAAATGGACACCGACGCCCGGAAAGACGCGGCGCTGGCCCAGCTGGACACGCTGGCGGCCAAGGGCCTTGTGGAAAAGGACTCCATTTATACCGACGAAGAAAACGGGATGGTCAGTTTCCGGTATCCCTGCGGCGTGCTGGGCGGCATCCTGCTCACGGAACCCGAGGATGAGACGCTGGACGAGGAAAACGCCGAGACAGAGACTGCCTCTTCCGATCATGCCCTCTCGCTCCGGCTCCCGCCGGATCTGGGGGCTGAAATGCAGACGAGCCGGGCGGCCCTGCTCCGCCGCACCGAAAATCAGGCGGTGGAAAAGTTCGGCACGGCAGTTATTTACTACGCTTTTGACAACACCATCAACAGTTCCCGCTTCCCGTACTATTCCTATATGCAGGGCTTCTGGTCGGCGCTGGGGCTGGAGACCAAGATCAACATTCATGTCACCGTGGCCGACCTCAAGAAGATGGGCAACTATAATGTCAGCGTTCTGAGCGCCCATGGCTCCTACTACACTTACAGCTATGGCAAGTTCCTCAAACGCACCCGCACGGAGCCCATTATGCTGCTGACGGAAGAGTCCACCTTTGGCAAAGACCTCCGCTACGGCTTCGATCTGCTGGCCCACCGGGTCATCAAGGTCAACGGGATGTACTGCGTTACCTCGGATTTCTTCCGCAATGCTTATAAAGGCGGCAAGCTTTCCAACACCATCGTCTACTCCGAGACCTGTGAGTTCCTCGGCGTGGATGGCAGCGAGGACAACGCCATGGCGGATGCCCTCCTCTCCGGCGGGGCACAGGCGGTCATCGGCTACGTCAACAACGTCTACACCGTCTACTCCCGCAGTATGCTTTGGGATACCATCAATCACCTCATCATGGGGCAGAATGTCGGGCAGGCGCTGGAGCACGCCAAGGCGACTTATGGTGAGGATGACCTCATCTGGTACCATGCGCAGGGCGGCCGACGTCCCCATGCAGCGGCTTCCTATGCAGTGCTCTACGGCAACAGCCAGGCGGCGCTCCATGTGCCGGAGAGCAACCGCAGCATGTTCAGCGCGGACCTTGCGGCCTGAGCGTTGCACTTTTTGCAAAAATATACTATACTAGGGGATGGCAGAAACCTGCCGTCCCCTTTTGTATGAGGTGTTATTTATGTCTGAATTCATTACCCACTCCCGGGCCGAGACCGTGGCCCTGGGCAGGCGGATGGCCGGAGTGCTCCAGCCGGGAGCGCTCATTGCCTATACGGGCGGCCTCGGTGCGGGCAAGACCGCGTTCACCGAGGGCCTGGCCGAGGGCCTTGGCTGCACCGACCCGGTCAGCAGCCCGACTTTTGCCATTGTGAACTACTACCGTGGGCCGCGCCCGCTGGCCCACTTTGACCTGTACCGCATCTCCACCGAGAACGATCTGTGCGCGGCAGGCTTTTACGATTATCTGGATCAGGGGGCCATCGTGGCGGCTGAGTGGAGCGAAAATTTCGCGGATCTGCTGGCCCTGGAAAACCCCATCCGGGTGGACATCCAGCGAGTGGATGAGAACACCCGCCGCATCACCATAGAGGGGGTAACGCTATGAACATTCTGGCCGTGGATACCGCGGGCAAGACCGCGGGGGTGGCCCTGCTGCAGGATGACCGCCTGCTGTACGAGTGCTATCTCGACGCGGGCATGACCCACAGCGAGACGATCCTGCCTCTGATCGACAACTGTCTCAAATTCTGCCATCTGACCTGCGCGGATATCGACGTCTACGGCGTCAATGCAGGCCCCGGCAGCTTTACCGGGCTGCGCATCGGTCTGGCCGCCGTCAAAGGGCTGGCGTTCCCTCGGGAGACGCTCTGCGCGCCGGTCTCGACCCTGGAAGCACTGGCGGCTGCTCACACTGGTGAGGGCACTGTGCTCTGTGCGCTGGATGCCCGCCGTGCCCAGGTGTATAGCGCCGCCTTTGACCTGGCGACCCATGAGCGGCTGATGGACGATGATGCCCGTGCCGTGGCTGACCTGGCCCAATTTGTAGAAAATTGCAAAAAGCCCCTGTTTTTTGTTGGTGATGGGGCTGCTCTGTGCTATAATAAGTACGGCGAAATTCCCGGTGTGCTGGCCGTGCCGCCCGCTTTGCGGGGAGGCCGTGCCGCCGCCGTGGCACTGGTGGCAAAGCAGATGGCCCGGCGCGGGGAGACCGTGCTGCCCGAGGCTCTGCTGCCGGATTATCACCGCCTGAGCCAGGCCGAGCGCGAGCGCGCCGAGCGTCTGGCTGCAGAGGCGGAAGCATCCAAGACCAAAGAAGCAAAAAAGTGAGCAACAAAGGGAAAGGATTGATACCAATGGCAAAACCCATCGCACTGGCCGCCGACCACGGCGGATTTGAACTGAAAGAGGCCGTCAAGGTCCATCTGGAAGAGCTGGGGCTGGAGTATATCGACTACGGCACCCACAGCACCGCCAGCGTGGATTACCCGGATATGGCTCTGCCTGCCTGTGACGCTGTTGTCAAGGGGGAGTGCAGCAAGGCGCTGCTCTTCTGCGGCACCGGCGTGGGCATCAGCATGGCCGCCAACAAGGTCAAGGGCATCCGTGCCTGCTGCTGCTCCGACGGCTTCAGCGCTGAGTACACCCGCCGCCACAACGACGCCAACGCCCTGTGCATGGGCGGCCGTGTAGTGGGCCCCGGCCTTGCCTGCCAGCTGGTGGATATCTTCCTCAACACCGAGTTTGAGGGCGGCCGCCACGAGAAGCGGGTCGCCAAGCTGATGGCCATTGAAAATCGCTGATTCCACGCCCCCTCAGTCACTTGCGGTGACAGCTCCCCCGGAGGGCGAACAAAACAAGGATCCCATAACCTAATATAAAATAATAAGGAGCGTGTTGTTATGACCCCCATGATCGTTGAGCACCCCCTGCTGCAGCACAAGCTGAGCATTCTGCGCAACAAGCAGACCGGTACCAAGGAGTTCCGTGATTTGGTAGGCGAGATCGCCACCCTGCTGTGCTACGAGGCTACCCGTGACCTGCCTCTGGAAGAGGTGGAGATCGAGACCCCCATCACCATGGCAAAGACCAAGGTGCTGGCAGGCCGCAAGCTGGCTCTGGTGCCCATCCTCCGCGCTGGTATGGGTATGCTGGACGGTATGCTCACCCTGCTGCCCGCCGCCAAGGTCGGTTTTATTGGCCTGTACCGCGACGAGCAGACCCTGCAGCCTGTGGAGTATTTCTGCAAACTGCCTCAGGATATCGCGGAGCGTGATGTGCTGGTGCTGGACCCCATGCTGGCTACCGGCGGCAGCGCCATTGACGCCATCACCCAGATCAAGAAGCACGGCGCGAAGCGGATCAAGTTCATCGGCCTGATCGCCGCTCCGGAAGGCATCGAGGCTCTGCACAAGGCTCACCCTGATGTGGATATCTACCTGGGCGCCAAGGACGACCACCTGAACGAGAACGGCTATATCGTCCCCGGCCTGGGCGACGCTGGTGACCGCATCTACGGCACCAAGTAATTTCGCTTGCATGAAAAAACTCCTGCACCTCTGTGCAGGAGTTTTTTTCATGCTTATTTAACGCCCGCGTCCACCGCCGCCGCCATGGAAGCTGCCACCACCGGCGTGGAACGAACCGCCGCCGCCAAAGCTGCCGCCCGAGCGGCCGCCGCCCATACCGCCGAAGCTTCCGCCGCCGCTGCTGAAACCACCGCCCCGCGGAGGCCGGGGGCCTCTGGGGCCACGCGGGCCACGGGGGCCATAGAAACCACCCGGACCGGGGCCGAAATCATCATACGGCGGGCGGCGGGGACCACGGCGGTGCCGCCAGCCAAACCAGCCGAACGGGCCCCAGTACCAGCCTGCAGAGTGGCCGAAAGGAACCACGAACATGAAGAACAGGGCAATGATGACGATGCCGTAGGCCAGGATGGTGAAGATGCCGTCCAGTGCTGTCTCCCAGAAAGCGGGCTTTGCCACCGGGGCTTCATGGTAATTGTCGGTATAATTGTAATTTCCGCCAGCCACATTACTGGTTGTAGAACCGCTGATGCTCACACCATAGATGTCCGCAATGGTGTTGGCCACGTTCCGGGCACAGGTGGTCACGGCGCCATCGTAGTTCTGGGAGGCAAAATCATCCTCCATGGTCTGTGCGATGGCACTGGCCTGGCTGGCCAGCGTTGTGTTGCGGAAGCCGTCGCCGCAGGTCAGGTAGTAGTCGCCGTCGGCGTACTCGGGGCTCTGCATCACCAGCAGGATGAGAACACCGTTGTTCTCAGAGCTGCTGCCCAGGCCCCAGGTGTTGGCGGCCTCCACGGCGTAATCCTCCGTGGAGACGCTGCCCGTGTAATCCACGGTCAGCACGCCGATTTGGGCACCCTTGCAGCTGGCATCCAGCTGGGTGTTCAGATCCTGAATGGTCTGCACGGTGCTGCTGCTCAGGACATTGGCATCGTCCACAATGCATTGGTCTTTGGGCAGGTCCGGCAGGCTGGCCGGTGCCGCAAAGGCGGCCGGCACAAGGGCTGTCAGCCCTACAGTGGCCACCAGCACCAGAGCGCTGACGCGCCGAGCGAGGAATTTCATCGTTTTCATACGAAGGGCTCCACCTCCTTGATCCCGAACAGGCCTTTCAGCAGAGCTGCCGGAAAGCCGCTGGTATCATTCTGATAGGCCGTAACGGCCTGATTGTAATTGAGATTGCTGAGGATGGTCTGGGCGCTGTTGAACTGGCCGTACTGGCCCTGCACCGCGCCCATCTTCATGGGGTCCGCAGCCTGCTCCTGGAGTTTTGCATAGAGCTGGTCGATGGCAGCGCCAAGTGCCTCGTTGGCCTGATAGAGGGCGTGCATCGTGCTGCCCTGATAGTAGGGCAGGGAGGTCAGATCCTGCTTGCTGCCATCGGCTTGCACCGCGTCCAGGCAGGCGGAGAAATCGTCCAGTGCCGTCTGCGCGGCCTGTACCTCGGTGCTGTCGGCCCCGAGAGTGCTGGTGCCCGTCGTGATGACATTGGCGGCGGTGTTCAGCCGGGTGAGCAGCTCCTCGTTGAGGGTATAGCCGTTGTCGGCGGCGACACCGTAGGGAAACCACTGGCTGGCGCTGTTGTATTTTGCCTTGAGTTTGGCCCCACCCAATCCGAAGAACGCGGCCAGCATCACGACGATGCTCAGCGCCAGTGCCGCGCCGCGATTGCGCAGGGCCGCGGGGAGCCTGTTCTCCAGCACTGCCAGCTTCTGCTGGGCAGGGGTCAGGTGCAGGGCATCCTCGTCCGCGCGCTTTGCCTCACGGTAGCTGCCGCTGTCAAAGCCGCGCGGGCCCTGGGTGCTGCTCTGCTTGGAAAAATCTGCGTTTGCCATTTCTGTTTAGCTCCGAATTTCCATCATCTTGGCGCGGAGCTCATCCTCAATGCGGGTCAGCTCCTGCTCGGCGGCGGCACGCTTTGCGCGGCCCTCGGTCTGGATCTTGTTCAGCTCGTCCAGCGTCTCGATAAGGCTCTTGTTGGTCTGCTGCAGGGTCTCGATGTCCACCACACCGCGCTGAGACTCTTTTGCCGTCTCAATGGTGCCCATCTTGAGGGCGTCAGCGTTCTTCTTGAGCAGCTCGTTGGTCATGTCGGTGACGGCGCGCTCGGCCTGCATGGCCTGCTGGCTGTGGGCCAGGCCCAGGGCCAGCACCATCTGGTTCTTCCACAGGGGGATGGTGTTGACGATGGTGGACTGGATCTTTTCCGCCATCATGGAGTTGTTGTTCTGCAGCAGGCGGATCTGGGGGCCCATCTGCAGGCTGATGTTCCGGGTCAGTTCCAGGTCGTAGAGCTTTTTCTCAAACCGCTCGCACTGGTCGGACAGGTCGCGGGCGGCCTGGGCATCCTCCGGCAGGCCGGAAGCTTTGGCCTTGTCCATGGCCTGCTGCAGTTCATTGGCACGCACGTCCGCCAGCTTCTTTTTGCCGGCCAGGATATACATGCTCAGCTCCTTGAAGTAGGCCATATTCAGCTCATACATCTTATCCAGCATGGCGATGTCCTTGAGCAGCTGTACCTGATGGCTTTCCAGCATGGACTGGATGTTCTCCACATTCGTCTCGGCCTTGTTGTACTTGGTCTTCAGGTTGTCGATCTGGTCGCCTTTTTTCTTGAAGAAACCCAGGATGCCTTTCTGCTGCTCCTCGTTGGCGTCAAAGCTCTTCAGCTCGCCAATGAGGTCGGTGATCATATTGCCCACTTCGCCCAGGTCCTTGGTGGACACCTTGGCGAGAGCGGCCTCCGAGAAATCGCCGATCTTCTTCTGGCAGGCAGAGCCGTACTGCAGCACCTGCTGGCTGTTGGTAATGTCGATCTTCTGCGCAAAGGCGTCCACCATGGCCTTTTCCTCAGCGGTCAGCTTGACTTCTTCCGGGGCCGGGGCGGGCTCGGGCTTCTTTTCCTCAGCAGGAGCGGCTTCTTCCACCGGGTCCAGTGTCAGGGTGGGGGTAGCGGGTGCGTCCAGATCAAAATTGAAAGTGTTGTTCTCAGCCATGGGGATTCCTTCCTTTCCAAATCTACGCGTTAAAGGCCTTGTCCCTTTAACATGTTTTGCAAAACCGTCAGGTCTGCCGAGAGGTCCATGCTCTCAGCGGCATACAGGGCGTCCAGCTGGTTTTCAAAGGCCGTGGCAATGGATGCCGCGTTGTGTTCCACTTCGGTACGGATGGCGGCGGCGTTCTCGCCCTTGACGCCCTGCCGCGCCAGCGTGGCGTACTGCTGCAGAATGTTCACCGCATCGGGCAGATAGTAGTTGGCAAAGCGCCGCACCTGTTTGGCTTTGGCGGGGTTGGCTTCGACCGCTTCCACGATGGAGCGGCCTGCCTTTTCCATCCGGTCCATGGCGGCGGAGAGCGCCGGGTCCGGCAGGGAAGCATTGAGGCCGTGCAGGGTATCGAGCTTTTGCTGGATATCGGTCAGCATGGCGTCCACGTCGTCCTGCCCGGTGTGGAACGGCACCTCGTGTTCCACCACATGGGGCGGACAGAATTTCTGCCCCAGGCCAAACGCCGCGGCAGCGCCGCCCAGCGCCACCAGCAGTGCCCAGAGTTTGTACACCGGGAGCACCGCGCAGAGCACCACGAATACCAGAGTGCCTGCGTAAAACGGCAGGACACTGGGCTTCCGGGTGCGGATGATCTTGCTCATGAAGCGTCTCCTTTTCCGGGGCATTCAAGAAATTTAGCCCCTTTCCTCTCCATCATAAAGCTTTTTGGCAAAAACGCAAGCGTTTCATGAATAATTTACAGGTTTGCCATCATACGTTAATCAACCAATCGGCTAAGGCGGCACCCCATACTTCCCGAAGCTTCTCCGGGCGGCAGGCCGCGTTGGCGGGGCTGGTGCTGGGCAGCTTGACGGCGGCAATGCCACTGATGGGTTGTAAATATTTGCAGTAAATTTTGTATGCCGTGGCCCCGTTGCAGAACACCGCCTCAATGGGAGCCTTAGCCAGCAGGGCGGCAATATCGTTGGGCACCACATCTTTGATGGAAGCATCCGAGGCACCCGTGATGGTGCAGCTCTCCAATGTATCCCAGAGGGCCAGCCCATGGCGCAGGATGAGCTGCTTTTTGGCGTCAATATCTTCCCGGGCGGGTATGGGCTCCCCGGTCAGGGCTGCCAGCATGGGCCAGAAGCGGTTCTGTGGGTGGCCATAGTAAAAAGCCATCTCCCGGCTCTTGGGGCTGGGCCAGGTGCCTAAAATCAAGGCCCGGCTGCGGGGCCCGTATACAGGCGCGAAGCTCATTTCTGCTCCTCCATGGCCTCCCACGGGGAACCGAGCGTCTTACCCGATGGCTCGGCTTTGGGGCCGTCGAACCACAGCTCCTCGATGAGGGCGGCCAGGCCGTCCTCCCGCACATCCCCGATGACCCGCTTGGCGGCAGCTTTGGCCTCCGGGGTGCCGTTGGCCATGCAGCAGGAGAGGCCTGCTGCTTTCAGCATCCCGATGTCGTTGGCAGAGTCGCCTGCCGCCACGGCGTCGTCCAGCGTGAGGCCCATCCGGGCGCACAGGTCGGCCAGGCCTACGCCCTTGTCGATGCCGCCCCGCACGATGTCAAACGAGTACCAGCCGCCGGGCATCCCGCCGCCCACCTGCATCCAGTGCAGGTTCAGGTGGCCGTACTTTTTGTTGAATTCCTCCAGCGCGGCCGGGGGCAGCACGGCAAAGGCGGCGTGGGGCATATCAATGAGGTGGCGGTCCTGATCTTCGCCGTCGATGCACTCCAGCCCCGGGGCGTTCATGTGGTCGTAGCAGGCCTTGAGGTAATCGTACTCGCAGTAGGCGTAGTAGGCGTCCTTGAAATCGAACTGCAAAGGATAGTTGTAATCCTCGCAGAAATCCACCAGCGCGTACATCTCCTCGTTGGTCAGGGGGTGCTCCGCAATGATGCGGCCCTCCCGGTCCAGCACGCAGGCACCGTTGCAGGTGATGGCGTAATCAAACCGGATGCCGCCCAGCTGGCCCTTGCGGTTCACGGCCGACCAGGCCCGCCCCGTGCTGAGGACGAACTTGCCGCCCGCCGCCTGCATCTTCTTGACGGCCTTGACCACCGCCGGGCGGGGAAAGTGTTCCCCAAAGGGGACAAGGGTATTATCATAATCGCTGGCTAAAAGCTTGTATTGCATGGCTGTCTTCTCCTGGAAATTCATTCTTTCTCCCAGTATAACACAAAACGCCGCTCCGGGACATCCCGAAACGGCGGTAAGACTAAATTTTACGCGGCATCAGCCCACCAGCGCGACCACCACCTGCATGGCAACGCCAAGGAACGCGCCGCAGGCCCAGGTGAGGCCGGTGATGAAAAGGTTCTGCTTCCAGGAGGGGTTGGCCCGCCAGAGCACGGCCAGGCCCACACCGGCTCCGGTGCACAGGCCGGCCACCAGGCTGGAGAACCGCAGGGCACCCTCGACATAGAGCTGGGTGAGCAGGACACTGGCGGCGCAGTTGGGGATGAGACCCACCAGCGCGGCTACCACGGGCTGGAAAAAGCCCATCCGGCCCAGCACGTCGGCAAAGACATCCTCGCCCACGCCCTCCACGATGAGGCCGAACACGAGGCTGAACGCGAAAATGAAGACGAAGATCTCCAGCGTGTGGCGGAGGGCTGCTTTCCAGATGGGCTGGTGGTGGCCCTCCGCATCGTCGTGTTCCTCGTGGCAATCCACCTCATCGGCACGGCCGGTGTAGCCGCCCCGCAGCCCCTTGGGCAGGGCCTTACGGAGGACAAAATCCAGCCCGAAGCCCACGGCGATGGCGTACAGCACTTTGAGCACCATCAGCAAAACCAGCTTGTCCCAGTAAGCGGGCATGGACACCAGCAGGGGGATGGCTTCGTCGCTGGTGGCAAGGAAAACCGCCATCAACGTGCCCAGCGTCACCACCCGGGAGGCGTAAAAGTTGGAGGCAATGGCGGAGAAGCCGCACTGGGGCACACAGCCCAGCAGAGCTCCCGGTACAAAACCCCAGCGCCCGCCGCCGGCCAGCAGCGCTTCGATCCGCTCGCCGTGGCGGGTCTCCACATATTCAATAAACAGGTAAGCCAAGAACAAAAACGGCAGCATCTTGGCGGTATCAACCAGGCTCTCGGCCAGAACATCCAGAAACAGATCCATGGGTACTCCTCAGAAAAAATCGCTTTCATCTTGTAAATTGCAAATTGGTTGCATTTTGGGTGCGGAGTACAGTATACACGCATTCCGCGCGGATTGCAATACCAAATTGCAATCTTTTTGCATTTTTGCCCTGGAAAATTTTCCGGGCAGAAAAACAGCCCCCTTTTTACAGGGAGCTGCGGGATCTTCAGGCAATGCTGCGGGTGATGAACGGGATCACGTCTGTCTCGGCGGAGAGCTGGGCGGCGGCATCCTGGGTGAGCTTGTGGCAGTCTACCATCCGCTGCAGTACCACCCGGGCCCGCTTGTGGGCCAGCGCCGGGCTGGAGGCATATACCGAGGGGGCCTGCGGCAGGCCCGCCAGCACCACGGCCTGAGCATCGGTCAGAGAGGCGGCGTCTGTCTTAAAATACCCCTCGGCGGCCTCGGCCACGCCATAGCAGCCGTTGCCGAAGTAGATGGTGTTGACGTACATCTCAAAAATTTCCTGTTTGGAGTAATGCTTCTCGATGTCCAGCGCGGCAAACATCTCCGCCGCCTTGCGGGCCATCCGCTTTTCCTGGGTGAAATAGACGTTTTTGGCCAGCTGCTGGGTGATGGTGCTGCCGCCCTCGGCCAGGGTGCCGGAACGCAGGTCGGCCCAGAGTGCCCGGGCGATGGCGAGTGGGTCCACGCCGTGGTGGTGGACAAAACGGCTGTCCTCCACTGAGAGGACGGCGTCAATGTAGGTCTGGGGCAGCTGGTCATAGGGCACAAAGCTGGGCCGGGCCGTGATGCTTTGGTAGAGCGTTTCCAGCGGGGTGGCCTGCACGGCGCTCTGGTAGAGCTTGTACCCCTGCCAGCCAAAGGTGGCCGCGGCGGCGATCAGTGCCACCAGCAGCACCCCCAGCAGATAGCCGACCAGCCGCCGGAGGATACGGAAGAGAAATTTCATAGCACAAATCCTTTCGGGTCTGAGGTTTAGGCGTGTTACGGGATCAGTATACCGCAGCCGGATGACATTTCCGTGAACAAGCTTAGTATAACGGCTGTTCCTTAACGGGTGGCCTGCTTCCAGCTTGATCCTGCCTTGAATTTTTTCCCTGCCCATAACGCCCCCGGAAAACTGACCCCCAATTTTTTGAAAAAATTGGACTTAACCTATTGACAATGTGGGTAAATGAGCATATACTACAGACACACCAGACCACTAACCAAGTGGGAATAAGAAAAATGGTGAGACGACGGAAAGGAGGGCAAGCAAAATGACGCTGATCTGGAACGAACTGCTCCATGCAAACTTCCGTTGTGGGCGAATGTACAGCGCCCGGGCTGAACGAATCTGTCTGACCCAAAGCTGTGCACTGCCCTCCGCCGCCCGAATGTGACGGCCAACGGAAACGGCAGCCCTGCCCAAAGGGAACGACAACTGGATTTCAGGCCCGGGTACTGAGCAAACATCAGTTCCCGGGCTTTTTTGTAAGTAAAAGTAATACTAAAAGTATAAATATAGGAGAAAAATACTATGTCTAACTATAAATTTGAGACCCTTCAGCTGCATGTTGGCCAGGAGCAGGCCGATCCCGCTACCGATTCCCGCGCGGTGCCCATTTACCAGACCACTTCCTATGTCTTCCGCAACAGCCAGCATGCTGCTGACCGCTTCGGCCTGGCAGACGCCGGCAACATCTACGGCCGTCTGACCAACTCCACCCAGGACGTCTTTGAGAAACGGATCGCAGCCCTGGAGGGCGGCGTGGCGGCTCTGGCCACCGCTTCCGGTGCAGCTGCCATCACCTACACCATCGAGGCTCTGGCTCAGGCAGGCGACCACATCGTGGCGCAGAAGACCATCTACGGCGGCAGCTACAACCTGCTGGAGCACACCCTGACCCAGTTCGGCGTCACCACCACCTTTGTCAACGCCCATGACCTGGCCGAGGTGGAGAACGCCATCCAGCCCAACACCAAGGCGGTCTATCTGGAGACTCTGGGCAACCCCAACAGCGATATCCCCGATATCGACGCCATCGCAGCCATTGCTCACAAGCACGGCCTGCCGCTGGTCATTGATAACACCTTTGGCACCCCGTACCTGATCCGGCCCATTGAGCACGGCGCGGACATCGTGGTCCATTCCGCTACCAAGTTCATCGGCGGCCACGGCACCACCCTGGGCGGTATCATCGTGGACAGTGGCAAGTTCGACTGGAAAGCCAGCGGCAAGTATGCGAACATTGCGGCACCCAACCCCAGCTACCACGGCGTTTCCTTTGCTGAGGCAGCCGGCCCCGCTGCATTTGTGACTTATATCCGCGCCATCCTTCTGCGCGATACCGGCGCTACCATCTCTCCGTTCAACGCGTTCCTGCTGCTACAGGGCACCGAGACTCTGAGCCTGCGCATTGAGCGCCATGTGGAGAACACCAAGAAAGTCGTGGAGTTCCTGGCAAATCATCCGCAGGTCGAGAAAGTCAACCACCCCTCTCTGCCCGATCACCCGGATCACGCCCTGTATGAGAAGTATTTCCCCAACGGCGGCGCTTCCATTTTCACCTTTAATATCAAGGGCGGCCGCGAGGAAGCATTCAAGTTCATCGACAACCTGAAAGTCTTCTCCCTGCTGGCCAATGTTGCCGACGTCAAGAGCCTGGTCATCCACCCGGCTTCCACCACCCACAGCCAGCTGAACGATGAGGAGCTGGCCGAACAGCAGATCTACCAGAACACCATCCGCCTGTCCATCGGCACCGAGCACATCGACGATATCATCGCCGACCTCGAGGCAGGTTTTGCGGCTGTCCGCGGCGAGTGATTCCCCGGCGGCAGCTCTCTGGCAGAATGTCCCCCGTTTTGCGAGAAACGTTCCATTTTTCTCCTATATTCTTCCTTTTGTGTCGTTTCGTGCAACAAAGTCAAAAGCAAAAGAGCGGCTGCGAAGCAGCCGCTCTTTTGTGCGTTACAAATTTATATTTGGTTGTCAACCCGTTTTTTAAAAAAGTTTTGATTCAGGACACAAAAGTAATACTTTACAGTCCTGAATTGCTCTAAAACGGCGCCAGGATGCTGCTGGGCGTTGTGGAAGCGGGCAGGAACACCACCAGCCCCCGCCCGCCGTACAGGTACGGGTTAGCGGTGCAGCTGGCTCCTACCGTCAGCACGAACAGTACCAGAAGAGCAAGAATGAGCAGAATGGTCCAGATCTGCCGCTGGGCCGGGGGCGGACGTTTGCGCTGCATGGCGCTCCCTCCTTGTTTTGTGTTGCTGCCCCATGGTATGCACCACGGGCGGCGATTGTGCGCGGGACGCAAGTGTGGTACACTATAGCTGAATGATTTTTCTGTGGGGAGAGTTTGTATGCTGACCATTACACTGCTGGGCACGGCGGCCACCATGCCCCTGCCGGACCGGGCACTGACAGCGGCGGCAGCCGAATGCGTGGGCCACAGCCTGCTGTTTGACTGCGGCGAGGGCACCCAGGCCGCCGCCCGCCGGGCCGGGGTCAATTTGATGAAGCTGGACGCGATCTGCCTGACTCATTACCATGGCGACCATATCTTTGGTCTGCCGGGGCTGCTGCAGACGCTGGGCTGTCAGGGCCGTACCCGCCCGCTGGCGCTCTACGGGCCTGCCGGGCTGGATGCCATCTGGCCTGCCCTGCGCACCCTGACCGGGCCGCTGCCGTATCCCATCCGGGCCCGGCAGCTGGACAAAGACCCCGTAGACCTTGCAGCCTTTGGTTGGCCTGCGGGGGCACGGCTGCTGCCCATCCCCACCCGGCACCGGGTGCCCAGCCGGGGGTATGCGCTCACGCTGCCCCGGGCCGGACGATTCCTGCCCGAAAAGGCCCGGGCGCTGGGCGTGCCTGTGGCAGACTGGAAAAAATTACAGCACGGAGAGACGGTACAGGTGAGGGAGTGGGAAGTGACCCCGGCAGAGGTGCTGGGCCCGCCGCGCCGGGGGCTGAAATTCGTCTTCTCCGGGGATACGGCTCCCTGCCCGGCGCTGGAGACAGCGGCTCAGGACGCCGACCTGCTCCTCTGCGATGCCACCTATGCGGAGCCGGAGCAGGAAGCCCAGGCAAAACAGTACGGTCACAGCACATTTGGGCAGAGCGCGGCCCTTGCCGCCCGGGCCGGGGCAAAGCGGCTCTGGCTGGTGCACTATTCGCCCATGATCACGGAGCCGGAGGAGTGCCTGCACTTTGCGCAGGGGGCGTTCCCGCGGGCGGAGTGCGGCTTTGACGGCAAGCAGCTGACCCTGCAATTCGAGGAGGAACTCCATGGCTGACCATAAAATCAAACTGGACCCCGGCGCGGCAGCTCTGCTGGATGCCCTGCACGGGGCAGGCTATGCGGCTTACGCCGTGGGCGGCTGCGTCCGGGACAGCCTTCTGGGCCTTACGCCCCACGATTGGGACCTCTGCACCAGCGCCCTGCCCCGGCAGGTGCTGGACCGATTCGGGAAAGAGCAGTGCATCCCAACGGGTTTACAGCACGGCACCGTGACGGTCAAATATGGTGGAAAACTCTACGAGACGACGACTTTCCGCACCGAGGGCAGCTACTCGGATGGCCGCCACCCGGATTCCGTGGCTTTTGTGCCGGACGTGAAAGAAGACCTGGCCCGGCGGGATTTTACCATCAACGCCATGGCCTACAGCGCCGAGGAGGGGCTGATCGACCCCTTTGGCGGGCAGAAAGACCTGGCCCGGGGCCTTGTCCGGGCTGTGGGCGTGCCCCACCAGCGCTTTACCGAGGATGCTCTCCGCATCCTGCGGCTCTACCGGTTCGCGGCGCGGTTTGGCTTTGAAATCGACCCGGCTACCGGGCAGGCGGCGCGGGAGCTCTGTGCCCATCTGGACTGCGTCTCCACTGAGCGTATCACGGAGGAACTGACCCGCCTGCTGGCAGCGCCCAAGCCCGGAACATGGATGGAGCCCGCCGTTTTTGCGGTGGTGCTGCCGGAGCTGTTCACGCCGGAAAACGCCCCGCGGTTTGAAGCGGCCCGGGCCATCATCGACACCCTGCCCGAAGGCCTGCCGGAGGTGTCCGCCCGGCTGGCGGCACTTTTGCTCCCGCTGGGGGAGCAGGGGACACGGAAAGCGCTCAAACAGCTGCGCTGTTCCAATGCCCTCATCGAGGAAGTGACCACCCTTGTCCGGGAGGCCGGGCTGGTTCCGGAAGAAAAAACGGCTGCCCGGGCGATCCAGGCCAGACGCCTGCTGGGCCGGCTGGAGCCAGATACCCTCCGCCGTCTGCTGGCTCTCTGCGCGGCCCACAGGCCGGAACAGGCGGCTGCCTTTGCGGCCCTGCAAACGGCAGCAGGCCGGCTGCAAGCGGAAAACGCCTGCTGCCGGGTGGGGCAATTGGCCGTCAATGGCCGGGACCTGATGGCGCTGGGCGCAAAGCCCGGCCCGGGCCTGCGCGGACAGCTGGAGGCTTTGCTGGAAGCCGTCATCACGGGGCAGCTCCCCAACGAACGGCAAGCCCTGCTGGCAGCGGTGAAAATAGAATTGGATCCGTGATTTTGCACGACTTGACAAGCGAAAAATTGTGCGGTAGTATTATATCTACTGACTTGGTATGTTGAACACAACAGGAGTATTTGCATGACAGAGACACAGAACCAGCCCAAGGCGCTCATTGCCATGAGCGGAGGCGTGGACAGCTCGGTGGCGGCATGGCTGATGCAGCAGGCGGGCTGTGAGTGCACGGGCGTTACCATGCGGCTTACCCGCAACGAGACGCTGGGACAGTCCGGTTTCCACACCTGCTGCTCGGAACGGGATATCGAGGATGCCGCTGAGGTGGCGTTTGCCATGGACATCCCCTATGAGGTGGTGGATTTTACCGCCGATTTCCGGGAGAAGATCATCGAGAAATTCATCCGGGTGTATGAGGCGGGCGGCACGCCCAACCCCTGCATCGACTGCAACAAGTATATGAAATTTGACCACCTGCTCCGCTGGGCCGACGCCCACGGCATCGACTATGTGGTCACGGGCCATTATGCCCGGGTAGAGCAGGACGAGGCCACGGGCCGCTGGCTCCTGAAAAAGGGACTGGACGAGGGCAAAGACCAGAGCTATGTGCTGTACAACCTCACCCAGGAGCAGCTGGCCCGGGTCCGCCTGCCGCTGGGCGGCCTGCACAAGAGCGAAGTGCGCCAGATCGCGGAGAAGCAGCATTTCATCAATGCCCGCAAGCACGACAGCCAGGACATCTGCTTTGTGCCCGACCGGGATTACGCCAAGTTCATGGAGGACTTCACGGGAAAGCATTATCCTCCCGGCGATTTCCTCGATGAAAACGGCAGCCGGGTGGGCACCCATCAGGGAGCTGTCCGGTACACCATCGGCCAGCGCAAGGGGCTGGGCCTTGCTATGGGGGCACCGGTCTATGTCTGCGCCAAGGATATGCAGGCCAACACCGTCACAGTCGGCCCGGAGGATGCCCTGTTTGACCGCGTCGTCTATGCGGACGAGGTCAACTGGATCAGCGTTCCGGGGCTGACGGAGCCGCTGCGGGTAACCGCCCGCACCCGGTACCATCAGGTGGAACAGCCTGCCACCGTTTTCCCCGCGGAGGGCGGTTTCCGGCTGGAATTTGACCAGCCCCAGCGTGCCCCTACCCCCGGCCAGGCCGTGGTGCTGTATCAGGGGGATGTCGTCCTGGGCGGCGGGACGATCACGAGTGTAGAGAGATAAACCTCTCAGTCATCGCTTTGCGATGCCAGCCACTCCCCTTTCGGCACTTTCGTGCCACCTCCCCCGACCGGGGGAGTCTTTTCGATCAGGGGAGCCCTTGGCAGTCGGGAGAACAGCGATCGAAAAACAAAAATAACTGCGCCGCACGATGAAACGTCAGGTGCAATCGTAGAGAAAAGGGTAGGAAATTTATGCAAGATCAATATTCCCGTACCCAGCTGCTGCTGGGTGCAGAGGCAATGGAAAAATTACACCACTGCCGAGTGGCTGTGTTTGGCATCGGCGGTGTAGGTGGCTATACCGTGGAGGCATTGGCCCGCAGCGGCGTGGGAGCGCTGGACCTGATCGACGACGATAAGGTCTGCCTCACCAACCTCAACCGCCAGATCGTGGCCACCCGCAAGACGGTGGGCCAGTATAAGGTGGATGTGGCCGCAGAACGCATCCACGATATCGACCCCAACATCAAAGTGACCACCTACAAGACGTTCTTCACTCCGGAGACGCAGGATCAGTTCGATTTCACCCAGTATGATTACGTCGTGGATGCCATTGATACCGTTACGGGGAAGATCGCGCTGGTGGTCAAGGCAAAAGAGGCCGGTGTGCCCATCATCTGCGCCATGGGTGCCGGCAACAAGATGGACCCCACCCGCTTTGAGGTGACGGACATCTACAAGACCTCCGTCTGCCCGCTGGCCAAGGTTATGCGCACCGAGTGCCGTAAGCGCCGCATCAAGCACCTGAAAGTCGTCTACTCCAAGGAGCCCGTCATGACCCCCATTGAGGATGATTCCATCAGCTGCAAGTCCCACTGCATCTGCCCTCCGGGCACCCAGCGCAAGTGCACCATCCGCCGCTCTGTCCCCGGCTCCAACGCCTTTGTGCCGTCGGTGGCGGGCCTCATCATCGGCGGTGAGGTCGTCAAGGACTTAGTCGGTTTTGTGCCGATGAAAGGATAATTTTTCTGGAAAAAGCCCCAGTGTATTTCTACACTGGGGCTTTTTTGCCGCCGGGACGGATGGCGGCGGCCGATGCTGTTCGAATCCACCCGCTACGATCCCCTTGATATGTTTCTATAAAACAGAAACTCCAGCACCCGGTTCGGATACTGGAGTTCTTGGTAGAGCGAAGCAACCTAAATCCGAACCATTGCCCTCTGGGGCATCTTTGGCGGCGATTTCATCGAAAGTGATGGTTTTTGTGCCGTCTTTGTA
>ENA-ORCM01001173-ORCM01001173.1-human-gut-metagenome-genome-assembly--contig:-NODE-1173-length-22972-cov-5.607163_pt1 | contig 22972 bp, 17 predicted proteins | sample MGYA00242906_ERZ507928 | MGnify/ENA primary metagenome ERZ507928 (study PRJEB26167, sample SAMN06115497) | human gut metagenome | host: Homo sapiens | place: China:Shanxi | collected 2015-05-07...
AGTAGGTAAATACAAACAAAAGCAGGAGCGGTATGATCGAAAACGCCAGAACAATAAGCACTTTCTGACCTTCCCTGCTTTTCGCCCACTTGCCAAGGCTAAATGGCTTTTTCCCTTTTGTAGCACTTTCTGCTTTAGCTACCATATGCTTTTCCTCCCTGATTGATTTAACTTAGTGCAGTTTCTTTGTTTTTTTCGCACCTCTTTTTTTCTTAATTTTATTATCTATACTCCTTATATCTGATTCAGATAGATTTGGAAACTCCTTATATAAACTTTTTGCCTGTGTAGATAATTCCAATAATTTTACCTCCCATAATAATCTATGCTTTTCTCTTATTAACTCACTTTTTCTTGCATTTTCTTCATATAGATTTCATCTAAGTCTATGTCATTCCCCCTGTCCATAAACCATAGATATGCAGATGTTTAGAGTATCCAAAACAAGACACCGTCTTATTCTGTTATGATCGGCCTTTCTGTTTTCCCCTTGCGATAGCCTAGCACGTCTATTTCTTACAGTAAATGTATTAATTTATTATCCTATTCGTTCAAACTTTTCTAAATTGCCAATAAACTCTTTTGTATTTGGTACTATTAACTTAGTATCATAAAATATTTTTTTGCATGAATCGATCTCACGCAAAAACTTCCAAATCAGTTCTACATTTTTTCAACATTCACGTTCATTCAAGTTCTCATCTTGCATATTGAGAATCATAAACTCACAGTCTTGCTTTTCATTCTTTACCAGAGTTTTAAACTCAATTTTCCAACGCATAGGATACTCAACTCTCTGTCCTTCTCTAAACACATCAAAGGAAATATATACAAAATTATAAATTAAAACATACCTCTATGTCCCGTTCATATCTATAAAAATCTTTCTTCAACATTTTCGTTCTAATTTTCCCCAACAAAAAAAATTCACAAACGACCAATGCCCTTACGCATCATATCTTTTGTGAACTTCTAATTTCTTTTTATCATATTTACTTAGCTTTTTCATAACTTTTCTCTCCCTCCAAATTCTATATAAATATTATGCAACTCCTTTTTCCAAATTGCAACCTTTTTTAATAAAAACCGTCAAAATCTCCCCTCTTATCAATCTGCTTCACGCCCCAATTCGACAATACTTTCTATGATTCCTGTTTTATACTTATATCTCTATTCTTATCTAATTATTTTTCCATCACAAAAGAGCACAGAATCTCTTCCATGCTCTTATCTTGCAACTTTCATCTATCTAATTATCTTCAGCCTGACCTTTCTCCTCATCCCCAGATTTTTCTTCCATCCCCGTCACGATTTCTTCCTCTTCTAACGGCTCTTCTTTCTGCGCTGCATCCTCCGGCACAGCCTCTTCTTCTAACGACTCTTCTTCCTGCGCCGCATTGTCCACAACTACTGCCTCTCCCTGCTCTGTATTTTCTGTATTTTCTGCATCTTCCGTGCCTTCATCCGAAGCCCAAACGCCCTCTTCCGCCTTCTCCTTCTCCTCTTCTTCCGTTTCTTCCACTCCCTCATCCTTCCGGAACTTCTCCCGGAACTGCTCTTTCTTGGCTGCCACAGCGTCCTTGAGGGCAAGCTTCTTCTCTTCGCGGTTCTCTAAGGCTTCCTGCTTCTTTGCGTCACGGAGTTTTTGCTGTTCTTCGCGCTGCGCGGCTTTCTTAAGCTCTTTTTCCTGGCGTTGCTCTTCTTTGATGCGGAGCTTCTCGGCTTTATCCTGCTCCTTCTGCTGCAGGCGGTTCTGGCGAAGCTCGTCTTTCGCCTGCTGCTTCTGGCTCTTCTTGACCTGCTTTTTGGCGGAACGCTCGATAGAACGAATCATGCTCTTGGCATCACCGACTCTGCGGCGGGCACTGCGGTATGGATCGTAGAGGAAATAGGATGCTGTGGTAAGTGCCAGCAGCACCAGTCCTACGATAAGGCAGATTGGAAGCAGGAAATCGTAGAAGCCGTACTTTAATTCATAGCCGATAAAGAGAACCAGCATCACCGGGAAAACTACTGCAGAGAAAATATCGCAGATGAGTCTCCAGAGAAAGAAGCACTGCTTCTGGTGCACAAAAATGGCTGCCTGCACGCCGGTAAAGAACATCAGCATCAGACAGATTTGTGATGTGATTCCATGTAAAAAGCCTACAAAGACGCACAATGCCAGTGAAAAGAAAAACATGGCAAGGGCGTAGCCTCTGCGGTATGCATATTTGTATTCCCGCATTCCCTCGCGCTTATCTGCACTCAGGTCATGAATTTCATATACCCGGTCATTGACCCGCTCCTTCATGTCCTCCCGGTATTTGCGGCCTTCTCTGGCATGTGCCATATTTTCGTCCATGTCTTCGTCCAGTTCCTGCAACATTTTCTGTTCCATAAAAATCTGCTGCAGCAACTCATCTTCCCGCTCTCTGCGCTTTGTGATTTCATCCTGAATCCAGCTTGCCTTCTGCATCTGGAGACTCTCTTTCATCCATTGTTCCTTTTCCATATTTTCACCCATAGCTGCCTTCTCCGTTTCGTACGCTTCCATTCTGTTCTATTTCTAATCAATCAAATCATTCTGAAATCTCGACAAATGCTCATAAGGAAGAATCAGTCTTCCCCGGTATAAGCCGCAGCCGTCATTCATCAGGCTGTTGCTTACTGCTGTAAACATGTCGACATCCACACCGGAAAGCTCCAGTTCCTGCAAACGCCTGCACCGTTCATAAGCTTCATCAAAATAAATGCATTCTCCCTCCGGGATGGTATCCCGGCGTGCTCTGGATGCTTCCTGCTTTTTCTCATAATTAATATGATTGGCGGAACCGATTTCTGCAATGTCATCCATCTGCTTTGTGCGAAGCTGCATTTCCACATAACATCTCGCACTGTTATCATAAAAAGTAATATGTAAGGATTTGTAATCGTCCTCCTTTTCGCTGGTGATATAATCCCGGTAATATGGTTTTACAGCATCATCCAAAAGCGGGGAACTGCTTCTTAAGACACCGCCTGTCGGCTCTGCCGTAAATCCACGCTCCTCTAAAAACTGTGGCAGCACATTTGCAATCTGATAAAGGTGCTTTAATTCCTCTTCTTCGCGGTTCTCATGATTTTTCAAATGACACCGTGGCATGGAAATCACAATCCGGTATGCAATCAGATCACGGAAGCAGTTCAGCTTTTCCTTTAATTCTGCAATGTCCGGATAGCTTTTATTCTTTTTATAATAATCATAAATGTACTCTACAATATAGCCGTTGAATTTGCCCTCCGCACGAATCAGTGACTTGATTCTTCCTTTAAAAGTAAAGGAAAGATAAGGATATTCCATTGCCATATATTTGTAGAACTCACGGATTTTCTGGGACTGCGCTGTCAGGAAATCATTGTGCTCTAACAGCTCCATAATCTGAATCAGGAAATTGCAGTGCACCAGATCCACTTCATTTTTTGATACTTTTGCGGATGCCCGGAGGTCCTGCGTATACTTTTTCAATATCCGGAACACCGTTGCTCCGGAGTATAAGTAATCATTTAATGTAACCATTTTTCCTCGCTAAAATATCTTTTTATTTCAAATACTCTGCCAGTTCATATACCCTGTTTCTTGTTAATTCTGCCGCCTTATCATTTTCCAATAATGGCTGCAGGCTTCCGCCCTCGGCATCTTTGCCGGCTTCCTCTACTGCACTGTCTTTTGTCTTAATCCAGTCACGCTCTTCCTGGGTAAGAGTCGTCATAGTGTCCTCATTCAAAGTCTCTTTTAAACGGCTCCAGATAGAATTCAGCTCATTATCCCACAACTGATACAACTGCAGAGACAGGGTATTCATTTCCTGCTGTGTCAGTTCTCCACTAGAAAGGTCTTCCTGCATGGCTGCTGCTTTCTCCTCGATTTTCTGCAATTCACTCTCTATGGATACATCGGAAGTTGTGGTTTTATCATTTACTGTAACCTTATCTCCACTCGGTCCTAAAAAGGTATCAAAGGTCAGCGTATTAAAAATTGCATAGAATGGAAGCGTCGTATCATCATCGGTAAGACCAATGGATGCCCAGTCCAGGAATCTTTCCGGCAATTCATCTAACGGTGCACCCGGCAGATAAATATATAAATCATAAACCTCTTCCAAACCAGCCGGTCCCGTGTAAATATATTTCACGCCGTCTTTAATTTCCGTGTCGCCTTCTGTTTCCTTCGTTGCAATATTCTCCAACTGCATCTCATAGGTATAATCATTTATCTTTTCCGGCTGGGTGAATTTTCCATAGAAATCACAATAGTAAAGGGTTCCATTTGGATATCCATCCCCGCTATCTCCCGCATCTGCATCATGATAATTTCCCACAAAAGAGCCATCCTCGGATAAAATCAATGTAGAATCCCATGCACCGGCTCCGCTGGTAAACATAAAGCTTTCTCCTGCAAGCTGTGCAAAAATGTCATCTTCATCCACATTTTCCGCTTCTGTCTCCTCTGTCACCTCTTCTGAGTTTTCCGTTTCTTCCGTCTCAGTCTCTGCCTCTGCTTCTGTGGTCTTTTTCTCCGACTCCACGACTCTGCTTCCGCAAGCCGCAAACGTTGACATTCCCAACGCTGCACTTAATATCATTACTAAAAACTTTTTCCCTTTCACAAACGAATCCTCCTGATGTTCCTTTTCAATTCCCGCCCCTTTTTTATCTTTCTATTATTCTAAATCAAATACATCCTGGTTTCTTCCCCGTTCTTTTGCAGCATAGAGCTTCTCATCCGCTAAGCGGTATAATACCGTAACAGCAATCCCTTCTGTATAATGCTGTACTCCACTGCTGAAAGAACATTCGATATTCTTTTCATGCTTTGTAAATTCTTTAGATTCCCATCTTATATGCTCTAGCTTTTTACCGATTTCATCCGTGTTCATCCCCTTTAAAACCAGCATAAATTCTTCTCCGCCAAAGCGTACTGCAATCCCTTTATTCTTTACATGCTTTGTTAAAAGTCTTGCAAATTCCACCAGAATAATGTCTCCAAACCCATGTCCGTATGTGTCATTCACATGTTTAAAGAAGTCAAGGTCAATCAGTACCGCATCAAATTCTTCCTTCTCATCCAGAATAAGGTCTCCCAGATACTGATTTAAATAACGACGATTATAGATTCCGGTCAGTGCATCTTTATCTGCGACATCTTTCAACTGTTCATTCAACTTCTTTACTTCTTCTTCCTGTCTCTGTCTCTGCATCTGAAGCAGGATAGAAATTAAAAAGACACAAAGTAAAACGATAAGCAGGGAACAAAGTGTGCTCTGCAGCACGACTTCTTTTGACAGTTTTTCACTTTCCAGCGGTCTCATATAGGCTAAAATAACTGCTGCCACATCTGCTACAATTACCACGCCGGCAAACCGGATTGCATTTCCGGTTGGAATAAAAATCGCAATTGCTACCATCGCAAGTACCATGTATACAATCGTTCCCGTCTGATATATATAATACAGTGCCGGAAATTCCACAAGACTTAAGACTGCTATCATCAAATAAGACGCATAACGTATCTGTCCTTTTTTTATTCCAATGAAACTTCCTGCGACCATAAGTAACATACAGATTCCGCAGAAAATCGTTGTTCCGCTCCATCCGAAAATCAATGCATTTCCAATAAATCCTGCCAGATTTCCGATACAGCTTCCCATTGCCAGCACATAAAACTGTCTGCGGCTCACATCAATTGAGGTATCAAATAAAAAATTCATCTTTCCTCTCCCATTTTATGAAAATAAGTTTTTCAATTCATCCAGTGTATTTACACATATCGTAAGTTTCTTTTTTAATTCATCATCTGGCTGTGTCTGGTCCGGGACCATTGCCACCTGACAGCCTGCCCGACAAGCACTCATAACCCCATTGGGCGAATCCTCCACCGCAAGGCATTCTTCCGGAGCAAGTCCAAGTTGTGCACATGCAAAAGTATAGATATCCGGTGCCGGCTTTCCATGTTCTACCATGGTTGCACTGATGATTTCATCAAAGTACGGATACAGTCCTATCTGCTTTAAATATCTTTCTGTCCGTTCCATGTCGGTTGCCGTTGCAACTGCCCGCCGGATTTTCTTTTCTTTTAAGAAATTCAATAACTCAATAGCTCCTCTTTTTATCTCAATACCGTTCTTTGCAAGATATTCCTCCATCAATTCCTTCCGGTAAGCCCGGATAGCCGGATAGTCAAGATTCTCATCTGCAAACATTTCCTTTAAATGCGTCGGTGCAAAGGGTTGTCCTAAGGAACGCATGGACAATGCCTGCTCATCACTCATTTCATAACCGAAATGTGCCATTGCTTTCGGCCAGCAGAATCTATAGTATTTCTCTGTATCAATTAACGTTCCATCCATGTCAAATAAAACTGCTTTTATCATATTACATTTTCTTCCTGCCTTTTTCATTGACTAATTTGCCATCCCCACTACCACAGTTACCGAAAAAAGATTTTCTTCCTGTTTCAGGAAAACATCCCCGTTCATTTTATGCATCAGCTTTCTGCATATATAAAGCCCCAGTCCGCTTCCTTCCTGGCTTCCTGCATTGGAGCCACGATAGAAGCTGTCAAAAAGATGCGGAAGTTCTTCTGCCGGAAGAACTTCTCCTGTATTTTCCACGGTAATCAGCACACAGTCTTCTTCTTTTGAAATTGATATACCAATTTTTTTGCCACTACCATATTTTATAGCATTTTCTATGATATTCTGCAATACTTCCAGCAAACGTTCTGTATCTGCTTTCACCAGAAAATTCTGATACTCCCCCATGTTAAACCCTATATGAAGCTGTAAAAGTTTATCTTTATAGTATACTGTATCTCAACAGACATTTCCGATGGCATGCCTTCTTCCGTAAGTTCTTCTGCCAGGTCATCTAATTCTTTTGCCAAATCAGCCCGGGTCTTTCCTGCCATATTCTCCATTGCCTGTGATACATCTGATATGTAGATATCACTTTCTTTTCCAAATGTCGTAATCAGATTCTTACTTTTCATGGTATCTGTTATAATAACCACTCCCAGCATAAAAACGGAACAAAGGAAAAAGGACAATATAATCGTAAGGAACCGTCTTGGACTGCTTAAAATATCATTGACTGCCAGATACCAGGTACTGTTAAAACGGCTTTTTCCCAGCCGGTAAATGGATTTCTTTTTAAAGCGTTCTCCGGACTGACCGTTTCGAATAGCATCCACCGGTGTCAGCTTCTTTACTTTTCCGGTACACCGGTATGCAAACCAGATGGTAACTGCAATAACGATAAGTGCTCCAATGAAATTTGCTGTAATGGCATGACTGTTTCCCAACATCATATTTTCTGTCACGGACTGCAGCAGCATATTGCCAAATGGAATACTTGCCAGGAATCCAATTGCGGCTCCCACAACAGCCAGCATCAGATATTTTACAAGATAAAGGCTTCGTATCTTAAAGTCCGTAATTCCGATGGCTTTCATAACACCGATTTCCCGGTATTCTTCTGTCACCGTAAAAGTAATCGTAAATTTCAACACTGCAAAGGATACAATCATCAGACATACACTTAAAACCAGCACCACAAATGCCACAATCATATCCATGACATAACACAATTTAAAAATGCCCCGTCCCCGGTTAAATAGGATGTTGGATGCATTGCTTAATAAAGAAGCTATTTCCGATGGATTGTCTGTGTCAATATAAATGATCTCGCCACGGTATTCTGCAAGACTTTCATCCGATGCAAATTTCTGATAATCCGCTTCATTTAAAATAAATCTTTTATTTCCCATAAATTCAGAACCTAGCAGCGCATCTTTTGCTTTTCCGGCAATCGTAAGCTCCACACTGTTTTTGCCATGGGTAATCGTAAGTTTATCTCCCCCTTTTAAATCATTTGCATCTAAGAAATTTCCCGTAACATAGACCTCACCCTCAGGCACTTTTGTAAGCTCCTCATTATCCTTTGTGAAAAAATGTATCTCACTTTCGGAAATGGATTCTATAATCATTGCCTTGTTTGCTATATCAAGTTCTTTTCCCTCTGCCTTGATATTCCCCTTGGCTGCATACATAATATGATCCATGCGGTAGTCTTTTACATACTGACAGGTATCCAAAAGCTCCGGCACACCACCATCCCCCTGCTGGGTCAGTACTACATAATCTCCAATATCTGCCTGATTAAGATAATAATCGGTTCCATTTACTACCGTCAGTACATTGTTCAGCCCGCTTGCCACAAACATGGCAGCTAAAATAATAAACAGCAAAATTACAATATTAATTGTTTTCTTTCGCTTTAAGTCTTTGCGTAAGATATCCCAAAACATCTTCTGCTCCTTTCTATCCTCTTAGTATACCTCAACTACGCGAAACGCGCTTTGCGATTTTCTCGCTACTTGTAACAAATAATTTGCCTTGGCACATTCCCGCGCCTGCGGCGGTCGCTTGCGACATCTACCTTATACGCCGCAGTGTGCATCCTCGCGGAGCGTTTTTTACTTTGCAGGCAATTTCCTGTAAAGCAAAAAAAAGAACCGGCAAAGTTTTATTTCCTTTGCTGGTTCTACTATAACGAATCAATTATTAAAGAATCCTTAAATCTGAAAATTCTTATTTCATGCTTTCTTTTAAAATAAATGCCATCAGAAGTGCATCCGGTCCGATATGGGTTCCGATTGCCATTCCAACTTCATGTAAGCTGCTTTCTGTCAGGGAAAAAGCATCCATGGTTTCTTTCCGGAATTCCTCTCCCATTTCCGGGTTATTGCTGTGAGCAAATTCTACCGGCATGCAGCTATCCACTTCTCCTTTTTTCAAAAATGCCTGCATTCCGCTTTTGGCTGCTTTCATGCCGCGGGCTTTGGAATATCCTTCAATCTCTCCATTCCGGAGCAGCAGTACCGGCTTGATTCCCATTACATTTCCCACTGCTGCAACTACCGGAGAAATACGTCCGCCCTTTTTCAAATATAATAATGTGGACGGAACACCGGTAAGATAGGTGCGGTTCTTTACTTCTTCCAAGATTCCTGCAATCTCTTCTGCACTTTTGCCTTCTTCTTTTAACTTCACGGCATACTCCACCAGAAGCCGCAAGGATAAGGATGCCTGCAGGGAATCCACGATATATATCTTTTCATATCCGCACATTTCTTTTGCCAGCACTGCTCCGTTATAGGTTCCTGAAAGCTTTGAAGAAATGAGAATCACCAACACTTCCTCGCCTGCTTCTTCTGCCGCTTCATACTTTTCTAAAAATGCTGCCGGTGATGGCTGGCTGGATACCGGAAGTTGTTCCTCGCTGCGCAGTTTCTCATAAAATGCTTTGAAATTCTCTTCTGTATTCCGGTCGAATATAACATCTGCAAAGTTTGCCGAAATCGGCACCAGATCCACGCCCATTGCCTTTGCTTCGATTTCTAATATATCAGATCCTGTATCTGTAATTATCTTCATTTTCGTCTCCATCTCTTGACTGTTGTCTGTATCTATGCCACACTATATGTGAGATAATTTATATCACATTATTGTGGCTGCATAAGTAGCATTGTAGCATAGTTTTCCCTTTTTTCAACGGTTTGATGTGAGACATTTTATATCATTTTGTATCATGATACGGATGTGGTGCCGGTGGGTGGGACAGAATATGATATTCGTTTCTTACGATTTGCATTTGATATGTGCATTGGTTCATTACGCAAAGAGCGTTATTTTTCTTAGCACTGTATTTTTCTTGCTGTCAGGCTGTCCTTTCCGTTGCTTTGACCGGATGCCGGCTCTGTCCGTCTGATGCGGATACCACATTCCGTCTGAAAGAGACGCTAAGAATTCCGTTAAAGTTTCCGTATCTTCCGGCACCCGGCACATATTCGCATCCATGCTTAAGATGTGCCTCGCTGGCACATCCCTGTGCCAGCGTTGCCGGTTGCTGCCGGAATTCTAAGCGGCTCTAACAGACTGCATATATCGTATCCGCATTCAGGCGAACAGAGTCCGGCATACTGTCAAACATTGGAAAGACAGGCTTTATCGGCAAAAGAAAAATGCAGTGCAAGAAAAACCGCTCTTTGACGTTAGAAGCAATGTATGTATCAAATACAAATCGTAATAACAAATATAAAGCGACTGTCCCACCCACCGGCACACATCCATAGCACATACGAACAGGAGCATTTAAATGAAAGAAACAGACAAACGATACGAAGCGAACCGCCAGGTAAAATTAAAGATTGCCCGTGCCCTGACCAAACTCATGGACACCAAAGCATTTTCCGATATATCCGTAACCGATATTATTACCACTGCCGGAGTAGCAAGAGCTTCCTATTACCGGAATTTTCATTCCAAGGAAGAAGTGTTGATTAAAATTACGGACGATATTATGGAAGAATACCGGAAGCGGGCAGAAAAGCTTGAAAATGACTTTTTCAGCTATGAGGCAATTTTACTGATTTTCCGGTATTTTAAGACTTACAAGAAATTTATTTTAAGTGTATATAAGGCAGGTCTTGCATACATTTACTTAGACCTTTTTGATCAGGAATTAGAAAATCATATGGGTGACATGCCTTATAATGATATCCACCGGTATAAAGTCTACTTCTATTCCGGTGCGCTCTATAATGTTTTCTTAAAATGGCTGCAAAACGGAATGAAAGAACATCCTTCCGCTATGGCTTCCATGGTGACGGAAATGTTAGAACAGGGAGCCTATCCGCTAGCTTAACTGCCAGCGGACATGGCTTCCTTCTTCATCTTTTGTAATAAGAAGCTGGTCTTCCATTTCCTGCTTTAATTCTGTTACATGGGAAATGATTCCAATAAGCTTTGAGCCGCCTGCCATCTCTTTTAATACCCGGACCGCCTGCTCTCTTGCATGCTCATCCAAGGAACCAAATCCTTCATCAATAAACATCATATCAAGATGTATGGCAGCAGAATTTTCCTGAATCTCATCTGCCATGCCTAGTGCCATGGATAACGCCGCCATAAAAGATTCTCCTCCGGAAAGCGTACGGACTTCCCGCTCTTTTCCGGTCACATTGGAATATACCATAAGGTCAAGTCCCTTATTCTTTCCGATTGCAGCCTTCTTCTCATCAAACATTCTGAGTTCAAACTGTCCTGCTGACATTTCTTCAAAACGGCGGTTTGCTGCATAAAGAATCCGCTCCAGATAATAGCGTTGCACAAAGGTCTCCAAATCCATACGGCTGCCGGACACATTTCCGGAAATGACAGTATAAAGCCGTGTTATACGGTTGTGCTGCTCTAATACCTGCTGCCGCCCGCTCCATATTTCCTCTACTGCTTCTAAGATTTCCGTATCCTTCTGATTAGAAATCTCCCACTCATTGGCCGCCCTGCCTGCAAGCTTACTCTGCTCCTCTGCTGCCTTAAGTTCCTCTGAAAGCTTCTCTACGTCCGGTTTTTCTTTCTCTCCTACAGTTTCTTTCGCTGTCTCATAGCGGCTCTGATACATCGTCTTCTGATTCTGATAATCTTCCCTTTTCTGCCGCATCTCTTCCATGGCATCTATCGAATACTGCTCCACCAGCGTCTGCCATTCCAGTTTGGAAATATCTTTTTCTTCTATATATAAATCATATTTTTGCTGCTTGGCTTCTGCTTCCTTTTTCCGTTCCGGAAGTTCTCTTTCACAACGGACAATGCCTGTCTGTGTACCGGTTTTCTCTTCCTCTAAACGGCTCTTTTCTTTATCAGCCTTTGCATATGCACTTTCTGCAGAAGCCTTCTTCTCCTGTGCTTCTGTCAAGACTTCATCCGCTTCTTTTTCAGATGTATAGTCAAGGGTGCGGTTCCTCTCTGTGTAAGCTGCCTGACAACGGTCAAACTGCTCTTTTGCCAATAGCTTCTTTTCTGTTGCTTCTGTCTCTTCTTTTTGAAGTGCAATCTTTTTTGCTTCTGCCTCTTCTAATTTATGAGACAATTCCTTCTTCTTTTTTATCTCCTGAGAAAGTGTTTCTTCTTCTTTTGCAAGCTCTTTCTTTTGCGTGACAAGCCACGGTTCTATTTCTTCATCGGCTGCCGGGTGTGCTTCCTTTCCAAAGGCTTCCATTTTCTTCCTGCACTTTTCCTGTTTTTCTGCCAACTCTTTCTCCCGGTTCTCTCTTCTTACGTGACATGTACCGGCTTTTGTAGATGCTGCTTCCTGCTTCTGCTGTAACTTTGCAACCGTTTCTTCTAAAGTTTCTAACATTTCCCGGCTTAATTCTTCCTGCATTTCTACCACAATGCATGGCTTTGGATGTTCCATGGAACCGCAGACCGGGCATGGCTCTCCCTCTTTTAATTCCTTTGCTAAAATACCTGCCTGGGCATCGAAAAACCGCTTACGATATGCTTCGTATTCCTGCTGCTTTTCCTGATACTGTCCGGATGCTTCCCTATAAATCTCTTTTGCATGTTCCTCTTGTTTCTTTTCTTTACCAAGAAGCTGCTTTGATTCTGTAATCTCTGCTACGGCATCTTCGATTTCTGCAAGAGCATTTTTCTTTCCGGTAATCTGTAACTGCCTTACTTCCATTCCTTCGAAGGCTTCTGCTTCTTTCTTCCACTGCACAATATTCTGCTCTAAGACAGTGCTTTTTTCTTTTGTCTCTTTTTCCGTCTCTTCCGCCTGCTGCAAAGCATCTTTACTCTGCTCTACTTCCTGCGCAGCTTTTCTTATTTCTTTCAATGCCGCTTTCGTGCGATTTACTTTTTCTTCTATAATACTGTAATTCTTCTGCTGTGTTTCCTTTTCCGCCTCTGCTAAGTTTCTTTCCTTTTCTGCCTCTTTTAAAGCTTTCTTTATCTCCGGCAGCTTTTCTTCTAATTTCTGCTGTTCTGCCTTTAAATTCTCCAGCCTCTTTACCGCTTCTTCATACTGCTGATAGAGCTGCTTTGCATCATAGGCAAGCTTTATCCTCTGCTCTAAGCGGGCAGTCTCTTTTATCTCCTCTTCCGCTTCAAAAAGGCGTGCTAACTCCCGCTGTGCTTCTTCCATCTGGGTAAAGGATTTTTGCAGATTTTCCGCTTCCTGCAACGCACTCCTGCAATGCTCCCGCAGTTTTTCCGCTTCTTTTGTCTCCTTCTTTTTCTTCTTTCCCTCTTCCTTAAGATACTGGCACAATTGCTGCATCAATTCTAAAAAGCGTTCCATCTCCGGTGCTTTTGCATCCGCCTGCTGCATCTTCTTTTTCAATGCCAACAGGGCTTCGGCTTCTTCAAAGGCTTCCGGTATGTCCGCATTCTCAGCTTTGGCATGAAACTTCGTACGGATTGTGGCAATCTCTGCATCTAATTTTCTTTTCCGGTCCCCTAATTCATTGGCAATCTTTTCATATTTTTCTGTGTGGAATAATTTTCGAAAAATCACTTTTTTCTCATCGGATTTTGCCCGGAGCAGTTCCATAAATTCTCCCTGGGCAATCATTGCCACCTGCATAAACTGCCCCTTGTTCAGCCCGACAATATCAATGATTTTCTGATTCGTTTCCTTTTGCGAATAAACGGTTTCATCCGGCATGATTAAGGTAACGGATTCGCTTTCTTCTTTTTCACCGCTTCCCCGCTTCAATGGGCGGACATGTCTTGGTACACGGCGCACTGTATAGACGCCGCTTTCTTCTGTTCCTTCACAGAATTTCAATTCCACATAAGGCTCTGCGCCTGCTGTGGCAAACTGACTCTGCAGCTCTGTTCCACTTTTTTTATTAGCTGTGGAACTGGCTTCTCCATATAACGCAAAGGCTATGGCATCAAAAATAGTGGACTTGCCGGAACCGGTATCCCCGGTAATCAGAAATAAATTCTGGGATGGTTTTCGAAAATCAATTTTCGTCCGGTCTCCATAAGAACCAAATGCCTGCATTTCCAAAGTTAATGGTCTCATAACTCAGCCTCCTCCTCTACTTTATTGATGACTTCCTTAAGAATTTCTCTCTCTTCCTCGTTCATCTCTCCGATAAACTCACAGCATAGCGAAAAGGCATCAAGCTCTGCCTCATGCCGGAATTTTTCCATTTCATAATTGGCTTTGTGCAGCGTTTCTCTTCGGATTTCCAGCAAATTGGGAAATGCATGACGCAGCCGGTCCTGCATGTCAAAGACATTGACATCCACCTTATCGGTAAGAATCACAGTTACAAAATTATCGGATGGCTGCTTTAATACTTCTTCTAATTCCCCTTCCACAATACGCACCTGACGCAGTGGTTTTAACGGAATTACTCCGGTGGAAAGCTTGCCCTTTTCTTCCAGTTCCACCATAATAATGCCTTTTTTCTGTCCCGCTTCACTGACGGAGCAGGCAAGAGGTGTTCCACAGTAACGATAACACTCTTTTCCCACGGTCATAGGCTTATGAATATGTCCCAATGCCGCATAGTCAAACCGCTCCAACACATCCGCAGACACTTCATCAATATTTCCCACGGTGCGGATTTCGGAATCCATCCGCTCGACATCCTCCGCCGCTTTTCCTGCTGGCAGATAGAACTGGTGGCTCACCAGCACATTCCGCTCTGCTTCATTTACATTTTCTCTTTCCAGAAGCTTATGCAAAGTTGCATCATAAGAAAGATTGTTATCATTTTCATCCGTTCCCACAATCTGCTTTACCATAGACGGCTTCACAAAGGGCAGAAGATAAAAATTCACTTTTCCATACTTATCCGTCAATGTCACTTTCTCAATGTATTCCTCTTTCGTCTCAGGCGGCTTTCCTATCATATATAAATGCTGTCTTGATAAAATGCTTCGAAAACAGTTCACTCTTGGTGCGCTGTCATGGTTTCCGCTAACCATCATAATGACAGCCTCCGGCACCATCTCCGTCAGTTCATTGATAAAATGATCGAATACCTCTACTGCCTCTGCTGCCGGCACTGCTTTATCATAAATATCACCTGCAATCAAAATGGCATCCGGTTTTTCTTCTCCGGCCCGCTCTACAATCTGATGCAGGATATATTCCTGGTCTTCCCTTAAATCATGATTCATTAATTTCAATCCGATGTGAAGGTCGGATAAGTGAAATATCTTCATAGCCCATGTGCTCCTTTTCTATACAAGATTATCCTACAAAGTAAGATTATATTTTTCTCTATCTCTCCTAGGACAGAATATATCCGAATGCATCTGCTACCGTTCTTTCTGGTATCCCTAAGCGGGTATCTGCACAAACTTTTATTGATGGACACCGGGCAAAACTCGCATCATATTTTCCTGCTAAATATAAAGAATCAAGCTCAGACATTTGCCCGGCATCCATTTGTTTGCTGCGATACCCGCTAAGGGATACACACGAAAGAACAGTAATGCAGATGCATTCCGATATATTCTGTTCCAATAGAGATAGCCAAGTCCAACTCTTACTTTGTATTATAGCTTGTCCGGGGTGCTGCCGCAACGGACTTCTGTAGAATTATATGGCAGCATTTTTAAGCAGGAGGCTAATTCTTTAGGGGGAAAATCTTTCAACTTTCTTCACTTTATAAAAATTTCGCAGTTTTTTTATTGATTTTATGACTTATTTATGTATAATAATTATGATGACGTAACTAGGATTTATAGTTTCTCAGTCAAGATATCATAAAAACCTGCTTTTTGCGGGCGATTATCATATTACTATATTTAAAGGAAAGAGGTAAAAACAAAATGGCAGAAATCAATTTAAGCAAGTATGGCATTACTGGAACAACAGAAATTGTCTACAACCCATCCTACGAAACATTATTCGCAGAAGAGACCAAGCCAGAACTGGAAGGCTATGAAAAAGGTCAGGAAAGTGAACTTGGCGCAGTCAATGTTATGACTGGTATCTATACAGGTCGTTCCCCTAAAGACAAATTCATCGTTATGGACGAGAACTCCAAAGACACTGTATGGTGGACATCTGATGAATACAAGAACGACAACCATCCAGCATCTGAGGAAGCATGGAGTGCTGTAAAAGACATCGCTATCAAAGAACTTTCTAACAAAAAACTTTATGTAGTAGATGCTTTCTGTGGTGCTAACAAAGATACCCGTATGGCTATCCGTTTCATCGTAGAAGTAGCTTGGCAGGCACATTTCGTAACAAATATGTTCATCCAGCCTACTGAAGAAGAATTAAAGAACTTTGAGCCGGACTTCATCGTTTACAATGCTTCTAAAGCAAAAGTTGAAAACTACAAAGAATTAGGATTAAACTCTGAGACAGCAGTAATGTTCAACATTACAAGCCGTGAGCAGGTTATCGTTAATACATGGTACGGCGGAGAAATGAAAAAAGGTATGTTCTCTATGATGAACTACTATCTGCCATTAAAGGGCATCGCTTCCATGCACTGCTCTGCTAACACAGATATGAACGGTGAAAACACCGCTATCTTCTTCGGACTTTCCGGAACAGGTAAGACAACCCTTTCAACCGATCCTAAGCGTCTCTTAATCGGTGATGACGAGCATGGTTGGGATGACAACGGCGTATTCAACTTCGAGGGTGGATGCTACGCTAAGGTTATCGACCTTGACAAAGATTCCGAGCCGGATATCTACAATGCGATCAGACGTGACGCTCTTCTTGAGAACGTAACATTAGATGCTAACGGAAAAATCGATTTTTCTGATAGGAGCGTAACAGAAAACACCCGTGTATCTTACCCAATCAACCACATTAAGAACATTGTCCGCCCGATCTCTTCTGCTCCAGCAGCTAAGAATGTCATCTTCCTTTCCGCAGATGCATTCGGAGTACTGCCTCCAGTATCTATCTTAACTCCAGAGCAGACTCAGTACTACTTCCTGTCTGGATTTACAGCAAAACTTGCTGGTACAGAGCGTGGAATCACAGAGCCTACACCTACTTTCTCAGCATGTTTCGGACAGGCTTTCTTAGAGCTGCATCCTACAAAATACGCTGCAGAGCTTGTTAAGAAAATGGAAAAGAGCGGAGCTAAGGCTTACCTCGTAAATACAGGATGGAACGGAACCGGAAAACGTATCTCCATCAAAGATACCCGTGGTATCATCGATGCTATCTTAAGCGGAGCTATCTTAACCGCTCCTACAAAACAGATTCCATTCTTCAACTTTGAAGTTCCTACAGAGCTTCCAGGCGTTGATTCAGGCATCTTAGATCCTCGTGATACTTACGCAGATGCTTCTGAATGGGAGACAAAAGCATTAGATCTTGCTGACAGATTCATCAAGAACTTTGCTAAATACGAAGGAAATGAAGCTGGTAAAGCTCTTGTTTCTGCAGGTCCTCAGAAATAATTTTCCTGATAAGGAAATCAATAGAAACGGAAAACCGGATGTGATTCCACATCCGGTTTTCTTTATCTGTTTCCTATTTTGCTGCCAGATCCTTTACTACTTCACCTGCGATAATCAGTCCAGCGACAGATGGCACAAATGCCACACTGCCCGGAATATCACGCCGCTCCGTACATTTATGGGCTGCTCCCGGCGGACAGATACAGTTGGTTCTACAGCTGATTGCCATATCTTCAACTGGTCTGGTTGGCTGCTCTTCGGAATAAACCACCTTAAGCTTCTTTACGCCACGTTTCTTTAACTCACGGCGCATTACTTTTGCCAGCGGGCATACCTTTGTCTTATAAATATCTGCCACACGGAACTGACTGGCATCTAACTTATTTCCGGCTCCCATACTGCTGATAATCGGCACATTCATCTCCTGTGCCTTCATAACCAGTGAAATCTTCGCTGTTACCGTATCTACTGCATCTACGATATAATCATACTCTTCAAAAGGAAATTCATCCGCATTTTCCGGCAGGAAAAAGCATTTATGCACTTCTACCCTGGCATCCGGATTAATCTCTAAAATACGGTCTTTCATGACGTCTGTTTTATATTTTCCAACGGTCTTTCTGGTTGCAATAATCTGACGGTTGAGATTCGTCAGGCATACCTTGTCATCATCAATCAGATCAAAAGCTCCAACTCCGCTTCTTACCAGTGCTTCGCAGACATATCCACCTACTCCGCCAATTCCAAATACTGCAACCTTTGCATTCTTTAATTTTTCCATTGCTTCTTTTCCAAGCAATAGTTCGGTTCTTGAAAACTGTGTCAGCATCTTCTATCTCCTCTTCTTTGACTACGCTACATTTTACCGCGTCCTTATGTTCTTTGCAACAGAAAAATGCTGCACTCCCATTTCTGAAAGTACAGCATTTTTATTTTTCATTTCATGACTTTTCTATTTCCGATATATCCCTTTTCACTTATTTCATACGGCGTCCTGCATTTAATCTGCCATATGCTCCCGCAGCTACTCCTGCCGCAGCAATCAGTACAAGAAGATATAGGAATATCTGATTGTCGTCTCCGGTTTTAACCTGTGTGCTGCTATCAGACATTGTTGCTGCCGGTGTCTGTACCGAAGATGCGCCTGGCAATGTTGTAACAACATTACTTCCGGCGGTTAATGTCGTTCCATTATTATTTTCATTTGGCGTGCTTCCACCTGGTGTATTTTCCAGATTATTTCCGCCGCCCGGGTTTGACGGGTTTAAGCTGTCGGAAGAAGGAAGTCCTTTTTCTACTACAATCTGTGTTGCAGAAGACGCATAATAATTGCGTGTTTCCTGATAACGTACCAGATAAGTTCCGTCGGTAAGTCCGTTCAATTCATTTTCTGTAATTGCGGTATAGGTAGTTCCATCAATACTGTATTCCATCTCCGCATTCACACCACGAATCTTTCCATCATTTTTGCCATCAATGGTTTCTGCTACTGCGGTAAGTCCTGTTGGTGCTCCACGATGTGCTTTGGTAATGCTGAAGTATTTTGTTACACTGCCTAAAAAGCGGGAACCACTGATAATTGCTGCAGCTGTATCACCCACTTCAATATTGTCAATATAAGTAACCGTAAAATCCCTTCCTTCAGTTAATGTCATTCCATCATACGTTACGGTTACAGCCGGCTCTTTTCCTGTGCCATCATAGACAAAGGCAGCCGGGCTTAAAGTAATGTCCGCTTCTGCCAGCTTCTTATTACGAAGTACCAGATTTTTGGCACGATTTCCGGATTCATCCAGTACTGTAATATCAGTATCAACAAAAACTGAATATCCGAAAGGAATTAATTTGTCCAATGCCTGTTCCATTGCTGGTACATTTTTATAGTTTGCCAGACCACTTATCATGTTTTCTACTGTAATTACAGAATCGTCATCCGGTGCTATTGTAATCATTTCTACAAAGAATGAGCAAGGGGATGCCTGTGAACCTACATGAAGTCTACTGCTCTTTAATTCCAGACCACCATTTGCAGTCCAACTTATCTCATGGATATCCGCTTCCACATTTTCTAATGTACATTTATCAGAAAGACTAGTATTTGCATCATTGAGCATTCTCAGGTTAAGCTTTCCATTGGAAACGCTTAAGTGATTCATGATATTAAATGCATCTAATGTTAAACTCTTCCCATTTAAATCAAGATTTACAGCCTTATATACAGAGGATAAATCAATTGTTTCACTGCTGTTCTTATAATCAACTAATAATTTTACAGTATTGTCTGCATTGGCATTATGGAATGCATCGGACAGGCTGTTATAATTTGTTACATTTCCGCTGGCATCTACAATAGCAGCCACCGGCTCCTGGTCATCACAAACAACACATTTTCCATTGATACGCTTTGGATGCGTACATCCGCTGGCAGTATATACGGTTCCATCTACGATGGCTCCTTTCTTTGTGCCGTCTACAAGCTGGATTACACCTGTTGCAGGAATCCCTTTCACCATGGAAGTTAATGCTGTTCCTTCCGTATTTCTCTTTAACGTAACCGTTCCACCTGCATTCAGGTCGACTGCATTCAAAGTCGAAATTACATATGTGCTGCCTTCCTGTTCTATTGTAATATCCCCATCAGTACACTCAATACTTCCACCTGCTCCACCCCAGGTAAGTGATGAATTTGTTGTTCCATTCTGTTTCAGTGTTACATCATTCTTTGCCTTTATATCAAGTTCTGCCTGAAACATCGGTACAGTTGCATTAGTTGAAATGCTTACTGCTCCTGCCAATGCCCGAATCGTCAGCTTACCATCTTGCATGACAGAGTTTGCAGTCTGTTCTATTGTAACATCCCCATTGGTTGAAGTTAAGCTCACCTGTGGATTACTCTTGCTTGTTATTCCCTTCGCTGATTTTAAAGAAATATCTCCTGCAGCTTCAATCGTAAGATTACTGTCAGTCAACACCCCTGTGCTGGTATTTTCCAGTTCCACCTTTCCACCGGTATTTTTCAGGGTAACATTTTCTGCATGGAAAATTGGATAATAATCAGATGCAGAACTTAATGCAAGGTCTCCTTCTGTCTGTGTCAGGTTCAGTGTGGATACTCCACTGTCAATCATACCATATGGTGCGGTTATCGTAACTTTCTTTCCACTTAAATCAACCACTCCACTGCTCAAAGCAATTGGCTCTGAAGACGTTGATGCAGTTTCCAGTGTAATATCACCGGTTGTATCTATCTCAAATCTGCTGCCACCGTTTATTACATTACTATTACTTGTCACCTTAAAATTTCCGGTAAAATCCTTTGTGACAACGGCAGCACCGGTTCCGGCTAACAGAAATGCAGGAGAAGTTCCTTCTACAGTAAAATTTCCTGCTCCGGAAATTGTTAAGTTTCCGCCTGTTACTGTCACCGGATTCGGTCCGGAAGTAGCAATCTCCATATCATTATATACAGTCATGGTTGCCGTATCTTTATCAAAATAAATATAACCACCACTTTCCGGTTCTTCCCCTACTTTATCGACGCCACGAATCGTTGCAGATGGTCCCGGTGTAGAAGGAGGATCCACCGCCTTCACATACCAGCCCGTCTCTAATGTTGTAATTCCTATTTGAACGGATGCCGGCGTATCCTCTGCCTTTACCAATAGTCCGGCAGCATCTCCCATAAATAAGCCTGTCATCATAGCCAATGCCATCAAAAATGCCAGACATCGTTTTTTTCGTTTCTTTCCCATATTTCCTCTCCTTTTTTTATTTCTATTTCTTTTGTTCACACAGTTTCTATCTTAAGAAAACGCTTAAAATTTTGCAACCAATTCTTCCAAATTGTGATTTTATCTTCCTGATTGTCGATAAAAAATGATTTTTATTTTCTTTCAATATGTTATACTTGTTTCGTATCCGGTGTTTTTTACTTTTTATATACAGGAGAATAATTATGCTGATTTACTTATGCGAAGATTCTGAAAGCGATGCCTTACGGCTGAAACATCATCTGAATACATATGCCACGAAACATCATTGTAATATGGAGATTCTACTTTTTTCTTCGGGCGAAGAGATGATTCAATATTATAAGGAAGAAAAGCGTTATCCGGTTCTGCTGTTTTTAGATATCTATATGAATAACCAGGATGGTGTGGAAACAGCACGTATCCTTCGTTCACTGGGCTATGAAGGTGGCATTATTTTCACCACTTCTTCTACGGAACATGCCATGGCAAGCTATGAGGTAAATGCTCTTTACTATCTGCAAAAGCCTTACTCACACACAGATTTTCTCAATGCCATGAGCCGCTGCGATACGCTTTTAGAGGAATCCAATGAAGTATTTACCTTTTCTGTCCGTAGGAAGGAATATTCTCTTCCTTACTCAGATATTCTCTTTTTTGAAACCGGGCAGCACAATGTCCTGCTGCACGCTATATCAGAGACTTTTACGATTCCCGGAAACCTGACACAGCTTACCGAGGACTTTGCCTCTGTTGCCTGTTTTCTTCCGGTTGGCCGCAGCTATCTGGTAAACCTAAACCATGTCACTGGAATTCTGCAGCACGACCTTATTATGGAAGACCACTCCATTGTGCAGATTCCTTTTCGTAAACGTGACGAGGTAAGCAAGGCCGTTAATAGCTGGTTTGCAAAGCTTGAGAAAGAGCCAACTCCTCCCGGCTTATCCTAAGGCCAGATATTTCCCATGTTTCCAATGTACTCCTATTGCGAAAATGTTACAGACTTGTTACAATTCATTTGTACTTAGCTAAGACATGATTTCAAAGAAAATAAGGAGGACGAAACTATGTGTTTTAATTTCAATAGCTGTTCCGAGTTATTTAACACAATCTGCAAATTATTCAGACTCGGATGTTAATATGTTTTATGCGATTTGCATAACCTAAAAAAAGCTGCCGATGGGCAGCTTTTTTCTGGGTAAAGATATTGTCTTTTTGATTGACAGTTTCTTTCTTATATGTTAGTTTTCTACTAGAACCATTATTGGTTCTTTTTCTTTACATATTATGTGCATATCATTTTAAGTAGTTCTTTTAATCTTCTTATTTCAGATTATTCCATGCATTTTTATTATCTTTTTTGTTTTAGTTTATTCCACTCTTGACACACGTATTAACACGTATTAATATAATATTGATCAAAGGAGAATTGCGTATATGCCAATGACTTCCAGAGAAATGGTAAACTACCTTAAGAAACATGGTTTTATCATAACCAGCCAAAGCGGTTCTCACATAAAATTATTTCATCCTATCACGAATAGAACCGTCATTGTTCCTTATCATAACAAAGACTTGAAGAAAGGATTAGAACAGGCAATTTTAAAAGAAGCCGGTCTACGATAATCCAATTTCTATCGAAAGGAGGTTCTTATGAACAAATTATTTTATCCTTCCATTTTTCATATTGCAGAAGAAGGTGGATTTTGGGTTACTTTTCCAGATTTACCGGAATGTATGACCCAGGGAGATGATATGCAAAATGCTTATGAAATGGCTGTTGATGCCTTAGGTCTTGCCCTGATAAGCCGTAAGCAGGAACATCAGGAGATTCCGGTTCCTTCCCAGCCAAAAGATATTAACGTTTCAAAAAATGAATACTGCATTATCATCGAATTCGATATGCTTGCTTATCAAAAACGCAATAACTCAAAAGCAGTAAAAAAGACCCTTACC
>ENA-ORCM01001176-ORCM01001176.1-human-gut-metagenome-genome-assembly--contig:-NODE-1176-length-22928-cov-4.220734_pt1 | contig 22928 bp, 14 predicted proteins | sample MGYA00242906_ERZ507928 | MGnify/ENA primary metagenome ERZ507928 (study PRJEB26167, sample SAMN06115497) | human gut metagenome | host: Homo sapiens | place: China:Shanxi | collected 2015-05-07...
TTTGCTCCGCAAATGTGGGCTGCTCGCCCACACCTCGCCAACATTTTTGAAAAATTGTTGGATCAAAAAACTTTTTATTCGCCTGTGGCTCGTTCCTTGCAACCAATACAGAAAAACATTTTTTGATTTCTCCACAAAAAATGACTGCTTGCCAAAATAAGTTTCTCTTGACAGTCTTTGCTGTATATGTTATAATGCAAGTACAACCAACCGACATATTAGAAAGGATGAAAGTTCATGAAAAATAGAAAAACAGGAAGAGCCATCGCCGCTGCTGCCATGCTGACCATCGCAGCAATGACCATGCCAATGCCGACCGTTTCCGCAGCAGATGATGTTGACCCGTACAGCGTTGTCGTACTGGGCGATAGCATCAGCACGGGTTACGGGCTGGAGGATTCCAGCAAGGCTTATGTTTCCATTCTGGAACAGCACATGAACCAGAAAGTCACCAACCTTGCAAAGGATGGAACGACTTCTTCAGAATTGCTTCAGTCGTTGCAGGGGGACAGTACCATGCAAGGAGCGGTTGCTGGAGCAGATGTCATTGTTGTCACCATCGGAGCAAACGATATTTTGCAGCCGGTTCTGAATAATGATGTGGTGAAAGTAGACGATTATGACAATGTTTATGACTTGGCAAATGCCATCAAGGATAATCAAATTGCATTCCAGAAGTATTTGAGAGCCAATATGCCGACTGCAGTTGCCAATGCAAATACCAACATCGACAGCATTATTTTACAGCTGAAGAGCACGAACAGTCATGCAAAGCTGGTATTCCAGACGGTTTATGACCCATTGAGTGTTGACCAGGATGATACAGGCTTGTCTAGCAATGCACTTTCTATGTTAAGTGCATTTTCTGGTGGGCAGATGTATCAGTATCTGAACGGAAGTTCCAATGGAGAGTATATTCCAGTTGGTTTGAACCAGAATTTACAGGCACATGCTCAGAATGGAGAGATTTATCTGGCAGATGTTTATAGTGCATTCCTGCATCATGCATGGACAAATGTCAATATTGCAAATGCAGATGTGCACCCGACCGCAACCGGTCATGCAGCAATTGCAAACTTGCTGATTGATAGCGGCTATTTCCCAACTGTTACCAATACCGCTGGCGATGTTGATGGCGATGGAAAGGTTGATGTTCCGGATGCAGTCGCTGTTCTGACGGAATATGCACGTGTTGCAGCAGGAAATGAGGGACAGTTTAGTGATGCACAGAAAGGCAAAGCAGATGTCAACAAAGATGGTGTGATAGATGTTGCCGATGCCGTTGGCATTCTGACTTATTATGCAAAGCAGGCTTCTGGACAGACACCGTCTTTCAGCTGATAAAAATAGCCTGAATTAGAACGAAAACCGTTCGGTTTTGCGGAAAAGTATCGCAAAATCGAGCGGTTTTTTTGTGAAAAACTGTGAAAAATAGAATCCATCTGTGTTTAACGATGTTTTCCGTCTACTATCATAAAGTTATCACATTCCAGCGTATAATATTAACCATAGAGCAAAGAACAAGACAGACCGATGCAGAACAGCAGCGGTTTTCAATAGAAAGGAAGATTCTTATGTATGAACGGGAACAGGACATGATGAAAAATGAATCGAACAACACAGCAGCTTCTGAGCCGAAACAGCCAGAATCCACTGTGACCAATCAAAATCCTTATAGCACATCTGCTGCAACGGGCAGCACCACTGCCAATCATACAGCAGAAACGAACAGCACTGCTTCTGGTACGATTTACGGAGCAGCAAATCGGTATGGCAGCACCACACCGACTGGTTATGGTTACACTACTAATAGTAGTACAAACCAGAGCACAGGATATACCGGAAATACTTCCTCTGATACACAGTCGCAGCAGCAGGGTTATAGCTACGTCAATTATTATTCCAATCCGAACGCTCCGGTGCAGGCATCCGGCAGCGGCAAACCGCCGAAGAAAAAGAATCACTTCTGGATGAAAGCGGTTGCATTTGTTGCAGCGATGGCAATTGTCTCCGTTGGTTCGATTGGCATTTATAACGGCGTTCATAATTCCAACAAGCTGGTAGCAGCTGAAAGCAGTACTTCTGCTTCGGATTCCACCGATACCACAGCCAATACCACAGCACAGGATAGCAGCAGTAAAGCACAGAGCACAACCGTAAAGGGTGATGCTGCAAAGAGCTGGATTGAATTGGCATCTGGTACAAATGCAATGTCCATCAGCGACATCGTTAAGAAAGTAGCACCATCGGTTGTCGGTGTTCAGGCAACTTTCAAGATGCCGAATAACTACAATAGTTATAATTATGGTTTTGGAATGTTCGGAAATGGCAACAGCGGAAATGGTGATAATTCCGGTTCAATGACCGGTGTCGGAACCGGTATTATCATGCGGGAAGATGGCTACATTGTCACAAACGCCCATGTTATTTATGATTCGGAATATGGCTGCGGCGAAGCAACTGCCGTAGAAATCCGGATGTCCGATGAAGAAACCACTTATGATGCAAAGGTCGTTGCATATGATATTGAAACCGACCTTGCTGTTTTAAAGGTAGATCAGACTGGTTTGACTGCTGCGGAATTTGGTGACAGCGACCAGTGTCAGGTTGGCGATGCAGTTGTTGCAATTGGTAACCCGTTGGGTCTGGAACTCCAGAACACGGTTACTTGCGGGATTATTTCCGCACTGAACCGGAAAGTTACCATCAACGACAAGACCATGACGCTGATTCAGACCGATACCGCTATTAATAATGGTAACTCTGGTGGCCCGTTGATCAATAGTTCTGGTCAGGTTGTTGGCATCAACTCTGCGAAGATGTCCTCTAGTGTTTCTTCCAGCGGTGCAACCATTGAAGGTATCGGCTTTGCAATCCCGATGACAGAAGCACGGGAAATTGTAGACGATTTGATTAACTATGGTTATGTTACCGGCAGACCGCAACTTGGCATCAGCTGTCAGGATGTTTCCGAAGCCGTTTCTCAGGCATATAACTTGCCAATCGGTGCATATGTTATCAGTGTAACCGATGGAGGTGCAGCAGCAGAAGCTGGTTTACAGGTCGGCGATGTCATTACTGCCATCAATGATAACAAGATTGAAACCACAGAAGAGCTGAATAACTATAAGAATGAATATAATGCTGGTGACACGGTCACCTTGACCATTGTCCGCAACGGACAGGAACAAAAAGTTTCTGTTGTTCTTCAGGAAGTACAGCAGAAAAAACAATCCTGATGAAGCGGCACGGACAGTGAAATGTTTCCCGTCAATGCTAAAAGTTGGGCATCTGCCCGGAAATTTAGAAATGCTTTCTTCATACATTCTCCTTATTATTTTTCCAACACAGGCAGCCTGCAAAGTCTTTTTGCAGGCTGTTTGTGTTTTTTGTGAAAAATGACGGAAACAGCCGTTTCTGAAAACACGACTTTCACAAGGTGCACACAAAACTTCAGTTGAAAGCCTGTTGAAAGCTGTTGAAAACGGTGGAAAATTGTGTAAAAGCTACAAATACGGGCGGAATTTCCACCTAATAATTTAAAAAAAAATAAAGGCAGAGGCTTGACATTCCCGACAGAATGTGTTAGAATACTTTATGTAAATCGTTTACGGCGGTTTATGCACCCATGCCGTAAAGGATCACGTGAGTCCAGGCATTCATGGAACATTTCAGTTCTGCGAAATCCGGCTACATGGAAACAGAAACAGGGCAGTTTAATAGTGAGGGGAAATGAGACTGCACAAATGCAATCACGTCTGTGCGTCAGCTTGGACGGCCACAAAAAAATTGAATGAAGAGAGGGAAATGTGCAATGAAGAAGGTATTCAATAAAGTCATTGCCGTTGCAGCAACTGTACCGCTCGCTCTGACACAGGGCTTCGCTGTATTGTCCAATGCTGCGGACGCAACCACCATCAGCGTGGAAAGAGTACTGGAAATTAAACCACAGGAGCTGGAGTCCGATTGGGCAAAGCTCGTAGAAGGTGCACTGATTGATTCAGAAGGTAAGAACTTTGAACTGAATGTTGCAGATATCATTGATTCTGCTGACTTCTCGGATAAGAACGCTGCTTATGTTGAAAAGGTACAGAAGTGCATCGTTGGCAATCCAAGTGTAAAGATTCAAAATAGCGTTGCAATCATGACCGCACAGGTTGATGCAACCAGCTATGTACAGAGCAATATCATTGCTTCCATCAAGAAGGAATTGACCAAGCAGGGTGCAGCTTCCATCATTGATGACATTGATTTCAGCATGCTGGAAAAGAAGGGTACTTTTACTGCTGCCGTTGATGGCGATAGCATTGAAAATACCGCAGCCAATAAGGCAGCTGGTACTGCAAACACCATTCGGGTAAAGGGTGCTGTTTTCGTAGACAGCGAAGGCAACCAGGTTGCAACTTATGCCGATGCAAAGGCTTATGCTGCAAGCACCGTTCAGCAATTGAAGGTTGAAGTGACCAAGAAGGCTGCTGCTGCTAACTTGACGGTAAACCTTGATAACCTGCTGGCTACTTATCAGAAGAAAGTAGAAAAGGCATTCTATTATGCAGATAAGGCAATCACAACATCTTCACATAATGAATTTGCAACCGCAGATGAAACACTGGCTTGGCTGAAGGTACAGAAGGACAAGAGAACCACACGGTTTGACGTTCCGGGCAGTGTTGCAGACCTTGCTAAGTATGGCGATACATTGAATAAGGCAGTTGCAGAAGTCAATAAGGCATTCCAGAATGTAGGTGTAAATTATACCGTAGATGTAAGCATGGATGATGTCACTAGCCTGCTGAACAGCGGTTCTGATTTCGTTGCCAATGCAAATGCAGATACCAATGTTTATACCGTAACCTTTAAGGTTCCGGATGAAAATGTTGATGCAGATTACTTCAGCACCGTGGAAGGTATTGAAAAGTATTACGCAGCACATCCGGATCAGGCAGAAGCAGACGGTGTAACAGAAGCTGATTACAGCCAGCTCGTTTATGATTCTTCTTACAAGCTGGTAACCGCACAGGGCGATGCAGATAATGATACACTTGCAGGCCTTCCGAGTGGCTACTTCAATGTGGAAAGAATCATCAAGTTCAAGGATAAGTCCACAACTACTACCACAACAGATATTAGTGGCACAACCACCACAGACGTATCTGGTACAACGACCACAGACGTAAGCGGCGGCACAACCACCACTGACGTATCTGGTACAACGACCACAGACGTAAGCGGTGGCACAACCACCACAGACGTATCTGGCGGCACAACGACCACAGACGTATCCGGTGGTACAACGACCACAGACGTATCTGGCGGCACAACGACCACAGACGTATCCGGTGGCACAACGACCACTGATGTAAGCGGCGGTACAACGACCACAGACGTAAGCGGCGGCACAACCACCACCGATGTGAGCGGTGCAACCACCACAACCACAACAGGCAGTGGTGACAGCACCGAAACCACAACGACTACTACCACAACAAACACCGGCACAATCACTCCAGTTGGTACAACCACACTGGAAGTGGAAGTAAACCCGACAAACTTCTACTTCTCCGTAGATGAACGGGAACTGAAGCCGTCTGACTTGTTCAGCAAGTTCGATATCGTGGACGAAGATGGTACACACTTCAATGCTCTGGAATTGGGTGCAGTTACCCTCGACAAGACCACACCGAAGGAAATCTTCGATGCAGAAGGCAAGCCGTACTGCGTAACAGAAGTAAACGCTTACTTCACTGACCCGACAAAGGCAGATGCTGAACCGGTTGCAGCTCCGGTAAATCCGACTGTATACATTGGCGTTAAGGGCGATACCGACCTGAGCGGTCTGGTAGACGTACCGGATGCAGTTGCAGTTCTGACTTATACTGCAAAGATTGCAGCTGGTCAGGAAGGCGTTGTCTTCAATGAAGATGAAAATCTGAATAAGTTTGCATTCTTCCTGGCTGATATCGATACAGAATCGAAGGAAGGCAAGAACGACGGCAACAAGTTGATGACAACTGAAGATGCTGTATACATGCTGACTTACACTGCAAAGACTGCAGCAGGTCAGGAACCGACATGGCCGGACGTAGTTCCGTCCCTGAAGTCTTTGGAAGGTTCTATCTGGTACGAAGGCTAAGCATTAAAATTTACAGATAAGGTAAAAGTGCGGTGTCTGGAACACCGGACACCGCATAATTTATATTTGAAAGGAAAATAGAAAAATGAAAAGTACATTTAAGAAGGCACTGGCAGCTGTTTCCGCAGCAGCAGTAGTTGCAACTTCTGCCGCTGTTTTCACTGCTGTTCCAGCACAGGCATTGAATACTCCTTCTGTTGGACAGGTTACTGTTACAATGGATGAACTGCAGAGCAGCAATTATCTGGTAACTGTTCCGGTTTACATTGCTGGCAACACAGATGGTTGGGATTCTCTTGCATTTGGTTTGCAGTGGAGCACAGACGAACTCACTTATTCTAAGAGTGCAGCTGGTGAAAGCATCTTTAGTGCTATGGGCGAAGGTGTTGCAGTAAATACTTCTGGTTTCCAGCTGAATCCGGCTGGTATCGGCGGATGGGTTACTTATGCAACCACTCCGACAGGCGACGGCCCGACCTATGTAACTGGTGATGGTTCTTTTTTGAACATCACTTTCAAGGTAACAGAAAATGCACAGCCGGGTGACATTTACTACATCGACGGTCTGGAACGGTCTTATGATGGTGCTTATGTTCCGAAGATTACTCATGGTGATGAATCTTTGGTAGGTGCTCCTTCTCAGGGTTATATCCAGATCGAAGGCGAACAGACCACCACAACTGAAGCTACCACAACGACTACCACAACAACCACCACTACTACAACGACCACAACGACCACAACAACCACCACTACAACTGCTAAGCCGACTACTACCACCACAACTACCACCACAACTGCTAAGCCGACCACAACAACTACTACCACTACTTCTGCTGCAGCAACTACCACCACTACAACTACCACAACAAAGGCAGCTACCACAACAAGTGCAGCTACCACAACAAAGAAGGCAGCTCAGCAGACCACTAAGAAGGCAACTGGTTCTACCAGCTCTCCGAAGACCGGCAGCATGATTCCGGTTGCAGGTGCTGTTGCAGCAATCGCAGTAATCGGCGGTGTTGCTCTGGTTTCCAAGAAGAGAAAGTAAGAATCTCTGATTCCGAATCATCTTCCGAAGAAAACAGATAAAATTTAAGGAAGTCATCCATTCAATTACAAGTGGGATTGGACAAAATCTTTACAAGTAAAGAATTTGGATTGCGGAAACAAGAGGGCATACTTCGCAAGAAGTGTGCCCTTTTTGTTCACCCCTTTTCTCCTGCCTGCATAAAATGAAGTACACCCATTCTTTGAGAATGGGCGAAAATCCGGAACAAAAGGAGGGAATGCAAGATGCAACAATTGCTGCAAATTTTGGTGGCTGGCGGTGACCGCCGCCAACAATATGCCGCCCAAAAACTTGCCAAGTCGCCGCAGCTTTCCGTGACGACAATCGGATTTTCTCAGTCAGATTCTGAAACATTACCGGAATTTGATGTTCTCATCCTGCCCATTCACACGACAGCCGAATCTGTGCCGTCCAAAAATGGGAACTTGTCGCTGCCCGAATTGCTGTCCCATGTGAAAAAAGGCGGTCTGGTGTGCGGCGGCGTACTCCCCGAAGCTGTTTGCCGGATGTGTCAAGAACAAGAACTGTGTTTTTGCGATTATTTTCAGCGGGAGGAACTCTGTCTGGCAAATGCCGTTCCAACTGTAGAGGGAGCAATTCAAATTGCCATCTCAGAACGGGAAACAGTACTCTGCGGCAGCTCTGTTCTCGTCATCGGCTACGGCAGAATCGGAACAATCATGGCAGAGCGTTTGCAGGGCTTGAAAGCAGATGTCACCGTTGCGGCTCGCAGTTGCAAAGATGCGGAACGCTGTGCTGCAAATGGTCTGAAATGGATGCATCCGTCTGAAATTGCTGCCCGTGCAGGGAAATTTGACTGGTTCTGCAATACCGTTCCAGTCCTGATGCTGGACGAAACAGCCCTGTCCAATATGAAACCAGATGCATTGGTGATTGACCTGGCATCAAAGCCGGGCGGAACGGATTTTGATGCTGCAAAACGCCTGCATCGTCATGTAGTCTGGGCGTTGGGGCTGCCGGGAATCACTGCACCGAAAACCGCTGGAGCAATCATTGCGAAAACCATCTTCCATATTTTACAGGAGAGGGGACTCGCAGATGAAGGAAACAATTGGTAAACGCATTGGATTTGCGGTAACAGGGTCGTTTTGCACCTTTTCTGCTGCGTTTGCAGAGGCAGAACGACTGGTGGCGGCAGGTTACAGCTTAACACCGATTTTCTCAGAACATGCCGCTAGCATTGATACCCGTTTTGGGAAAGCTGTGGAACAACGAAAAAAATTGGAGCAGATTTGTGGAAAACCTGCCCTGTTGACGATTTCAGATGTTGAACCGTTAGGGCCAAAAGACCGCTTGGATGCGTTGCTTGTTGCCCCTTGCACCGCCAATACCATGGCAAAACTGGCGATGGGCATCACAGATACCACCGTGACCATGGCAGTAAAATCCATGCTGCGGAACGAAAAGCCGATTATTCTGGCTCTGGCAACCAATGACGCTTTGCGGGCATCGGCGAAAAATCTGGGCTTGCTGTTGAATACGAAAAATTATTATTTCGTACCGTTGCGGCAGGATGCTCCCGTCAAGAAACCATCGTCTTTGGTGGCTGATTTTACCCAGATTTCCGACACCGTTGCAGCGGCTTTGGGTGGACTGCAAATTCAACCAATGTTTATACAAAATCTATAAAATCTAAAAACCACCATGCTATACTATCAAGGAAGTGACCGCCTGTTTCTCCATCACCAAACGGGCGGTTCTTATTTTGGAGAATGGCAGTCGTTCGGCTGTCAAAAAAAAGGAGTACGAACATATGGCAGGAATTATTTTACAGCAGGCAATTATTATGCTCATTCTGAATGTGGTCGGAATGATTGCATACTACACCGGCATTGTCAGCCGAGAGGGCGGCAAGCAGCTTTCCAATGTCGTGTTGGAAATTGTAACGCCAGTCATCATCGTGCATGCTTACTTAGAGGAGGAATATGATTCCCGTCTGGTCGTGAATTTGCTGCTGACGTTTGTGCTGGCGGCAGCTTCTTATGTCATCGCCATTTTGATTTCCATGTTGTGTTTCCGAGAAAAATCTGCCGGAAAGTTAGCACCGATCGAGCGATTTTCTGCAACATATAGCAATTGCGGCTTCATGGGCATTCCGCTGGCAAGTGCATTGTTCGGGGCAGAAGGCGTTTTCTATGTCACTGCGTTCCTGACGATTTTCTTCTTGTTCTCATGGACACACGGTGTCATGCAGCTGACACAGACCAAGGATTTCAAAAAGGCATTGAAAGTGTTGCGTTCGCCAACGGTTATCGGTATCGCCATTGGGTTGATTCTGTATTTTGTACAACTTCCAATGCCGGGCTTGCTGATGGATACCATGGGCTATATTTCCGACTTGAATACACCGCTTGCAATGATTGCATCGGGTGTCAGCGTGGCACAGGCAAACTTGTTGGGAGCATTGTTTACAAAGCGGATTTATTGGGTCAGCTTCGTGAAATTGCTGGTGATTCCGCTGGCAGTTATGGCAATGTGCCTCTGCCTGCCATTTGTATCTATGGAAGTGCGGACGGTTGTTTTGTTGCTGACAGCTGCACCGGCTGCTGCAATGTGTACACTGCAATGTCAAGTACATGGCTTAAATGACATTTATGCTTCTCAAATTTTTGCGGCAACAACCATTCTTTCCATGGCAACCATGCCACTATTAATTCAGATTTTCAGTATGTTAACTTAAAAAGAGCGGAGCAAACATGAACATTTTCCCTATTTTTCAATAAGATGTAAATTTTCATCAGAAAGTCTCCACAGAAACTTGCAAAATCCGGTTGAAATTGTTAAAATAATAGTATTGATTTAAATCGATAAAAGATTGCATCAATAGAAAGAAAGGAAATTGTGAATTGAGGGGAGCGAATCCGCAATGTGGAAACCAGTCATTGCCCGACAGATGGAACGAAAGTGGATGTATTTGCAGGTATTGCAGTTGATTCAGCAATACGGAGCAATTTCTCGTGTGGAGATTGCCAACAAACTGCATATGACAAGAGCATCCGTGACGCTGCTGATTCATGAGATGATGGAAAAGGGCGTTTTAGAAGACATCGGAACCTGTCCAACCTCGGAGGGAAAAGGCAGAAGAAAATTATTGATGGATGTGCATCCTTCTCGCTGGCTGCTGATTGGTATTTCCATTCAGGGAAATCATTTGGTGGTTGGACTGACAACCTTGGGCATGAATACGCTAGAAAAGCAGTGCATTCCGTTTCCAGTGCTGCAGGCTTCATGGGTATCTGTGCAGGAACAAATGATTATAACGGTTCGCCAGATTTTGAAGAGCAACTATATTGAGAAATCGCAGATTTTGGGCTTGGGTGTTGGGTTGATGCCCAGCGTCTTGCAGCACTTCTTTCCGGATGCAACTAGGCAGGAACAACAAATGGCAGAATTGCAGCAGATATTAACAGATGCCCTGCACGTTCCGGTTTTCTGGGGAAATGCATTGCCGTCTATGGCAGTATATTGCCTGTATCAGAAACCAAAGCAGGAAATTGTTGCGTTATTCTGTGCAGATGGGGCAGATTATTATGTTTCTATCGTCTGTCGCTCGCATGCCATGGAGTGTCTAAACGGCAAGCCGATTTCTATGCAGGGATTGCCGCTTTCTCCAAATCAAACTGTGGGCGACTTGCTGACGCCAGTTGCATTGCAGCAGCGAGTAAAGCCGTATTATAGTGCGGAGCAAACGCCAGTCTTGTATGACCTGACAGGCGGAAAGCTGGAAACGATGACGCTGCCGGATTTGTTTACTGCAGCCTGTGCAGAGGGTAAGGACTTTGACCCGATTCTGTCGGACTTGATGGAAGAGATGATGCAGCAGTTTTGTCAGTTCTGGAGCAGCATTCTGGTGATGTATCCGATTGAGCAGCTTTATTTGTATCGCCCTGATTTTACCTTGCCGCACTGGCAGGAAATTTATCGGTATGCGAAGCAGTATATGAAGCCAGAGTTGGCTGCAAAGTTATCCTGCGGGGATTTGACGGAAAAATGTCAGTATGCAGGCGGTGTGTTTTATGCATTGGACGGCGGTATTTTTAAGCTTTGTACCGCAGAAGAACAAAAAACATCGGAGTAAAAAAATAAGATTTCATAGAGAAAACAGTCGATTTGCTGGAAAACAGACCTGCTGTTTTCTCTTTTTTTAAAATTTTTGTTTTTTCTACACGAACACTTGCAAGCGAGAGAAAGGTATGTTATAATAAGACCGTAGCAAATTTGCAGGGTTCGACAAAAACCGTGCACATGGAAGATTGCAGAAAGGAGTAGAATTTCCGAACGGAAATTCACACGCAAACAATGAGATTACAGGAAAAGAATCATGCGGAGTTGGAGGCCTTTCAGGCAGAATGTCAGCAGGCATACAAGCAGTTTCAGGCAGAAAATTTGAAACTGGATATGTCCAGAGGGAAACCGGCACCGGCACAGTTGGAATTGAGCATGGGTATGATGGATTGCCTGAAGAAGGGCGATTATCGGGCTGAAAACGGTCTGGACTGCCGGAACTATGGGGTTCTGGATGGACTGCCGGAAACAAAGGCATTCTTTGCACCGATGCTGGGCGTAAAGCCGGAAGAAATTATTGTATACGGAAACTCCAGCCTGAACATTATGTACTGGGTAATGTCTGTTGCAATGACCAACGGTGTTTTGGGCGGTACACCGTGGGGCAAACTGGATCATGTGAAGTTCCTGTGTCCGGTTCCGGGATATGACCGCCATTTTGCAGTAACGCAGTTCTTTGGTATGGAACTGATCAATGTGCCGATGAACGAAGATGGTCCTGATATGGACATTGTAGAAAAGCTGGTTGCAGAAGATGACAGCATCAAGGGAATCTGGTGTGTGCCGATGTACTCCAATCCGGGCGGGGTTGTATATAGCGATGAAGTGGTAAAGCGGTTTGCAGCACTGAAGCCGAAGGCAGCAGATTTCCGGATTTTCTGGGATAATGCATATTGTGTACACCATCTGGTTGACAATCCGCCAGTACAGGCAAATCTGCTGGAAGAAGCAAAGAAGGTTGGCAACGAAGATATTTGCTATATGTTCGCATCCACTTCTAAAATCACTTTCCCGGGCAGCGGAATTGCAGTCATGGCAGCCAGCGAAAGAAACTTGGCAAGCCTGAAGAAGTCTTTGGGCTTTGCAACGATTGGTTTTGATAAGATGAACCAGTTGCGGCATCTGCGGTTCTTTGGCGGCAAGTTTGAAAACCTGCTGGAACATATGAAGAAGCACAAGGCATTGATTGCTCCGAAGTTTGCAATTGTTGTCAACACATTGGAAAAGGAACTGGGTGATCTGGGCATTGCAACTTGGTCGAATCCAAAGGGCGGCTACTTCATCTCCTTCAATCAGAAGGGTTGTGCAAAGCGGATTGTACAGCTTTGTAAGGATGCTGGTGTCGTTCTGACGGGTGCAGGGGCATCGTTCCCGTATGGCGTAGACCCAGAAGATGAAAACATCCGGATTTCTCCGACATTCCCGACCGAAGAAGAACTGCAAAAGGCAATGGATGTCTTTGTATGCAGTGCAAAGCTGGCAGCAGCAGAACAGTTGCTGGCTGACTAATTAAAACAAAAAAGCGATAAAAATAACACCGCTGCGGATGGAATTGCAACCTCCGCAGCGGTGTTTTGTGTTTTAAAATGATGGAATGATTGATTTTACTGTTTGCATTTTGCCTGAACAGCTTCAAATTCTTCTACCAGTTCGTTATCCGGTGCTTTTGTCAGCAGCGAAACAATAACAATGGCAGCTAAAGCCACAATAAAGGCTGGCAGCAGTTCGTATAAATCCCATGCTCCGCCCAGCGGACGAACGAGGAACTTCCATACAAATACCATGATGCCGCCGGCAATTAGCCCAGCCAAAGCCCCCCACTTGTTGGAACGCTTCCAGAACAGGGCACACAGCATAACAGGCCCAAAGGTCGCACCAAATCCAGCCCATGCAAAGGATACGATATGGAAAACAGAGCTGTCCGGATTCCATGCGATACCGATGGAGATGACAGCGATAATCAGCAGAACGGCACGGGCTGCCAGCATGGCAGTCTTTTCCGAAAGCTTGATGCCGAACACGCCTTGCAGCAGGTTTTCTGACATACTGGAGGATGCTGCCAGCAGCTGAGAGTCTGAAGTAGACATCGTGCAGGCAAGGATTCCGGCAAAAATCAGACCAGCAAACAACGCTGCCAGAACGCCATGTTCACTAATCAGCGTTGCAATCTTCATGATAACGGTTTCAGACTCTGCACTGAAATTGTCCGGATTGTCGCCCAGTACGGAAATTGTACTGTTGGTCATCAAGGTTTTTCCAATGAAACCAATCAGAATGGCAATGCCCATAGAGATGACAACCCAGATAGAGGCAATTCTACGGGAGGTCTTGATTTTTCTGCTGTCCTCAATTGCCATGAATCGCAGCAGAATATGCGGCATTCCGAAATAGCCAAGTCCCCAAGCCAAGGTAGAACAGATGGTCAGAATGTTGTACGGCTTTGCAGAATTGGTTGTAATATCATAGGTGTGGTTGAAAGAAAGATAGCCCGGCAGTGCCTTTGCATTTTCCATGACAACGTCAATACCGCCAGCCTTGACAATTCCAAAGACAACTACCATGACCAGTGCAACGGTCATAATAATGCTCTGGAGCAGGTCGGTTGTGCTGGCAGCCAAAAATCCGCCGATGCTGGTATAGGCAATGATGATTACAGCACTTAAAATCATCGCAGCGTGATAGTTCATCCCAAACAGCGTCTGGAACAGCTTTCCGCAGGCGGAAAAACCAGATGCAGTATACGGCACAAAGAAAATCAGAATAATGATGGCAGAAATGCCCATCAGGAAATGTTTGTTATCGTGATAGCGGTTCGAGAAAAAGTCTGGAATTGTAATCGAGCCGTTGTGCTGGGAATAAATTCGCAGCCGTTTTGCAACGAATAGCCAGTTGAGATATGTGCCGATTGCCAGACCAATGACTGTCCAGCCGACATCGGCGAACCCAGTCAGCAGTGCCAGACCTGGCAAGCCCATCAGCAAATAGCTGCTCATGTCAGAGGCTTCCGCACTCATAGCAGTGACGATTGGCCCTAGCTTTCTACCGCCTAGGTAGAAATCGCTGGTGTCTTTATTTTTTTTGGATGCGAGAATGCCGACTACGATCATTAAAATCAAGTATGCAATGATGGTAATCAACATACAAATGAGGTTGGATTTCATGAAATTGATACTCCTTTATTTTTCCGGTTGATGATGGGGTGGGGCAGGTTTATTTCTGGTTTTCCTTTTTCCAGTCCAGAAATTCTTCATAAGTGCCTTGTCTGTCCAGACAGCCGTCTGGTGTGATTTCAATGATGCGGTTTGCAACCGTCTGTAAAATTTCGTGGTCGTGTGAGGACAGAATGACAACGCCCTTGAATGCGGTCAAGCCGTTGTTTACAGCCGTAATGCTTTCCAAATCCAGATGGTTGGTCGGGCGGTCTAACAGCAACACGTTAGAATGATACAGCATCATTCGAGAGAACATGCAGCGGACTTTTTCTCCACCAGACAAGACCTTGACCGGCTTATAAATATCATCGCCGGAGAACAGCATTCTACCGAGGAAGCCTCGGAGATAGGTTTCAGTTTCATCTGTTTTGGAATACTGCCGAATCCAATCCAGAATGGAAAGGTCACAGTCGTTGAAATAAACAGAGTTATCCACAGGGAAGTAGGAAGTCGAAGTGGAAACGCCCCACTTGAATGTTCCCTCGTCTGGCTGTTCTTCTTCCATTAGGATCTTGAACAGCATGGTGATTGCCTGTTCACTTTCGCCGATGAAGGCAACTTTGTCCGTACGGCTCAGGGTAAAGCTGACATTGTTTAGCAGCTTCACACCGTCTACCGTCTTGGAAATGCCGTTGACCTGTAACACTTCTTTTCCCAGTTCCCGATCCATGTCGAATCCGATAAACGGATAGCGGCGGCTGGAGGCTGGCAGCTGTTCCACAGTGAGGTTGTCCAGCAATTTCCGGCGGGAGGTTGCCTGACGGGATTTGGATTTGTTGGCAGAGAACCGCTCAATAAAGGTTTTGAGTTCCTTGATCTTTTCTTCGGTCTTTTTGTTCTGCTGGCGAATCATCCGTTGCATCATCTGACTGGACTCATACCAGAATTCATAGTTGCCGACATACATTTTAATTTGCGTATAGTCGATGTCAACAATGTGGGTGCAGACGTTATTCAAAAAATGGCGGTCATGGGAAACCACAATGACCGTTCCGAAATATTCAGAAAGGAAGTCTTCCAACCATGTGATGGCATCAATATCCAGATGGTTGGTCGGTTCGTCCATGAGAATGATGTCCGGATTGCCGAACAGTGCCTGTGCGAGTAGGATTTTCACCTTTTCGTTACCGGAGAGGTCGCCCATGGTCTGGTATAGTAAATCTTCGGAAAGTCCCAGTCCTTGCAGGAGCTTGGAAACATCCGATTCCGCTTCCCAGCCGTTCAGTTCTGCAAATTCGGCTTCAAGTTCCGCAGCATGGTTGCCGTCCTCTTCAGAGAAGTCCGGCTTTGCATACAGAGCATCTTTTTCCTGCATGATGGCATAGAGCCGTTCGTTGCCCATAATCACCGTGTCAAGGACGGTGTAGGCATCATAGGCGAAGTGGTCTTGCTTTAAAACGCTCATCCGGAGTTCTTTCGGGATGGTAACTTCTCCGGTTGTGGGCGGTAAAACACCGCACAGAATTTTCAGGAACGTGGATTTTCCAGCACCATTTGCACCGATCACCCCGTAGCAGTTTCCGGCGTTGAATTGCAGGTTGACGTTCTTAAAGAGGGTGTCGCCGCCGAATTGGAGGCTGACGTTGGATACAGTAATCATGAATACTCCTTTCAAAATACGAAATCAATATGATTAGTATAGCATATCTGCGGGGGAAATGCAAGCAAAGCGGCGATTTTTTCGACAAATGCCGCCTGCTTGACAGATTTTTTAGATTGTGCTATGCTAACAGAAAAAGGGGAGATGATTTTGTGATACGTCCCAATACACCGGAACAAAAACGAATTTTGATACTTTTGAGTATTGTCATCGGGCTGTTGCTGATTGGAATTGGATGCTTTGGGGTTCTGCTGCATCAGAAATCTGCACAAGAACCGCAGCATTCCACAGAGGTTTCTAGTGTGCAAACAGATTCCACTACAACGGAATTGGAGATGAAAACGCAAGCTACAACCGTTTCAACAAGCGTGACAACCACAACCACTGCAACCACTGTTTCAACCGCTATGGAAACAACAACCATTCCAGTTTGTGCAGAGTTAGCAACCATTTTGGAAAACAATGGTTATCCACTTTCTGATTTGGGGGACAGCAAACAGCTGATTGCTGTGGTTTCAAGCGGCTGTTCTGCGGTTGTCTATGGATTTTCAGCAGGAGAACAGGGTTGGAAGATGGATTTTGTATCCAATGGCTGCGTGGGAACAAATGGCGTTTCTGAAAACAGTCGAGAGGGGATCTCTTGCACGCCAAAAGGGCTGTTTTCGTTGGGGTTTGCCTTTGGAACAGACCCACTTACAGATTTATCCATTCCATATCGGCAGTTGAACGAGAATTGTTATTGGGTGGATGACCCTGCTTCTCCGGTCTATAATCAGTGGCAGGAAACAACGAAAATTAATTGGAACAGTGCGGAACATCTGATTGATTATGCAAGTAGCTATCATTATGCCGTGGTGGTAAATTATAACTGTGACCCAGTTGTTCCCGGAGCAGGCTCAGCCATTTTCCTGCACTGCACCGCAGGAGCATCCAGTACCGCCGGATGTATTGCCGTTCCAGATTCGCAGATGTGGGATATTCTGCACTGGTTGCAGGAAGAAGATTTGCCGTTGATTTTAACATCCTGATACATCATCATACACATAACAAAAAAACCCCGTATCCGTTGGGAAATATCCGCAGGATACGGGGTTTTTTCTGTACAAAATTTTGTTAGGTACTTAGTCTACGGTTACAATTTCGCCGTACAGTTCTCTCGGAGCAGATACTGCATTGGATTCATCGGTATCAATGTGCATTGCCAGTGCATAAGAATCAGAAACACGGCAAACAACATCGCCCAAAATTGCCTTTCTGCCGTCTGTATCCAGACGAACCCATACAACGTCCTTATCCTTTACGCCCATTTCTTCAGCGTCTGCCGGAGTCAAATGGATGTGACGCTTTGCAACGATAACGCCTTCAGAAATTTCGATTTCGCCTTCTGGACCAACGATCTTACATGCACCAGAACCAGCAACATCGCCAGATTCCCGAATCGGAGCAACAATGCCGATGGAACGAGCATCAGTTGCAGAGAGTTCTACCTGATTTGCCTTCCGGAACGGACCGAGGATGGAAACGTTCGGCAGGGACTTCTTCGGGCCTACGATGGTAACCCGTTCTTCACTTGCGAACTGTCCCGGCTGAGAGAGCATTTTCTTAACGGTCAGTTCCTTGCCTTCGCCGAACAGGGTTGCAAATGCTTCTGCGGTCAGGTGAACGTGTCTTGCAGATGTTTCTACAATAAATTTCTTTGCCATAGGAAAAACCTCCAATGATTTGATTGTTCCCTATCATTGTACTACTTTTTTGTAGTTTCGTCAATAGAATTTTGGAAATTTCGAGAAAAAGCGAGGTTTCCTTTTTGTAAAAAAATTTGCCGCTGAAAGATTCCGGAGAACTTCCAGCGGCGAATTTCAAAAAGAAAATTTTTGGTTATTCTGGGATATACGGGAGGTCATCAATTAAACGAACAACGAACCGCATGAGGTATGTGGTATCATCTTCGTTCAGATTGCTGTCTTTATCCAAGTAGCAGTTTGCATTTGCCCGTGCGGTATCCGACAATACAACCATTCCAGCCAGATACTTGTTTAATACGATTGCATCCGTCAGAGATACAGTACCATCCAAATCAACATCTCCATAGAGAATATCAGGGTTGATTGCAGAGGTTTCTGTTGTGGCTGCGGTTGTCATTTCTGTGGTTGGCGTGGTGGAGCTTGCTGTTGTGGTTGCTGGAACAGTGGTTTCTGCTGTTGTTTCAGCAGTGGTGGTAACTGTCGTGGTTGTGGTGGTCGTTGTAGTAGTCGTAGTTGTTGTTGTGGTCGTTGTAGTCGGGTTGTCGTCCGGTGTTGTGCCGTCTGGTTCTGTACCCCAAATCAGCGTATCTCCATCATACATGGTCATATACGGGGTATCTACCATCGCATCTTCGCCACCCTGTGTCAGACCCTGGAATGAATAGTCGTTGGAGGTATCCCAAACGCCTTGAATGTTGTCCGGAATGGAAATCCGGAACTGGCACTCGGAGCGGTGTTCAGATTGTCCGGTCGGCATAACAACGCTGCCATCTGCGAACGAAAGCTTGACATAATAGATGTTATCCTTGTAGTGAATCGGGTCGGAAATGGTCATCTTGCCCTCATCAGAAGCGTGCTGGTCGTAGCCGATTCTGACAGATACATCATCAATGGAATAACCAGCGTCAACCAGTTCGGAGATGTCGAAATAGTAGTTGTAGGAGAGGTTCTGAATGACTCTTGCCGGCCATGCGGAATGGTTCATGGCAAATGCCTTGATTTCAGTATAGCTGCCAGCAGCCTGGTTGATGGATGCCCGCATGAAGAATTCTGTCCACTTTGGGGTTTCAGTTGGCGGGAAATCCGGGTCACTGCTGCCGCCGTATTTCTGTACCATTGCACAGAGTGCAGCAGTATAGCCAGCGTTGTAGTCGATGGCAACTTCGGTATACTGATAATCGCCGATTTTATCGGAGTATTTACCAGTCTGGTCTGGGCCGCCAACCAGTGCACCATACAAGGTGTGTGCATGCGGCTTTGCATCTTCGCCTTCCGTCTGTCCGATGTTGCTCCACTTGTCGTTCCATGCACCGGAAGACGTTCTGTGGTGCCATGCCTGCGGATATTTGTCACCCATGCCAATAACATAGCTCATGCCAAGGTCGTTGTCGCCGAATGCATAGTTCATGGTAGAATCTGCAAAATCGGTGTACTTCTTTGCAGCAGTTGCATCGTCTGCAAACAGTTCATCTGCTGCAACATATGCCAGGAATGCAGTAGTGGTTGCATGACGCAGCGGACCCCACGGGAACAGCCATGCCAGACCATCCGGTGTGTGTGCGATTTGCTTGCCGCCGTAACCCGTTGTCCAGTATTCCAGATGTTTCCGGAACTGTTCTTTCCACTGGCTGTCGCCAGTATTCATTGCATACAGCAACATACCGCCCTGCATGGTGTCATCCCAGCAATGACCCCAAGTATATTTCATTTCAGAGGACTGTTCTTCCTTGCCCAGATTCGGGATGTAATCGGTCTTGCACAAATCCAGATAGGATTGTTCACCGGTTGCCCGATAGAGCCAGTTTGCAGCAAAGAACAAGTCGTCATAGAATGAGCTTGGCTTATAATAATTATGTTCTTCAGTATCATCGCCGATGGAGCGATTCTTGTCAGCCCGTTCAAAGCAAGCCTTTGCGTGTGCCAGATAGTTGTCTGCACGGTCTGGGTCAGAATCCTTGAAGCAGAGATAACCAACAGCAAGAGCCGCTGCCATCTGTCCTTCAATACAGCTATCGTTGCAGGTGTAATACGGCCGTTCATCTTCGCCTTTCATCAGCTTGAACTTCCGCATGTAAACTTCCGCAGAACCCCACCATACATGGTCGAATGCACCATCGCCAATCATGTAAACGATTTCATCGCCCAAATCACAGCTTGCAACGTAATCCAATGCCCAAGCAAGGTTGTTCTTGTATTCAGTCAGTTCGCCGATTTCCTTGACACCGTCCTGATATTCCAGCAAGCCCCAACCCAACATGGTTGCAGCATAAGCATTGGTCAGTGTGAATTTCAGGTGGTCGCCGGCATCGAACCAGCCGCCCGGAATATAGTCGTTGACCATGCAGTCATCTCGCCAGCTGACTTCGTTCCAGTCTGGCAGTTCGCCGCACTGCTGTACCTCATAGAAAAACATCGACTTCTGTAAGGCTTCGCCGTAGTTGTAAGTGGAGTTTGTGGTGTCCGCAGCTTCCGCAGTTCCGAACAAGCCGGAGGAGGCAGAAGCTGCACTGGTGATGGCAAGAACCGCTGCACTGAGCAGGGCAATTCCTGTTTTTTTCATCAAAAATCCCATTCCTTTCCTTGTGATAAAATTCATTTGATTTTTTGTGGCAGGCAGCCGACAAAAAAGCGATTACTTTTAGTTTACCACGAGGATGTCAAAAAGTCAAGGATTTTTGTGGAAACTTTTGTAGCTGCAAACTGGATTTTGTGAAACAAAAACAGACCCTTGGTTGCCCAAGCGGTCTGTTCTTGCATGTATATGAAAGGTTTGGAAAAAGATTAAGAAGAAAGCAATGTTAAGCAGCTGTGTTTTCGGACGGCTGTCCGCCCTGTGGCGGCGTTGGTGCACCATTTTCACCGTTTTGTTGTCCGTTGCCAAATTCACCTTGCGGTGGTTTTGGCTGTTCGCCGTCTGCAAAGGTTGGCATTTCGCCGTTGTTCGGCGGTGTTCCGCCTTTGTCGCCAAAGTTGCCCGGAGCGGAGCTTTGTTCGCTGCCGTCTGTCAACTGGAACGAATCCGCAGCTGTTCCGCCGGAAACCGTGCCATCGGTGGCAGTTCCGTCATCGGAGAGTGTGCCGGAATATGTTCCGTCTACAATCAGCTGGCAGTTGTCCATCTGGTCGCCGTAATAAACAACATCGGAAACCGCTTTTTGTGTCTGCATGCCCATCAGGACATTGCCGTCTGCATCACAGACAGCGATGAAGTCGCCGGCATTGGCTGAAATGCTGGTTGTATAATAATGCTGTGTGCTGGGATATTCCATCATGCCACGGCTGGACAGTGCCAAGATAGAACCGCCTGTCATGGTCATATCGGTTTCAAAGTCAATCGCACCATCGCCGCCGCTGACTGGACCAGAAACAAAGACTGTTCCACCAGTCATGGTAATACTGCCGTTGGAGTCGATGCCGTCTCCGTCTGCACAGATGTAAATTGTACCGCCACTAATGGTCAGTTCGTGGCTTTCCTCTGCGGCATCTGTGGCAGTGTCGGTATTGGAAAGCGTTGTGGTTGCAGTTATGGTTTCTGTTGTGGTAGTTTCATCGGCAGCAGTGGTTGCAGATGGATCGTCCGGCTGGTTTCCGTCAGGCTGTCCCATCGGGAAGCCCATGCCCATACCAGTGCCGCCGCCTGTATTCAAACCGTCATCGGTTGCCTGTAAAATGCGAATCGTGCCGCCTGCTAAGTTCATATCTGCCTTGGATTCAATGCCTTCGGTTGCTTGGTCAATCGTAATTGAACCATCTGTGATTTCTAAGTCACCGTGGCTGCTGATGCCCATTGCCATGGAAGAACTCAATTCCAGCGTGCCGCCGGAGCAGGTAAACGCTCCACCGCTGTGCATACAGTGGTCAGTGGTGTTTGCCTGAATCGTTCCACCTGTAATGGTCAGTGCATTTCCGGCTTTGATACCCTTGCTGCTGGCATCTTCCGAAGCAGTTGTGTTTGTGTCGGTGTCTGTGGTTGCTTCTGTATTCGTTGTGGTTGTGGTCGTTGTAACAGCCGGAGCGGTTTCTGCTGGCTGAGAACCCGTTGCATCATCCGGCTTTTCCATGGGTGCAGCCCCATCCGGACGATTACCGCCCTGCGGTGGTGTTTGTCCGTCAAATGGCGATTGTCCGTTATCGAATCTGCCACCGAAGCCACCGCCGCCAAACGGCTGGTCGTCCGAGGTGCTGACTGCAATTTCACCCGTTGTTGTGACATTCAGCGTACCGCCGTCAATGTAGCAGTCTGTTTCTGCCTGAATGCCGTCTCCTTTGGCGGTAATGTTGAGTGTACCGCCGCTGATGGCAATCCAACCCTGTTCCGGGTCATCTGCTTTTGTTGTCTTTAAGCCATCATTTTGTGCATCTATAGTAATCGTGCCGCCGCAAATACCAATGCTGTCTTTGCCTTTCATGCCGTTATTGGCAGCGGTCACGGAGATGGTTCCATCTATAATTTTTAAATCATCCCGGCAGACAATGCCATTTGCTGCATTGCCGGTTACGGTCAAAGCACCGCTGCCGTTGATGGTCAATTTATCTTCTGTAAAGAGGGCAGCAGTTTCTCCATCTGTGGTGGTATTTGAATTTGCACCATCGGAGAGGAAATTTTCTGTGTTGGCTGCCAAGGAAAGAATGGTGCGTTTTTCGTTTTCACAGGATAATGCTGCACCATTGGAATTGGTAATGGAAACGCCGTCGAAATACAGCTTTACTTTTTCGCTGCCAGTGACTCGCAGCTGACCGTCTTTCCATGTTCCAGTAATCCGGTATGTACCGCCATTCTGAATGGTAACGGTGCGGTCGGAAACAGAAACGGCATTGGTGTTGCCGGTTACATCTGCGGTCGTTCCGTTCAGCGTGATTTCTGCATCAAATGTATCATAAGTACTGGTTTTGTCGTCGTCATCATAGTCCACACGCTGTTCTGAATCGGAAAGCGGTGTTGCAACGGTACTTTCTGAATGTTCAGAATCGGTTGTCATGGATTCTGATTCCAGTTCAGAAGTAGCAGCACTCTTGCGAGTCTTCTCTGTACTCTTGGTTCCTGCTGTCTTAGCCGGTTTAGCAGGTTCTGTCTCCGGGA
>ENA-ORCM01001178-ORCM01001178.1-human-gut-metagenome-genome-assembly--contig:-NODE-1178-length-22915-cov-16.240389_pt1 | contig 22915 bp, 27 predicted proteins | sample MGYA00242906_ERZ507928 | MGnify/ENA primary metagenome ERZ507928 (study PRJEB26167, sample SAMN06115497) | human gut metagenome | host: Homo sapiens | place: China:Shanxi | collected 2015-05-07...
GTCTGTATACCAATATCGATAGATTTTGAAAAAGCACCCTAAGGGAGCTCTATTAAAGTTACCCTTTTTTACCACCGTATGAAAAAGAAATTTTTTGCTAATTTATGGTTGACTTTTCATAGCTGGTCTCCTTTCCGTTATCAGTCATCTTTTTCCTCAAAATCATCACAAGTATCATTATACATAGTTGCTATTCCGTAATTATCACTATCAGTGTTACTACAATAAAATTCCTTTTCTGTTGTAGAATACTTGTTATACTTACATTCTCCACAAATCTCCCTCATCAAAACGGACATTCATCTCCTTTCCTTAAAACCCATTCCTTGTTACGCTCTGCAACATCTACATTCGCCTGTGGTGCGATTTTCTGAACCTCTGCGATAATTCTATCGTTGTCGCAAGTTTCTACTCCCATATGGCACAATATTACATTCTGCAAGGCTTCTGAATTATTTGTTGCTACAATTCCTTTAGTTGTTTCCAACTCACAATGACCTCTGACCTTGTGTATGTAGTTCGGTAAATCAGTGTTAATCATATCTTTTATGTAGTTGCACTCAATCAACATTTGATTGACCTTTGTATTTTTGAACGAGTACGGGCAATATTCTAAGTCTGTGAGATAGAGTATCTTTTGTCCGTCTGCATAAATCAGAAATCCGCAATTCCTTGTTCCGTTGTGCGGCACTTGAAAAGCTTTGATTGTAAATCCACCAATCTTTTCAGTAAGCATTACATTTTCGTCAGCTTCTATTCGGTCTAAATCCTCATAAGGTGTAAATACCTTAATACCCATTCTTCTTATGCTATAGAACGACAATGAGTGGTCTTTATGCTCATGTGTGACAATGCACCCTGCCACACACTTAATATTCCAATCTAAGCCCTTTTTAATGTCTTTAATTGGCACGCCGCAATCAAGGATAAGTGTTTCTCCACTGTTGGAAGTTAGAGTGTAGCAGTTGCCCGAACTTCCAGTACTGATACATTTAAGTTTCATTTAAGTACTCCTTTAATACTTAATACTCATATTTCCGTGTTCGTTTACCCAATCAATAGCTTCTGCGTATGTCACACCATTATTTTTTAAGTGATACAGTAAGTTGTAAAATTTAGGGTGTGTTTCTTTTAGCCTCAAAAATCTGCTTTCTTTCTCTAAGTGACATCCGAATCCGCACAGTACACAGCCGGTCCTTTGACATCCTGTTGTTTTCAGCAATGGTCTTTCCTTATCAAAAATCCCAAAATCCGCAAATGACATCTGATTTTCACATTGCCCCATAGCTTCATAATCTGTGACTACTTCGCCGTAAACGGAACATATTGGCAGATTATTTTCTTTAATGTAAAGCAACACATCTTGTTCTGTCCAAAAGCTCATAGGATTGCTATGTGGTCTTGTGACATTAAAAGCATTACAACCATCTTGTAACCATTTCTGTGTACGCATAACACTTTCGCTTGCCATAGTCGCTATAATAGGCTTTCTGCCTGTTTCTTTTTCATAGTCGTGTGCAGGCTTTTTCTTCATAATGTCGCAACATAAGTCACTTATCTCAAATGGTGCGTCAAGAAAGAATTTATATTTTTCTTGATTAAACTGACTATAATTGCCTTTACTATCTGTCAGTTCTCCATTCAGTCTGCGTAACCTGTATTCTGAACCGCTAGGGATAACTCCCATCTGCAAACTCTTGTACTGTTCGTTCTGCTTGTTTATTCTCCTGTCTATTCCTAGCAGGTCCGCCATATAGCAAGCATACGGAACTGTCTGTCTGTCTGTCTGTCTGTCTGTCTGTCTGTCTGTCTGTCTGTCTGTCTGTCTGTCTGTCTGTCTGTCTGTCTGTTAAGATTGTGTTATTAGATTTTTGACTGTCAAGGTATTTAACATATTTTCTTGCACCACTAACGCAATTTGACACTTCCTTGCTAATCATCGGAAATCCATACTGTTCACAAACTTCTGCGAATGAAATCTTGGGTTTCAAAATCACAAGATTATCAAAAGTCTGTGCAAACTGCTTTAACTCTGGATACTGTGTCGGAACATCTACGAATACAAAAGGGATATTTTTATATCCACAAACTTCTCTGATTATGTGTCCTAAAACTGTGCTGTCTTTGCCGGCACTAAATGATAGATACACTCCATCTTCGCCAAATTCATCAACCCAGTTCCTTACCCTCTCTGCCGTCATTAAAACCTTGATATTCAGCGGTAATGCCTGCCATTGGTATAATTCCTGCATTGTGTGTTTTGCCATAATCACACCTCGATTTCATCATCCTGTGGAAACTGAAAATAGTAATTGCTTGAAAAACTGACATCTGCATTAACTTTATTGCAAAGTAGAATATCGCCAATTCCTAATTTTTCTCCAAACTCCTGTGGTGTTAAGTTAGGGATTTTGTCTACATTTAATTTTGGCTTTCCTGCGTATGCTTCTCTCAGCATTTCCATAGCCTTAATTGCCTTTTCTTTAGTGGAATATTCAGCCAACGCAATGTCATTAATCAAGCCTTCTACTCCTGTTAAATTACGGTTCAAGAAATAAATAGCATTTCTAAATCTCTGAATAACTACCATTTCATAAGGAACATCTATTGTTCCGTCCTGTGATATTACTCTCATTCAAAAAACTCCTTTTCTAACAAATCTTTATTGTCGAATTTGTTGCCAATAACTTCAATTTTTTCTTTCCATGGAAAAGTCGGCGAATAGTTGGGAACGTCCAGCCATCGAATAATAAAAGCTGTGTTGGCAATATCATACTCAATAATACCGATTGTAGGCTCTCCTGCCTTAGGCTTATCAGTTCTTTTTACAATATCATTTTCGTACATCATATTTCCGTTTTTATCTTTTAGTCCTGTACATTGGCATACTGTACGTTCGTCAACTTCATCGATAGTAATAAAATTCAATATGTGGTCGTATTCTGTAACGATATAAGGCATGCCAGTAAAAGTGTGAATCAAATTTCCGATAGCCCATTCGTTGGTATCTTTTCGCTTTGTTTTAAATAAATATCTATCTTCCATAATTGCTCCTATTCCTGCATAAACGGCGGAAGCGTACTATCTTCTGCCTGTTCTTCGGTTACTTCCGTGGCTGTGGTGTCGATAATGTCGCTTTCCTCAAAATCTACTGTGTTTGCGTTCTCTTTAACCTCATCAGCAACAACCTTTTCTGTATCAAGTTTTACATCTGATATATTCTGAAATTCTTCCTGTGCATACAAGCCTTGGAATCTATCTGGAAATGCTTCCCTTAAAGCCTGTACGACAGCAACCTTTCTAATCATTGTAGCTGGTTTTTTTGCCCACTGGCTATTGAGTGAGCCGTCCTTTTTTCTTCCAGCATATTCGTCAAAACCTACTGACTGGTATTCGTCCTCTTTTCCGTCAATAAAGATTTTCGCCCAGCCACCTACGATGGTTTCGTTAGGTAAAACCATTGTTCCCTCTCGCTCTTCAACAGCTCCGTCCTTTTTAATTACAATAATTCCTGCTTTCTTTCCTTTATATCGTGGGTCTGCATTGGCTCTCTTTGTAAAAACATCTTTTCCAGTAACTATTGTGGCTGGCTCGTTGCTTCCATACTTAATAAGGTATGCTTCTCTCAAAAACGGATTTAAGTGCTGGTATCTGCATAATGACATAAACATCATTACTTCTCCGTCAGATACATTACCACCACCGCTTACAAGGTATCTCCTTATCATTGTTGGAGAAATTTTTACCATTTCTCCATTTGATTCATATTCAACTAACTGCGTATTCTCTGCCATAATTATTCCTCTCTTCCTAATAATTCTTTTACATATAAATCTGTTTCTGCCATTTACTAGTCCTCTGATTCAAAGATTGAAGAGGAAAAGATACAAGCCGGGCGAACACTGCAGTAGTCGTTACAGCTGTTGCTGCTGACATAGCCGAACGGAGAAACAGCGGCAACGATTTCTTTACAAGTGTTACATGGTGTGCTCCATGGTGTAATAAGCCACCACCAATAATCTGTGTTAGGGATAAATCTTCTGTACTTGCGGTAGTCATCTACGGTCAATAAAGATACTTTGTCTTTGCAGTTTCCATATTCATTTTGACCGTCAAGCGAAAGTAGATTTCGATTAAACGAAATGATATTTTCTTCTCCTATTTCATTAGTAATCTTTTCGATAAATTCTGTGTTGAGATATTCTCTCAACTGACTTCCAACCCAATTATTTGATTCACTATCAAATTTCATTGAATCCTCTAATCTGTCAGCAAGGCACATATATCCTTTATCTGTAATATCAAGGATTGTCCATGTAAGCCCAGCAAGTTTAAATGTATCTCCTGCGCTTAATCCGGCTGGAATCTTTCTTGTTTTTTCAACTGCTTTTAAAACAGCAACTTCATTTCTTAATTCATTAATCTGCTCTTGTAAACTTTTCATTGTCAATGTCATAATCAATCATTCTCCTTTCGATACAAAGATATTAGATTTTAAGATACAAAAAGGGCGAACACCGTCGTTGAAGTCACAGTGGAAGTTGCTGACATCGCCGGACGGCGAAACAACGGTAATTGTACGCTTCCAACCCCTGTCAGCCGTAGACCAAGGCGTACAAGTCCACCACCAATCGTCTAAATCTTTATTAACAAGCAAGTTGTTATACTTTCTTGCTTCGTTAAACGTTATCGGTCTTACCTTGCAATAACAAGGCTTAAACTCATCTTGCATATCAACAGATGTTAAGCTAACCGCCTGTTTAATAATGTTGCCTGCTCCAATCTCTGATTCAATGACCGGTTGGATGTTTTCTTCAATAGCTCTTTTAAGATTAGATTTGTTGTAATCTCTTGTATTGCTGTCAAAAACAACACCCTTTGCCATAAAGCCTTTGGATATTACATTTGTCGTGCCACTGCAACCGTTTTGCTCAAGAACGATAAAATCATGTTCTCCGATTTTAAACGTTTCTCCTGGCTGTAATTCTGATAACTGCACCTTATTATCCTTTTCTGATTCTTCTAACTTTCTTACAAGTTCTCTAGCAAGTTCCAATTCTCTACTCATTTAATTTTCCTCACTTTCATTTATTATTTTTAATTCAGCTTTGAGTTTTTCAATTTCTTCCAATTTGTTTGCAATTCTTCTTTCCGCCCCGTTTCGGAACACCTCTTTTGCATATTCAAAGTTAGGTTCTGTAAGAAACAGGTAATTAAAATCAATTATTCGCCCAACATCATCTTTCCTCACCACACTATAGTCGTTTGGAAAGGCTCTATCAACGGACTTGTATGTCTTAGGTTTCTCTTCTGCTTCACAAACCTGTACTGTAATTCCTGTTTTTTCGTATTTTCCAGCTGTATTCAATTTGTAAAAATAAAGTTTCATATTATCCCTCCACAATCTCTAATTTCTCACTATTATTAACAATCAGCATAATCAACTGGCTGTCAACCATGCCTGCTACCCGTTTCTGATTGTCGGTTGATAGGCTTTCACTGTCGTCTAGGAAAATCGGACAGCTAATACTGCTAATTTTCTGAATTGACTTGCAAATATCAACTCTACCCAAAATTCGGTTGCCCTTGTTTGACACGGTCGTAAGAATCGACTTGCCGTCAATTTTCGGAATGCAAACTGATTTGTAATTTCCATTCTTAGCCAGCTCAAACAACTGCCATTCAACTAATTCAAAATGGCTGTTAATAGCTTCTGAAAGCGTTTTATTCTTTACTTTGTCCAATTCTTCAAGCAAGGCAAGTATCTTTTCTGCGTTCGCCTTGTTCTGTTCAGAATCAAGCCTTGTTTTCTTCAATTCTTCAAGTCGCTGTTCATCTGCTGCCGTATCAGACTTTGCAATCTGATTCTCACAGATTGCTAACTGCTGTCTTAAATCCGTTTCCTGTGCCTTTAATTCTGCCTTAACTGCCGAAATGTCATTAGCCTTAGACATAGCCTGTTCCTTTTCAGCTATCTGCTGTTCAAGCGCCTTGTACTCCTCTGTGACTGTCACATCAATTTCCTGTGGGAGTTCGGATAACTGCTTTTCAAGGTCTGCAATGGCTGTATTCAGCATTTCAAGGCTTTCCTTGTGCTGTGGTAACTCTGCTTTAAGACTTTCAAGCGTAGATTTTTCCTTATCAAGTCTTTCCTTGTACATATTGCCATTGTCAGTAATTGTCTTTAAGTTATCAGCCTTATGCTTTGCAAAATCAGCTTTTAACTGCTCTTTCTTATCTTCCTTGTATTCATTACCGCAATAAGGACAGATAAGGCTTGTTTCGTCAAACTTACGCTCATTTTCTTCTTTCCACTTATCACGCTCTGCCTGTAAGTAAGCCTTAATGCTCTCAATGGTCTTTTCCGAACTAGCAATACAGCTTTCGGTATCGGCAACAGTCTTTACTGTCTGCCTAACAAGAAACTTCTTGTCAGTAATCTTGACATCAATTTTTCGTCTAGCCTTGATATTCTCCTCGTTAGCCTTGCGTGATAAATCTCCCTGCTTAAACTTCAAATCAAGGATATCTGCACTGGCCTTATCGTATTCAGCCATCAGCTTGTCATTGTCAGTCTGTTTTGCAATGCAACCAGCAATCTGTTCTTTAAGGCTGTTTTTGAGCAATTCAAGGTCAGATGTATCAATATCAGACTTAATCTGAATATCTCTTTCCTTTTCCTTAATCTGTCCGTCAAGGATAGGTAAATCCTTTGTAATTTTAGCCTTAGTCGCCTTATTCATGGCAGATAATTCTTCTGCTGAATACTTCTCTAACAGTGGCACTAACTCCGCTAATTCAGCCTTAGAACGTGCAATGTCAAGGTCTGCCACATTCTCAACAAGGCTGAATAAGTATTCTCTCATGTCTGCTGTTTTCTGATTAAGAAAAGCGTTGATGTTACTGCACATCTTGAACACACTCATATCAATATCAAGGTATGCGTTAAAGTCCTTTAAGGTCTTAGGAACATCATTAACAAAGTACTTGTTATCGTCTTTGTATGAACTTCCGTCCTTGCTGTATGTACGCTTCTGCACTTTTTTCATAGTTACTTCTTTCCCGTCAACATCAAGCACCAGTGTTGAACTGGTGTCCATATCATCAACGGATTTTCCGTCAATCTCTCGTCTTACAACCGGATTATCCTTTAACTCATAATCACAGTTAAACAGGCACCAGTTGTATGCCGTAGCAATACTGGATTTTCCTTTGCCGTTCATTGCGGCAATCTTTGTTAAATCAAAGAAATCAAATTCTTCATGCGCATAACACATGAAATTTTCTACGATAATTTTTAACAGCTTAATCCTCATCCCATTTCACCTTATCCCTTTCTTCTTCAATTTTTTTGGCTTCAAATTCATTCCCTAAAATTCTGTACATGTCCACCAGTGATATGTACTTGTCTGCTTTTGTTTTGCTCAAAAGCACGTCAACTCTTGTTTCTATATCCAAAAGCGTTTCATACCGCTCTTGTGAAATCTTAATCTTCGCCATTTTCGGAATCCCCCTCCTGTAAATTATTGATTGACAATTCGTAGGCTGTCTTGATTTCTTCTGTGCCGTCTTCATACCTTTTCAAATATTCACGGCTTTGTAATCTGCCGGTACAAGAGATTTTTTCACCCACATTCATAAGCCCTGCCTTGACGGCTTTTCTTCCCCATGCAACGCAAGGAATGTAATCTGATTTTCCGTACTTCCGGTTACTTGCTACCAGTAAGTCAGTAATTTTTCTATTCAGCGGCGTTTCACGGAAAATTGGTTCACGACAGATATATCCGTCCAGTTCCGCAAAATTTCCGTCTTTTCCCGGATACTCTGTAACGTATTTTGCGAATACAAAGATGTGACAGTGACCGTCATAGTTCATTGTTCGGATTTCTCCGAAAATTTTAACCTGTTCATCTTCCTTAATATTTTTAAGGAAGATTTCTGAAAATGTAACGTTGAGTGTGTCCGGGACACCACTTGTCCTCACACTTGTAATCTGTGTTGAATAAAATTTCTCACCATGGTTTTCGTGTGAGAAAACCGGTTCTTTTGTTATTCTTCCGCTGATTTCAATTTTGTTCATTTCTTTGTCCTCTTTTCTTTTAATTTTTAAAGTCTTCTTTTACGACATCAATCTTGACAAGTCTTTCCCACTTGACAAAATTAAATACTGCTTTGGCTTCTGCGCCGTCTTCCTGTGGTACAAGCACTCTGTTATTAAGTGCTACAATTACTGGCTTGTCACCGGCAACTTTTAAAAACTGCGCCTGCAATCCGATAGGCGCGACAATGGCAATAATGTCACAGTCGTTGATTTCTTCCTGTAACTCGCTTGCCGATTCAATCGACCGGTCAATCTGCACGATTTCAACGTTTCCCAGTGCGGCTAACTGTGGCTCTGTCATTTTGTGTCGAGAAAACCACAGGACCTTTTTAGGCTTCGGATTTTCTTCAAATCTTACAACCTTGCCGTCATTCAAAATGACTGACTGATTTTTCATTTCCTGCATTTCTACGCAATCCTGTACTGTTACCTTTTCTTTGTTCATTTCTTTTTCTCCCTTTATTAGTCTTTGTGAATTTGTCAATCGTTTTCCGGCTTCCGGTTTCCTTATTAATAAGTTTTAAATAAAACTCTGTTTCTTCAACCAAAAGCCAATGTTCGGCATTTAAGTGGTGCGCCGAACACGCTTCTTTCTGTTGCCTTGTAAGCTTCTTTGGCTGTTTCATTTTTTATCCTTTCCGTTACTCCATGAGTAAACCAACGCAAGCCCAATTTCAACGAGGATTGTGAAAATTACTCCTGCCGCAAATGGATTAATATACATTTCATACCCCTTTCTAAAAACTCATGCACATCTGTGCATTGGAATTTTCAATCTGTTCTGAAAGCACGGTCGGCGGCAAATAGCAATCAATAAAATCATGCACATCTGCAATGTATTTGCGTTTTATACTCTTGTATGTTGAAACACACCCGTATTCGCGCTTCAACTGCCGGTATATGTCCGCAAATACCGAACTCCTCACGCTACTGTCTTTGTATGCGCTGGTGTTCTTGCCGCCCAGTACATCAACTACTTTCCTTTTGATATGCTTCTGCACTTCGTCTATTTCACAGCCGTACAGCGGCATATCATTTTCAAGGGAAGATATTTTATCCTCAACCTTGTCGATTCTTTCATTCAACTTCACATTGCCTTTTGCAATAAGCCGAATTTTTTCCTCATCTGTCATGTCCATGTTGTAGTTCCCCGTCTTTCTGATTGACGGAAGAACCTCTGACGTTACCCAGTCAGTAAATCTTTCAGCACTTGCCTTGCGGCTCTGAAAGATTGTTTTATACAGGTTTGGTTCGTTAATGTAAACCATTTTCTGTGTTCCACCATTTGTAAGGGTGTCCACAGTATGGATACCCTTTTCAGATAACCTCTGTTTGACATTTCCTACATTTGTAATTTCCAATGCCCTGCAAACATCAGCCAAACAAAACATTGGCTCGTCATTTACGATTACCGTTCTGACGTTTCCAAATTCTTCTGAATTAAAAACCTGTAAATTTGTATCTGCCATTTCTTCTCCTTTCTGTGATATAATCCTCTTATCTTTTAATAGGAAAGAGGTGAACACGTTGAATAAATGTCCTTTAAACAACTTTGAAAATTGCCAATCTGAATGTGCGTTGTATTTATCTAATCAAAAATGTTGTTCAATCAAAAAGCTTGCATTATCAAGTCGTTATTTTGTTGAACTCAAAGATATTAGCCGCAACATTTCAAGCATTGACAGTACATTTACTCGTCGTAAATGTTAAGAATGGTATCTGCCATTCTGTCAATTTCGCCCGCAATGCGAATTTTGACATCTACATCATTTGTTTTCTTGCTTTCCTCTGCCAGCAACTCTATCTGCTGACAGAGGATTTCTGAAATATGCCTTTTTTTCTCGTCCACCGGCTACTCCTTTCCCTGTTTTTCCTTGTTGGGTTCTGACCGTTCTCTATCTGCCATTGATTCAACCATGCCAAGCAGATACCCTTTTTGATACTCTGACATTTTAGGAATTGTGTCTTTTAATTTTTCAACAATCGCCTTTTCTTTTTCACTCATTTCATTCACTTCCTTTCTGTGATATAATCTCCTTATCTTTTTATAAGGAGGTGGTTCAAATGTTCATTAAAATTAAAGTTTCTTGCCCTTGCCATTGCACATACACTGTAAATGAAGATATTAATTCCGATAAAGTTATTTGCCCTAACTGTGGAAAAGAGTATCCATATTCAGGTAAGTTAATCGCAATGCTCAATCTCGCAAGTGAAATTCCCGACGGAAACTGTCTTTCAAACGAACATTCCGTTGAGGTTATTTCTCTTTCGGAATGCATGAGCAACCATCAATAACTAATCTCATGTATTCCAAGAAGCCTTTAGCAACTGTAGCAGTCAGATTGTATTCGGATATTAGCTTTTTAACTTCATTTTCTAATTCTGAAGCTTTCTGACTGTTGCAACGCTGATATTCTGCATATGCCTTGCCCACATATGTAGTTTCAAGCTCACCAAGTACATATTGTTTCAGTGTTATCATCTCCTCTCTGTTGACCTTGTAAGCATACAGTATCATACACTGTTAGCATTGTCAATACTTTTTGTTGACTTTGTTAGCATTAAATGTTATATTTATTTTGCAGAAAAGAGGTGAGATGATGAACGAACGCTTAAAATCTTTGAGAGAACACTTAAACAAAAGTCAGGACGAGTTCGGAAAAGATTTGGGATTGTCCAGAAATTACATATCTCTGTTAGAGAATGGGCAACGAAATCTTTCAGAGCAATCTATCAAAGTTCTATGCAATGAATTCTCCGTTAATGAAGAATGGCTACGAACTGGCACTGGAGAAATGTTCATAGAAAAGTCTAAAGACGAAGAAATTGCCGAAATGCTTGCGGACATTCAATCCGCTGGTGAAAAAAGTTTTAAGTACAGACTTATTGCGGCACTTAGAAAATTGAACGAAAAAGACTGGGACAGTTTAGAGAAGCTTGTCGATTCAATGATTGAAAACAAATAAAAGAAGCCGGGATAACACATTATGCTATCCCGGCAATTTTATTTAAGTAATCTTTTTATGTACGCATATATAACTTTAAGCCAATGCGTATTATCACATTTATTTATTAATTTAAAAATCTCATTTCTGTAGAAAACATTTTCAGTGTTATCTTTTTTACACATAATTTACCCTCCGTATTCCCCGACACAAAACATAAAGTAGCGATACAAACATTATAGAACAAATGTTTGCTTCCTTCAAGATTGGAACAAAGGTCGCTGATGTAAATTAAGGTTATGTAAAGGGGCGGCGGCGCAATGCCAAATAGCGCAACCGCCCGCCGGAACTTGAATTGCCCAATCTTTTGGACAATTTAATTTTACATAAATTACCAGTTTTACACAAACAAATTAAAACGCAAAAAACGACATTTACTCTAAAATTGTCTACATTTTATGGGGTATTATGTCAAAAAATATCAAATTAACAACACGTATAGTACAAATTTACTATTGGTTCGACAAATCTTAAATTATGTGCTATTATTATCAAAAAATAAAAAGGAGAATTTTTTATGAAAAAGAAATTATTATGCTTATTAATGCCTGTATGCCTTTTAGGACTTGTGGCTTGCCAAAATTCAACCGCGGATAATTCTACCACCGCAAACAGTACAGAAGCAGTAACGGAAACGCAAACTGAAACAGAAGCCCCTACAGAAAAAGAAACACTGTTATCAAGGGACAGAATGGCATACACAGAAGATATTACCTATGAAACACTTGCAAGGTACCCGGACAAAAATATTGATAAACCTGTGAAATTTGACGGAAAAATTATACAGATGATTGGCGCGGTTGATAGCAATTACACCGCTATAAGAATGGCTGTAGATGATGACTACAATCACGCGTTGCTTGTTGTTTATGCAAATGATGTGATTGACGGTAAACTACTTGAAAATGATAGAATTACAATTTATGGTGGTTATGTTGGTCAGTATTCATACACATCTACATTGAATAAACCGATAACAATTCCACAAGTTGAAGCTGTTATGATTGATTTACACGATAACAATTAAAATATCACCGGGAGTATTACACTCCCGGTATTTTTATGTTTAGATTAATTCGCAATCGCTGACATTGACTGCCGCAAATACAGCACCATTGAAGCTAAGGACTGCTCTATCCCCGTCAAGCTGTGTGACTTCATAGCCGCTGTCATTGTGCCATGCCTTAATTGCCGTGCCATTGTAGTCAGTATCGCCGTTGAAACGGACGGTATCGCCCACAGAAATGCCGCCGCAATCCGAACTTTCTTCTGAATCGTCAGAATCATCACTGCCGCCGCCAGCAATGCAATCATCATTAATCCAACCTGTGCCATCATCAATCAGATATGGGTTTCTCGCACCGTCAACAACTCGTGTAATTGTGCCGGTCGTATATGTAGGCTTTAATGCTTCTTCTGACGTTGAAGATACATAGATTGTATCGTAGTTTACGGTATCGCCTACAGAATAGCTGTATCCACCGTCCTCTGTGTCTTCTTCATCGCCGCCGCAGTCGCCCGAATTGCTATCAGAATCACTGCCGCCGTCAACTTCCGGCAACTCGCCGTACCAGTAATTCATATCGACCCTGCTTGATGGTACACCGGCAACTTCACCGTCTGATGTATACTGCCATAACAGACAATCCATTGACGGCTCTGAAATTCCCCAGTGCGCAAGCCATACTTCGTAGTCGGATAACTGGTCTGCATAGATTACTGAATCCCAGTAATTCTTGCTCGCATAAACACCAGTCTTATATCCTGCTTCGGATACTCTGTCGCAGAAAATCTTACAAAAATCAGTAATTTCCTGTCTGTTATCGTATGGGTTAAACCCGTGCTTTTCTTTGTATCCGTCCGCGTCTTCCATGTCGAACCATACACCTAACACCGGATTGTAGCCCTCTACCATGCGCAGTGCGTGTGCCGCTTCGCTTTCTGCTTCGGCATTATTTAACGCATAAGAGTACAGATACACACCATACGGAATGCCCAGTCTTTCACATTCTTCCATGTTGCGGATTGCCTGCTGGTCGTCCTGTGATGTGCTGTCATTGCCGTGACCGACACGAATAATTACACCGTCAACATTTTCCTTTGTGGTATCCCAGTCGATAACTCCGTTATGCTTACTTACATCAATTACTGAATATCTGCTCATATGAACCTCTTTCTGCCGCTATTCTGCGGCTAAATATAATTTTTATTGTGTTTTAGGGTAAAAAATAAGACACTTTCGTGTCTTTAACTGCTGTCATTATATATACCAATCACCTACCTTATGCCCTTCCATGTACGGTAACATGAAATGATATGCTTTTTGTTTCGTTTTGTGGCGACCAAACAAATCCCGTTATTTGTTCGCTGGTATAGCCGTTTATGCTTGCACTTATCAGCCCTGTTTCCGCAAATGGAGTAATATTCACGCTGTCAATATTTTTTACAATATTAGGTGGCAAATAAATTGTGAACGGTGCCCAAAACGCATTTCCATATTGTGTATTCATTGCATAGCTTTTACTTGCTGTTTTTCCTGCCATTACAATATAACCGCTTGAAAGATATGTGATATACATTTCTGTTTTATCTTGTGGCTTTGTTACGGTAGTGCCAATATATCTTCCTTTTGTATCCGTAAATTTTGCGTCTGACGGTACGTCTGCATTAACACTGTGCCCATTTACTTTTGCGGCATTTCCTGCACTTGCGGCATAATTTACACTGAAATTACTAGGATTGTAAACATACATATCTTCTCCGTTTTCACCACCCCAAAGCCATGTAGGCTGCCCGCCTTTGCCTGCCCAGTTAAAGGTCATTGGATAGTTTCTATTGCCACTCCGTCCAAGCTTTAGTGCAAGGTCAGCTATATTTGCTTCGCTTGCAATTTTTGCGTTGCTTGCTGAATCTGATGTTGTCGCATGGTCTACAGATTGATTTCCGATATTTTTGCTGTGAATTACATCTGCATAATGACTTCCATCTTGATTGTATAAGCTTATCCCCGGTGTTCCGTTTAGCCCCTTTACACCAAGATTACCTGCAACATCGTGGTCGCCAATAGCAACATCATTTCCGACTGGATTCCATGTATTATTTGCAAGTCCCAATGCTCCCGTAAGTGTTCCACCCGTCTTAGGCACCGCTCCCACATTCTCCGCTGTTATATTAACATTTCCTCTCCTGTACGCACTCTCTGCACTACCCTTTACCCCAGTAACCGGCGTACCTGCAAGAACGTCCCACTTACCGTCCTCTGTCTTATATACGTTTGCACCCGCCGGAATAACGTTTCCTGCTCCCTCTTTAAAGTCATTAGTGGTTGTAAACTGGCCTGAAATGTTATACATACTTCCGCTTGTCGTTGCTGACAGCGCCGGAAGATTTGCAAATGTAACCGTCCCCATTGGTCTTAATGCACCGGAAAACGATTCGGAAATCCGTCTTGCCTGTTCGTAATAGTATTTTGCGCTGTCAGTATCTGCCACAGCATAGTTTTGTGCTGTATCTGCACTTGCCGCCGCATTGGAAGCATACTGCTGTGCCGCACTGGAATTCGAAACTGCGATTGTCGCACTATTTGCAGCACTATTCGCTTTTTCATTTGCTATATTTGCGCTTCCTGCGGCATTATCGGCACTTGTTTTAGCTGTTGCCGCGCTTGCCGCCGCTTCTTCTGCCTTCGTGCTTGCCGTATCCGCGCTTTCTGCCGCCGCCGATTGGCTCTGTGCCGACTGTTGGCTATAATACTTTGCATTGTCCGTATCTTCGCCTGTGCGGCTGTTTGTACCGCCAGTAGCATAACTCTGTGCTTTTGTAGCACTCGCCGCCGCATTGGATTCACTGGTTGCCGCCGCTGTTTCACTTGCCTTTGCATTGCTTTCAGATTTTGCCGCCGCTGACTGGCTTGCCTGTGCTTTTGCAACTTCAACTTTAATATCTGCAAGATAATTAGGTCGTAAGTGTTTTTCCTGTATACTCGCTTCTTTTACGATTGCAGACACTTTTCCAGCGCTGTCAATCGAAAATGCCACCGTGTCACTTTCCAAAAACTCATACTGTGTAATCAGTGCTGCCAGGTCTATATATTGCTTTGTGCCGTCAATAAGCGTTAAAATAATCTGCTGTGTTTCGGCATTGTATGAAAAATTTACCGCGATTTTTTCCATCTGCGTGTCAATCGTTATTTTTGAGCCATTTTTTTTAGTAATAGTAATAATTCCTGTCTTTTCTTCAAAGGCAACGTCCTGCACCAGTGTTGAAACTTCTTCCTTGGTCGCTTTTGTAGTGTCCAGTGTAATTACCCTATTGTCAATTTCATCTGTAGCCACATCTATTTTATTCAGATTACTTTCATTCAGTGGTGTTTCATCACTCGGATAATTTTCCCAATTTATACGACCATACGTTTTATTCATGCCTGCTCCTTTCTATCCTTCTATGTCGCCCCACGGAGTTGTCCAGCTTCCGCCCAAATTAATGCTTCCGTCATTGCAATCAATAGAAATGCTTCGTTCTCCGTCATCAGATTGCATATACAACAATCCCGGATATGCGTGAAAGTTTGCCCCGGCACTTCTACTAATAAGCAATTCGTCCGGTTTTAAAAGTGCCTGTGCATTTTCTCCTAAAACATACCGCAAATATCCGTCAAATATCTGCCATTCTCCGATTAGTCCGGATAACGCTTCCATACTGCCGTCCAAACCGATTTTAAAATTCTGATTAGCCGTCACAGCGCCGTTCAGATTGATTTTGTTTGCTTCAATCGAAACGTTTTCGGCAGATTGGTTAATTTTTGAAATAATTTCATCGCCATTTACTTTTTTTGATACTTCTGTATTAATGCTGTCCGCCGTCTGCCTTATTGCACTATTCATCTGTTCTGTAGTGCTGTAGCTTTGCAGTTTTCGGGTTACCTCTGCCGAAATTCCCTCTGCTGTAGCATTGATTCGGGTATTCATTTCTGTTGTTGTGCTGTAATTCTTTAACTTATCTGCCGTGTCCTGTTTTGCATTACTTTCAGCCGTTTCAGCGGCAGATTCAGCATATTGTTTAGTTTCCGTCACCTGTTTTGATAACTCTGCCGTAAATCCGTCTGCCGTCTGCCTTATTGAAGTTTGTAGCTCTGTTTTTGTGTTTGTAGCGTTTTCTTTTGTTTCATATTTTTTGCCAACTTCTGATGTGATTGATTCAGCCGTCTGTGTAATTTTAGAAGACAATTCTTCTTCACTTTGCTTTGCTCGTTTAACTTCGGAAGTAATACTTTCAGCAGTCTGCTCAATACTGCTTGACAAGCCGTCAGCCGTGTTTTTAACTTCTGCCCTTATATCCGTTGCTGTCTGCTTAATTTCAGAACTTAATCCGCTTTCAACGTCCGTAATCTTACTGTTGGTTTCCTCGATTGTCCGTGTCAGCACGTTGGTCTTTCCTTTAAGCTGTATAATGCTTTTATGCACGCTATTTACCTGTGTAGAACGGTATTCTTCACCCGTTGCTTCATAGTTGTCCCTAAGTGCCTGTATGCCCTTTAGTGTACGTTTTAACACGTAGCTTTCAATGATTTCATATTTTGTTGGCAGACGAACCGCGTCACCTACTTCAATACATGGGTTTCCTTTGCAGTCCGCAGAAAACGGTCTGTAAATAATTCCCCGGATTTTTCCGTAAATGTTATTTGCGATTCCCGTCAGTTCTTCACTGCCTTTGCCGTAAACAAGAAAATTATCCTGTATAACATAGGCATTTGTGCCGCTTCCGACAATTACTCCGATATCGTCTTCTTCTTTCCGGATTTGCAGTTTATCAATAGTTTTCACGAGGAAATCTTCGTATTGCGCCGATATATACAGACTTTTGCTTATTCTCGTGCTTTTCGGCTCACGCGGGTACAAATCATCTGCCGGATACAGGTTGTTTCTTGGATATAATCCCTGTATTTCCTGTTCAAGGTAAATGTAATGGAATTTGCTGTCACGTCCAATGTGTCCGAAACAGCCGTTAATTTCACAAATACAATTCAGCACAGTTGCACCGCTTAACTCTTCCGGCTCAACCGTCTTTTCGACTTTCATATCATCATTTACAAGCTGTGCGTCCGCCTGCTCAATCCCAAAATACCCAAAAAAGCTATCCCGAAAAGCTTTCATTGTCGTCGTGCTGTCTTTTTCCGGCAATAATGCGTTGTACCACTCCGCCACATCTGCGTTTATCACGTCATACAGCCTGTCATAAGCCACAATATCACGCTTTGTTCTATCTGCCGTTGGTGTGTCAGAGTATACTTTATATCTGCCAATTTGAAACGGATTTGCAGTGTTATTATCAATTACCGTTTTAACCGTTATCATTTTGTCTTTCATCGGCAAAAAAATGTTTGATACAGTAAATTTAAGCACCGCCGCTTCACAGCTTCCGATTGTCAATTCAGATTCCGAACAAATGCTTTCTGTCAATTCAAACTGTTCTTGATGTAGTTCAACATTTGTAATTTTTGTCGTTTTATCGTCCGTTTCAATCGTCAACTGCTTATCTATGCTATCTTTTTTAAATAATTCTGCGTATTGATAATTAACCACCGTAAACACCTCCAACAAAGGCAAGTCTGATTGAATCGTATCGAATCACATTTCCGTATGTGCCGTAAATCGTTGGCTGAAAATCAGCCATATAGCCATACTGCGTAACATAATCATCATATTCCGGGATATAAGCTGTAATATAACAGCCCCGCTCCTGCGAATTTGTAAAATTGTTGCGAATATTACTCATAAGCACTTCAAATGTTTCATTTGTAAGCATTGCCTTGGTTTCAAATTCAACTTTTAATGCCTTTAATTCAACAGCGTTTCTATGCTCGTATCCGTTTGCGTCCGTGTAATCGTCAATGTCCTGCATATTTGCATATGCGCTGTAGGAATCTGCCTTGATTAATCCGTCCGGTATCGTATAATCTCCAATTTTAATTAAAAAGCCGTTGTACGCCATGCCTGCACCTCACATTTTTAAAAATTGGTAACAAAAAAGCACATACCGGCATTCGATATGTGCTAAAGAAATGGCAAAAGGCGAAACCTACATGAAATAGATTCCGCCGCAAAGCAAGTTGTCATGTATTATAATAGATTAATTATCATCTATTGTACATGCATTAATAATCAAATGCCGGTTTGCCAGTTCTTTTAAAATATTCTCTTGCGTATTTTCTTGCACTGCTTCCGATGTCGTTTTGGCTTATACTCAAGTCCTTGTTGAGTATTCCTTGTAACAACTGGTTCTGCTGTCTAAGCAGTGCTATCTCTCGCTGTGACGTATCGTAAATGGAATCTTTAATACCCGTAATTTCTGCGCCGCCCGCTACTGCCGACTTGCCGCCGACCGTTCCGGCAATTTCCGGTATTCCGTTTTCACCCGCCATGACAATGCTATATTTTTGTGGAAGATAACCGCCGTCCGCATACCCTTTAATACGAATTTTAGCAAATCCACTTTTCATTGGGTCGCCTGCGCTATAATTATCATCGCTTTCCAGTTCCATTTTGTAACTATTTTGAATAGCATTGGTTAATGCGTCATGGACTTCCCATGCTTTACTGCTTATCGTATCTGCTAAGTTATTCATGAGGTCAGCACCAACGTCTGAACCAATTTCTCCTGCGTTTACTGCGTCTATAATTGACAGGAAAGCAACTGCCGTTGTGTTCGGTACACCGTCAATATTTTTCTTGTACGAATCAACAAGGTTTTCACCCGCTTTTGAGCCAGTATCAAGTGCCTTTGAAATAGCCGTTTGTTGAATATTGTCGAATATTGCGCTATTGTATCCCGGCAATCCGCTTGTTGTGGTCGTAAATCCGTTATACAGCTTTGTACCGCCGTCTGTTCCTACAACACCCAATCTGCCAAAGGTTTCACTTGCCTTGTTGTAAAAATTTGAAATATCTTCTGTAGATTCGCCTGACTTTTCCGCTACATTTTTTTCAATGTCATACATTGACTGTTGCACGGATTCTCTTATTTGCTCATTGTTTTGTTGCATTGTATCCCGCAAATTATCAGAACTGTCCGCAGTGTCGTCTTGTTGCTGCGTAAGCCTGTTGTACTCATTTTTACAATTTGCTGCTTCGGTTGCGGCGTTTGATATTGCGTTTTCACACTGTTCATAAGTTGCTCTTAACTCTCTATTATCATTTGCTAAATTCCATACTTCTTCCGAATTTAATCCTAATTCTTTTCTCAAATTGTATGATGTTTTTGTAAAATCACTGGTTTTCCTCATTGGGTCATCTAATAGGCTTGAAAGCACATCAAATGCGTCCCCCAAACTGCTAATTTCATATGCAGAATTAAATGCCTGTTCAGACATACCAGTTAGTTTTTTTACGTATTCATAGATTACACCTTTCGCATTTTCGTACTTCTCATTGTTCTCTTTCAACTGGTTTCCGATGTCAAATTCCTGTTTATACAGGTCTTTTAAGACGTCTTGCATTGCCGCCGCTTTGGCATAAGCTTCAAGTGCAGAAATTGTATTGTAAACTTCATCTTTTTGTCCTTTAAACTCGCCAGTTACCGTATCAATCGAATCTGCCAATTCCGGACACTGTTCGACAATGTAATTTGCGTATGCAATAAGCATTTCTTTTTGCGAATCTGTTAAATTGTCAAAATTATCTGCCAATTCAAAGTATTTATCTGCCACGCTTTTAACACCGGCATAGGTTTCACCCACGCTGTTGTACTGGTCTTTTGATGATTGTATTGTTGAATTTAAGCTTTCTGCCGTCTGTTTTACCGAATCACTTATTATCGTATTCGCACTTACGACTTCGGCTTGTGCTTTGGCATAACCTACACCAATTCCGGCAATAGCCGCAACCAAACCTGTAACACCGACAATAGCCGCTGTCCATGGTGTGGATAAACCAATAAGCTTTAGTGCCGCCGCCGCCACTCCTGCGCCTGCCGCCACTTTTGCCAACATACCGACTGTAAAATTAGCACCTTCCCCAATTTTTTCAAAAACAGTTGCAACTGTTAAAAACTCTGTTGCAATACCCGCAATTCCGATTGTGGCTTTTAACTTTGTTGACATTAAAGACGAAAGTGTTTTTGATAGTCCACCATAATCAATATTTCCTATTGATTTTTTAATTCCAGCCGTAAGTGCCTTTGAAATTCCTGCGTTTTGTGCAATTTCAACACCCATTTTTGCCGCAAGTGATTTTGCTATTGACTGTGAAATTGACGTTGCAATGCCCTTTAAAATATTTTTAGCAATTTCCAGTTTGAAATATTTCTTTAAAAGCACTGCTCCAATTATGATTGCTACTGTTTTTAGTTCAACATCACCAATTAATGTTGCTATTCCCTCAAGCACTTTTGACCATTTGATATTTTTTATAGCTGTTTTGATTGTGTCATAAATGCCTTGAACCCACCTATTGATAGCTTTTGCGGTTGAAGCGAAATCAAACGTTTCAAAAAATTGATTTATCCCGGTTGCAATAGAAAATCCTAAGTTTTCCCAGTCAAACGTTTCCCCAAACGATAAAGCCGTATACACAGCAGTATTTAACGCTCCTGCAATAGTTCTGCTAACAGCGCCGAATAATTCCGGTGAGATAAGCCCGTTGAGGAAATCCGCAAGACCTTTTCCAAAATTTCTAGCACCGGCATATACGCTGTCCCAGTCAATGCTATTCAACGTATCTGTAAGCGTATTGCCTATATACTCGCCTAACTCGCGTAAATTTTTAATTTGACTTTTATAGTCTTTCCAAATGGTATCGACTTTCACAAGACCACCGCTTGCTCCGTCCACATTTGCTGCTCCTGTGCCACTACCCTTTTTGCCGCTTCCACCGCTTGAATCCGGTGTTGTAATCAGTTTTAATTCATCAAACTGTCTTACGCCCTTATTCAGCTTTTCAACGTTTTTAGCGGCGTTTCCGGTGCTGTCTGCTATATCATCGGCGCTATCCGCGGCGTCCGACCAATCATCGGCAATGCCTTTGTTTGTAACTTCAAATTTCCAACCAAAAATTGCACCTAAGGCATTTGTTACCGTTTCAGCGAAATTAATAACCTGTGTCATTGCGAAGTTTAATCCGCTTAAAAACGGCTTAAACGCATTAATCAACGATGTACCTATAATTCCTGCCAGTTCTTGAAATGATTGCTTTAAAATGACCGTTTGATTGTGCCATGTATCGGCAGTTTTTGCAAAGTCGCCTTGCGCTGCCACCGTATTTGCCATAACATATTTGTATCGCAACATGGTTTTTTCAGCCTGTGTCATGGAACTGATATTAGCGTCAAGTCCGTTTTTTAAAGCCCACTCTTTTAACGTTGCTTGTGTCAAATCAAGTCCATATTTTCTTAATGGCTCTGTTTCGCCTGTGAAAATTGCTTGAAGATTTCTCGCAACGTCTGACTGTTCTACATCGTAAAACGAAGCCATATCTGCCGTCAGCTTTGTCAGTTCAATGGACATATCAGCCATTTTCTTTTGAGAAAAGCCCATAGCGACACCCATAGCTTGAAAACGGCTTGAATACTGCTTTACGGACAGTTCTGACATACCAAAATCCTGTATAGATGTTTTTGCCATGTCATTTACAAGGTTTTCATAATTGCCGAAAGTTGTACGTACAACGTTTTCAACTTCTATGAGTGATGAAGCTATATCAATCGAATCTCCCAGTTTGTTTATTGCTCTGAAAACAAGCCAGTAAGAAGCATATAATTTACCAAATGCGGAAGCCAGCGACCAACTGCTTTTAGTTGCCGAATTTGCAGAAGATGAAACGTTCAAAAAGTTTTTGCTTAATGACGTTGCCGCTCTGCCGCTTGAAGCCCCTGTACGGCTTAAATTTGCAAGCGCATTAGTCATATCAATAAGATTTTGACTTACCTGTGGTGCTTTTGACAGTTCTTGCATAAGCTGTTTCATCGCGCTTGAAAGCTTCGGTATATTGTCAATAGCTTTTGCGGCACTGGCATATCCTAATTGCTTGATTCCTGTCACAAGTTCCGTAATCTGCTTTGTTGCTTCACTGGTTGCCTGCATGGAATTAAAGGACTTGCCTAAGTACGTCATTGCCGTAGAAGCCTTGTTTATTGCGGCAGTGTCAACGCTTGAAATTTTTTTCATGCCCTCCGACAGGCGTGTAAAATCCGCCTTACTTACGTTTTTCATTCCTTGCATTGCGTCTGTAATATTTTTTACGCCATTTGAAAAATTTGAAAAATTAACGTTATTAATAACGCCCAAAGAACTTGATAAATTTTTTAAATTTTCAACCAATTTATCCAGTGCATTGTTTGCGTCTGTTGCATTTGCTTTTATTGTAAGCTTTAAGCTGTCCAGTTCATTATCTGCCACGTCCTCACCACCTTTAGCGCAAAAATAAAGGTGGTAGCAATTCGCATGCTACCACCTATGACGGACTTAATATGCCGCCCTCTTTTTCCAGCATTTTGATTCTTTGTTGCATTTCAAACATTGCAACATCCTCATTACTTTCTTTTGATTTTGGTTTACTTTCTTCTTCAAGTAAAATTGAAACTGGTTTTTTGATGTACTCCGACCTTGCCTTTTTACCGTTTAAGCAACGGTCTATCGCATAAATAAGGGCAGATATTCCATATGTACCGGCGAAGTGCCACATATCGCTATCCTGTTCTTTTCTTTTCAGCTCATGTCCTTTTATACAGTATCCCAACTCTGCCGGTGTCATGTGCTTAAACTCATCTATGTGTATCCCGATTGAAAAAGCTGTCGGAAAATAATCTTCCCAAATTA
>ENA-ORCM01001180-ORCM01001180.1-human-gut-metagenome-genome-assembly--contig:-NODE-1180-length-22846-cov-4.082305_pt1 | contig 22846 bp, 19 predicted proteins | sample MGYA00242906_ERZ507928 | MGnify/ENA primary metagenome ERZ507928 (study PRJEB26167, sample SAMN06115497) | human gut metagenome | host: Homo sapiens | place: China:Shanxi | collected 2015-05-07...
GTCTTTACTGCCTCTGCTGTGATAGCTTCTGCAACGGCTGCTTTATCTTCATTGACAACAGTTGCATCACTTCCAACCTCACCAAGAAGTGGCTCTGCAACCGTTACGGAATCAAACTTATCCTTGTATTCATTTACTGCTTCTACTAACTCATCATACTCTGCACCATGCATAAGGTGTGTCGGCTGAACAACTAAGTTCTTAACGCCATTGTCTACCGCACGCTCTAATGCCTGATCCATATTGTCGATCTTTTCGCCATCTCTTGCCTGCACATGGTTGATGATGATCTGTGCTGTAAAGGCACGTCTTACTGACCAGCCCGGATTTGCCTCTGCGATCGCCTTTTCTACACCACCGATGTCTGCGACACGGCTATCGTTAAAGGATGTACCAAAACTTACAACGAGGATTTCATTTGCGCCGATGTCATCCTGGTTCAAAGGATCATCCTTAGATGCATCCCCGGTATCTCTTCCAAAATAATCCGGATCTGCATTCTCACCACTGACAAGTTCTTTCTGTGCATCTGTCAAAGCATCCCATGCCTTCTTGGCAGCCTCGCACTGCTCGTCTGTCTTGTCTGTTCTCTCCTGCACATAAATGGCATCGATCAGATCTGCAACCTTATCTGCTGCTTCCTGATCGCTTGTGGTATTGTCTGTCTTTGCGGTATCTTTGTTACCACAGCCAGTCATCATACTAAAGGCCAGCATACATACCATCACGAGTGATACTACTTTTTTCTTCATTGTCTTCCTCCTAATTTTTATCGCTTTTCCATAGGTAGGACGCAGGGCATACAGATCTGAAAAAGCGACACTAAAAGAAAAACTCTGTCCTATTAATAATTAAGAACAGAGTAATCATCAAATATTATGTAAACAAATAAATCCGCACACAAAAAGATATGCAACTTGCTTGCGTTACATAAAACAGTACGACCAATTACTCGTGATCCGGAATGACTCCTGTACCAAACAACTGGCAGGTTTCCTGGCTGAAAGATCATCACACGGCTTTTACCTTCCCAATGCAAGGCATCAGTGGCATAAAACAAAAGCCGCACTCCCTAATCACAGTGACGAGATCGTACAGGAATCACACCTGTTTCCCTTTTAACCCTTTCTCAAGCATAAAGATCCTTGGAAGGGCACCAATTATTTCTCTATGAAATTCGATTTATTCTATCACATTCTACCCTGTATTTCAATCCCAAAGTCGCGATCCGTCTCCGTCGCCTGCCCCATAGCCGGTAAAGTCGATCAGACCATCAGAGATCTTCTTGAGGCTGTCCGGTGCCTGATACTCGCTGTCTTCGTAAAGTTCCTGATGCAGTAGCACGACATTGGACTCTAAACTGCAAGGAACAACTGCATCCCCTATGCTGTCGCCAAAGCGGTCTGTAGTCTTGGAAAATGGGAATCCCTTGGTCTCGCCCAGATCGTAATCCATCATATTCTTAGCAAGATAAAGGAGTTGATCCATGTCTATGCTGGTATCGACATCCGGGAAGACACCCGTGATCAAAGATGCCAGTTGTGTCGGACTGGCGCTCTTTGCCTTGGCAATGATCTGGGTCAAAACAGTACGCTGCCGCTCCGTCCGCCTAAAGTCATCGCCTGCGGTAGAACGGATCCTGCAATATGCTGTCGCCTGCACACCATCTAAATGCTGGCTTCCGGCAGAGACCGGATTGGCGTCCTTTCCCACGATGGCTCCGACTTCTCCGATATAGCCACCGTTCATGGCTTCCGCTTCTGCATCGGTCAGTTCGATATCAATGCCATCCACCGCATCGACCGCGGCTACCAGCGCCATAAAATCGACTGCTACATAATCCGTGATGTTCAGATCCAGATTGCGGTTTAACATGGCAAGAGCACTGTCAATGCCGCCATGATTGAAAGCATAATTACATTTGCGGAAGGTCTCCTCGCCATCAACATCCATCAAGGTATCGCGATATACTGAGACCAGTTCCACCTGCTTGGTATAATTATTGATGTTGCAAAGCATGATCGTATCGCTGTTGCCGCTGTCAAAATTGCCGTTGGAACGGTTGTCCACGCCGAAAAAGGCAATGGTCGTATAGCCGTCTAACATGGCATCCGTTTTTTCATCCTTTCCGCTGTTGCCAAGAAAGAGATAGGCGATCAAAAGAGTGATCGCTGCTAAGAGGGCGATCACAATGATCGCGATCCGCTTTTTGTAGGACATTTTCTTCTTTTTCTTTTTGTTTTTTCTCTCTTCCATCCAAACCTCCCGTATCCTGCAATTTTTTTCTATAGTTTATCACATCTACTATGGAAAAAAAATGAAAAAGTGTATAAAATATAAGCGTTACATATAGAAAAGGAGTTCTTGATTTACCATGAAACACAAAATACAAAGCCTTAGCATGATCACCCTGAGTACCTTTATCATGGCGGTCGGCGTTTACTTTTTTAAATTCCCGGACAATTTCTGTTTTGGCGGTATCACAGGTTTTGCTACCGTGGTCGCCAAGGTCACGCCCATCAGCGCATCCAATTTTACCTTTATCGCCAATACCATCCTGTTAGTCATCGGCTTTATCTTTTTGGGAAAATCCTTTGCCCTAAAGACGACCTATGCCAGTATGCTCTTATCCGTCTTATTGGTCTTTTTTGAAAAATGGATGCCTCTGACAAAGCCCTTATCCAATGAGCCTATGCTGGATCTGATCTTTGCCATTGCCCTTCCCGCCATCGCATCTGCCCTTCTCTTTAATATCGGCGCTTCCAGCGGTGGAACGGATGTGATCGCCATGCTTTTGAAAAAGTATACCAATATGAAAGACATCGGTATCGCCCTTTTTGCCACAGACCTCGTCATGATCCTGGTTGCCTGCTTTGTCTTTGATCTAAAGACCGCCCTTTACTCTTTTGTCGGTCTTGCCGTCAAGTCCTTCATGATCGATGACATCATCACCACGATCAACCTGCGCAAACCCATTACCATCGTCTGTGATGACAAGGAGCCGATCTGTAGTTTCATCACCGCTAAACTCAACCGCAGTGCCACCATCACAGAAGGCGTCGGTGCTTATACCAATGAAAAAAAATATATCATCTTTACTTCCCTCTCCCGCACCCAGGCTGTGGAACTGCGAAATTTCATCCACGATCAGGATCTGCAGGCATTTATGTCTGTTTCCAGCACCAGTGAAGTATTTGGAAAGGGTTTCCATTCTCTTTAAGCATCTTCACGTAAAAACGGATTGTTTTTTACGTGCATTTTTCTTGATTTTGTGAGGGATTATTGTATAATATGATGAGGGTACTTTGAAATGTCTATTTTTTAACAAAGTACATCTACTATTTTCAAATCATACAGAAAAGAGGTTAAAAGAAATGGCAGAAATCAATTTAAGCAAGTATGGTATTTCCGGAACCACAGAAATCGTTCACAACCCTTCTTATGAAGAATTATTCAAAGAAGAGACCAAGCCGGAATTGGAAGGTTACGAAAAGGGTCAGGTCAGCGAACTTGGCGCTGTAAACGTAATGACAGGTGTTTACACCGGACGTTCTCCTAAAGACAAATATATCGTTGTTGATGAGAACTCTAAGGACACTGTATGGTGGACAAGCGATGAGTACAAGAACGACAACCATCCAATGGATGAAAAGACATGGGAAGCTGTTAAAGATATCGCTAAGAAGGAACTTTGCAACAAGAGATTATTTGTTGTAGATGCATTCTGCGGTGCCAACAAGGACACCCGTATGGCTATCCGTTTCATCGTTGAGGTTGCTTGGCAGGCTCACTTTGTAACAAATATGTTCATCAAGCCAACCGCTGAAGAATTAGAAAACTTCGAGCCTGATTTCGTTGTTTACAACGCTTCTAAGGCTAAGGTTACAAACTACAAAGAATTAGGATTAAACTCTGAGACATGTGTAGCATTCAACATCACAAGCCGTGAGCAGGTTATCATCAACACATGGTACGGCGGAGAAATGAAGAAGGGTATGTTCTCTATGATGAACTACTATCTTCCACTTAAGGGCATGGCTTCTATGCATTGCTCAGCAAACACCGACTTAAATGGTGAAAACACTGCTATCTTCTTCGGTCTTTCCGGAACAGGTAAGACAACACTTTCTACCGATCCTAAGCGTCTTTTAATCGGTGATGATGAGCACGGTTGGGATGACAACGGTGTATTCAACTTTGAAGGCGGATGCTATGCAAAAGTTATCAACCTGGACAAAGAATCCGAACCGGATATCTACAATGCAATCAAACGTAACGCTCTGCTTGAGAACGTTACTCTGGACGAAAACGGCAAGATCGACTTCGCTGACAAGAGCGTAACAGAAAATACTCGTGTATCTTACCCGATCGACCATATCCAGAACATCGTTCGCCCGATCTCTTCTGCACCGGCTGCGAAGAACGTAATCTTCCTGTCCGCAGATGCATTCGGCGTACTGCCTCCAGTATCTATCCTGACAGAAGCTCAGACACAGTACTACTTCCTGTCTGGTTTCACAGCTAAACTGGCTGGTACAGAACGTGGTATCACTGAACCGACTCCGACATTCTCAGCTTGCTTCGGCCAGGCATTCCTGGAACTGCATCCTACAAAATATGCAGAAGAACTGGTTAAGAAAATGGAAAAGAGCGGTGCAAAAGCATACCTGGTAAATACAGGATGGAACGGAACAGGCAAACGTATCTCCATCAAAGATACTCGTGGTATCATCGATGCTATCCTGAACGGAGCTATCAAGAATGCTCCTACAAAGACCATTCCATACTTCAACTTCGAAGTTCCTACAGAACTGCCAGGCGTTGATCCAGCTATCCTGGACCCACGTGACACATACGCTGATGCTTCCGAATGGGAAACAAAAGCAAAAGATCTGGCTGACAGATTCATCAAGAACTTTGCTAAATACGAAGGAAATGCTGCCGGTAAAGCTCTGGTTTCCGCTGGTCCTCAGAAATAAGAATAAGACTGCCGAAATCAAACTTTTTAAAAGCTTATACAAAAGGACACCGCAAAATTGCGGTGTCCTTTTTTTATGCCGAAATGCCTCCGCGTGGCAGTCCAGATGGAGCACATTGCGTTCATTGCCCTGCGGCGAGGAAAATCTGTTTTCCCGGAAATTCCATCTATAATGACATTTTCAAATCGAACGCAAAACAGTCGCCGTCACACGTTTTTTGACGCTGCTGCTTCATACGCCTGCTGATAGAAGGTTTCCTGAGCATCCACCGGACGCTCGATCGTCATCGGGATTCTGTAATTTCCTTCCGAATCCTCATGGCGAGCCTTCTGATTATCATTTAACATGATCCGGAACATCTCAAGCAGACGTTCCTTGATTGCCGGATCGCAGACAGGAGCTGCGACTTCCACACGTCTTAAGGTATTTCGCGTCATATAATCGGCTGACGCAATATAAACTTTCTCTCTTCCCTTACTTCCGAAAATATAAATTCTCGAATGTTCCAGAAATCTTCCTACAATGCTGATCACACGAATATTTTCCGTTGCATCTTTTACGCCCGGGATCAGACAGCAGATACCGCGGATGATCAGATCAATCTTTACTCCGGCACAGGAAGCTTCGATCAGCCTGTCTATGATCTTTTTGTCAGTAAGTGCGTTCATTTTCAGCCCGATATAAGCATCTTTTCCGGCAAGTGCAGCTGCAATCTCATCATCGATCATCGCCAGCACTTTATTTTGCAGACAGAGCGGTGCTACCAGCAATTTGTCTGTGTGTTCTACGATTTCTCCCATCGCCAGTGCCTGAAAAACTCTTCTCGCCTCTTTTGCGATCTCTGTATCGGCTGTCATCAGGGAAAGGTCTGTGTAAAGGCACGCTGTTTTTTCGTTATAATTTCCTGTTCCGATCTGCGTGATATACTGCACTTCATCGCCGGCTTTTCTGGTGATCTGGCACAGTTTGGAATGTACTTTAAATCCATCCAGCCCATAGATCACATGACATCCGGCACGCTCCAGCCTTCTTGACCACTCGATGTTATTTTCCTCGTCAAATCTTGCCTTTAATTCTACAAGTGCCAGCACTTCCTTGCCATTTTCCGCTGCCTCGATCAGAGCTTCCACCACTTTACTCTGTTTTGCCACACGGTAGAGCGTCATTTTTACGGAAAGGACATCTTTGTCGTTTGCAGCTTCATGCAGCATCGTAAGAAACGGTTTCATGCTGTCATACGGATAAGATAAAAATTTGTCCCCCTCCAGAATCTGATCCAGAATCGGTCTGCCTTCTTCAAACTGCACAGATTTCTGCGGAATCCGTTTTTGATAGAACAGTTCCGGCACGTAACGCAGTTTATCCTGGATTTCATAGACAAATGACAGATCCAGCGGTCCCTCATTATAGAAAACATAGTCACGGTCAAGATCCAGATAATGACACAGAGTACTGATCACTTCACCATCCATTTCCCGTGACAATTCCAGACGGATCGGAGCCAGTTTTTTCCTCTGTTTGATCACTTCCACCATAAAATCACGATAATCCAGATCTTCGTCATACAGTGCGTCTGCGTCAATATCTGCATTTCTGGTGATGCGGATCAGTGATTTTGCTTTTACACGATAACCCTTAAAGATTTCCGGCATATAATGGAGAATCACTTCTTCTGCCAGAATATAAGTGCCGCGTTTGCCGGGAAGTTCTATCAGACGTTTGAACATACCACTGCTGCATGGAATGATCCCCAGCTTCTCTTTTCCGCTCTTTGTCTCCAGCACTACGACTGCATAGATTTCTTTATTTCGCAAAAATGGAAACGGCTGTCTTTTTGCCACGATCGTCGGGAAAATGATCGGTGCGATTTCACCCTGAAAATAGCGTTTAACGTATTCGCTTTCTTTTTCATTCATCTTCTTGAAATCCGTGATGCAGATATCATATTCTTCCAGTTCTTCCATGATTTCATCGTAAACGACATTTCTGCTACGGTTCAGTTTTCCGACTTCCGCAAGGATCTTTTTGATCTGCTCCTCCGGTGTAAGATTCGTTTTATTATCACGGATATCTTTCTTCAAAAGCATCTGATCTACGAGTGATCCCACACGCACCATAAAAAATTCATCAAGATTGCTCTGATAGATTGCTGCAAAATTCAGTCTTTCACAGAGCGGCACTTTTTTATTTTCCGCCTCTTCCAAAACACGTTCATTAAATTTCAGCCACGACAGTTCCCGGTTCATATATTTTCTCATTTATTATTCTCTCCTCCTCAATAAAATGTGATGCCCTTAACAGCTTTTTCGTTGCGTGCATTTAAGCCAGACGCACGTGAGACCTGGGCTAAATCCCATAAAAATGGCATTATACCTTTAACCATAAATTTATTTTACTGCCACAAGATCAAATCCTCTGCAATGCCATGTAAAATCCATGTAAAGAATCTTACTATTCGAAAATGAAACCCCACTCAGACAAATCTGTTGCCCACCACTTATAAAAGTTTGAATCTTTTCCAATTAACGTAAAAAGGACAACAGATTTTCTCTGCTGTCCTTTGTATATTCTGCATGATTACATGATGTGCGTCTCTGCACTTTTCTGTTTTTAGTATGGATAGAAGTTTCCGTTTGCATCGGTTACGCCATCGTTACCGAATGTATACTGCATTCCGCCGCTGTCTACCCAGTTTCCGTTTGCATCCTGTGTCACGGAAATATAATTGCCCTGGTCATCATAAAAACCGTTGGTGCTGCCGCCGGTATTACCTCCTGTGTTTCCACCTGTGTTTCCACCGGTATTACCATTGTTTCCATTGTTGCCATTATTTCCATTGTTGCCGTTATTTCCGTTGTTGCCGTTATTATTTCCGCTGTTGTCATATGGATAATAATTGCCGTAATTATCGGTTACACCATACTGACCAAAGGTGTAAACAATGCCGTTTCCATCTACCCAGTTTCCGTTGCTGTTTTTATAAACTGTGATCAGATTTCCCTGATTGTCATAGAAACTGTTGGTCTGAGTAGCTCCGCCGTTGTTATTGTTGTTATCACCGCCGTTATTGCCATTTCCGCCGTTGTTGTTATTGTCGCTGTTTCCACCCTGCGGATTGTAGGTAAAGCTTGCACCGTTGCTGTTTGTGATACCGTTTGCATTAAAATAATAAATCGCTCCGCTGCTGTCTACCCAGTTTCCGTCGCTGTCCTGATAGATATAAACTGCGTTGCCGTTGCTGTCATAAACATACTGACCGTTGTGGTTGGAATCAGAATTGCCATCGGTAGAAGCTGTGCTTCCGGACTCGGACTGTGTTGTACTGTTCGACTCGGAAGATGTTGTATTATTCTTTTTAGTCTCAGATGTTGTTGTGCTCGATGTTTTCAGCAGTTTCAGACTCTCCACAGAAGTACGGATCGCTTCCATTGCCGTTGCATCATCCTGCATAACCTGACCATTGACCGAATAAATATCCTCATCTCCTACCAGGTTATACGCTACCGAGTACGCATACTTACTGTTTGTACTCTTACATTTGATGGTTGTGTGATATGCCTCGTAAGAACCCATGGTATTTTTCTTGTATTCTACAACTGCATAATCGGTTTTGGATTTTCCGGCTTTCTCCAGATTATTCAGTACTTCTTCTTCAGAGGACGGAAAAACAAGTCCGTTCGTCTCATCTCCGGAATAATGTACGATCGTGATCGTTCCCTGGTTCGGTGACTCAAAGGTCCATTCTTTTGTGCCTTCTTTTTTCATTGTCCAGGTGTCATCCGGAAGTTTGATAGAAATACTGCCATCTTTTGATTTAAATGTTGTGGATGTATTTGTAGCTTTCTTTGCTGTTTCGCTATCTGTCTGTTTCTCTGTAACACGAATCGTTTCGCTGCTCGTCTCAGTTTCCTGTGCTTTCTTTTTACAGCCGGTAGCCAGACAGGAAATGGACAGAGCGAGTAGCAGACAAGTTACGATTTTTGATCTCATTTTCATCTATACTCCTCCATTCTGGTTGTTACCTTCTTTGACTTCCATATTCTACGCTTTCGCAGATATAATGTCAATCAAAAACCGGTTTAATATGGATAGAAAACGCCATTCTGATCGGTTACGCCATCATCGCCAAACTGGTAGGTCATACCGCTTTCATCAACCCACTGTCCCTGGCTGTTTTTGTGAACGGTGATCCAGGTTCCGCCATCATCATAGAAGCCATTGGTATCGCCTTTACCATTATCGGCTGCCGGATTATCGATGTTATTCTCGGTATCCGGTGCCTGTGTTTCCGGCTGCTGCACTACCTCTGTTTCCACTCTTGTCTCCAGATCCGGATGTGTTTCCGGTGTCTGCGTATCCTGGCTCTGATTCTGGTCATCCAATGCCTGATTCTGATCCTCTGCGGCTGAAGTCTGGGCAGAATCCTGACCTGCTCCCCGCTGTGTCTGATCCTGGGTCTGTCTTGTACTGCTGTTCGTATCCCCACTGTGGCTGCCGCATCCTGTCATCAGAAGAGCCGATGAGAGGACTGCTGCTGCCATAAAATGTAATGCCTTATTTTTCATAATAATATTTACACTCCTTTATATCCCATTTTTATCCTGTTTTACCATTTGCTGAAATTGCCGTCGCTGTCTGTTGCCCCTTTTTCATCGAAAGTGTAGGTTTTTCCATCACTGCCGATCCAGTTTCCGTTTGCATCCTGTGTCGCTGTCTGATAGTTTCCATTGATATCATAGAAACCAATGACCATGCCATTATCTGAAGAATTGCCGGAACCTGTCAAAGAATCCGACTCTGATCCGGAACCTGTTCTTCCCTGAGGCGGATCATAATAATACTGTTTGCCGTTGGAATCTTCTACGCCGTTTTCCAAGAAAATATAAGAAGTTCCGTTATCATCACGCCAGCTGCCGTCCTCAGACGGATAAGCGTAGATCGTATTTCCGTTTGCATCAAAGAAATAGCGGTATTCCTCATCGGTCGATGCACCGGAAGAATCGCCTGTACTTTCGCCGGAAATGTTGTCTGCAGCACTGTCTTCTGTATTTTTCGGAGCAGAGCTGTTATCTGCATTGTCTGAAGATGCACTGCCGCCTGCCGAAGATCCGGAGTTTGCATCAGAATCTGTCTTTTTACTGTCATCATTTAAAACTTTGAAGCTGGTAACGGCACTTTTCACTGCCTGCTGCACCGTACTGTCACTGGATGTCAGTTTTGCCGTGATCGTATAACTCTCGGTGTCCGTATTGATCAGATACTTGATCAGATAAACGTAACCAAGATCTGCGTCCTGCGTGGATGCAGCATAATAATAAAGCTCTGTACCATTGGTGCTGTCTTTTTTATATTCTACCTGAGAAAATGCATTCTCCTGGATATCGTTTAAAAGAGCAATCGCATCTTCCTGAGACTGCGGCAGATTCTTCTCCTTGATCTTTGACTTTTTGTGCGTGATCCGGATCGTGCCGACGCCTTCTTTCATAAATGCCCATTTATTCTCAATGCCTTCCTTTGTCGCCACCCATGCAGAATCCGGAAGATCAAAAGAAAATGAATTGCTCTCTGAGGTATATGTTGTGGTTGCTTCGGTCTGTGCAGTACTTTCGCTCTGAGCTGTCGTCTGTTTCGTCGTCTCCGTCTCAGATGCCTTTTTCTGGCAGCCGTTCATCATAAACATTGCGGCCATTCCGATTACCAGTAATGTCGCAATTTTCTTTTTATTATACATGAAAAATCCCCCTTTTCTCTCTGATTTTCAGTGTGTTTCAAGTCCACTCCCTTTTTCATTGTACAATGAAGATGCGGTTAATGTCAACTTTTCTTAACACTTCTTAACAAAATCTACATATTTGGCACACCCTGTGCCCTTCTCTGTTTCAGCTTTCGGATCACATGACAGTACGCCGGAATCAGGAAACAGTCTGCCATGATCCATGCCAGAGGACTGGCAAAACATACGCTTGCGAATCCCAGATACGGAACCATGATCACGCCGATAATGGCTCTTGCGATCATTTCCATGACACCTGCAAGGATTGCCAGACCACTGAATCCCGCTCCCTGAATGGTAAAGCGAACCGCATTGACAAAAACAAGTGCAATGTAAAATCCGCTGTTTGCAAGAATAAACAGCACTGCATTATGTATGATCTCCGTTTCGGATGCATTTATGAACAGAAGCATCCAGTATTTTGCAGAAAAAAGCATGACCAGGAAAATCAGGATCGAATATGTGATACCGATCAGAACGGATGCCTTTAATCCCTGACCGATACGCTCGATCTTGCCTGCCCCGACATTCTGTCCGGTGTAAGTTGCCATGGCCGAACCGATCGCATCAAACGGACACGCCAGGAACATCGAAAGCTTCGATGCCGCCGAAACCGAGGCAACGGCTGCCGAACCAAGTGTATTGATACCGGTCTGAAGCACGACACTGCCGATCGCTGTGATCGAATACTGAAGTCCCATCGGAATACCCATTTTACAGAGGATACCGATGTGTTTGCCATGCAATTTCCATTCTCCCGGCTCCATTTTCAAGATCGGGAACTTTGTCTTTATACACCACAGAGACAGTACCACGGAAAATGCCTGTGCAAGCAGTGTCGCAAAAGCCGGTCCACGAACGCCGAGTTTCAAAACCGTTACTGACAGGATATCAAATCCGATATTTGCCACTGCTGCCATCAGCAGAAAGATCAGCGGCGATTTGGAATCCCCAAGAGAACGGATGATCCCGGTCAGGAGATTGTAGGCAAGTGTGATCGGTATCCCTGCAAAAATGATAAAAATATAATCATATGCAAGATCCAGGATATCTGCCGGTGTCTTCATGGCGATCAGCACGCTGCGGCATAAAATACAGACTGTGATGCTCATGATCGCCGCAAAAAAAACAGTCAGCCAGATGCTGTTTGCCACAAACCTTCTCATATCTTTATAATCTTTTGCCCCGTAACGCTGTGCGACCGGAATGACAAAACCATTGGCAAGTCCCATACAGAATCCGATGATCATAAAATTGATCGCCCCGGTAGAACCAACGCCCGCCAGTGCATCTTTTCCAAGGAACTGGCCTACAACGATCGTATCTACCATGTTATAAAACTGCTGCAGTAAAAACGTAAAAAACAATGGAATCGAAAATCGCATGATAATCTTCCAAGGTGTACCTTCTGTCAGATCTGTTGCTGCGTTTCCCATTTCCTTACTACCTCCATATTTTAAATTCCATTTTTTGCACAGATATCCGCCAGGCAGCATCTGTCACAATAAGGCTTTGTTCTCGCTGTACAGACCTCTCTGCCATGATAAACGAGTCTGTGGCAGAAATCACTACCTTCTTCCGGTGGAATGATTTTCCAGAGTGCCATTTCGACTTTTTTCGGATCTTTGATCCCATCTACCAGACCGATACGGTTTGTCAGACGAATGCAGTGCGTATCCGTGACGATCGCAGGCTTTTTGAAAACATCGCCCATGATCAGGTTTGCACTCTTTCTTCCCACGCCCGGAAGCTTTAAAATCGCATCAAAATCACACGGCACTTTGCCGTCGTACTCATCACGCAGCATTTTCATGCATGCACTGATATCACGTGCCTTGCTTTTTCCAAGACCGCATGGCCTTACGATCGCCTCGATCTCTTCCGGTGTCGCTTCCGCAAGAGCATCTACATCCGGATATTTCGCATAGAGATCCTGAACCACAACATTTACTCTGGCATCCGTACACTGTGCCGCAAGCCGGACACTGACCAGCAGTTTCCATGCCGCGTCATAATCAAGCGTACAGTCTGCCAGAGGATATTCCTTCTTTAAACGCTCAATCACTTCCAGTGCAAGCTGTTTTTTTGTCATATGTACCTCCTTATATATTTCCAAAAATCTTTTTGTACCCGTTATTTTATCACAAGAATCGCAGTAAGGATATTCCTTTTTTTTCGATTGTGCAACCCCTTTCTTTTATGGTAAGATAATAAGATGCCAGGGTCAAAAGCCTGAAACCACGATGTGCTTGCACAGGAGTGGTTTTATGGCTTAATGACCCGCCCCGATATGAGCATAAAAGTGGAGCGTAAGCTTCACGATATGCGAATATTGGGTAGAATTGTGGGAGTACGAAGTACGTAACAATTCGTATGGCATCTTTTGACCCCAACATTATAATAAGATGCCAGGATCAAAAGATCTAAATCCACATGAGCTTGCTCATAAGTGGATGAAAGACCTTGGAACCCGCCCCGACCGAAGCGGAGCGTAGAAAGAATTGTGAAAGTACGAAGTACGAAACAATTCATATGGCATCTCATAACTTTCATAACTTCACAAAATTTTACAGGAGTAATTATGATCTTAAATGTAAAAAATCTGACGCATGGTTTTGGTGACCGTGCGATTTTCGACAATGTTTCTTTTCGTCTCCTCAAAGGCGAACATATCGGCCTGATCGGTGCAAACGGAGAAGGCAAGTCCACGTTTATGAATATCATCACCGGAAACCTGACACCGGATGAGGGAACGGTCGAATGGGCAAAAAATGTCCGTGTCGGCTATCTGGATCAGCATTCTGTCCTGGAAAAGGGCATGACGATCGGTGATGTCCTGCGTTCTGCTTTTCAGTTTTTATTTGTAATGGAAGCGGAAATGAACCGTATGTATGAACAGATGGGCGATGCCACACCGGAAGAAATGGAACGTCTGCTCGCCGAGACCGGCACATATCAGGAGCTTTTAGAGCAGCACGATTTCTATATGATCGACACAAAAGTAGACGAGATCGCCCGTGCACTCGGTCTGGAAGAGCTTGGGCTTGACCGTGATGTAACCGACCTCTCCGGCGGACAGCGTACCCGTGTACTGATGGCAAAGCTTCTGCTGGAAAAACCAGACATCCTGCTTCTGGACGAGCCGACCAACTATCTGGATGAGCAGCACATTGAATGGCTGAAACGCTATCTCCAGGATTATGAAAATGCCTTTATTCTGATCTCCCATGATATTCCGTTCCTGAACAGCGTCATCAACCTGATCTATCATATGGAAAACTGCAGACTTGACCGCTATCCGGGCGATTACGATAAATTCCAGGAAGTCTACGCCATGAAGAAAGCCCAGCTTGAGGCTGCCTACAACCGCCAGCAGCAGGAGATCAGCGACCTCAAGGATTTCGTTGCCCGCAACAAAGCCCGCGTCGCTACAAGGAATATGGCGATGGCACGCCAGAAAAAACTGGACAAAATGGACATCATCGAACTGGATCGTGAAAAACCAAAGCCGGAGTTTCACTTTAAAACGGCCCGTACTTCCGGAAAGATGATCTTCGAGACAAACGATCTGGTGATCGGTTACGACGAACCGCTGACAAAACCGTTAAATATCCGCATGGAACGCGGCGAACGCATTGCCCTGACCGGTGCAAACGGTATCGGTAAGACCACGCTTCTGAAAAGCATTCTGCAGCTGATCAAACCGTATTCCGGCGAAGTGCATCTTGGCGATTATCAGCATATCGGTTATTTTGAGCAGGAGTCCGATACGCAGAACACTTCGACCTGTATCGAAGAGATCTGGAGCGAATTTCCGGCAATGACACAGTACGAGATCCGTTCCATGCTGGCAAAATGCGGTCTGACCACCAAACACATCGAGAGTCAGGTGCGTGTACTGAGCGGCGGCGAGCAGGCAAAAGTACGTCTCTGCAAGATTTTGAACCGTGAGAGCAATATTCTGCTGCTGGACGAGCCGACCAACCACCTCGATGTTGACGCAAAAGCAGAACTGAAAAAAGCTCTTCAGGAATATAAGGGAAGTATTCTGCTGATCTGCCATGAGCCGGAATTCTATCAGGATATCGTGACAACCGTCTGGAACTGCCAGGAATGGTCCTTAAAGCTGTAGAAAATTTCCAAGGAAAAAGCTGGCGGCAATCCCGGCAAAAACAGAAAGCAGTGCACCTGCCAGCGTATACCGTGTTTTTGTCACTTTTGCTGCCATAAAATAAACGCTCATCGTATAAAATACCGTTTCCGTGCAGCTGAGCATCAGTGATGCAATGATTCCGATCTTGGAATCCGGCCCGAATTCTTTAAAAATATCCAGAAGAAATCCGGTCGCCGCACTGGCGGAAAACAGACGCACCACTGCAAGCGGCACAAGCTGCACCGGAAATCCGATTCCGGCAAAAAGCCTGCCAAGGATATCCGAGAGCCATTTAAGGAAACCCGATGCCCGCAGGATCCCTACGGCTGTCATCAGCCCGACAAGTGTCGGCAGGATCGCAAATGCCGTGTGGATTCCTTCCCCGGCACCACGCACAAAATCACCGTATGCATCTCTCTTTTTCAGAAAGGCATAACCGACAACGTAAAGCAGAACAAACGGTATCATATACATCGACAAAAAGAGCAGAAATGACAGAAAAATCCCTCCATAAGTCCGTCCGTTTACTGTATCTTATGAAGGGATTTTTGTAACTATTCAGGTAAAGCGGACATTCACAATCCGCTTCGCTACTTGCTCATCTCTGCTGCCAGAAACACAAAAACATGCTTCAGGATTTTTCCATAGCAGTTTCCGCTTCCATGGTTTCAAGCGTTTCTTTGATTTCTCTTTCTTTTTCAGCTTCTGCCACTTCTTCGACCACATCGGTTTCCTCTGTGCCTGTCTGTGTCTCATTTTCCTGTGCAGTCTCCGCTTTTTCTTCCTGTGGTTTCACAACCTCTTTTGTTTCGTTTTCTTTGCGAAGTTCTACTTTTGCTTTTTCTGCGGTTTCCTGTGCAGCTGCAGCTTCTTCCACAACCGTTTCTCTGACCGGCTCCTGCTCCGGATGCTGCATTCTCTGCGGATCACTCCACACACGCTCCCATGGATTTGGCATACGCTCACCGTTCATATGGATCCCCATGCTCTGTGCATACGGATACGGCATTCCACGATAGAATCTTTTTTCTTCATCAGAAGCACTCTTCATCAGTTTGCGACCTACCCATAAAACAAATACAGCAACAACAGCAACCGGAATCTTTGCGATCACAGCACCTGGCAGACTGGTCGGCCCGTAGATGATGTCCGCAAAATATTTGACAACACTCCAGATCATGCACGCCGCCACGATATACAGAACCGTTCCCATGGCCTTTTTACCATCCCGTCTGCTGATGCTGTCCTTTAAGCCTTCGCTCCACTCCATCCAGTCATCACCCCAGAGATAATGATCCTCCAATTTTTTAAACGCTTCTGCGTCCATCGAATTCTTGTTGGTTGCATCGAAAAAGCTGTACAGCAGAATGATCGGTGCAAAGAAAAGCAGCGGCTTGATATCCAGCCAGATACCCACTGCACATAACGTTGCAAAGATTGTCATTAAAGACAATCCCTGCTTCATAAATCCCATATACATCTGTCCTGCTCCCGGGATCAGAGAAAACAAAAACATCAATATTTTATTCTTTTGTCTCGCCATTTTCTTTTCCTTTCATAATGTTTTCGCATCACCACATCTGCATGCGAAACGGTATTTCCATCGAAAGCATTTTTAAATCTCATTGCAAAATTCAGAAACACTGCTTCAGCAGCTGTAACGCCTCTGAAAACTTCTCCACCGGAACTGCTGCACAGGAAAGAGCAAGACGGATCCCTTGCTCACTTTCATCCGCAGATAAAAAAGCAAAACCTTTTTCTTCTGCTCTGTACAGAACTTCCCGCAGATTTCCTGCTCCGAAAATTTCCAGAAGGCTTACAAATCCGGTCTCCCCGGCCGTAACTTTTGCCTCTTCTACAAAAATCCTTTTCGCTTCACTGCACAAAATTTTTGTTTTCGCCAAATAGTGTTTCCTGGATTTGCGAATCTGACTTTCCAGATGACCATCCCGGATAAACTGACACAATGCGATCTGTTCCGTTTTGGATGCCGTCTGATTATAAAAATCTCTGCGTCTCTGATATTTTTCCAGAAGATCCGGCGGAAGCACCATAAAACTTAAGCGGATCGACGGCAGCAAAAGCCTGGAAAATGTTCCGAGATAAATGACTCCGTTTCCGCCCGCCAGACCCTGAATGGACGGCGATGGATGATGATAATAACAGAATTCACTGTTGTAGTCATCCTCGATCAGCAAAATATTTTTTTCAGATGCTTCACGCAGTATCTTCATCCGCTCTCCAACCGAAAGAACATCGCCCCAGGCAGTCGCCTGCGAAGGTGACACATAGCAGACATCCGGCTGCTCCTGTTTTCGATCGCACAGTTCAAAACCATGATCCTCAAAAACGGCACGCCCCTGCCGAAATCCCGGATTATAAAACGCAATTTTTTTACGTCCCTCAATCAACGGACACAGAATGTGAAGCAAGCTCTGAACACCCGCTCCGATCACAATATGTTCCGGCGTACAAACCACATTTCGGTTGTTTTGCAAATATCTGCACAGAACCTCCCGCAGATCGTATTCTCCCTGCGGTTCTCCATAAGAGAGCAGACGCTCATCCTGCCGCAGTGCACTTTTGATATACCGCCTCCACAGTTCAAACCGGAAGGTTTCTCTGTCAACACTTGCAGACGCAAAATTATAAAGCACCGGATTCTTTTCTTTTTGAGCGGCACTTTTCTGAAATTCTGCCGTTTTTCGCGTTCTGCCGATGTCCGTCACATAAAATCCGCTCTGCGGCCTGGAAATAATATAGCCCTCTGCCGCAAGCACCATGTATGCCGTCTCCACCGTTGTCCGGCTCATCTGCAATTCTGCCGCACACCGCCGGATCGACGGCAGCCTGCTTCCAGGTGCAAGCTGTTGCGACAGAATAAGCTGTTTGTAATAATTATATACCCGCATATAGCGGTGAACAGACTGATTGTCAAGTTCCGGTTTCATAGATCACACTCCTGGAATTTCAAAAATGTCAAAGTTAAATGTCTTTTCTTACAAGAAAAAACCGACTTTTGAACCTTTTTACCCTGACACCTTACAAAACGATAAGCAAAAATAACAAATCCAGTGCCCCGTCGATCAGCAGGCAGGCTCCGAAGAATACCATCGTCATCTTCACAGCCCCGAATGGGTTGAAAAGCAAAGCCACACCAACGATCATCAAAAGAATCCCGATCGTCAGAAGCTTGCCCCAGCCGATTGCATCCAACACACGCAGATCCAGTGCTCTCTGGATTTTGCTGATACCATCCAGCATCAGTACCACGCCAAGCAGAAACGGCAAAAACGATACCACCGTCTGCGGCGTGATCAGACAGAACATGCCAAGTGCAATAAAGATCACACCGAGGATCAGTTCGCCCTTTGCCTTACCTTTCCGGCACTGGAGCACATGCAGAAGTCCGTATGCCGCCGCAATCACGCCGCAGCCATAACAGATCGCCCGCACACTGGTATCAGGCTTCAGCACCAGAAACAGTCCCAGAAGGATATAGCCTGCTGCCTGAAGAATCTGTATTGCTTTTATCTTACTTCCCATAAAAACACTCCTTCCCTTTTTTCATAAAAATCACTATGAAAACAGTCTACCACGAAGCGGAGCCGGATACAATGTACCATTTGGAAGATTTGTCCAGATTCTTATTGTTTATGTTGACTTTAATTGTATTTTAAAAATATATTAAAATAATGAGAGTTATGCGTTAATATTATTTTCAAGCATATCTTTCTGAATTTCTTCGTGCAAATAAATCGGAGGTGATCTCGATGAGTATATTCGAATACGACAAAGAAGAGGAAGAACGAAAACTCAGAAAAGCAGAATATGAGTCTGGTGTTGCCGATGGATTTAACGACGGCATCAATACTGCAAAAAAAGATACCGTTCGTTTGCACATTGCCAAAAGCTCCTGGTTTGACCGTCGTCTCTTAAGCGAAACTATACTTACGTCCATCTTCCCAGACAAACGCTGTAGGGATCAATTCTCCTTCCCGGCTGAATACCGCCAGGACATCTACATACACTTTAGCTGTCATTACAAAACACCTGCTCTCTCCTATCCATGAAAATATGCTTGTGGATGAATCATGTGTTCCTTAGCATTCAGCTGTGCCAGTATCTTATCTTGATACATAAATCCTCTCTGATCCGTGTATTCACTGTAAATCTCCTGTGCCATTCTGGAAAACCTCAAATAAAGATCCATGCGAGGCGGTACAAAAATTATTTCCGGGCAAACTTGCCTTGCCTGCCACAATGCCATACCTGTTTTTACTCCGGCTCGCTTTGCAATATAATTCGCAGTCAGCACAATTCCATGTCTTGCCTCCGGATCACCACCGACTGCCATTGGCTTTCCGGCAAGTTCCGGATGATGCAGTTTGTCATTCGGAAAAGTGCATTTTTTCATATAATACTCTCTGATTGCCTGAAACATCCATTCCGCAATCTTTTCTTTCTGCTGTTCTGGATTACACACATTGTTTTTGAAAGTTTACCGTCGTTTTCTTGTGATCCATAAAAATGTACAGGTAAAAATAATTCCCTTTACAATGGAGGTTGAAGAAACAGCCCACCATATTCCATCCAGACCCATAATACCTCCAAGAATGATCGACAGCGGAATTCTTGCACTGGTAAAAGCTATACTGATGATACTGCAAAGTCGGGTTCTGCCGAGCCCTGATAATGCACCGACTGTCATCAGTTCCACACACATAAAAGCTTCACTGAAACCTATGATGATCAGATATTCAACTGATGTTGCGATTGCTTTGGGTTCATGAAAAAAGATTCTGGCAATCGGTTCCGGAATACATATAAATACAGCTGAGATCAACAGTCCCCAGATACCAACCGTCCACAAAGAAGCCTTATATCCTTTTTTGACACGGTCATTTTTGCCTGCACCATAGTTCTGTGCGATAAAGGCATTTAATGCCGCTGCAAAACCGTCTGCAGTATTCCATGATATCGATTCAATCTGACCTCCGACTCTCTGCGTTGCAACAGCTTCTGCACCATACCCGGAGATCATACGTGTCAGCACCATGGAGATTGCACAATATGCCATTCCCTGTATTGCTGTCGGAATTCCGATCTTACAGATTCCCTGCAGATATTTCCGCGGGATTTTTGCCAAAAGCCTAGTTCCTTTTAGTACATTTTCTTTCTTTTGTATGACAATTCCGACTATCATGATACTCATAACGATCGCCTGTGCTGTCACTGTCGCAATTGCAGCCCCGACAACACCAAGCTTCGGAAACATCCCCACTCCAAGAATCAACACAGGATCCAGAACCATATTTGTGGCCAGGCCGACAAGATTCGCTATAAAAGGTGTCTTTGAATCTCCCTGTGCCGTATAAAGTCCAGTCAGTGTCAGCGTCATAAAAGAAAATACGATCAGCCCACAGGCAATCTTCGTATATGACATTGCCGCCGCATGAGCCTGTGCATCTGCAAGCTGAAAAAATCCTACCATCTGTCTGGTAAAAAGCAGCGAAAGAATTCCATATGCCATTCCCATAAATGCAGCAAGCTGTACTGCCGCCTGTGCAAATCTGTGTGCCTTTTCTCTGTCTCCACGTCCGATACACTGTGCCACATGCACCTGTCCACCCATTCTAGCCATAGCTGCAAGTCCCTGCGAAAGCCAGGTAAACATACCTCCAACACCTACACCCGCAACTGCCTTCGAACCAAGCAGACCAATCCAGGCCATGTCCGTGATATTGTACAAAGTCCCCAGAAACGATGACGCCATGATCGGAACCGCAAGTTTCGTCAGCGTTTTTAGAATAGGATCTTTTGTTAAATTCCCCTCCATTTTCATTCCTCATCCATTTTTATTTTTTATTATCCACAAATCCTATTATACATGGTTTAACAAAGATTTTCATCAGGAATTATCCATATATATATCAAAAATCCTTTTGAAGAAATATTATTCTCCAAAAGGGCTTTCTGTCTGAATCTTTTTATAATTTTTCTCCGCAGGAGTGAACTACCCATTGTCTAAAGCCAATGGGCTTCCTGCTTCGCAGACCTCGTAACCTACTATCTCCACAGGCGTTCATTCGGGCAGTCCCTGCCCTATATTGTTATTTTTATGCTATTTGTCTTAATCCTTCTTCCAGTATATTTTTTGCTGCGTTGATATCCCTGTCATGATTTGTTCCACAGACAGGACATGTCCATTCCCTTACTGATAGATTTTTTGTCTCTGTATTTTGGTATCCACAGACTGAACACAGCTGACTACTGGCATAGAATCTATCTATTTTGACATATTTCCTGCCATTCCACTTTGCCTTATATTCTAACTGTCTTGTCAGCTCATACCATGATACATCACTTATAGACTTTGCCAAACGGTGATTTTTTACCATGTTTTTTATCTGCAAATCTTCCGAAACTATCACTTGGTTTTCGCTGATAATCTCATGGGACATCTTGTGCAGATAATCTTTTCTGGTATTTGTTATTTTTTCATGGCATAATGCTATCTTTTTCTTTGTTTTGTAGTAATTTTGACTTCTTTTCTCTTTATGGGCTAACTGCCTTTGCAGTTTCACCAGTTTCTTTTCGTATTTTCTGATGATTTTTGGATTTTCGTATTTCTTTCCAGCAGAAGTAATACATAACTCCTTAATACCTAAATCTATTCCTGTATTTTGATTTATATGTGGCAGTTCCACGTGTTCTGTTTCCACTAAAATTGATACATAATATTTTCCACTCGGAACTTGTGATATCGTTGCCGATTTTATCTGTCCGATAAAATTTCTATGCAGTTTTGCTTTTATTCCTTTTAATTTAGGCAGTTTTACTCTATTGCACCCGAAATCTACTGTTATATTGCCATTCGTAAAATTTGTTGTATATGACTTATGATTATCGTGTTTACTCTTAAACTTCGGATAACCTGCGTCTTCCTTGAAAAACTTCTGGTATGCAGCATCCATGTTGTAAATCGCATTTGTCAGAGCAAATTTATCCACTTCTTTCAGCCATTCATATTCTTTCTTTAATTGTCTGTTGCAGTAATTGTTACAGTCGGTTTTACTAACTGATTTTTTCTCTTTCTCATATACTTCTTTCCGGTATGCCAGTGTCTGATTATATACAAAACGGCAACAGCCAAATGTTTTTGCAATCTGTATTTTCTGCTCATTATTAGGGTATATTCTGTATTTATATGCCTTTAACATCCACTGTCACCCTCTTTCTCAACCTTGATTTTCTATATATCTCTTCAGCATTTCTTCCGATACATTTCCTACACTACAGGCAAAATATCCATCTGTCTAAAAGGTATGTTCCTTCCAGAATTGTTTTCATAAATATTGGAGATATCTTTTCCATATATGGTATGTTGTATAGCTCTTCATCAGGTTTACAATCTTACTAATAGACATTGTCGGTTCTGTCTCTATCATGTAATGAATATGGTCTTTATCTGTTTCCATATATCTGATAATAACACTGTGTCTTTGGCATATCTCATATGAAAACTGCTTTATATCATCTGATATCTGCCTCGAAACCAGTAATTTCTTCCTATATTTGCAGACGAAAATAATGTGATATTGTAATAGGTATTTGTGTCTGTTTTTAGATTTCCAGGTTCCCATGCCATGAGTATACTATAATTTCTGATTTTTGGCTACCTTAACCCACCGTCTAAAGCCAGTGGGATTGCGGTAGCCTTATTTCAAGAAAGCCTGCTGCTCACCGCCTGCAGAAGCGGGGCATCTCAGGTCCGATGTATACTATACCATGTCCCTTCGCTTTTTTCCAGTGCATATCAGCGATTGCGTTCCAGACCAGCCTGCGGATCGCTCCTTCTTCCATTTTTATCTCAGTCGAGAAGACTCCCACTTCTGCAAGTGGTGAGTAATAACAAGTCTTTCTCAGTGGGAGTACAAT
>ENA-ORCM01001183-ORCM01001183.1-human-gut-metagenome-genome-assembly--contig:-NODE-1183-length-22833-cov-3.153410_pt1 | contig 22833 bp, 26 predicted proteins | sample MGYA00242906_ERZ507928 | MGnify/ENA primary metagenome ERZ507928 (study PRJEB26167, sample SAMN06115497) | human gut metagenome | host: Homo sapiens | place: China:Shanxi | collected 2015-05-07...
TTTCCCTCAGCACGGTAACTGATCCTTCACATTCGTTCAGGATGACGATTAACGTTTCCCTCACTACAACAGCAAATCCTTTGCTGATGTTTCGTATGACACCTAATGGAAATCATATGCTTCGGCTTTTAACTCACAGCTAACGGCTAACAGCTCACAGCTGATAGCTTTTATCTTCTTATGGTCTTCCTCATCGCGGGTGCAGATCCTTCACATTCGCTTCGGATGGTGTTTTGCCGTTCCCTGCCAATAAGACACTATACAGGGTATGTTATAATAGATATATATAAATATATGAATAAGCTTCAGTTTTGAAAGAAGGTGTTCTTATGTGGAAGAAAACAATACTTGCCGCGGCACTGCTTGCAGGCGGCATGGTCAGCGGCTTTGCCGCGTATGATGGCGGAGATAATCCGCCGCAGGATGAAAACGTACAGCTCTGTCCCATCGGAGAAAACGGTGAGCGGGGAGTCTGCGGTGTTCCGGAGAGAAGCGGTGATGACCGGGAAGCTTGCAGGGGTCCGCACTGTAATAGGTGATGCGGAAAGGAAAATAAGGGAGACGGGAGACCGTTTCCTTTTTTCTTTATCAGGAATCAAGAGGGGAAAGTGAGGTACTGATTTCTTCGTGAAAAGCGGAGTGTGTGAAGTGTTTTCGTTTGACATCTGATGGCCGTTTAGCTATAATTAGCATGTTATGGTGTGTGAATACACAGGACGCAGTAAGGAGGTGTTCACTGATGGCAAAAATGACATTCCAGCCTAATAACCACTGGAGAAAACATACCCACGGATTCCGCGCCCGTATGAAGACGAAAGCCGGCCGTATTGTTCTGAAAAGAAGAAGAGCCAAGGGCAGAAAGGTATTAAGTGCCTGAGTCAGAATCGAAGCAGGAGAAGAAGTATCCGCTTCACCGTGATTTCCGTATCCGGCAAAACAGGGATTACCGGCGTATATACTCGTCCGGCCGGCGTTTCAGCAACCGCGCGGGACTTATGTACGTGGTCAGGACGAAACGGGAACCTGTCCGGATCGGGTTTGTGACGACGAAGCGCATCGGCAATGCCGTGGCGCGCAACCGGGCAAGGCGCCTGATGAAAGAGGTTTACCGCCTCCATCGTCATGAACTTTCTTCCCATTATGAAGCCATATTGCTTGCCGCCGCTTTTCTGACGACAGCGACGTATAGCGAGGCGGAAAAGGCTTTGCTTGCGCTGTGGCGTAAAGCGGGCATGCTGGAGGGGGCATGATGAAGACGGTGCTGATCGTTCTTATTCGATTTTACAGGAAATATGTTTCTCCCCTGAAACCGCCATGCTGCCGTTTCACTCCCACCTGCAGCACTTACGCGCTGGAAGCGGTGGAGAAATACGGCGCGCTGAAAGGCGGATGGCTCGCGTTAAAGCGGATCTTGAAGTGCCATCCTTTCCATAAGGGCGGTTATGACCCTGTTCCATAAGGCTTTTCCGACAGGCAATGTACGGCGCTTTTGATAAGGCGCCGCTTTTTTATCTTTCGCGTTTTGTTATCTTGTCACGCCATGAATTTTGCAGAGTTTTTGCATTCCTGTCTCATCCTGCTTTTGAAATTCAGAAAGCGGGAACATTTAGGCGGCTGAAATAGAGGCCGTATAAGGAGAAATTATGAATCTTGGCTTTGGCGGAGGCGGATCTGAGTTCCAGATTCCCGTACTCTCGGCTATTGTAGGCATGATTGCCGATCTGATGCGCATCGGCCTGCAGGTTTGTTATGAATTTACTTCCGGTCTCGGATTTCCCAATTACGTCATCGCTATCGTCGTTTTGACGATACTCATTAAGACGCTGCTGCTTCCCCTCGCGGTGAAACAGATCCGTTCCATGAAAGCGATGCAGGCAATACAGCCGGAGATCCAGAAAATCCAGAAGAAGTACAGAAATGACCCTGCCATGATGCGGCAGGAAATGGGGCGTCTGTACAAAGAGCATAATGCGTCCCCCATGGCGGGATGCCTGCCCCTGCTCATACAGATGCCTTTCCTTATCGCGATGTACTATGCGATACAGGGATTCAACTATGACCCTCTCCATGCGGGTTTCCTCTGGATTGAAAGTTTAGCGTCGGAAGACGGCACGTACATCCTGCCTGTTCTTTCCGCCGCGTCCACGTTCCTTGTTTCCTGGCAGACGACGCCGAAAGACGCGCCGGGCAACCAAAAGACGATGCTTTTCATGATGCCTCTTATGATCGGCTGGATGTCTCTTCATTTTCCGAGCGGTTTGGTGATTTACTGGGTGGTGAGCAATGTTTACCAGTTTTTCCAGCAGCTTATCATGTTCCGCGGGGAAAAGGGAAAGGAAATGATAAACGGGCCTTCGAAAAAAGGCGTAGTCACTGTCCATACCGATGAAGAGGCTGTGGCTAAGACAAAGAGGAAAAAGATTATCCGCAGAAAAATTATTAAAAAGGTAGCAAAGAAACCGGCAGCCGATGAAGCACCGAAGGCCGGTGATGAAAAAGAAAAAACGGCTTCTGCTGAAAAGACGGCAGAGGCCGGGGATAGTTCCGGGAAAGCGGAGGGATAACTATGGAAACTGTCAGAATTACCGCAAAAACCGTTGACGAAGCAGTGGAAGAAGGATTGAAGAAGCTGGGGCTTTCCCGCGCAGAAGCAGTGATCCGTGTCATTGAACAGCCCTCAAGCGGACTTTTCGGTTTGTTCAACAAGAAAGATGCCGTTGTCGAGGTCGGCGCGGCAGGATCGGAAACGGAAGATGTTACGGAGACTGCCGGGGACATGACTTTGGCTGCTGCCGGGGCTGCAGACGGAGAGGAAGAAACCGTTTCTGCTGCGGAGGAGCCGGGGGAAAACGTCATGGTCGGCGGCGATACGGAAGAAGTTCTTACGGCGAAGAAGGAAAAACGCGGCCGTGAGGAAACTCCGTTTTCCGCGGAAGAGCAGGAAGAAGCCGCTGAAGAAGCGAAACGTTTCCTGACGGGCGTTTTCAAAGGAATGAAGATGGAAGTGCAGCTTGAAAAGATGGTGAATGAAGAACGCATTCTTTTCAACCTTCACGGCGAGGGTCTGGGCATCCTTATCGGAAAGCACGGCCAGACGCTGGACGCGCTCCAGTACCTGACAAATCTGGCGGCAAATAAAAATTTCCGCCACCATTACTTCGTGCTCCTTGATGTGGAGGACTATCGGCAGCGCCGCAGACAGACGCTGGAATCGCTGGCGCACCGCCTGGCGGATAAGGTGAAGCGTACAGGGGAAGAAATCCGCCTCGAACCGATGTCGGCGGGCGACCGCCGCATGATCCACCTGGCGCTCCAGAATGACGGCGCGGTATCTACAGAAAGCGACGGAGAAGCGCCGTATCGCTGCGTCGTGATTCGCGCGAAACAGTAAAAATAAAAAGCCTCATGGCGGAATGATTTCGATCAAACAGCCGTGAGGTTTTTTGCTGCGCGGGATCCGGAAATGCTGAGATCCGTTTCGTGTGCCTTTCTTTTGCGGTTTCAGCTTCTTTTGGGCTCCGCTTTATTTCATTTGCGGCAGGACAGGCAACAATATTTCATCAGTTGTGCTAAAATAACCATATACATAGAAAGGGGAGGTGGTTCGTTGTTCGCTTACGCGTTCACGTTCCTTGCCGCGCTTGCCGTGACGTTTATTCTCACGCCGGCCGTAAAAAATTTCGCGGTGCAGATCGGCGCCGTGGATAAGCCGGACGCACGGAAGGTGCATCACGGACTGGTACCCCGTTTGGGCGGTCTTGCCATATACGCGGGGTTTATGGTATCCGTCATTCTTACGGTGGGCTTTACTTATGAAATGACAGGGATCATGATCGGCGCGACCTGTCTTGTTTTTGTGGGGATTGCAGATGATATCGTGTCTCTTCCCGCCAAGGTGAAACTTCTCGGACAGATTTTATCCGCCGCCGTGCTTGTGATATTTTTTGATGTGAATATTGATTGGATCGATCTTCCCTATGTGGGGATTATTGAATTTCCTCTCTTTATTTCCATACCGCTTACTATTTTCTGGATCATCGGATTTATCAATACGGTCAATCTTATTGACGGCCTTGACGGGCTTGCTGCGGGGATCGCCACGATAGCGTCTATTGCCATTGCCCTTCTCGCATTCCAGATGGGGCAGTGGGTATCGGCTGCCGCTATGGTGGCCATGACAGGCGCGTGTCTCGGCTTTCTGCAGTATAATTTCAATCCGGCTAAAATTTTCATGGGCGATACGGGATCCATGTTCCTCGGGTATGTGATTGCCGCGGTATCGGTCATGGGATCTATGAAGACGGCGGCTGCCGCAGTCCTTATCGTGCCTTTGGTGGCGCTGGCCGTGCCCATTACCGATACGGTACTTGCTATCGTGCGGCGCAGGCAGTCAGGGGTGCCGATTTTTTCACCGGACAAGAATCATCTCCACCACCGTCTTCTGGCGGCAGGCCTGTCGCAGAAACAGGTGGTGCTGGTCATGTACGCGCTGACCGCTTTTTTCTCGGCAGCGGCGCTCCTTGTGGTGAGGCTGAATCCATTTCTCGGTGTGGCGGTGATCCTTCTCGCACTCGGGGTGTTTATTTTCTGGGCGAAGAAACTCGGCGTCATGAGAGAGGTCGTTCTTCCGCCGTCGGAAAAAGATGAGAAATAAAAAAGGAATTGACAGAAATATTTCATTTTATCAGCTTGTTTTATGAAAAGGAGTAGTCCTGTGAAAGTCATGACGGTTTTCGGCACGCGGCCTGAAGCGATAAAGATGGCTCCTGTCGTGCAGTCGCTTCTGGCGCATCCCGAAATAGAAACAAAGGTCTGCCTCACGGCGCAGCATCGGGAAATGCTCGATCAGGTGGTGGATCTTTTCAAGCTGCCCGTCGATTACGATCTGGATATCATGAGGAGCGGACAGTCCCTGTATGACATCACTTCCCGCGTCCTTCGCGGACTGGAAGAAGTACTGGAAAAGGAAAAACCGGATTATGTCCTTGTCCATGGGGATACGACGACGACGTTTACCGCGTCGCTTGCCGCTTTTTACAGGCAGATCAAAGTCGGACATGTGGAAGCGGGGCTGCGCACGGGAGATCTGGCGTCCCCTTTTCCTGAAGAGGCGAACCGCCAGCTTACGGGCGTCCTGGCCAGTCTTCATTTTGCCCCGACAGAAACGGCGCGGGAAAATTTACTCCGTGAAAATAAAAAGGATGAAAATATTTTCGTCGTGGGAAATACCGTCATTGATGCGCTCCTTTCGACGGTAAAGAAAGATTATACTTTTGAAGATGAAGAAATACAGGCGATTGAAGAACACAAGCGCGTCATCCTTGTGACCACCCACCGCCGTGAAAATTTAGGCGCGCCCATGCATCATGTGTACCGTGCGCTCCGCCGGCTGGTGGAAACCGTACCGGATACGGAAGTGGTATTTCCTGTCCATCGGAATCCTCTTGTCCGTGAAGCGGTGGAGGAAGAGCTGGACGGCGCGGCGGACATCCATCTTGTAGAACCGATGGAGTATGAGCCTTTCACGAATCTGATGGCGCGGTCCGCCCTTGTGCTGACCGATTCAGGCGGCATACAGGAGGAAGCGCCGAGCCTGGGGAAACCCGTCCTTGTCCTTCGCGATACGACAGAGCGTCCCGAAGCGGTAGAGGCGGGGACGGTAAAACTGGTGGGCACCGGAGAAGAGAAGATTTATCAGACGGCATACCGGCTGCTGACCGATGAGGCGGCATATCATGCGATGGCGGAAGCAGTGAATCCTTACGGTGACGGCAGATCCGCCGGGCGCATCGTGGATACGCTTTTGTATGCGGAGGGGATTTCTCATAAAAAACCGTCTAAATTTATAGCTAAGTAAATCCGCATATGTTACAATAACTTTGTATGGGTAGAGCTGTACGTATTTTGCGTGCAGTTTTTCATGATATGCACATGCCGGAGATGGCCATGAAGAATGCCGGGGGACAGGGAGATAAAGGAAAAGAGTTCAATCCGATGCGCAGTATCGCTGTGGCAGGCGGAGCGGGCATGACCCTTCTTTCCTGTATCGGCCTCGGTATCTGGGGCGGACTTAAGTGTGATGAATACTTGGGGACGTATCCTTTCGGCCTTATCGGGTTATCCCTTTTGGGCGCCATATCCGGATTGTGGGCCATAATTAGAAAAATGATAGGAAAGTAAGAAATGAAGTATGATACGGTATTCCCTGCTTTTGCGGATAGAGTGGTCAGCCGTCTGGCAGCCATAGGCGCTGTCGGCGCGGCCGCCGCATTTTTGAAGTGGGAATGGACTGTGGCGGCAGGATTTGCCGCCGGCGTCGTATTTCATATTCTTTTTTTCTTGTACATGAAACAGCGTTACATCCACTGGGAGAAAGAAGAGCGGGACGCGGCCTACATAGGCCAGATGGGCGCCGCGCTTGCAGGCTCCCGGCTTTTTGTGGAAGCGGGGCTGGCGGCGGCGGTGGTTTTGTGGACACCGCTTTCCATTCTCGGCTTCCTGGCGGGCTTATTGTCACTGTTCCCTGCTACTATCTGGGCAAGGCAATAGTGTGGAATAAGAATAATAATATTTTCCTGACGTCCAAAACAGAGAGGGGGTGAGACTATGCATCTTCATACAGGTACACATATGGTTGCACAGCTTTTCGGAATGTCGGTCAATCTGGATACGATTTTTACACAATGGCTTACTGCTCTCATAGTATTTATTATCGTCTTTGCTGCGAGCCGGGGGCGTTCGCTCGTTCCAAGCGGTATCCAGAACGCGGTGGAAATGATCATTGAGCCGCTATGCTCCCAGTTTGAGAAAAATATGGGATCGCATTATAAAAAGGTTGTTTATTTCCTGCTGACGCTTTTCATGTTCATCTTTGTGGCCAATGAGATCGGGCTTCTGCCGACAGCCCATCTGACGTCGACTCCGACAAATGATCTGAATACGACCCTGGGGCTGGCACTGACCGGCACATTATGTATTCATTTCGTTTATATCAGGAACAGGGGATTCGGCAAATGGCTGAAACATTTCTTTGAACCCATGCCGCCGTTCGTGATCATCAATATTGTAGAAGAACTTTCCCGGCCGATCACCCTGGCGATGCGTCTATTCGGCAATATTCTGGCAGGGGAAATCCTGATGGAAATCCTCTACGCGTTGGCACCTGTGCTTGTACCTTTGCTCTGGGTCGTGTTCAGCCTTGTGGTCGGGCTGATCCAGGCGTACATTTTCACTACGCTGACTTCCATTTATCTCAAGGAGAGCGTGGAGTAAGTGAAGATGTGCAGGTGAATGGGAGCGGCACTCCGTAAAATGCCCGGCGCCGCCCGCGAAACGGTACTCATTATATCCGGAAAAACCGGGACATTACATTCTTAGGAGGAATCATTACCATGGATCAGACTATTGTTGTTCAGTATTCCCTTATCGCATCTGCGCTGATTGCCGCAGTTTCTGCGTTTGCAGCCGCATTCAACGATGCTAAAGTAGCATCCCACGCTATCGACGGCATGACCCGCCAGCCGGAAATGCAGGGGCAGCTCTTCACTTCCATGCTTGTCGGCATCGGCCTGGTAGAATCTATTCCGATTATCGCTATCGTTATTTCTCTCGTCCTCGTATTCGCCAATCCTTTCCTCGGCTAATTCCAATTCATTGTTAGCCTAAGGAGGGGATTTCATTGGTAGAATTAAATGGTACGCTGCTGATTTCAATCCTCAACTTTATCATTCTCGTTGCCGTTTTGGCACATTTCTGCTATAAGCCGGTGCTGAAGGTCATGGATGACCGCAGGAACAAGATCCGGAATGATCTGGACAGCGCGGCCCGGTCCAGCGCGGAGGCGGCCAAGCTCAAATCCGATCTGGAAGCGGAACTTGCCAATGCCCAGGTCGCCGCACAGGGGATCGTGGACAAGGCCGTAAAAGAGGCCAAGGTACAGGCCCAGGCGCAGATCGATGAGGCCCATGCGGCTATTGAGAGGGAAAAAGTCCAGGCTGCTAAACAGATCGAAAGGGAACGCAAGGATGCCCTGGAGGATCTGAAGACGCAGGTGGCCGCTCTTTCCTGTGATATTGCATCGAAGATCATCAGCAAAAATATGACGCCGGATACGAATGACCGGCTCATAGCGGAAAGCATCGCAAGACTGGATGCCGGGCGGGCAGGTAAGTAATCATGGATAAGAACGTAATCCTTGCAAAGAAGTACGGACGAGCCATCTATGAAATTGCCGCAGAGCAGCACTGCCTGGAACAAACGGAAGAAGATCTCCGCCTCATTGCCGATACCATAGGGAAAAGCAAAGAGCTCGGGGAGATTCTGAACCATCCTCTGCTTGCTAAGGATGTCAAGAAAGATACTATAAATAAGTTATTTGCAGATAAGGTGCAGCCGATAGTTTTACAGTTCTGCTATATTGTTATCGACAAAGGCCGCATCGCTGATTTTGCTGCCATGGCGGATGTCTATGCCAATCTTGCGCATCATGGGATGGGCATGGAGGAAGCCGTGGTAACCTCTGCGTTTCCATTGACCAAATCCCAGGTGGACGCTTTGAAAGCCAAACTTGCGGAAATCACGGGAAGCAAAATTATCATGAAACAGAAAGTAGACGCATCTTTGATAGGCGGATTCACGGTCCGGATGGGAGACCGTCTGATTGACGGATCCATAGCCCGTCAGCTTGCGGCGCTCCGCTCGCAAATGATGCAAAGAGATTGAGGTGACTTACAGGATATGAAAATCAGTTCAGATGAAATCACATCTGTCATTAAAAAACAGATTGAAAATTACAAAGTAGACCTCAATGTCGATGAAGTAGGTACGGTTCTTGAAGTCGGCGACGGTATCGCCCATGTATATGGCCTTGAAAACTGCATGGCCGGTGAATTGCTGGAACTGCCGAACGGCGTTTACGGCATGGCCATGAACCTGGAAGAAAGCAATGTAGGTGCCGTTCTTCTGGGGAATGCGGAAACCATCAAGGAAGGCGACGTAGTAAAGAGAACGGGCCGTCTGATGCAGGTTCCCGTAGGCAATGCGGTCATCGGCCGCGTGGTCAATGCGCTGGGACAGCCGATTGACGGCAGAGGCGAAATCAAGACTGACGCTTATCGCGACATTGAAATCAAAGCTCCGGGCATTGCCGACAGACAGCCGGTAAACGTCCCGCTGCAGACCGGTCTGAAATGTATCGACTCCATGGTCCCGATCGGCCGCGGACAGCGTGAGCTGATCATCGGCGACCGCGGTACAGGCAAGACCGCCATCGCTATTGATACCATTCTGAACCAGAAGGGACAGGATGTCATTTGTATTTATGTTTCCATCGGGCAGAAGAACTCCAATGTCGTCCGTGTATACGAACGTCTGAAAGCTGCCGGCGCTATGGATTACTCCATCATCGTACACGCCGGTGCTTCCGAAGGGTCCCCGATGCAGTACCTTGCACCGTACTCCGGTGTATCCATTGCGGAACACTTCATGCACCAGGGCAAAGACGTCCTCATTATCTATGACGACCTCTCCAAGCATGCCGTCGCTTACCGCGCCATGTCGCTTCTGCTGCGCCGTCCGCCGGGACGCGAAGCTTACCCCGGTGACGTATTCTATCTGCATTCCCGTCTGCTGGAACGTGCGGCACGTCTGTCCGATGCGCTGGGCGGCGGCTCCATCACCGCGCTGCCGATCATTGAAACACTGGCAGGCGATGTCGGTGCGTACATTCCGACAAACGTCATTTCCATCACGGACGGACAGATTTATCTGGAAACGGCACTCTTTTATTCCGGGATCCGTCCGGCCATCAATGTCGGCCTGTCCGTATCCCGTGTAGGCGGTTCTGCACAGATTAAGGCCATGAAACAGGTCGCAGGCACGTTGCGTCTGGATCTGGCACAGTTCCGTGAATTGGCAGCATTTGCCCAGTTCGGTTCCGATCTTGATGCTGCCACCAAAGCGCAGATCGACCGCGGTCAGAGGACGACGGAAATTCTGAAGCAGCCGCAGTATTCCCCCTATCCGGTCGAAGACCAGGTTATGGCGATCTACACGGCCGTCAAGGGGTATCTTGATGACGTGGACGTAGACCAGGTTGTCGGGTTTGAACAGCAGGTTCTGAATTTCCTCCACAGCAGCCATCCGGAAATCGGCGCTGATATCGTGGATAAAAAGAAGCTGACAGATGAAAATGAAGCGAAACTCAGAGAAGCTCTTGATGAATTCAAGAAACGTTACAAGGCACAAAGCGAAACAGAAGAAAAGTCTGAAACGGTAGAGGGGTGATCTGATTGGAAAGTACGCGTGATATAAAAGGGCGCATAAAATCCGTCACCAACATCCAGCAGATCACGAAAGCCATGAAGATGGTAGCCGCCGCCCGTCTGCGCAAAGCGGAGGAAAAGGCAAACGGCTCCCGTCCTTATGCGGAAAAGATCGGAGAGCTCCTGCGCCGTGCTTCTTCGGTGACACCCGGATTTACAAGCCCGCTCTTCAGGACAGGCGAAGTAAAGAAGGTCGGATACCTCGTCATTTGCGGCGACAAAGGCCTTGCCGGCGCTTATAACTCCAACGTGATGAAGCGTACCCTGCAGGAAATCTCCGGAAAGGATCGTTCTGCATACGCTTTATATGTCTGCGGGAAACAGGCGAAGAATTATCTGAAATTCCGCGGGTATGATCCCGATACCTATCATTTCGGCTTTTCTGATAAGCCGTCGGCTCAGGATTCCATCGATCTCTCCAAAGAGATGGTGGAATACTTCACAAAAGAAGAAGTCGATGAAGTTTATATTATTTATACCAAATTCATCACCGCCCTCCGCCAGCAGGTCCGGGTAGACCGGCTGCTCCCCATTGAAGCGCCGGCTGAGGGAAAAACGGAAGAAGCAGCAAAAGTAGCTGCCAGCGAATGGGAAAAAGAAAGACAGGATTTCCTCCGTATCGAGGAAGATCCCTATATTTTCCTTCCCGATGCGGCGGCAGTGCTTTCCAAACTGCTTCCTGAATATATACAAGTACAGGTTTATAATGCGATGCTGCAATCCGCGGCGTCCGAGCTGGGCAGCCGTATGGCGGCCATGTCCGCTGCCACTGACAACGCGACGGAAAGAATTGCCGACCTCAACCTTACGTACAACAAAGCGCGTCAGGCACAGGTCACCAATGAAATTTCCGAAATTGTCGGCGGTGCGGCAGCTCTTGAATAAACCGGCTTAATTTGATTAAGGAGGAATGCTTCTTCATGGCAAATGAACAGCAGGGACAGGTAGGCAAGGTCGTACAGGTCATGGGCGCTGTCGTCGATATCGCTTTTTCCGACGATCAGGAACTTCCTGCCATCTATAACGCAATTCATGTCAAAGATGAAGAAGGCACTGTTCCGGTAGATGTTATCTGTGAAACCATGCAGCACTTAGGTGACGGCGTAGTCCGCACCGTTGCGATGAGTTCCACCGATGGCATGGTACGCGGAATGAAAGCAGTAGATACCGGCCGTGCTATTGCAGCACCGGTCGGCGACGGATGCCTGGGACGTATTTTCAACGTACTCGGACAGACCGTCGACAATGACGATACAAAAGTACCGGCATCCGACTACTGGCCTATTCATCGTCCGGCACCGGCCTTTAAAGACCAGTCTCCGGCAACCGAAATTTTTGAAACCGGCATCAAAGTCGTCGACCTCATCGCTCCGTATGCAAAAGGCGGTAAGATCGGGCTCTTCGGCGGTGCGGGTGTAGGTAAGACCGTTCTTATCCAGGAATTGATCCATAACGTGGCGACAGAACACTCCGGCTGCTCCGTATTCTGCGGCGTCGGCGAACGTACCCGTGAAGGGAACGATCTCTGGGGAGAAATGAAAGACTCCGGCGTTCTTTCCAAAGTTGCGCTGGTATACGGCCAGATGAACGAACCTCCGGGAGCGCGTATGCGTGTAGCTCTCACCGGTTTGACCATGGCTGAATATTTCCGCGACAAACAGGGACAGGACGTCCTGCTCTTCGTAGACAATATTTTCCGTTTCGTACAGGCAGGTTCCGAAGTATCCGCGCTGCTCGGGCGTATGCCGTCCGCCGTAGGCTACCAGCCGACCCTGGCCACCGATATCGGCGAACTGCAGGAACGCATCACTTCCACCAAAGACGGTTCCATCACATCCATCCAGGCCGTATACGTACCGGCCGATGACTTGACGGACCCGGCTCCGGCAGGCGTATTTACACACTTGGACGCTACCACCGTACTGAGCCGTTCCATCGCGGAACTGGGCATCTATCCGGCAGTAGACCCGCTGGACTCCACCAGCCGTATCCTTGACCCGAATGTTTTGGGTGAAGAGCATTACGAAGTGGCCCGCGGCGTACAGGCTATTCTGCAGCGCTACAAAGAACTGCAGGATATCATCGCCATCCTGGGCATGGAAGAACTTTCCGATGATGACAAAGTCATCGTAGCCCGCGCAAGAAAGGTACAGAGATTCCTGTCTCAGCCCTTCTTCGTAGCCGAACAGTTTACAGGCTCCCCCGGCAGATACGTATCCCTGAAGGAAACCATCCGCGGCTTCAAGGAAATCCTTGCAGGCCAGCACGATGATATGCCTGAAGGCGCGTTCTACATGGTCGGCACAATTGATGAAGCGATCGAAAAGGCTGAAAAGATGAAGAAAGGGGAATAAGCCATGGCTGATACCCTTACGAATCCCATGCACGTGGAAGTCATCAGCCCCGACGGACCGATTTATCGAGAAACCGGCGTGGAAATGGTGGTGGCCCGTGCAGCAGACGGCGAATTTGCCGTCATGAAAAACCATCTGCCTCTGGCAGCCGCTCTTGAAATGTGCCCCGTGCGCATCATTAAAGGCGGAAAGGAACAAAAGGTGGCCGTATTTGGCGGTTTCCTGGAAATAAAGGACAATCAGGTAAATATCGTAGCCCCCCTGGCGGAGCTGGCGGATACCATCGATATTGCCCGTGCCCAAGCCGCGAAGAAACGTGCGGAAGACAGGCTCGCGTCCAAGAGCAAAGAAATCGATGTCGACCGTGCCAAACTCGCTCTCCAGCGTGCGCTGACACGGCTCAAAACGACAGGAACCCTTTGATCCCAACACAAGAACCGATCCATACAAATAATGGGTCGGTTTTTATGTTGGGGGAAGACGGTAAGAAGATAAAAGCTATCAGCTGTGAGCTGTCAGCTGCAAGCTAACTATTCTTTTACGATTTAAATCATTACGACAAGCGAGTATCCTCAATCGCACTACGTGCGCCAGCAGCTCCTTCTGACGGCCGACTCCATGATCCCTGTATGAGACGGTAAAATATCATCTAGAACGCCAGCGAAGGATCTATTACCGTGGTGAGGAAACCGCAAAATATACTTGACTAAGATCCCTTTGCATAAAAGCACAAAAAAGCTTCTCACATTTAGGATATACTCCATGTTCTGCGAGAAGCTTTTTACATTTCATTCATTCCCCTGTCAGGCACTTCCGACTGGCTGCGCCGGACAGCAGAGAGAAATCAAAAACATGAGCCGCAATCCGCTGTCAGTTCATCCGATATTGGAAATTATTTCTTTTTCCCACCGAGATAGGCCGCCATGACGTCGGGGTTCCCCGCCACTTCCGCAGCCGGTCCTTCCATAACGATTTTTCCCGTTTCCATGACATAAGCATAGTCGGCAATCTGCAGCGCTTTTCGTGCATTCTGTTCTACAAGAAGAACCGTTGTCCCCATTTTATTGATATCCTTGATGACATCAAAAATCTGCTGGACAACAAGAGGCGCCAGCCCCATGGATGGTTCATCAAGAAGCATGAGCTGCGGTCTTGCCATCATGGCACGGGCAATGGCGAGCATCTGCTGTTCTCCGCCGGAAAGGGTGCCGCCAAATTGGTTTTCCCTTTCCAGCAGCCGGGGAAAACGCTGGAAGACTTTCACCATATCTTCCCTGATTTCTGCCTTATCCTTTCTCTGGTATGCACCGAGTTCCAAATTTTCACGGACAGTCATGTTCTGAAGGATCTGCCGCCCTTCCGGTACAAGGACTACACCGGCATTTACGATATGGAACGACTTTTGTCCCGTGATGGATTTATCTTTGAAAAGGATCTCCCCTTCCGAGGGTTTCATGAGTCCCATGATGATTTTCATCGTGGTGGACTTTCCCGCGCCGTTCGCTCCGATAAGGGTCACGATTTTCCCTTCAGGAACAGAGAGGCTGATGCCTTTCAGCGCCGTGATATTTCCATAGCCGGCGACAATATTCTTAAGCGTAAGCAGCATCATTCGTCCTCCTTTCCGAGATAAGCCTCAATAACGGCAGGATCATTCTGTACTTCTTCGGGAACGCCTTCCGCCAGTTTTTCGCCGAAGTTGACGACAATCAGGCGGTCGCAGAGAGTCATCACAAGGTGCATATCATGCTCAATCAAAATAATGGTCGTTTTATAGGTTTCACGAATTCCACGGATGAGTTCCGTAAGAGCTGCTGTTTCGCTGTCATTCATGCCTGCTGCCGGTTCATCCAGGAGGATAAGTTTCGGATGGGCGGCAAGAGCACGCGCGATTTCCAGCTTTCTCTGCTTGCCGTAGGGCAGTTCCGTGGCAGGGCGGTCCGCATCCTGTTCCAGCCCCACAAAGCGGAGCAGTTCCATCGCTTCCTTCCGCGCTTCTTTTTCTTCTTTCTTCTGTGCACCTGTGTGGAGGATACTGGCAATGAAGCCTGCTTTTAAATGGTCATGCTGTCCGACAAGAATATTCTCCAGCACTGTCATCCCCGTGAAAAGGCGGATATTCTGGAACGTACGGGCGATACCCCCATTGATAATCTGATAGGGTTTCTTCCCGCTGATCGACTGTCCGTCAAAAAGGATATTCCCTTCAGAAACCGGATACACGCCTGTGATCAGGTTGAAAATCGTTGTTTTACCGGCGCCGTTTGGCCCGATGACACCGAATATTTCCCCTTTCTCCACTTGGAAGGACATATTCGATACCGCCGTAAGACCGCCGAAACGCTTCACCACATTCTGCATTTCAAGAAGCATCACTTTTCTCCTCCTTCCACGGGAACGGCTTTCTTTTTGCTGAAAAGCGAACCGATCCACTTCACCGCGTCATAAGAAAGAATACCGTCCGGACGGAAAGCCATGAGTGCCACAAGCATCACGCCGTAGATGATATCCCTGTATTCCGCCAGGGAACGGAGCGATTCGGGAACGATAGTAAGCACTGCCGCGCCGAGGACAGGCCCCCACATGACATTGCTGCCGCCGAAAACTGTGTAGAGAAGCATATCCACTACACGATGCCACGAGAAATCCGTCGGACTGATAAAGAATGTGACATGAGCGTACAAAGCGCCCGCCACTCCCGCAAAAAACGCGCTGAAGAGAAATCCCATCATTTTGTAATACACTACATTGATTCCCGACAGAGAAGCAGCGTACTCATCGGCCTTCACGGCTGCCATGGCGCGGCCGATGCGGGAATGTTCCAGCCGGTACCAGAAGGAAATAATCAGAACCGTCAAAACCAGCAGCACCAGACACACAAGAAGCTGTCCGCCCGTCTGTGAATCTATTTCCAAAGCATCCAGGAGCCCCCAGTCGCTTGCATAATCGGAAAGGACACTTCCCATGGAAGGAATCCCCGAATAGCCGAGTGCGCCGTGAGTGATTTCCAGATTCAAGGCGATGACTCGGACCACTTCACCGAACCCCAGCGTGGCAATCGCCAGATACAGCCCCCGGAGACGGATCGTCGGCAGTCCGATAACCAGAGCCACAAGAACCGCCATGACACCGCCAAGGAAAATCCCTACGGGCATAGGTACGTGGTACTGCGCTGTCAGAATGGCGGACGTATACGCACCGAAACTCATCAGCCCGGCATTCCCCAAAGAAAGGATGCCCGTGCAGAGCGTCATGTAAATCGTCATGGCAAGAATAATATTGATGCAGACAAAGGTGAGAACCTGCAGAAAATATCCATTCAGCAAATCTTCCATTACGGCCTTCCTCCCTTCCCCGCTTTCGCAAAAAGTCCTTCCGGACGAATGAACAGGATCAAAATGATAAGGCCGAAGGCCACCGCGTCACGATAAGAAGAAGTACCGTAAGCCACGCTGAATACTTCGGCGATGCCGAGAATGAAACCGCCTGCCATGGCGCCTTCCACATTGCCGAGACCGCCCATGATGAGCACCGCCAGCCCTTTCAGCCCCATTGATGTCCCCATCGTCGGTTCAATCGCATTGAAAGAAAGTCCGATCAGTACGCCTGCCGCTGCACCGAGGGCAGAAGCCAGCATCACCGTCAACGTAATGATACGGCCCGTATTGATTCCAAGAAGACCGGCCGTCTCCGCATTTTCCGAAGTCGCCCGGATCGCCTTGCCCACCTTCGTCCGGTTCAGCATGACTGTGAGAAGAACCATGAGCACCACTGCCGTCCCCAAGCTGATAATCTGGATACCGGAAATTTTAAAGACTCCCATATCCATCAGTTCATTGCCGAACGCAGACGGGAACGAACGGGTCTGCGGCCCCCAGACCATAAGCGCCACACTTTCAAGAAATGTGGATACGCCGATCGTACTGATAAGCGGCGCCAGATGCGTCGCCTTATGCTTACGAAGCGGACGAAGCGCCAGCAGCTCCAGCCCGTACCCCAGAACCGCGCCCCCGATCATGGCGCCGGCCAATGCAGGGAAAATATTCATTCCCGCTTCCGTTACCAGAAGCAGGCCGATATAAGCGCCTATCATGAAAATTCCGCCATGCGCCATATTCACGATATTCAATACCCCGAAGACCAGTGTATATCCGATGGCGATAACCGCGTAAGCGCTTCCCAGCGTCAGACCGTTGACAAGCTGTTGAAAAAACACGATAACTTTCCCCCTTCTTGAGAAATATTTCTTTGCCCAAACCTCAGACAAAACTTTGCAAAAACCATAAAAGGACTAAAAACCGCCCCTGCCGCACGGCAGGACACCGATGCAGCAGGGGCGGAAATCTCCGCGGTACCACCCTGTATTTATCACTCTAAGGAAAAAGAGGCAGAACTTCCCGATAACAGAAAAGCCCCCACCTTCATTGCTGAAGATAGGGGCGAACAATCGCGGTACCACCCTACATTATACTCTTAATCCTTCCTCCGTAACGTGGATAAACGCCATTTTTTACTTATTTCAAAAATGGAGCTCTCAGGCGATAAAAAATAACGGAATGTACCGGCTTGCACCCTCCGCCGGCTCTCTATGCCATGGACCGCCATCTTTCCTGTCCTGATCATTGCCTGTATCCCCTTAACGCGGGTAACGCCGATGATTACTTCATTCATCCTCGGAACTCCCGGGCGAGCAGGCATCTGCTTTCGTATCGGTTCCCACCACTCCCGACTCTCTATGACGAACCTGTCAGATACGTTTCCCGTTCACAGTCCTTGGTTTTTGTTTGTGATGTCAATTATATGATGAAATATTTCCACTGTCAAGGGAAATATTAAAACATCTTTTACTGATTGAATGTTAAGCACAGAACTTTCTATTTCATTATTTTGCATCACAAAACAGTATGGCTCCAAAATAGCTCTTAACCGTTATCGCTTTCCTTTTCCTTGCGGATGACATCATGGGCGCCGCCCTCCACGATGGAAGTCGCGGAAACCAGCGTAAGCTTCGCTTTCTTCTGGAGTTCGGCAATCGTGAGCGCACCGCAGTTGCACATCGTAGCCCTCACCTTGCTGCAGGTCTTAGCCACATTCTCCTTGAGCGATCCTGCGTAAGGAACATAAGAATCCACGCCTTCCTCAAACTGGAGTTTTTTATCCCCGCCCAAATCATATCTGGCCCAGTTACGCGCACGGTTTGAACCTTCTCCCCAGTATTCCTTCACCACAGTGCCGCCCACCGTACGTTTCTGCGTGGGAGACTCGTCGAAACGGGCAAAATAACGGCCCAGCATGACAAAATCGGCTCCCATCGCCAGCGCCAGCGTGATGTGATGATCATAGACAATGCCGCCGTCAGAGCAGACCGGCACATACACGCCCGTCCGTTCATAGTATTCATCCCTTGCCTGGCAGACTTCAATCAAAGATGTCGCCTGCCCGCGGCCAATCCCCTTTGTTTCACGGGTAATACAGATGGAACCGCCGCCGATGCCGACCTTTACGAAATCGGCACCCGCCTCCGCAAGGAACAGGAATCCTTCGCGATCCACCACATTGCCCGCGCCGACCTTCACACTGTCGCCGTACTTTTCGCGAATCCATTGGATAGTCATCTTCTGCCATTCGGAAAACCCTTCCGAAGAATCAATACAGAGCACATCCGCCCCCGCATTGACAAGGAGCGGCACACGCTGCTCATAATCACGGGAATTGATACCGGCACCCACGACAAAACGCTTTTCCGCATCCAGCATTTCATCCGGATTCTCACGATGAGAATCGTAGTCCTTACGGAAAACGAAACCGTAAAGGCGTCCATCTTCATACAGAACAGGAAGGGAATTGATCTTATTATCCCAGATAATATCATTGGCTTCGGAAAGTGTGATGCCGAACCTGGCAGTGACCAGCTTTTCAAGAGGCGTCATAAAATCGGCAATCTTCTCGCTGCGGTCCATACGGCTCACACGGTAATCACGGCTCGATACGATCCCCACCAATTTCCCGTTCGGTGTACCGTCCTCTGTAATCGCCACCGTGGAATGCCCCGTCTTTTCCTTCAGCGCAAGGATATCCGCCAGCGTATTCACAGGAGCCAGATTGGAATCACTGAATACGAACCCCGCCTTCTTTGCCTTTACACGGGCCACCATCGCCGCCTCATCCTCCGGCGTCTGCGAACCGTAAATAAAAGAAACGCCGCCGTTACGCGCCAATTCTACCGCCAGCCTTTCACCGGAAACCGCCTGCATGATGGCGGACACCATGGGAATCGCCAGCTCAATAGCGGGCTCCTCTCCTTTTTTGAACTTCACCAGCGGCGTCTTAAGAGAAACATTCGCCGGAATACATTCACATGAAGAATATCCGGGAATCAGAAGATATTCATTAAAAGTATGTGACGGTTCATTGATATAAGTTGCCATCATGTCCTCCTTCGGCAAAGAAATATAAAAGCGGTTATAGATTTTTACTATTATAGCCAAAAAAGCGGGGTAAATAAAGGGGGAAACATAATTTTAATCTCCTTCTGCTTATTTTATTACGCACCGCTGATTCGTTATCTGAAAACTGTCCCCGCACAGACATCCATAGCCGCAGGATCAAGTTGTTTCACTTATTTTTACGCGTCACTCCGTTCCTTTAAAAATGGTTCACTTGCCTTCTTATGAACAAGTACACGCATCCATTCTAACCTTTCGTGTCACTCCCCCAAGCCAGTATCCTCCGTCCGGCTTCGCCGGCCACCTCCTTATAAACAAGGAGGCTTACCCAATCCCTATTCTTCCCGTTAGAATCCCTTTCCTTAACACTGTAGCAAATCCTTTGTTGGCGCTTTGAATGACGCCTTACCGTCTGGCGTCATTCAGAACGGTGGTAAGAATGCTTTTCGGGAAAGACGGGAAACGGAATGATGGCACAGAGTGAAGAATCTATTGCACTAATGACATCTTACCGGTTTCTTCACCACGGGTATAGATTCTTCGCTATCGCTCAGAATGACGCTTTGCGGAAAAGCAGCACTTCTCTTGATAAACGGCTGCCGGATAAAAGGGAACATCCCGCGAATTATACAGCATTCATCAATACACCATTTTAAGCCTAATGCAAAAAATCTGCCGCTCTTTACCTGCGGCAGATTTTTTCTGCGTTTACCTCTTAATTTCCACACGATACTTTTTCAGCTTGCCTCCATAGACAGGAAAGAAACTGAATTCGCCGTAATCCTTTACAGGCTCCGCATTCTTCAGCAGTTCCATATCGGCATCGGAAATCACAAAATCAATATCCCCATTTTCTTTCATATGCTCCAGATCCGCCGTTTTCGGCAGCACCACCGTCCCCAGCTGCCAGTCATAACGGATGCAGAGCTGAGGAATCGTGACCCCGTATTTCTCCGCCATTTCCTCAAGGCGCCCGTCTTTCAGCGCTTCGCCATGGGCCACGGGCGAGTAGGCTTCCACTACGATATCCCGCTTCCGGCAGTAATCAATCAAAGCCAATGGACTGTTTCCTACATGGCAGAGAATCTGGTTCACCATGGGTTTCACACGGCAGCCGGCAAAAATATTTTCAAGATCTCCCTCCAGGAAATTGGAAACGCCGATTGCCCGCAGTTTCCCGGCTTCCAAAGCATCTTCAAGTGCACGCCATACTTCCCTGTTCTCTTTATAGTAGCGGTCCTCCGACTGGTTCACCTCCACCCAGGGCTGGGGCGAATGAATAATCATCATGTCCAGATAATCAAGTCCCATCGTTTCCAGTGTCTTTTCGATGGATTCCATGGCGGACGCATAGCTTTTATTTTCAGCCGCCACTTTGGATGTGACAAAGATATCTTTCCTGTCAATGCCGCAGGTGCGGATTCCCTCTCCGACGCCACGTTCATTGCCGTATGCCTGTGCCGTATCGATATGGCGGTATCCGATATTCACCGCCGCCTGCACAGCCTCCGCCGCCTTGTCGTCATCAATAAACCATGTGCCCAGTGCCAGTTTCGGAATGGCTACGCCGTTATGCAACGTATAACTTTCCTCAAAAATCATAATTGCCTCCTCTATAAACTGTTGCCTGTACAGAATAACAAGTATTCAAAATAAATCACTGTGCGATGAAACAGCCGATTTGATTAAATATAGCATACCTTCATATTTTTATACCCTTTAGCAGTTTCAGAAACATCATCAAAAGGCCCCTGCAGGTCTTCCCCTTTTTCTGCCGTCTCTATGGCCGTATAGGAGTCGGATTCGGTTCACCATGTCACATTTCCTTTCGCCATGACAATTCTTTTTATATGCTTACTCTTCAAAGTCATTATATCCAAGCGCCAATTAGGCTACAAGTACGTTGCACATATTTTCCCTCCCAAAAGCGGTTTCCCAGGGAAACTTCATCGGCACACTTCATCGTCTCCTCTTTGCATATTTCCTTATATAAAGATAAAATATAGAATCATAACGCTAAGAAAGGACGGACTTGTGAAAAGGATTTTATTTCTGGTTCCCCGCATGAACATCGGCGGTGCGGAAACCTATGTATATACCGCGGCAAAAGAACTCCGTGCCCGGGGCTATGAAGTTTTTCTCGCTTCCGGCGGCGGACGTCTGGCAGATAAACTGAAAGCGGCAGGCGTCAGGACCTTTTTCGTCCCGGTCCGGCAGAGCAAGTTCTTATCCGCCTGGCGCGTTTCATCCATCGTGAAGAAATACCATATAGACGTCATTCATGCCAACTCAGGAGCCGCGGGCATCATCGCGGCAAGAGTAAAAAGGAATACGTCTGTCCCCGTGGTATACACGGCACACGGCATTCTGGGAAATATGGAAAAAGAATATGTCATTGACCAATTGGATCAAATCATCTGCGTCAGTGAATACGTCAGGCGGGACTCTCTGGCACGCGGCCTCCATGAAAATCATCTCCTTGTCCGTTACAGCGGCATCGACACGGAACGTTTCACCGCAAATGAAGAGGAGCGGATCCGGCTGCGAAAAGAATTCGGTTTCGATAAAGACACCCTCGTTCTTGCCATCGTATCCCGCATAAAAAATCTGGAACATAAAGGCCACGGACATCTTCTCTCCATACTGGACAAGTGTGGCCGTAAAGAAAACTGGAAGCTCCTTGTCATCGGAAAAGGGAACGGGCTCCCCCTGCTGAAAACGAAGATACGCGCCATGCACTTATCCGATAAAGTTCTCTGCCTCGGACACCGGACAGATGTGGAACACCTGCTGAATGCCGCGGACCTGACCGTCCTTCCTTCCCGCTTTGAGACGTTCGGTCTTGTCCTGGCGGAGGGCATGGCGATGGGAAAACCGGCCATCGCTTTTTCCGTAGGCGGCACGCCGGAAATCGTGAAAGACGGGGAAACGGGATTTCTCGTGGAAAAAGACAATGAAAAAGAGCTGTATGAACGAATCAAACAGCTCGACAACGACCGATCTCTTCTTAAACAATTTTCAGAAAACGGTATCCGATGGGTACGCTCCCGTTTCACCAACCGCCGGATGGTCGATGATTTGGAAGTCATCTATCACAAGTTGTCTCCTTAATTATTTCCTGAAGGTCTTTTTGAAACGCCGTTCCAACTGGCGGAGCCAGATAAAAATCAGATGGATACGGCTCACCTTTAATTTAAATTCCCACATCGGCTGCCTGGCAGGAATCGGAATGCGGGGCAGGGCAAGCAGATCCTGTGTCCACAACGGGACATCATAGAAAATCGCCAGCCCCAGTTTATACCCGCACTTCTCCGCCTCCTGCATGACCTTTCTGTCAAAATCTCCGTAAGGATAGCAAAGACATTCCACCGGCTTCCCATTAAGTTTTTCAAAAAAGCGTTTGCTCTCTGACAGCTCATCATGAAGACGATCCGTATCGCAGCGGCTCAGAAACGGGTGATCCATGGTATGGGAACCGACATAATGCCCCTCATTCTGCCACAGGGCCAATTCACGTTCATCCATGGTCCGCGTCGGCGCTTTCCCGAAATTTTCCCATTTGTTCTCCCTGCCGATCCAATTGGCAATAGGAAACACATTTCCCACATGGCGGTATTTTTTCAAAATCGGTAAGGCTGCGGAAAAATTATCTTCATAACCATCATCAAAAGTAAGGACCACCGGTTTCTTCGGCAGCCGCTTTCCATGGAG
>ENA-ORCM01001196-ORCM01001196.1-human-gut-metagenome-genome-assembly--contig:-NODE-1196-length-22708-cov-6.822854_pt1 | contig 22708 bp, 30 predicted proteins | sample MGYA00242906_ERZ507928 | MGnify/ENA primary metagenome ERZ507928 (study PRJEB26167, sample SAMN06115497) | human gut metagenome | host: Homo sapiens | place: China:Shanxi | collected 2015-05-07...
AATTCAGATGGAGTTGCCATTAGATCAGATGATGTAGCGTCGAAATTTGAACTTTGAAAATTGAATAATGATGGTTGGAGTGGTATAATATCCTTACCAATACGAAGGAGGATATGTATTATGGGTTTAATTGATAACACAAAACAGTTTTGTTTAACATGCAAAAATAAGGGTGTAGTAGACACTATAAGTGCAGAGGACATGGATAAATTTGATGAAGAATATGATAGACTAGATAAAATGGGATGTCTTTCCGCAGATCAAGTTTATGACAAAGCCTCACAAGGATGCAAAAAAGATTATTTCTACTGTCCATATTGTGAAAATGGACAAAAATATAAAGATAAATATCCTAAGTACAGAGCATAAAAGTGTATGTATTTGATACCAACCATCATTATTCGATGGTTGGTATTTTTTTGCGCAAAAATGGAGGATATGAGCATGTACATAGAAGAAATAACAGAGCAGACGGTTATTCCGAATCTGATGGATGATGAGAACGTCTGCATGATTAAGAGAAATTATTCGGGCAAGCTGGAGATCAGTGAGCTTGCCACGTTCCAGATCTCGAAGATTAAGAAGTATATGGAACGTAAGGATGTTGCATTTGTTATCGTAAAGGATGATGAAAAGGGAGCGTGATTTTGTTGAGAAAAATGAAAGTAAAGAACTATCTGCAACAGGTACAGAAGATTGATGCTGTGATTACAAACAAGATGATTGAACGGGAGCAGTGGCTTACATTGGCAAGCTCGTTGTCCGGTCAGACGGATGGAGAGCGTGTGAAGTCGTCAGGATCCAATCAGAAGATGGAAGATTCGGTTGTTATGGCAATCGATGCTGCAAGAGATATTGATAAGTATGTGGCAAGGCTCAGAGATGTTAAGAGCGAGATCAGCGAAGTAATTCAGCAGATTCCGGTCAAGGAGTACAATGTGTTGCACAAGCTCTACATTCAAGGCAAAGACCTTGACGATGTGGCAGCGGATAACAAGAAATCGTATTCGTGGGCGTCAACCATGCATGGAAGGGCACTTGCTCACGTTCAGGGCGTGCTTGATACATTAGAAGCTCTTCCGGAGAACAGCGGGAAGTATCGTTTTCGGAAGGGGTTGAAGCTGTGAGTGAATATCCATGTAAAGGATGTACGGACAGAAAGGTAGGTTGCCATGGCGAGTGTGAAGGCTACAAAGCATTCGCCACGGAGCAACGGAAGAAAAATGAGTGTATTAGAAAACAAAAAGATGCTTTGAGCGATTATCTGGATATGAAACGAGATGCTGTAAAGCGGGCGAAAAGGAGGAGATGATAAAAATGAGAGACAATGGATGCAGTGGATGTAAGTATGAACATTTAAAGGGAAGCGAAAAACCATGTTGTGATTGTGCCAATATGCATATGGATAAGTATGAACCAATAACAAATGCCGACAGGATAAGGAATATGTCGGATGAAGAATTGGGAGATTTGTTGCAGAGCGTAAGTTCTGGTGCCGGGAATGGAAACCCATTTATCTCTCTTTGCGTTGATGATAATGAAATAACGATGAATTTTAGTGATATTTATGAATGGCTTCGATCAGAAGCAGAATAGGAGAGAATATGGAAGATAGATATTTATTTAGAGCGAAAAGAATTGACAACGGAGAATGGGTAATTGGCAATCTAATTACAAATGTGTTCTTTAGATTAGGTCAAAGTATTCCATACATTTTATGCCCGGACAAAGCAAAATATGATTGCTTTGAGGATTTTACAGAGGAAAATGGAATTTTTGAAGTGCGACCAGATACAATCTGCCAATGCACAGGCTTGAAAGACAAGAATGGCAAGCTGATTTGGGAAAATGATATTGTTGACTTATTAGGGCATAAAGGGACTATCAAGTTTGAATGTGGCAGTATTGGAATTGGATATCGAAAAAATATTGATTGGGAAGAAATGCAAGCCAATATTATGCGTGTTACAGGGTGTGAAAACATTTTATATGCTTGTGAAAACGATAATTATATATCATTGTGGGAAATCTATTGGAATTTTAATGATGAGGATGATTCGGTAAACACAGTAGAAGTTATCGGCAACATATTTGACAATAAAGATTTATTAGAAAGCGAGGAAAATTAGATGAATATAGGAGTTGCTTGTGCAATAGTTCATAACATAAATTCTGAAAAATATTCAGAAGATGAAAAAATTGAAGCAGTAAAAATGTTCTTAGAAATGCCAACACACAATGGAACGACTAAAGAACAAATTCTTAAAGCATTTCGGTGGTTTTGGAATTTTTGTATTGAAGAAAGCGAGGAATAATATGACAGAGAGTGAAACGATAGAAGCAATACAGTTTGATTTAAAAATAGGCGGTGAAATACATTCTAAGGTATTGCGCGATGCTGTTGATGTTGCTATACAGGCACTTGAAAAGCAGGTACCGAAGAAAGTTAGGTATGAAGATGTTGGTTATGACCAGTACGGCAATGTCAATGTATATGCTTGTATATGCCCATCATGTGCCTTGGAAATAATTAAATTTGATGACACTGATGTTTCTGAAAAATGTGAAAGTGATGATGTAGAAAAAATGTTTCACAGCAGTATGGTGCATCATGCTTATATTGGATTGAATAATTATTGTAACAGATGCGGTCAGAAGTTGAAATGGAGTGAGGAACAGGAGGGCGAAGAATGAGATTGATTGATGCGGACGAATTAAAAAATGTATTAGTAAAACACTTTGATGCTTATTTTAACGAAAATGGCAGACTTATGTATAGCGACCACATATGCACAAGCGACGATGTAAGCGATTTGTTTAATTTGATTGACAAGCAATCGACCGCATATGACACAGATGATGCCGTGGAGCGTTTAAAGAAAGCATCATACGAACGGTTCGGGAATGACGGCATGGGCGGAGAGCTTGTAGTTAATTTGGATGATGCAATCGAGATTGTAAAGGCAGGTGGTAAAATCTATGGGAAAGTTGATTGATCCGGAAAGATTAAAGAGCAGATTGGAAAGTTATGCTGAAACATACAAGAGTGCCGGCATGGATGTACCGTATGATATGGCGGTTGTGACGGATATCATTGATCGCAGCATTAACAGTTACAATGTGGATTATGTAGCAGAGAATGTAACGGATATGCTGGAGGGTATCGTTGATGAAAATCTGCTGAAAGACGTGGTGGCATGCATCAAAAGAGGGTATAGTTTGATTGCATACACCTAAAATCAGTATAAAGATTGTGAAAAAGTTGTAATTTTTTTGACTTATTTGTATAACATGAGACGAGAAATCTGTGTTATATTTAATGTATCATAAATGGAAGTTGAAGGCATCGTGCATTTTGCATGGTGCCTTTTGCTTTATGCCTGCCGTACTCTTTAGCTGATCATATCCTCCGGTGCGGTAGGCTTTTTGTTTGGATGGATATTGTAAAGGATGGTGATTGTGATGGCTAAGCTTACAGCCAAACAGCAGAGATTCTGTGATGAATACCTGATTGATCTGAATGCCACACAAGCAGCTATCAGAGCAGGGTATTCGAAGAAAACGGCAAATAGAATCGGAACTGAAAACTTGTCAAAACTTGTAATCAGAGAATATATAGAAAACCGGATGGCGGAGAAAGAAGCGGCACTGATTGCCAATCAGGATGAGGTACTTAAGTATCTTACATCCGTGCTTCGTGGACAGAGCAAATCGACAGAGATTGTGATTGAGGGCACCGGCGATGGATGCAGTGAGGCACGAACGATTGAAAAGGAGCCTTCCGAGAAAGACCGCTTGAAAGCGGCGGAGCTTCTGGGCAAGCGATATGGATTGTACACCGAGAAGGTGGAAGAGAAAGTCGATATGGAATTGAATGTGACTATCGATTATGGAGATGAAGAAGATACCGGCGGTGATGCCGATTGAATCTGAATATAAAGGCAAATCCGTGTTTCCGGGAGGTAGACCGAAGCACGAAGCGATATATTGTGATGAAAGGCTCTGCCGGTTCAGGAAAGAGCGTTGACACAGCGCAGAACTACATTCTCCGGCTAATGAAGGACAAGGGCAGGAACCTTGTGTGTGTCCGTAAGTCAGATATCACAAACAGAGACAGCACCTATGCAGAGCTCACAGGTGCCGTGTATCGGATGTTTGGAGACAAGGCGGAGCGATATTGGAAGATGACCACATCGCCGTTGTCGCTTGAATGTCGGGCGAATGGCAACCGCATTATATTCCGTGGAATGAATGATGATAAGCAACGAGAGAAGCTTAAGTCAATCACATTCCAGAAGGGAAAGCTCACAGATGTGTGGTGCGAGGAAGCAACAGAACTGACGCAGGCAGATGTGGAAATTATAGATGATAGATTGCGTGGGGAATTGCCGCCCGGGCAGTTCTACCAGCTTAGAATGACCTTCAACCCGGTGAATAAGAATCATTGGATAAAGAAGGTCTATTTTGACAGATATGATCCGGACGTGCTGACACACCATAGTACATATCTTGGTAACCGCTTTATTGATGCGGCGTATCATCGGCGTATGATGCGTAGAAAAGAAGTAGATCCGGAAGGCTACAAGATATATGGTCTTGGTGAATGGGGCGAGATAGGCGGCTTGATTCTTCATAACTGGGAAGTCGCGGATGTATCGCAGAATCTAAATGATTATGATGATATCGCAATCGGTCAGGACTTCGGTTTCAATCATGCCAATGCCATCCTTCTTCTTGGTATCAAGGATGATGATATATACATCCTAGATGAGATATATGTGCATGAGAAAGAAACTGCGGAAATCATACCGCTGGCGATTCAGCATGCCATACCAACGAATAGGACAATGTGGTGCGATTCCGCAGAGCCGGACAGAATCAAGACATGGAAGGGTGCAGGCTATCGTGCAAAGGGCGTTGATAAGGGCGGTTCCGCAGGATCTGTCAAGGCTCAGATAGACTGGCTCAAGGGTGTGGTCGATAAGAACCACATTATACGACGAAGAATATATGTTGCCCCTCATTGTGTAAATACAATTAAGGAGCTGCAACAATGGAAATGGAAAAAGGACGAACGAACAGGTGAGTATACTGACGAGCCGGTTCCAATCATGGATGATGCGATGGCGGCACTTCGATATGGCATTGAAGGATGGCGTAAGCCTTGTCCATGGCTTATTTAATTAGAAAGGGCAAAGAATGTGCTGACGGTAGACGAGATTAAAAAGTTCATAGACGATGATAAGACAAGCGAGAAGAAGCGGTTTGCAAAGGTCGGTGAGCGGTATTATGACGGCGATAATGACATCAAGCAGTACCGCTTATTTTATTACAATGCAGATGGCAATCTGGTTGAAGATAAGACTCGAAGCAACGTGAAGATACCGCACCTATTCTTTACGGAGCTTGTAGATCAGGCGGTGCAGTATATATTATCCGGCAATCGAAACGGAGAACGCATTGTGCGATCGGATGATCCAGAGCTCCAGAAGCATATGGATAAGTATTTCAATAACAATGATATCTTCATGGATGAGCTGGCGGAGTGCATCACAGACTGCAAGGTAAAGGGATTTTCGTACATTTATGCATACAAGGATGCGAGTGATAAATACGCATTTGCGACAGCTGATTCCATGGGCGTTATCGAAGTACGTGAGAAAGACACGGACGATGGATGTGCCTATGTGATTTACTACTATACGGACCGTATAGATAAAGGACACAAGGTTATAACACGTGTGCAGGTATGGAGTGAGAAAGACACGACATACTATGCGATGGTTGACGACGGCGAACTCATGATTGATGATTCCGTAGAGATCAATCCAAGACCGCATATCCTGTACAAGAAGAATGGCGGGAAGGAAGATGATACATACTATGAATCGCTCGGATTTATTCCGTTCTTCCGGCTGGATAATAACAAGAAGCAACATTCGTCTCTGCGACCGATTAAACCGCTGATTGATGATTATGATCTGATGGCATCGAGCTTATCCAATAACCTGATTGATTTCGACACCCCTTTGCATGTGGTTAAGGGATACGAAGGCGACAACATGGACGAGTTGCAGACGAATCTCAAGACAAAGAAGATAATCGGCACAGGAGAGAATGGCGATGTCGACATCAAGACAGTTGATGTGCCGTATCAGGCACGTAAAGAGAAGATGGAGCTTGATGAGAAGAACATCTACCGCTTCGGTATGGGACTGAATACAGCAGGATTGAAGGATACGGCTGCAACGACCAACATTGCAATCAAGGCGGCATATTCGCTCTTGGAACTGCAGTGTAATAAGCTTGAGATCCGGTTGAAGAAGCTACTCCGGCACCTTGTACGGATTGTAATTGAAGAGATCAATAAGACAGAGAAGAAGGGTTATCAGGATTCCGATGTGTATTTCAAGTTTGAGCATGTGATTATGAGCAATGCTCAGGAGAATGCACAGATCAAGCTTACGGAAGCGCAGGCACATCAGGTTGTAATCAACACGATCATGTCTTTAGCGGATACATTAGATGATGAGACGATTATCAAGGCTATTTGTGATGAGTTAGATATTGACTATGAAGAGATCAAGGACAAGCTGCCGCAGGACGCAGAAAAAGATACAGCGGATGCCAAGCGGCTATTGGATGGAGTTGTGACGAGTGAACAAGCGACAGAAGGAAGTTCTACAAGCACAGCTGAATAGTGAAGAAGAGGTTATTGCACAGTTAAAAAGTGTATATGAGCAGGCTCTAAGAGATTGTGAAGCAAAGATACAGGAGTTATCAATGCGGGCAGATCTTGAACCAGAGAATTTAAAGTCAATCATATATCAGAAGCAATATCAGGAAGCAATCAAGGCGCAGTTGGAAGGAGCACTTACAAATCTGCAATCAGATTCATATGCAACTGTATCCGATTATCTGACACGGAGTTATCAGGATGGATATCTCGGCTCTATGTATGATATGCAAGGGCAGGGAATCCCGCTTGTGATGCCGATAGACCAAGAAGCTGTGACAAGGGCAGTGGTACTTGACTCTCAGCTTTCTACATCTCTGTATGACCGAATGGGTGAAGATGTAAAGGCAATCAAGAAAGCAGTGCGACAGGAAGTATCAAGAGGAATTGCGCAGGGCATGACATGGAGCAACATTGCATCGAACCTTGCACGGAATATGAAGCATACGCCGTTCCAGAAGGCGTACAACAATTCAATCCGGATTGCCCGGACAGAAGGGCATCGCATACAGAATCGTGCCGCATTGGACGCTCAGAAGAGAGCAATAGATCGTGGCGCAGAGGTTGTAAAGCAATGGAATGCAGTTCTCGACGGAAGAACCAGATCCGAACACCGAGAATTGGATGGACAGATACGAGAAGTCGGCGAGATGTTTGAGATTGCCGGATATAAGGCAGAAGCTCCGGGATTGTTTGGTGATCCATCACAGGATTGTAATTGCCGGTGCTGTCTGGATCAGAGAGCGAGATGGGCACTTAACTGCGGGATTGTGAAAATGGATAATTTCTCGAAACAAACAGTCACTTTCGAATCTCCAGAAGAGTATGCGGAGTGGAAAAAAGTATACTGGTCTGATGAAAATATCGCATATATGCAGCACGTTACGACGATGGAGAAGAAATATGGCAAGAACTTCGAGAAGATGCTTAATTCCATGACAGATAAGGAATATGAGAAGTATAAGCGGTTGCTGGATAACAATCCGATGTATAAACCGAAAGTGACACTTGTTAAGAATGCAGAAGAAGCTAAAACTGCATTAAAGAATAGAATTGGCTTTAGAAACTGTAATATAGATTCAATGGACGAAAGACTGATTGTGGATAATACAAATCAGCTGATCCGTCTGGAAAGCAAATTCGGAGTAATACATAAATCCGATTTTGTAGATATTGATGTAGACGAAGGTAATTTCGCCGGAAATGTGAATAGCAGCAGATTATCACCAGCAAGTCAATATTTGGTTCTGAATAAAAAACGTTATACGAATAGAGATTCCCTGATAAAGAAGGAAATCAAAGATATGGATAGTGGATACTCAATGCCTTTTTCACATACAAACGAAGAAGCTTCCATAGCAACGGTAACTCATGAATATGGACATATGTTACAGAATGTTATCAAGAAGGACTATATGGAGTCTCTTGGTTGGAAAAATTCAGATATGCTTGCATTTGTAAATAAAAGCGCAAAAACGGACAAGGCAAAATATAAGTGGTATGCAGATGTTCAAAAAACTGTTCAAAATAATTGTTATGATGAAATAATTGCAATTGCGAAAAGAAACAATCCTGCATTTGATTTGGACGCAAATATATCAGAGTATGGAAAGACGAGTAAGGCAGAGTTTTTTGCAGAAGTATTTGCCAACAGCCAGCTCGGAAAGCCTAATGAATTAGGTGTAGCTATGAATGAGTGGCTGAATAAGAAATACCTTGCAAATGGCGTGGAAAATGGTACAATAAAGCTAAGTAATATAGATGTTCGTAAGAAGTATATTGAAGAAGTTTCAAAGATAAAAGGTACTATAGATAATAATCTTCCAATCGAACAACAAGCCAGACAGGCTTTTGAAGCTAGAAATCGAATACGGACGGAAGCCAGAAGCTTGATGGCAGATGAAGCAACACGGGTACAGTTGGAAAAAGAAAGGCCTAATAAGACATTTGAAGAACTCATCTCTTCTAAGATGAAAAGGAAGGGAATGACCAGGGATGAAGCAATCAGAGATATTTATGATACTGCAACCAAAACAAACGCAAATGTGAATAGAGAGTTAGGATTGGGTGGTGATTGAGATGTTTGAATATAATATTTGCAAAGAAGCTAGTAATGAAGAGTTCAAAAAAGCTTGCAATAAAATTGAACAGAATATTAGTAATTTAAGCTCTGGCGATCCACTTGTAGATGTTGACGGATCAGTAGTGAAGATTTATAAAAATAGTGATGATACGATAAAAGTATTTAATGATTATGAGGTTGATGCTGTTTGGATAGAATCAACCATAAATCTTGATAGAGTATTAAAGTAGACGAAAGCACTCAGCAGTAGCAGGGTGCTTTTTCTATGTAACAAAATAATTATGTAATTTAGACCATGATTAAAACGTGGTCTTTTTTTATGCCCAAAATCGGCTTAAGGCGATTAAACTGTGACGAATACTTACTCCGGCAAGAGTGATAACTGCCATGCGTGACTGCGATTAAAGTCAAGAAAGGATGGAAACTATGGAACTGAAAGATGTGTTAGGAGAAGAACTGTACAAACAGGTGCAGGCGAAGATTGATGAGCAGAACTCGAAGGAAGAGGACAAGCTCAAGCATGTTCGATTTGCGGATCTGTCGGAAGGAAATTACATCAGTAAAGAGAAGTATGATTCCGAAACCGAGAGATTGAATGGTCTGATCAACGGCAAAGACACGGAGATCGGAAACGCAAATAAGCTCATCGAAGAACTGAAGAAGGCGTCTAAGGGCGATGAAGGTATGCAGCAGAAGATTTCAACGTATGAGACAGAGAATGCCCGCTTGCAGCAGGAACTGGAAGAGACAAAGGTCAGCTCTGCATTGAAAGTCGCTTTGTTATCAGCCAAGACGGATGATACCGATTATATGACCTTCAAGATTAAGGAGATGCTGAAAGAGAAGGGCGAAGAACTCAAAATCGACGATGATGGCAACATCAAAGGATGGGATGATATGCTCACAACCCTCAAGACGCAGTTCCCGGCACACTTCGAGAGTTCTGAAGGTGGAAGTCGACAGATTATTGAGAATAAGCTGGACAAGGGAGATCCGGCTGGCGGTTCTGCAGAGCCTAAGGATTTAGCAGAAGCGCTGAAACAGCAGTATGAAGCCGTAACGAACGGCTAAGAAAGGAAAGGTGAAAAACTATGGCAATGACATTAGAAGAAATGAAGAAAGGTATGAGTGATAAGGTATTCTCGCAGATCGTGGATATCTTTCTGAGACAGTCTACCGTACTGCAGATGCTTACATTTGATGATTGTGTATCAGCATCCGGCGGTGGCTCAACAATGAAGTACAAGTATCTTAGAAAGGTGCTTCCGGCTACAGCAGAGTTCCGTAAGCTTGGCGGTTCTTATACAAACTCTGTAGCGACTAAGCATGAGTGTGAAGCAAGCCTTGCAATCATGGGTGGCGCTGTAAAGATGGACAGAGTGCTTAATATGGTGGCAGGAAACTTCGACAACCTGGCATATCAGATTGAGGAACATATCAAGGCGGTTGTTTCTCTGTTCCACTATACACTGATCAATGGTGATGCAACTACTACTGCATCCACAGATCATCCGGAGTTTCAGGGACTGGATTCCATGCTTGCCGGCACAACAACAGAGTATGGAACAACCAAGGCCATTGATCTGTCTACAATTGACAAGATCAAGGCAAATGCAGACGAGTTCTACGAAGCGCTTTCACTTCTGATCAAGTCTACCGATGCAGATGCAGTACTTACGAACACAGCGATGATCACAAAGATTCAGACTGTTGCTCGTATTCTTGGATATAAGACAGAGTCCGAAGAGGCGTTCGGTAGACGCATTACAACGATGGATGGTGTCAAGTTTGTTGATATGCAGAATCACTACACTGTAAGTGGAAGCGATGCAACTGCAAATTCTGTAGTGAAGAATGGAATCAGCAGAAAGATTGGATCAGCAGAGACAGCAACAACAGGACTGACAGACATCTATACAGTCAAGTTCGATGTGAACGATGGCTTCCACGGCATCAGTCTGAATGGTGGTTCGGTTATCAACAAGTACCTGCCTGATTTCAGCAAGCCGGGAACAGTAAAGGACGCAGAGGTCGAGATGATCGCTGCAACCGTGTTGAAGAATACACAGCATGCAGGTGTACTTCGTAACATCAAGATTGCGTAAGCAGAGAGGATAGGTGATAAATATGCCAGCAAAGACAGAGACAAAGGCAGAAGAGACAAAGGCTGTAAAGTGGCTTGTAGTCGTTAACAATGCGCCTGCTTATTGCGGAGTTGGTGCCGGTGGCGTCCAGTTCGCAAACGGACAGGCAGTGATCGAGAGCGAGCGCATGGCATCTTGGTTTAAGGAACACGACGGATATACTGTCACAGAGCAGCAGTAAGGCGGTGATCATATGATTATGACCGTTGAAGAGTTGAAATCATATATCGATATTACTGCGAAGGATCCGGTGCTTGAAGCAAAGCTTCAGGCGCTGGAGCTTCTTATACGGAAGTACACAAATAACAACTTCCAAGACAGAAACAGACGATTTAATGCAGAGGTCAAGAGCGGAGTGCTACAGGGTGCATCGAATCTGTTTGCAGAGGGTGACACCGTACAAATATCGGAATCGTTGTATAACGATGGATTGTATGTGATTAAGGGCATTGATATGGACAATGCACATATGGATTTTGATGAGCCACTTTCGGATGAAATATGTGTACTTGTAACGAAGGTCAAATATCCTATGGATGTGAAGCTCGGTGTAGCCAATATGCTGAAATGGGATATCGAGAACCGGGACAAGGTCGGTATTCAGTCGGAGACACTTAGCCGACATTCTGTGACGTATTTCAACATGGATGGCGATAATTCGCTTATGGGATACCCAAAGTCACTTCTTGGATTCCTGAAGCCGTATATGAAAGCGAGATTTTAAATGGATGGTGATTAGATGATTGGCGGAAATATAACCGGTCAGATTCAGCTCTGTAAGACAGAGACGAATATCATCGGTTCATGCGATAAGACATGGGAGACTGTGGATGATATAACAGGGTATCTTGATCTATCGACAGGAGACAGCAAGTACACAACATACAATGCTAAGATTCAGGAATCTACGCACGTGTTCCTTGCAGACTATAAGAAGCTCGACAGCCGCATCAAGGCGGAGAACAGTCGGATGGTGATCAATGACAAGGTGTATGACATCATGGTGATTGACGATCCGATGGAACTGCATAAGCAGTTGGAAATCTATCTGAAATACACAGGAGGTCAGTAATATGTCCGATGTAGAGTTTGAGAACAATTCTATACGGATCAAGAAGGCAATCAGAGAAAAGGCGATTGCATTTCTTGAAGAAGCGGCAGGAGAAGTGCAGACGGCTGTACACAATGCATCCAGAGTAGATACTGGAGAGACAAGGGGTTCATACACTTATGTAGTCGATGAATCTGAATTAGAAGCAACAGTTGGATCTTCAGAAGAAAATGCCATCTGGGAAGAGTTCGGTACTGGCGAATATGCCGTGAATGGTAATGGTCGTAAAGACGGCTGGTATTATGAGGATAAGAAGGGAAATGGACACTTCACACATGGTAAGACACCGAATAGACCGCTTGAAAAAGCCTTCAAGGCTACGAATGGTGCAATTCAGAATCGTGCAAATGAAATATTTGGAGAGTTGAAATAATGAGTATAGCAGCATTAAATTATGTTGGTGAACTAATGAAGTCCAGCGGGATTCCATACCAATTCGGAGAATGGGTTGGTGAAATACCAGACCGATATTATGTTGGAGAGTACATGGAAGATGATTCTCCGACCAAGGAAGAGGATGGAAGTCAGGGGACAACATTTATATTGAATGGATGGACACGTGGGAATCCGATTCTATTTGAGCAGGACAAAGAAACAATAGAGAGATTCTTACCACAGTCACGCATGAATCAGGATGGTTCGTGTGTGGCTGTTTTTTATTCAAATGCATTTTCGGTACCGACCGGAGATGGGACCTTGAAAAGAATTCAGATCAATCTGACTATAAAAGAATGGAAGGTGATATAAATGGCAGAAAACACATGGAGAGAATTGTGTGTATCTGGTGTAACAGCGGATACGCCGAAACGGATACTGTTAAATGCGTGTGTGCTGTACAAAAACTTTAAGTATGACATAAGCAAGAAGGTGTGGACAGGTACTTTGCTTGGTGCTACATCTGGCGGTACAAAGTTCACGATTGCTCCAGAGATTACAAACATCTCGGTTGATGGTGTGCTTGTTAATGCGAAGGGACTTGTGCAGAAAGTCGGCGAGACGGCAAAGGTTGAGACGAACATGGTCGAACTCACAAAGGACTGGCTGAAGGCAACAACAATCGGAAAGGAAGGCACGTCGGTAGATGAAACAATGGATGTGATTGAATCCAAGGCAACAATCGAAGACAGCGATTATGTCGAGAATTTTGCATGCGTCGGATACAAGACGAACGGAACACCTGTGATCGTATTATTTGATTATGCACTTTGTACATCTGGATTGTCGGCAGATACGAAGAACAAAGAAGCATCAACAATCCCAACGACATTCGATTGCTATGCTGAGCTCAAGGCAGGCGCTATGACGAATGTGCTTCCTTATCACATTTATATGCCGAAGGAAGTTGTTGAGAGTAATACAGTTGATCAGTTGCTGGATGATGCAGCGTAATACCGAATATTAGGAGGATAAGTAACTATGGAAAAGGAAATGACAACAGAAACAGAAGTAATGCAGGGAACAGTAGAGGAAGCTGTACAGGAAGAGAAAAAGCCGTACACATTACGGCCATTGAAGTCGAAAGATCTCTTTCCGATGATGAAAATTATTTCATGTATTAAAATCAGCAAGTTTTCTGACTGCTTTTCATCGGATGCAACTAAGCGCCTGATAGAAAAATCGAAACAGAATCAGAATATCACGATGGAAGATGTAGAAGAGATCGGTATGGGCGTTGCGCTTGAGATTGGCGATGTTATTCTGGCGAATCTTCCGAATGCTGAGAAATACATCTATCAGCTTCTCTCGAATCTGTCAGGTATGACAGTAAAGGAGCTTGAAGATATGAATCCGGGAATGTTCTTTGCGATGATTATGGATGTGGTCAGACAGAGTGGATTCGCAGATTTTTTCAAGGTTGCTTTGAAATCTATCGGGTAGGTGATTTAGAGTTTTGGGACTTGCTATTCAAGCGATATGCAAGTCCTTTTTTATTGATGGATGAGATGATTGCGACAGATCGCTTGGTAGAGTTCGTGGATTCAATTGTGAAGCGGACGAACAAGGATACCGAAGAGGATGTGCTGTGGGAGTTTTTCTTGAACAAGGTGCAGGGAGAGTCCTATGAGAATTTCGTAAATCGTGTACGTGGTCAGGCATCATCTCAGAAATCACTATCCGATGAAGAGATCAAAGCGATGGTGGAAAATTCAATGAATGCATTCGGCATTGAATTGGTATAAGGAGAATGCGATGGAATTATTTAAGATATTTGGACGAATCGCACTCAAAGGACAGGAAGAAACAGAAGATGGTTTAGATTCTGTGGCGGGTAAGGCATCCGGCGTAGGACAAGCTCTTCTGAAGGGCATTGGAACATTTGCAAAGTGGGGAGCTGCGGCGGCAACGGCAGCAGCAACAGCAACGGCGGCGCTTGTGAAGAGTGCTGTGACAGCATATTCGGATTATGAGCAGTTAGTCGGCGGTGTCGAGACACTGTTCAAGGATTCGGCAAGTGAAGTACAGAAATATGCTGCAAACGCATATCAGACGGCTGGATTGTCTGCAAATGAATATATGGAAACTGTCACAGGTTTTTCTGCATCATTGTTACAGAGCTTGGATGGAGACACAAAGGCAGCGGCTGAAAAGGCAAATGTAGCGATTACGGATATGTCCGATAATGCAAATAAGATGGGTACCTCAATGGAATCCATCCAGAATGCATATCAGGGATTCGCAAAGCAAAACTACACTATGCTTGATAACCTCAAATTAGGATACGGCGGTACAAAAGAAGAGATGCAGCGACTTTTGGAAGATGCGGAGAAACTATCAGGACAGAAGTTTGATCTATCATCATATGCGGATATCGTAGATGCTATCCATGTTGTGCAGACAGAAATGGGTATCACAGGCACTACGGCAAAGGAAGCGGCAACAACAATTCAGGGATCTGTGAACATGACGAAGGCGGCATGGCAGAATCTTGTCGTTGGAATCGCTGATGATACACAGGATTTCGATGTGCTTGTAAATAATTTTGTGGAATCTGTTACGACTGCCGGCAATAACATACTGCCACGAGTGGAAATCGCTTTGAAGGGTGTCGGTACGCTCGTAGAGAAGCTTGCACCGATTATTGCAAAGACGGTACCGAATATCGTATCAACGACGTTGCCGAGTATGATCAAAGCAGGAACGAGCATGATCCGGGCGTTACTGGATGGATTGCTCAAGGCGGTGCCGGAACTGATACCATGCTTTAAAAATATTGTCAACCAGCTTATTAGTGTAATAGTAACTAATTTGCCGATGATTCTTAATGCGGCGGTTACAATAGCAGGAGCGATTGTATCAGGACTTGTAGAGGCATTGCCAGATATACTCGATGCAGGTATTGAGTTGATACAGAGCTTGGCACAGGGACTTACAACTGGCATTCCGACGATTTTATCGACAGCAATTACAATTGTAAGTCAACTTGCATCAACATTGATTCAGAACGTGCCACAGATTGTGCAAACTGGCATTCAGTTACTGTTAGGTTTAGCAAATGGAATTTTGCAGGCGGTACCGCAGTTGCTTCAGGAGCTTCCGGGGATTATTACGCAGATGGTCGAAAATATATTATCTTGTATACCTATGATCATCGAGTGCGGAATTGAATTATTGACATCACTGGTTGATGCGTTGCCGCAGATTATACAGTCGATTGTTGCAGTATTGCCACAGATTATAAACGGAATCATTGAGGCACTCTTAGGGCACATCGATGAAATTATTCAGGCGGGCATTAAACTGCTTGTAGCTTTGATTGATGCACTACCACAGATTATTGATACAATCTGTAAAGCGCTGCCGCAAATTATTGAGGCTATAACAGGTGCTCTGCTTGAGCATCTGGATGATATGATTTACGCTGGCGTAGATTTGTTTATGGCACTTATTACGAATCTTGCGGAAATAAAGAATGCTTTAGCTTCGAAAATGCCAGAGATTATAGCGTCTATTGTGAGAGCAATTGGTGAATGCCTTGGTGAAATGTGGGAAGCAGGAAAACGACTTATGAATAAATTGTGGCAAGGTTTGAAAGAGGTTGCGCCGAATATCGCGAGTTGGTTTAAGGATTTTTTGCATAATTTATTTATTCAAGATGTTAATGTTCAAGTGGATACGTCATCGCTGAAAAGCAGCGCAACGGCAAAAATAACTAATAAATCTACATCTGCTAGAAAGCATGCAAAAGGCGGTGTTGTTGAGAAAGGTGAGATTGCACTTCTGGAAGGTGACGGAGCGGAAGCCGTTGTACCGCTGCACCAGAACCGTATGTGGATTTCGCGAGTAGCGCAGGATATGAAGAATGCGTTAGATTATGGTCAGTCATCATCTGGAAGCAAAAATGACAATGCACTGCTTGAGCTTATATATGAGCTGTTAGAGCGGCTTCCGGATCTGATACTTGAGGGTATGGAATCCGTGAATATGAAAGTTGATAAGAGAGAATTTGCAAGAATGGTAAAAGAGGTGACGGCAACTTGATAGAAAAAGCACGATATGTCAATCATATGAACGAGGTAATTGAATTTGGTGTGAATGGCATCTATATCAATGAGAACGATCTGCATGATTTCGCATGGACAGCTACAAGCATGAATGACAAAATATCGTCATTTAAGATGGGAATTGTCAAGAAGTCGTTGCCAGTCGTTTTTGCATGTAGAAATGATGACGAGGGCACAGAAAGTAGAAATCGTTTGTTTGAGGTGTGTGAAAAGGATGTAGTTGCCAGAAAACATGGAAAACTCTATATTGGCGATTACTATATGCGGTGTTATGTCACAGGATGTAAGGCGTCAAAATACACCTATAATAAGCGATACATGAAGAATACGTTGACGATTCAGACGGATTATCCGCAATGGATAAAAGAAACGATTATTACATTCAATTCAAATGAGGAGATAGTTGGTAAAAACTTAGACTATAATAACGATCATCCATATGATTACACATCAAATATTCTTGGTAAAAAACTGCAAAATGCGGATTTTGTAAATACAAATTTTCGGATGCGTATTTATGGACCATGCAAAAGTCCAGAGATATTGATTGGAGGACATATGTATTCGGTGGATGTTGATATTGAAGCAAACGAGTACCTGACGATTGACTCTGTAGAAAAGACAATAATCTTGTATGAAAGCGACGGTAGTCAGAAGAATTGTTTTGATCTGCGAAATAGAGATTCTTACATATTTCAAAAGATCCCGCCGGGCGTAATGGATGTAGCTACTTCGTCAAATCTGATATTTGATATTACATTGTTGGAAGAGAGGAGCATACCAAGATGGACTTAATTTATATGAATGAATCCAAAAAAGATATCGATGTGCTCAAAGATTATACATTAGATCTTGCATATGGAAGCGACGAGAATGATTTTGAATGTAAAGTAAATATCAATAATAACGTATGTAAAACTGGTTATTATCTTTATTTTGAGGGCGAAGAATATGGCGGAGTGATAGATTCCGTTGGCGTTGATACAGATGAGACGACTGTAACATACTCAGGTCGTACATGGCACGGCATACTTGAGTCTAAAGTGTTGCAACCAGATGAAGGCGAAGACTATTTGATCGTATCTGGAGAAGCAAACGAAGTGTTAAAGCTTTTGATTGAACGGATGGGACTTTCGGAGCTGTTCAAGGTAAGCACTTTGAACTCAAAGATACAGATATCATCTTATCAGATGAATCGTTATATAAAGGGTTATACAGGCATCATAAAGATGCTGAAAGCATACAATGCAAAACTGAATATGGTATTTAATAGAGGATTTGTTGAGTTATCGGCAAGTCCTCTTGCTGATTATAGTCAGGATGAGCAGTTTGATACAGATCAGATAAGTTTCACAATTAAGAGAAATAGCAAGCATATCAATCATGTTATATGTCTTGGGCGAGGTGACCTGAAAGATAGACGAGTAATTCACATTTACTGCGATTTGCTTGGTAATATCAGTGGAACACAGACACTTACCGGATTGGATGAGATGTGTGAGATCTACGACAATTCCAATGCTGAATCAGATGAGGATTTGATTCAGGGTGGAATTAATAAGATAACAGAGTCTTTTGCAAGTGACTCGGTCGATTTTTCGTTGGACAGTAACGATCAATATATATTTGATGTAAATGACAAGGTAGGGGCAAGAGAGCAGATTACAGGAACTTATGTAGTTGCGTCCGTATCTAAGAAAATAGTCAATATCAGTAATAACAGTACATCAATATCTTATGATTGTGAAGCAGATACAGTGAGCGTGTCTGCGGGTCCATATCCATCTTCTGGTGACGGATCTGAATCTGGGCAGACAGTGAGCATCAAAATAGGATCAGTGACAACAGGTGGTGCTGGTTCAGATGCTTCTGTGAAAAATGCTGGAGACAACAAGAATATGATTCTTGATTTCGTGATACCGAAAGGCGACCAAGGAGATAAGGGCGAAGATGGAGCACCGGGAGCTGATGGTAAGGATGGCGTCGACGGTAAGAGTATCAGTGAAGTTATCAACTATTATTTGGCGACATCTGCTTCAAGTGGTGTCACAGCGAAAACAGCTGGATGGACAACAACAGTGCAGTCAGTTTCATCAAGTAAAAAGTATCTGTGGAATTATGAGGTTGTAAAACTGACAGATGGAACGATCGTAAGTACATCAATGCCATGTATTATAGGTGCGTATGGTGATAGAGGAAATCCAGGAGCCGATGGTAAGGACGGAAGTGACGGCACGAATGGAACTGACGGAATAGGAATTAAGGAGATAGAGGAGTTTTATGCTGTATCAACCTCGAATACTAAAGTACCAACATCATGGTCTACAACAGTACCGACGATGACAGCAACAAACAAGTACCTTTGGAACTATGAAACGATCACATATACGAACAATACTTCGGTAGATACTGCAAAGAAGGTTATTGGTGTGTATGGAGATAAGGGAGCTACCGGAGCGAAGGGTGATACCGGTGCAACCGGGAAAGGTGTTAAATCAACTGTGGTGACTTATCAGGCATCGTCTAGCGGTACAACAACCCCAACCGGGACATGGTCTGCGTCGATACCGGCTGCGGACACATCAAAGCCATATCTTTGGACAAGGACGATCATCACCTATACGGACAACACAACATCAACGTCGTACAGTGTAGGTGCTACGCCAGAAGGAATGGTTCAAAAGAAAAAAATCATTTCTGAAATCAACCAGTCGGCAGAGGAGATTTCAATCAAGGCTGAAAAAATCAGTCTCGAAGGTCTTGTCACCGCCAATGAGAATTTCAAAGTGCTGGAAGATGGCTCAATAGAGGCGAAAAATGGTAAGTTTACTGGCGAGATATATGCTACGAGCGGTAAATTCGAGGGCGAAATAGTCTCATCTAAGGCGACTATTACTGGCGGAAGCGTGAATATCACTAGCGATGGAAGCAAATTAGCGTATATCGCTTTAACCTCAACGAATGTTCCCATTGGTTATGGCGATAAAATAGGAACCATAGCTACACAGATAGGTTCTGATGGAATTGCTTGTCAATCTGAAAAGTTTCGAGGAGATTTTAATGCTTTGGGCATATATATGGCAGAGGGATATGAAAATGAAGGGTATTTTTATTCGAATCCGAATGGAACACATGCGTCTATACTATCTGCTGACGTATTATCTGTGTCGGGCAACCTCACCGTCTCAGGAACAATCAATGGTATGAAATGGAATTGGTCTGGACAAGGCGGACAGCCAAGTTGGTTGTGGGGTGGAAATGATGGTGCAAACATGTATGTATATAATCCATCAAACTTTAGCGTAAACTATGCTAAATCTGCAAATTATGCTAATAGTGCTGGTGGTATTTCGGCACCTATATATGGATATGACAAAAATGTTAATATTACATGTGGCGGATGGAATACCCCTGCTAGCGTGACACTTCCTGCTGGAACATATGTCGGAATAGTGTTTGCAAAGATGTATGGAACTCCTGCATCCAGAATGGTTATGGTTTTTTCAACTAATAGTGGAGCTACTGATGCGGGGGCTTATATGTCAGATGATAATATGGATAGGGCATGCTGTAGTTCCCCAGTTGTTATAAATGTTAGTAGTAACACTAATTTTTATTTGAGGGTATACAACAGTATGTCAGGAGTTAGAGCATGTCATTGCGGGTGGTACTTAGTAAAAGTTAAATAATAAAGACCTTGGAGAGGGTCTATAAACACTACTACTTTATGAAGCGAGGAGTCAAAACATTATGAAAAAATACATTACAACATTAAGCAAACTGTTTGATATTCGTCAGTTGATCGCCAATAATGGCATCTTAGATCTTGCGTTCTCGCGTAAGGCAGGACTGTCCGTTGCTCGTAATATCAAGAAAATTGATGAGGATCTTGTGGAGTATGACAAGGCTCGTGATGAGCTGATACGAAAGTACTCTGACGACGGAGTTACTATGAACCGTTCAAATCCGAACTGGGACGAGTTCATCAAAGAGTTTAATGAGATCGGTTCAGTCGAAGCGTCGCTGGAAATCAACACGATTACAGCTGATGATCTGCCAGAGAACATCACACCAGCAGCATGTCTCGCAATTGAATTCATGATCGGAGAGGAGTAGCACATGACGGATGTTGAAAGAAAGATGACTACAGATGAGATTAAAGGACTGTTGACTGGAATTTCATCAATTTGTTGTTCGACGGCTACCTCAATTGATTTTTCAGGGACAGATGAAATCACAACTAAAATGGATGCTGTATTAGAATACATATCCCGAATTGAAGAAAAGGTTAATACATTAAACAGTTTGGATGATTTAGAAAGTAAGGTTGAAGAGGACGATGCTGCAATGACAACTGTGATTGCATAAAATAAAAAGAAGGAGGCTGATTATTATGCAGATAATCGACACACATTTAAAGTTTAAATCTCTTACAAAGAGAAAAAGCACAGATGGAGGAGCTGTATTTCATCATGCTGCATGTCACGGTAGTGTAGAGGATATTCACAGAATGCATCTTGCAAATGGATGGTCTGGCATTGGGTATCATATCTATATTCGTTTAGATGGCAAAGTATACAAGGGCAGACCAATCGATATGATCGGCGCACATGCATCTGGTGTGAATTACAACACGATTGGAGTTTGTTGTGAAGGGAATTTTGAAAATGAGCAGATGCCAGAAGCACAGAAGCAGGCTTTGAAAGAAGTTGTTTCATGGCTTCGCAAGGAATATGGAATTACTCGATTCAGAAAGCATAGTGATGTGAGTAAGACTGCATGCCCCGGAAAAAACTTTCCGTTTGGAGAAGTGGTGAAAGTATCCGAGAATATCCCATCGAAGACTGAATCTATACAGCAGATTCAACATATCGCTGGTAAGGGCGCTATCATTCGTGCCGGACAGATCCATGCGAATAATTTTGCCGGTGCCGGAATCGTAACGGATGGTATTCGTGGAAATGCGACCTTAAAAGCAGGAATTAAGGTGTTACAAACAGCGATGAACTTAGACTATAAGTCGAAACTTGCGGTTGATGGGATTTATGGATCTGCCACTAAAGCCGCACTTGGAAAGCACTATGTAAAAAAGGGCGAGAAACAGTACATGGTTACTGCACTGCAGATTTTGCTTATGCTTAAAGGATATGCGTGTGATCTCACATGTCCGGGGGTATTTGACACAGCTACAGAATCAGTAGTGAAAGAGTATCAGAAAAACAATCTGCTTACAGTTGATGGTGTTGTTGGATATAATACATGGATGTCGCTTATTCACTAAGCGGAGAAAGAAGGGAAAGACTATGGCACATTTAGTAACAGGGTATGCCGGGAAAGAACATATTAGATCAGCAGATCAGGGCAGCTTCAATGCTGCCTTTTTTGGTGATGGAGAATTTGTTATGAGTAGCGGATCAAGATTTGCAGGAGCAATTATCAATAACAACACAGTTAGAATTTCTGACGGCGATATGCTGATGCAGGGTAGACATATCCGTATTGAACCGAATACTTATGAAGATTTGACAATATCGACAGGTACCGCAGGAACAAATCGAATCGATCTGATCGTAATGACCTACGAGAAAAATGCGGCATCAGGTATTGAATCTGCAAAGTTAGAAGTTGTACAGGGGACCGCAACGGCGGGAACGCCGTCTGCTCCTGAAATAGTAAGTGGAAATATTTTAAATGGTGATTTGAAAAATCAAATGCCGCTATATGCTGTTTATGTATCAGGCGTAGCACTGACCAAGATATCAACACAGTTTATGGTCTGTCCGACATATAAAGACTTAGCAATCTATTATGCGCAACAGTTCCAGAACGCATGTGAAACACATTTGAATTCTTTAAATATCCTTGACTCTGCTGATGAAATCAACGCAAATTCAGCAGCAAATCAGCTTGCAGGAGCACTTGGTGTTAAAAAGCTTGCAAGTCAAAAGGCACCAGTGGCGCATAATCATGATGATTTATATTACAGAAAAGAAACGATTGACAAAGCATTGAATTCTAAGAGCAATACCAGTCATAATCATGATTATTTATATTACAAGAAATCTGAGTTCACTGGTTTTACGGTTCCAATACTTCCAGTAAATGCATGTGTACTAACTTATCAGAATGCTG
>ENA-ORCM01001226-ORCM01001226.1-human-gut-metagenome-genome-assembly--contig:-NODE-1226-length-22290-cov-4.860712_pt1 | contig 22290 bp, 20 predicted proteins | sample MGYA00242906_ERZ507928 | MGnify/ENA primary metagenome ERZ507928 (study PRJEB26167, sample SAMN06115497) | human gut metagenome | host: Homo sapiens | place: China:Shanxi | collected 2015-05-07...
TTAAGGCGCAGTAAAATTATGCTCCCTGTTGATGAATCCGGCAACCCTGATTATGCCTTTATGGAGCAGTACATCAAGGAGCGGGAACAGCAAATTATACAAAATTACATTGATTATATTGGTGATAATGTGCAAATCGGGGAGGAGGGGATAACGCCCCTTAACCAAAAAGAATGGAAAGAATTTTTTGTTGAAGATGTTGTCACCATTCTGCCGGGGCGTGATATATATGACGCTGAACGAATACCGGGGAAAACGCCTTATGTTAGTTCTTCCTCGGTCAATAATGGTATCTGCCATTTTGTCAATAACGCCAATGACACACTGGAAGCAAATTGCATTTCCGTTAATCGTAATGGGTCGGTAGGTTTTGCATTCTACCATCCGTACGAGGCATTATTTTCCAACGATTGTAGAAAGCTTCGTCCCAAATATAAAAGCAATTATATTTCACTGTTTATAGCAACGCAAATAACAGCACAGCGCAATAAATATAGTTATGGCTATAAAATGGGGACAGCGCGATTGAAACGGCAAAAGATTATGCTACCGACAACTGATAATGGAACTCCGGATTATGATTACATGGAGCAATATGTTAGACAGCAGATTGCAACATTAAAATTACAATACCTGCAAGAAAAAGTGACGGTCGCTATTTGACCGTCATTTTTTCCGCTTGCAGTACAGCTTCAAGTCTGCTTTGTAGCCCTCGAACGGGTCAATGCGGACAATATCATACTGCACGCCCGGAACAGTATCATGTGGCTTGTGGTAAGGTCTGCCCGGTAGCCGATTTGAAACAGCGCTTCTTCGTCAAGCTGTGTGGTAACGCTGTACAGTTCTTTCATGGATAGTTGCCGGAAATAGGCCCACACATTCAACGCAAAGGGGTTCAGTTGCCTTTGGCGTGCAGCCGCTGCCGTTGGGGAAGTTCCAACCAGCCTTGTGCCGCTTTTCTGACAAGGACGCACCGTTAATGTTTGCAATGCTTGACTGAAAAAAATGGTACGGGCTTCCTTATCCCTCCAGCGCCGTTCGCAGACAAATCTCCAGCCCCTTCGCTGCATCCACGGCGGAAACGACATCCTCCGTCGGAACATGCACGAACACGCCCTCGCCGCCGACAGTCAGCCCACGGTCAAGCAGCGCAAAATACAGGTCGTTGCACACATACGCCCCAGCGGTCAGGCTCAAATCAGCAGGAAGCCCGGCGGACTTCATGGCGTCCACCATGCGCAGGACGTTCAGGCGCGTCATGTGCGCATCGGGACGCTTCGGGTCAATCTTTTCGCCGGCGTACAGCACATCCGCATTGTCGGCAATCGCGGCACGGCGGTAGTTTACCGCAATCAGCTCCGGTGTGATGGCCTTGCGTCCACCCGCAACGCCGCAGCAGAGCGTGACTGCCGGGCGAATCCGCCGCATCATCTCCACCAGCAAATCGCCCGCCTGACCGTAGCAGACCGGCAACCGCATCCGGTATACGGCGTGCCCCGCAATCGTCTCCGGCAAAAGCGAAACTGCCTCCCATGAGGCATTGCGGCTGCTGCCGCCGAACGGTTCAAAGCCTGTGACAAGAATTGACATAACGCATCCCCTCCGCCCCTTATCATACCCCGCAATCGCCCGCAAGTCAATACTTGCCCCGTGCCGTCAAGTGTGTTATAATATAAGAGATATGCGCAAAGGAGGATTTCCCTATGCTGAAAAAAATCGCGTCCTTCACCATCAATCATGATACGCTCACGCCCGGCATGTATGTTTCCCGCATCGACGGCGACTGCGTGACCTACGATCTTCGGCTGAAATTCCCCAATCAGGGGGATTATGTGGCGCAGCCCGCCCTGCATACGCTCGAACACCTGATTGCGACGTTCGTGCGCTCTTCTACCGCATCGGAGCAGGTGGTGTATTTCGGCCCGATGGGCTGCCGGACGGGGTTCTACCTCATCCTCCGCGACAGCATGAGCAAGGCGGACGCTTTGCAGCTTGTGCGCGACGCATTCCGTTTCGCGGCGGATTTTGAGGGCGAAATTCCTGGCGCGAAGAAAATTGAGTGCGGGAATTATCTGGAGCATGATTTGACCGGCGCAAAGCAGGAAGCCGCGGCGTACTGCGGCGTGCTGTCCCGTTGTTCTGAAGCATCCATGGTTTATCCGGACTAAGGCAGGAGGCCGCGCATGAAGAAAATTGCAATGCTGGGCGACCTGCACGGCAACTTGACGGCGACGCTGGCAATGGAAAAGGCGCTGAAGGATTATCACGTTGATGAAATCTGGTTTCTGGGCGACGCGGTGGGCAAAGGGCCGCAGTCGCGCGAGACATGCGACTGGGTGCGGGCAAACTGCACCCGCTTCGTCGGTGGCAACTGGGATTATGGCATCGGCGGCAAGCGCTTCGCCGCGGATAACTATTTCTGGGATCAACTGGGCGAAGAGCGCATGAACTGGCTGAACACGCTTCCGCTGGACATGGACGAGTGGATTAGCGGCACGCATTTTCGCTTTTTCCACGGCCGCCCTGTGACGGACTTGATGCTTGTGCAGCACGACAAGAGTGTTCTGGCACAGCCTTTCACAGCGAATGGCAAAGTTTACGGCGGCGTAGTTTTTGCCGACAGTCACCGTCCGTTCCTGCGGACGCTGGATGTGGGCTACATCGTCAACACGGGCAGCGTTGGCAACAGCATGGGTGTCCCGAAAGCCCACGCGGTGATTGTCGAGGGCGATTTCGGCTCGCGTGAACCGGGCGTTCTGCTGATGTCGGTGATTTCTGTGCCATATGATAATGAAGCCGCGGCAGAGGTTGCACGCAGGGATGCGCACCTCCCGCACCGGGAGGCGTACATTCGGGAAATCCTCACGGGGATTTATTCGCGGTGATGATGGCGCTCCCCAGCACCCCTTGCGGGGGCATTTCCCTCATGCTAATTGATTTTGTTGTTGCAGAGGGAATCGCCTCTGCGGAGGCGACCAAAGGGCATGAAAACAGACGAATGTCTGCGGTCGCCCTTTGGAAACCTTCGGTCGCCACTCCTGTTAATTGATTTTTATCGAAGGCTTTTTAGTTAGTGTGCCTTTCGTTCTCCCAATAAACACTACCACATAGTAACATCCGGAGGCGAAGGCGAAGGGGTCAAGGGGGCGACCGCAAAGCCCCCTTGTCGCCTCCGCAGAGGCGAAACCCCTGCGCAACACGCGAAAGCAGTATGAAAATGTGCGCAACTCAATCGCGCGAAAGGGAGTCCAGAGGGTCGAAGACCCTTTGGCGGAGTCCAGAGGCAGCGCCTCTGGTGAAACGAGGTGAATCAAAGAATGTTGATTGCTTGTGAAGATAAGAAGATGGAACTCGAACAGGGCATGACCGTTGAACAGTGCCTGATAAAGCTCGGTGTCAGCCGCGAAGGCGTGCTGGCCGTCCAGCAGGGCGGACGTGTGCTGGAAATGAACGCGCCCGTCACCCAACCGGGGCTGCTCTACCTGCTCACCATGCACACGGAGGAAGGTCGGCGTATCTATGAGCGCTCGGTGCGCTTCCTTCTGCTTGCGGCGACGAACCGCGTCCTGCCCGGTCAGCGCGTCCGCATTGAGTATAGCGTCAGCGGTGGCGTGCTGCTGCGAATGCCCGGTCACGCCATCACGGAGGAGGAGACGCGCGCCATCGCCCGGCAGATGCACGCTCTCGCGGCGCAGAATCTGCCATTTGAGAAGAAAGAATGGACGCTCGACGACGCCATTGCCTACTTCGACGCGCAGGGACAGGCGGATAAAGTCGCGCTGCTCTCCCGCCGAACAACGCCGTTCTTCCATATGTATGGGCTGGACGGTATGTGGGAATATTTCTACGGCGCAATGGCGACACGCACGGGCATGACGCAGGTCTTTGAACTCACTTGGCTGCCCGACCGCGGCATCGTTCTGCGTCTGCCGGCAGCCAATCACCCGGAGAAAGCTGCGCCGTATGTGCATCGCGCGGGGCATCTGGCAGTGTTTGACCAATCGACGAGGTGGTGCGCGCTGCTGGGCGTCAACAACGCCGCCGACGTCGCGGAGATGATGGAGGGACACCGCTTCCGCCACTTCATCCGCCTGAATGAAGCGCTGCACGATAAGGCGATTGCCGACATCGCGGCGGATATTGCCATCCAGCACAAGAAAATCGTGCTGGTTGCCGGGCCGTCTTCGTCCGGCAAGACGACGTTCGCCCAGCGATTGGCACTCCACCTGAACGTCATCGGACTTCAGCCGCTGGTGATTTCGCTGGATAACTACTACCTTGACCGCGACAGCATCCCGCTGCAAGAGGACGGCACGCTCGACCTCGAAGCCATCAGCACGCTGGATGTGCCACTCTTCCGCCAGCATTTGGCGGAATTGCTGGATGGGCGCGAGGTCCTGCTGCCAACGTTCTCCTTCAAACTCGGCAAGCGCAATCCGGGCGGCACGCCAGTTCGCCTGCGGGAAGGGCAAGTGATGGTTATCGAGGGCATCCACGGGCTGAATCCGGCGCTGTCCGAGGGGCTGCACACGGAAGCCATTTACCGCGTGTTCGTCAGCGCCCTGACATGCTTGAACCTTGACGACCACAACCGCATCCGCACGACGGATGTCCGCCTGCTGCGCCGCATCGTGCGCGACATGCAGTTCCGCGCGACGCCGCCGAACAACACGCTTTCGATGTGGCCCAGTGTCCGCCACGGCGAAGAAACGTGGATTTTCCCCTATCAGGAGAACGCCGACCGCATGTTCAACACCGCCCTGCACTACGAGCTGCCTGTCCTGCGCCACTATGCCTACGACCTCTTGAAGGCGATTCCGCCGGAGAATGAGAACTATCTGGCTGCGCGCCGGCTGATTAAGACGCTGAACTATTTCCCGGATATTGACGAGGGCGTGCTGGCGGAAATCCCCCCGCTGAGCCTGCTGCGTGAGTTCATCGGCGGCTGCACGATTGAGGAAGCGTAAGCCATTTTGCTTGAAGCCTCAAAAGTGGCGATTCTCCCTGCAACGATAAAGTGTTACCGAATTGAAAAACAAGATTGCTTCGCTTGATGAAAGCGCAAAGCTGTGGTATAATAACGGCAGACGGAAGGAGGCTGATATTCCGTGTTCCAGATTGGAAACGAACGGGTTGCATTGGTGACGGATACGTCCTGCGATCTGTCGGATGAACAGCTCAGTCAATATGGTATTCGCACAGTTGCGCTGCGTGTAGCGACCAGTCAGGGGGAATTCCGCGACCGGCTCGAAATCACGCAGGAGCAGCTTTATGATTTACTTCAGCGGGAAGTGCCGAAAACATCCCTGCCGCTGCCGGAGGATGTCAGCAACCTCTACCGCACCCTGCATGACGAGGGCGCAACGAGCATCCTGCACCTGTCCATCAGCGGCAGCCTGTCCGGAACGTTCAACATGGTCTCCCTGCTTGCGGAGGACTTTGAGGACATGAAAATTCATGTTTTCGACTCCAAAACGCTCTCCTGCGGTCTGGGACTGCTGGTGCTGGAAGCGGCGGAATCGCTGCAAAACGGCATGTCGGTGGAGGATACCATCGCGCTGCTGGAAAAACGCCGCGAACATCAGCTGGGCGCATTCGTCATCCGAACGCTCGAATTCCTGCGCAAGGGCGGGCGCATCGGGCGCGTTGAGGGCGCAATCGGCTCGCTGCTGCAAATCAAGCCGGTTATCTATGTGAACGACGAAGGCGTCTACAACACGCTGTGCAAGGCGCGCGGCTTCTCCAACGCGCTGACGGCGATGGTGGACGAGATCATCCGCCGCTATCAGGGTCACAAGGTGCGTCTGGCGGTGGTGCATGGCGCGGCATATGACGATGCCGTGAAACTCCGCGACCGCCTGATGGAGCGGCTCGACGTGGTATCGAGCTTCATCAGCCCGGTCAGTCCCGCACTGGCGATTCACACAGGGCCGGGGCTGCTTGGCGCGATTGTGCAGCTGGCGGAATAAAGGAAATTGCATATCTCGGCGGCTCTGCTGATTTTCGGAAAGAAAGTCGGCAGAGCCGCTTTCTTTTGAAAAATCTTCGCGCGATAATACGCCTGCATCTCACGGCGGAAGGAGTGGAAATTCCGATGAGCAGACGGCAGAAGTGCGGGAAAGCCGAAAGAGGAAGTCGGTTTTTTGATGCGGCTGATTCCACCTGTAATTTATCCAACGTGTAATATTCCCATGCTATGCATGCTTATGTAATGTTTTTGTAAATTGCAACTTTTTTTGTGTTTTCTCTGTATTTTTGTGCGGAATGTGTCGAAAAATAACATGTGCTACTTTTCTTTTTCTGCAAAACGTGCTAAAATAGGCATACGAGAACTTCCAGTGGTGCAGTTTAGGCGTCAGGATGCAGCGCTGGAAGGCCGTTTTTCAATCATGGTATGCGTGAAGGGTATCGTGTATTGATTATAATAACCATTTTCTGACACTGACGCTTTGCTAAGGAGGTTTTTCCTGTGGATGATGCGAAATACCCTGCTTTTGATACCAAACCCTACCGAATCGTGAAGAGCCGCAGTGAGGCAAGCGTGCCCGTGAACGTCGCGCCGACGTACTACATCGTGGCTTCTGATTTACAGGGCTTTCCCCTACAGCAGGCGATTCCGCTCGTCCAGATGTCCACCAACGCTCAGCTTGCCCCTCGCCCGCCCGAAAATCAACTGCCGCCGCTGCCTGTGCCGAGGCCGGGTACGCCGATGCGGTGGTATATCGCCAGCCTGCTGCGGTGTCTGGGTGTTCCAGCGCGCCTGTCGGGGTTCAACTATCTGGTGGAAACGCTGCTGCTGCTGGTGAATCGCCCGTTTGAGACGCGACTGGTGACGGGCGAGGTGTACCCGGTAGTCGCGAAGCAGTGCAACACCACGCCCATCGGGGTGGATCAGGCGATTCGCACGGCGGTCAACCAGACGTGGCAGGAGCAGAACATACCTGTGTACTGCGCGTTGATGGGGCGGAGTCCCGCGCCGCACGAGCCGCGCCCGACGAGCTGCGAGTTTCTGGCGAATGTGCTGATGTATGTGAGGATTCAGATGGCGGAGTGCCATTACTGATAGGGAACTGACGGCGAATAGAAGAAAGACTGTCTGCGCGGAGCGGGCAGTCTTTTTTGATGAAGAACAAGAAATTTAGCGTTTCCTTATCAAAAACAATTGACATTTTTCGGGGGGGGTATAATAAAAGCAGTAAATCGCAAGGAGGTGTACGGAAAAAAGCGGTACATCGAATGGTGACTGTAAGCATTTTCTGTAATCGAGAGGACGGGACGCAAGAAAGGAGTAACATATGGTGAAAAATCAGATTCTTTCCTTGATGGTGGCACTTGTAATGCTGTGCGGGTGCGCTTCGCCAGCATATGCAACGGAGCTTGGCGACTTTTTCGGTGGACTGAAATCCATCATCAATGCGGATGACAGTGAGACATACGGCGTTGGTGAGGTGGCGGAGCAGGAGGGCTGCACAATCAAGCTGACAAATGTCATTGAAGGGCAGGGCAACAGCTTGTATACGCCGCAAAAAGGCAATGTGTACTTGATTTTTGAATTTGAAATCAAAAATACGTCGAATGAAGAACTAACAATCAGTTCCCTCATGTGTTTTACAGCATGGGTGGATGACACGTCCTATACCATCAGCCTTGAAGCCTTGGCAACGGGTGCGCTGTCCAGCAAATATCAGTTGGACTGTGTGATTGACCCCGGCAAGTCGGTCACGGGAATTGTCGGATACGAAGTGCCGAAGGATTGGAAAGAAGCAAAAATCGAGTTCACGAAAGAGGCGATTTTCGGAGAGAAGACGGTTTTTGCTGTCAGCCAATAAGGAAGAGATTCGTATGGAAAGGGAAAGCAGTCAATATCACCGGCTGTCCCCTTGGGCGTATGTGGGGTATGGCATTCTGTTCAGCATTCCGCTGGCAGGCGAATTCTCGCCATCATCTTTTCGCTGAGTGACGACAACTTGAATTGCCGTAACTTTGCCCGCGCCTATTGGTGCGGCATGCTGCTGGTGTTTGTGATAGCGGTTGTGTTAACCGTTGCAGGAATATCGCTGACAAGTGCGGCGAATAGATAAAACACTCGCGCCTCTCCCGTCATTTCCGGCGGAAGGGGCGCGTTTTGCATCACTTCTGAATCTGCTCCCAATGCTGGGGTCTTTGATTTTCTTGTCTTCCGCAAACAACAGCACCTCCTCGACTTCGGCATGGTCGCTTTCGCAAAATACGGAAACCGGCTCAGTGCCTTCTTTCTCGAAAGGCGACTAAGCCGGTTCAATCAATGATGTGCTTTTACGCGAATTGTACATCCGCCTTAAACTTCCCATTCACGAACACCACACCCTTGCGTCCGTCGCGCAGCGTTACTTCCGCGCGGAGGTCGTCCGTGCCAAACATGAAGTCCACATGCACGCGCGAGTGGTTCAGATTCACGAGATCCCATGCTGCAAAGTCCGTGCCGGAAAGGCCTTTGAACAGAATGTTGAACCCGCGGCCGAGCGCCATGTGGCATGCTGCGTTTTCATCCAACAGCGTCTCCATGAACAGCAGCCCTGTCTTTGCCAGCGGCGAATCGCACTGCACAAATGCCACTTCGCCCAGATAACGGCTGCCTTCGTCCGTGTCCAGCAGGGACTTGAGCGCATCGTACCCCTTTTCGGCATAGAAATCCACCACCTGGCCGTCGCGGAAGGTGAAACCGAAGCCATCCACCACCGTGCCATTCAGCATCAGCGGGCGGCTTGCCTTGACTGTGCCGTTGACGCGGAATTTGTCCGGGCTGGTGGATACCTCCGCCGTCGGGATGTTCGGAAGATACATGTCCGGCGTGTAATCACCGCCCATGGCGCCGACCCACAGCACGCCCGGCTGAAAGCCGACGGTGATATCCGTGCCGATGCCATTGGTGTAGTGGATGCTGTCGATGTCCTCGCGATTGAGGATGTCGGCGAACTGCCCGTTTTCGCCCATAGCGTCCAGCCAATTGCGGATGGGGGCGTTTTCGTCAATGCGGCAGACACTGAATAGCACGTCCCACAATTTTGCCACGCCATCCGACACGTTCAGCGCCGGGAAAAGAAACTTTGCCCAATTTTCCGACGGCGCGGTAGAAATGCACCAGTGCATCCCATTTTCTGCCGTCCCCTTGCGGAGAATGTTGCGCGTGTTGTTGCCGTGCTGCTGCACGTTGGCAACGCGCTGGGGGTCAGCGCTCTCGAACAACGTCGGATAAGCAGGAAGAATCCGCAGAGAACACGCGCCCTGTTGGATGTATGCCGCGTAGGATTCTGTTTCCCACGGCGCAACGGCGGAAAAATCCTCCTGCGTGTCGGAAAGTGCGCGCTCCCGGTCGACATACGGCTCTGCCCAGTGGATGATAACGTCCTTTGCGCCGCGCTGAAACGCCTCGTGGCTGAGCGCACGGGCGAGCGGGTAGTTTTCTGCATCAATGTCCAGCAGCAGGTACTGCCCCTTTTGCAAATTCACGCCCAAGCCAATCAGCAGTTCGGCGTATTTTGCCAGCTTTTCCTCAAAGGTCAGCATGTTTTTCTCCTTTCGGCGCGCATCAGCAAAGCGCAATCGCTTCGATTTCCAGTTCTGCGTTTTTCGGTAGCGCCGCCACCTGCACGCAGGAGCGCGCGGGTGCGTCCGTCGCGAAGAACTCCGCATATGCCGCGTTGATGGTCTGGAAGTTCTTTAAGTCTTTGACGAAAATCGTCGTTTTGACCACCTTGTCAAGGCTGCTGCCAGCCGCTTCAAGAATCGCGGTGACGTTGCGCAGCGAATGCCGCGTTTGCTCAGCGATATCGCCCGTGGAAAGCTGCCCTGTCGCCATATCAATGGGCAGACAGCCCGACACGAACACCAAATTGCCCACCTTGATGCCCTGAGAGTACGGCCCGATCGCACCCGGCGCCTTTGCCGTTGCAACAACCTGTTTTTCCATGTTCCTCTTCCTTCCTATCAATCCAGTTTCAGTTGACTGTAAAGCGGCGTGGACGGACGAAAATCGCATCCGTTCGGCAGCAGCTTCATCAGCTTCTTCCACAATCCCAGTTTCATGCCGTCCGCCAGCGGGTTTTCTGCTGAGTAATTCAGGCAGATAAGTTTCGGATGCTCATCCGTGCCGCCGGAAAGCGTATCAGTGAAAAGCTGGCGCGTCACTTCATCGAAATTGCCGGAATAGACGCGGCTTTCGTCAAACACACCGCTGTCGCGCCCTTCCTGCACATCGATGGCGTTGGCGACCAAGTACGCCTTGCCCTCCTTCGTGACCAGATACACGCCGTTGCCGACGACGACCGAGCCGAAAATCGCCTTCACCGCCGGGTCGGAGCGTTCGCGCGTTGCCGTCAGCCAAGCGTCATAGCCCATTTCGCGCAGCCAAGCCGCCGCAATCTGCACGTTCTCTCGATTACTGTCGTACTTCACGCTTCCGCCACCCCTTCCTTGTACGGAATCAGGTACAATTCTTTCTGCCGATGGCTCAGCAACTCACAGCCGTTCTTCGTTACGACGATATCATCCTCGATATGCGCGCCGACCAGTCCGTTGATGCAGCTGGGTTCAATAGCATAGACCTCGTTTTCACGCACGATGCCTTCTGTCAGCCGGCCGCGTTTCTTTGCCGCAAGCACCGTTCCGCCGTCGTGACACGCACGGCCAAGCTGATGTCCTGTTGCAATGCCGGGGTCATTCACGCCGAAATCAATCAGCCGCTGATGATTGAGCAGGTTGATTTCCCAGCCGTGAACGCCCGGTTTCATGGCGGAAAGCACCATATCGATGTTGCCGTTCACGAAATCGAAATAACGCTGCACTTCCTCCGGCGCTTTTGTTTCGCCTTTGCGCAGGGCATAGAAGGTACGACTCACGTCGCTGCTGAAGCCCTTGTGCCAGCAGAAGAAATCCAGAATCAGCACGTCGCCGGGCAGCGTCTTAACCGCCATCGGCCCGCGGTGCGACATGCCGCCGCGCAGGTTCAGCAGCATCGGCGGGGTGTCCGGACCGCCGCCCTCACTGCTCACCAGTCCGCGTTTCTTCATTTCCCGAACGAACAAATCGCTGATTTCCAGCTCTGTCATGCCTTGCTGAATCTCGTCGCGGCAGACGGCGATGCACTCCTCTGCCAGTGCAATGGATTCCCGCAGGCGCTGAAGCTCAATGGGGGATTTCAGCGCGCGCACCGTGTCCATCATTTCCGCGGCGGACGTGACTTTTTGCTCCAGCTCCTCCAATGGCAGGTGGAAATAGCGGAACACATAGGTGAATGCGCCCAGCGTCAGACCGTCGGCGCTCGTGTCGTCCTCGCTGTAATCCAGCGCCAGGCGGGTGATGGGCTGTGCATCCATCAGCGCGGTGAAAGCGGATGCAAAATCTTCCGTGTAGGTTTGAATGGTTACATCCGTAAGCCTGGCAAACTTCTCCGCTTCCGACGAATGTACCAGCAGCGCATGAGCGCCGCTTTGGCGGAACAGCGCTGCACAGAGATGCTCAGTCGTCTGGTCGAAGAGCAGCTCAAAGTAGCCGTCGCTGCCCTGCCGGGAAAGAATCAGAAATGCATCAAAATCTTGCCTCTGCATTTCTGCGCTTAGCTGGGCGATTTTCTCGTTTGCCAGCAGAATATGCTCGTTCATGCCTGTTTGCCCTCCTCATAGCGGAAGCAGGCGACGCTGTGCCCTGGCTTCACCTCGCGCAGTGTCGGCTTTTCCGTGCGGCAGCGTTCCGTGGCATAGGGGCAGCGCGTGCAGAAGCGGCAACCCTGCGGGATGTTGTCGATGCCGGGAATTTCGCCCTGCATGATGATTTTTTCGCGCTTGCGCTCAGGGTCGGTGTCCGGCACGGAGGACAGCAGCATCTGCGTATACGGGTGCAGCGGATGCTCAAACAACGACTGCTTGCCAGCATACTCCATCATTGCGCCCAGATACATGACCGCGATCCGGTCGCTCAAGTGCTTTACCACGCGCAGGTCGTGGCTGATGAACAGGTAGGTGATATGGTATTCCGCCTTCATTTTTTGCAGCAGATTCACCACCTGCGCCTGTACGCTGACATCCAGCGCGCTGACAGGTTCGTCGCACACAATCAGCGCTGGGCGCAGGGCAATGGCGCGCGCAATGGCAATGCGCTGCCGCTGACCGCCGGAAAACTCGTGCGGATAGCGCAGCATCTGTTCCTCGGACAAACCGACTTCACGCAGCAGCTTTATCACCGCTTCCTCGCGCTCCGCCTTCGTCTTGTACAAGTGCTGAATCTTCATACCCTCGCTGATTTGTGCCTTCACGTTCATGCGGGGGTCTAAGCTGGAATACGGGTCTTGGAAAATCATTTGGATGTTTCGGCGCAGGGGGCGAATCTGCCGCGTCGAAAGATGCGTGATGTCCGTGCCCTGAAAGACGATCTGGCCGTCGGTTGGCTCATACAGGCGCACAAGGCACTTGCCGACGGTCGATTTTCCGCAGCCGCTTTCACCCACCAGCCCCAACGTTTCGCCCTCCGCAATGGAGAAGGAAATGTCGTCCACTGCTTTAAGCGTGGTTTCGCCTTCGTCGCCGCCCTTGACGGAAAAATACTTCTTCAGGTGCGATACAGTCAGCAAATCAGCCATTCTCCCACTCCTTTCGGTAGTTCTCATCGTATTTCAGGCAGCGGACGCGCCGGATGATGCCACTTTCATCAGCAGGCAGGGTCATCATCTTCGGCTCCACCTTGCGGCAGCAGTCCTTGGCGTATTTGCAGCGGTTGCAGAACGCGCAGCCGATGGGCATGTTATAGATGCTTGGCACTGTGCCTTCAATCGTTTCCAAATGCTCTTTTTCCTCTGTCAGGCTCGGCATGGATGCCATCAGACCTTCGGTGTAGGGGTGCAACGGACGGTGGAACAGCGGAATGACACCCGCTTCCTCCACAATCTGCCCGGCGTACATGACGGCAACGCGGTCTGCGTTCTCCGCAATTACGCCCATATCGTGCGTCACAAGGATGACTGCCGAATGCGGCTGGGCCTGCTTGAGCTGGCGGAGCAATTGCAGAATCTGTGCCTGTACGGTCACGTCCAGCGCGGTGGTCGGCTCATCGGCAATCAGTATGTTCGGCTGACATGCCAGCGCCATGGCAATCATCACGCGCTGGCGCATCCCGCCAGAGAGCTGATGCGGATATTGCAGCACGCGCTTTTCCGGGCTGGAAAGGCCAACCATCCGCAGCAACTCCACGGCGCGCTTTTCGGCTTCCTCCTTGTGCATGTGCAGGTGGAAGCGCAGCGGTTCACACAGCTGATAGCCGACCGTAAAGACGGGGTTCAGGCTCGTCATCGGCTCCTGAAAAATCATAGCGATTTTGTTGCCCTGAATCTTGCGCATTTCCTTGGGGGAAAGCTTAAGCAAATCTGTACCCTCGTAGATAATTTCGCCGCTGCGGATTTTGCCGCCGATGCTTGGCACAAGCCCCATTACGCTCATGCCGCTGACACTCTTGCCGCTGCCGCTTTCGCCGATGATGCCCAGCGTCTGCCCTTCCTCCAAGGTGAAGTTCACGTCACGGACGGCCTGCCCCTCGCGGCGGCGCTTGTAAAAGGAGACTTTCAGGTCCTTGACTTCGAGAATCACGTTTCCCATAAAAGCACTCCTTTCTCAGCGCGTTTTCGCGTCGAACGCGTCACGCAGGCCGTCGCCAATCAGGTTGATGCACAGCACCGTCACCAGAATGCACAGTCCCGGCGGAAGCCAAATCCACGGGCGATTTAGCAGCGTGGTGAGGTTGGTGGCAGCGTTAATCATGTTGCCCCAGCTGGGCGTGGGCGGCGCAACGCCCACGCCGAGAAACGACAGCGAAGCCTCTGTCAAAATCGCGCTGGCAATGGACAGCGTGGCCTGAACGACCACGGGCGCAATGATGTTGGGCAGCACATGCGTAAAGACGATGCGCACATTGCCCGCACCCAGCACGATGCTGGACTGCACATACTCCAGTTCGCGGATTTTGAGAATTTCACCGCGCACCAGACGTGCTGTACCCGTCCAGCTGACTAAGCCGATAATCAGCATGATGGTGTAAATTGTTGGCGTGATGAAGCAGGAGATGGTGATAATCAGGAACATGACAGGAAAGCAGATGACCACATCCACCGTGCGCATGATGAGGCTGTCTGCCAGCCGCCCGCCGAAGCAGGCGAGGCAGCCCGCCAGAATGCCGATGGCGACGGAAATCAGGCAGCTGATCAAGCCGACGCTCAGCGAAATGCGGCCGCCGTAGAGCAGGCGGGCGAACACGTCGCGCCCGATGCTGTCCGTGCCCAAAATGTGCTCGGCGCTGGGGGCGCTGTACTTGTCAATCATGCCATTTTCTTTGTAGTTCTCTGCCAACGGGTCGTAGGTGCAGATTTTCTCTGCAAATACCGCCAGCAGAATCAGCACAAGGAGTATTATGAGGCTGATGACCGCCAGCTTGTTGCGGCAGAATTTCTCCGCCGCGCGCCGTATGGTGCTTTCGCCCTTGACGGCACGAACTGTATTCTGGCGCATGGTCATTCCCCCTTTCCTTTGGATACGCGAATGCGTGGGTCTGCTACGGTGTAGAGCATGTCGGCAATGAAGTTGCCCAGCAGCACCAGCACGGCGGTAATCAGGTTCAGTGCCATCAGCTCGGAATACTCGCGCGCGGTGATGGCCTTGATGCCCAGCGTGCCCAAACCCGGCCAGTTGAAAATTGATTCGACAATGTACGATCCGCCCAGCAGCCCCGGCAGCGACAGCCCGAAGAGCGTGATAATCGGGATGAGGGCGTTGCGCAGCGCATGGACGAAAATCACGCGCTTTTCGCCTAAGCCCTTGGCGCGCGCTGTGCGGATGAAGTCCTCATGGATAACATCCAGCATACTGGAGCGCGCATAGCGGGTAATGCTCGCCGTCTGCGGCAGCGCCATGACGATAGCAGGCAGTGTCATGTGGCGCACAACATCCACAAAGCCTGACCAACCGGTTAGCTCCACGCCAATGGTGCGCATGGCACCAGTTGGGAACCAGCCTAACTTTAGGCTGAACACATACACAGAGCCAAGTGCAAGGAAAAAACTCGGCACAGCCACGCCGATGAATGCCAGTACCGTCAGGATGTAATCACCGACAGAGCCGGAATGCGTCGCGGAATAAATGCCGAAAATCAGACCGAACAGCAGACTGATGGCGTAGGACGTGAGCGTGAGAAGGAGTGTCGGACCGATGCGCTCGGTGATGATGTCCGTCACACTGCGGCCGCTCATAACGCTGTAACCCAGATTGCCCTGAAGAATCTGCCCCAGCCACTTGAAATACTGCACATAAATGGGGTCGTTGAGTCCCAGCGCATCCTCTGCCGCCTGAATGTCCTCCATGGACAGCTTCGGGTTAATCATCGTCTGCAGCGGCGAGCCGGGCGCGATTTTCATGATGAGAAACGTCAGCAGCGTGATGCCGAAAAGAATCGGAATCATTTGCAGCAGACGTTTGAGCACATAGTGGCGGCCCACAAAGGCACGCACTTTCCTCAGGGTTTTCAAACTTGCGTCACATCCTCGTCTGATGCCACACTGTCCGCGGACAAAAGTATGTCCGCGGACAGCAGGCGGTTTCTTGGGGCCTCTGCCCCGAAGGGATTACTTCGTGAAGGAAGACAGGTTCACCAGATTGCTCAGGCTGTTGATGACCACGCCGTCTATCGTGCCGTTTGCAACCCAGACGGTGTTCTTTTCCACAAACGGGAAGAGCAGCGCGTTGTCCAGCATGTAGGTGTTGATTTGGTGGTAGATTTCCGTGCGCTTGGCCTGATCGGTTTCCGCCTGACCAGCGTACCAGAGGGCATCGAGGGTTTCATCGCCGCAGCGGTTGAAGTTGAAGCCGCCCTTCGCAGCGTCAAAGTCAGAGCAGTAGAGAACCATCAGCCCGGACGGATCGCCGTCGCCGCCGCCAAAGGTGTAAGTGCCGTAATCCGCTGTCTCCTGATTGCTGATGGTTTCTACCATGACCGACCAGTCCACCAGCTTGATGTTGACCTTAATGCCGGACTTCTTCAGGGAGGACTGCCACAGGGTGAGCAGATCGTTCTGCTCACTGCCGGTGCACAGGGAGGTGAACGCCAAGGTCACACCGTCCTTCTGATAGTAGCCGTCATTGCCCATGACGTAGCCGTCAGCTTCCAGAATGCTCTTTGCCTTGTCATGATCCTCGGTGTAGGGATAGGCGGACTTGTCCGCAGCCCAGTTTCGATTCACGAACACGGAGTAGGAGCCTTCGCCGTAATCGCCGAAAACAGCCTTCGCAATGGTCTCAGGCGTGTAGGAGTACAGGATGGCGCGGCGCACTTCCACATCAGAAAGCGGACCCTTGATGAGGTTCGGGTAGAGCGGATAGCTACTGCCGGAACAGACATACGTCTTGGTGTTGTCCATGAACGCCAGCGTTTCTACGTCCTCAATCGGCGCCTTAAACATGTCGATTTCGCCATTCATATAGGCGTTGACGAACGTCGTTGCGCTTTCAGCAAAGCGGAAAATCACGGTGTCAATCTGCGCCGGTTCGCCTGCCCAGGCTTCGTTCTTGACGAGCTTGATGTATTCGCCGTGTTCCCAAGTGACGAGCTTGTACGGGCCGTATGTCACGGGATGTTCCGCGAGATCGGTCTTTGCCCAGTCGCTGAAGGAAACGCCGGACAGCACATGCTCCGGTAAAATCGCGCCGGGGTCGCAGTAGTAGCCGAGGAATGTGGGATCACATGCGCTCAGCTGCACAGTCATCGTGTAGTCGTCTACTTTCTGTACACCGCTCATGCCCACTGTTTCGCCGCTGTGCGCTTCCGCATAGCCCGCAATGCCGGACACATTTGTGCTCGCACCACCAGTATAATCCGGACTTGCCAGCGTGTTGAGCGTGAAAATCACATCGTCGATGGTCAGCGGCTCGCCGTCCGTCCAGGTGTAGCCTTCACGCAGCTTCCAGGTGTACGTCAGCGTGTCGGCATCAAATTCGCAGCTTTCCAGCATCAGTGGTTCGGGGATGCTGGTCTCGTCGTTCCGCTTGAACAGATACGGCATCATCTGCATGATGACCATGGCATCCTTATCCGCCGTATACATATACGGAATGATAGTATCCGGTTCGCCAACCAGACCAATTGTGATCTGGGTGCTGCCTTCCGCCAGCGCCGCGCCCGAAAGCAGTGCGGTGAGCAGGAGGCAGAGGGTCAACAGAAAAGAAAAAACTCGCTTCATCGTTCAAGCCCTCCACTTCGTTCATTTCCTGAATCCTGCAAGTTTTTGATGAACTGGATTCATTTTCTTTCACACGCTGGAGCAATGAACTTGCCCTGCGTGTTGACGGTATTCTAACAATTTTTTGTGCCGCAGTCAAGTCTAATTCGCAAAAGATTTTGTACTTATCGTGTTTTTTGGGCGTTTTCCACTCCGCTTACTCGATATTATTCAAAATAGAAGTGGGATTTAACTCAGAGTGCCAGAAAGTTGCGAATTAGCACACAATAATTTGTGCGTGCAAGCAAAAAACATTTGACATTTGAACAAAGGCAAGGTATAATCAAAACGAATGGAAAATCAATTTTCCATCTTGAAGTTATGCAAAACACGGATTTCCCCCTTTTTTCCCTGAAAGCAAACCTTTCGACGCTGCCTGCAAAGCATCGGAAGAGAATGGAGGAACTTGAGCCATGAAGCAGAACCTTTTCTCTGATGACGCCGTTCGGCTGGATATATTGCGCCAGCGCAGTTACAGTATGCGCTGGGCGAGTTTGCCGGAGGACGTCATCCCGCTGTCGAGCGCTGATCCGGATTTCCCGCCGTCGCAGGAAATACTCGATACGCTGCATGAATATTTGAACGGCGGCTACATGCCGTATGTGCCGCCGCTGGGCCTCACTGGGCTGCGCGAGACGCTGGCGGAAGGCATTTGGAAACGCAAGCATGAGAAAACAGAGCCGGAATGGTTCATTCCGACGGACAGCGCGGCGCGCGCTATGCAGATTGCTGCGGCGGCCGTCCTTGCGCCCGGCGACGAAGCCATCATCTTTGATCCGGTTGACCTGATGTTTGGTGTCAGCATCGGAATGGCGGGCGGAAAAGCTATCTACTATCCCTGCCAGAAGCACGGCGGGCATTGGGATTTTTCCGATTTAGAAGGGTACATCACCCCGAAAACGCGGATGCTCTGCTTGTGCAATCCGCATAATCCGCTGGGCAAGCTGTATTCCGTTGCGGAGTTGCGGAAGATTCTGGATATCGCTAATGCACATGGGCTGTATATCCTCAACGACGAGGTATGGTCGGACATTATCTATTCGGAAGTGCCCTTCCACAGCCTAATGGAGTTCCCGAAAGAGGACACGCAGCACGTTATGACAGTCTACGGCTTCTCCAAAGGCTTCTCGATGGCGGGTATCCGCGGCGGATACCTGATTTGTCCGGAAAAAGCGCTCTTTGACCGCGCATTCGACGTGTCGGGCGTGGGCGTGACGGTTGGCGGCGTGCCGTGCCTGACGCAGGTAGCGATGAAAGCCGCGTTCGAGAAGGGCTTCCCGTGGGTGGATGCGTTCGTGGCGCACCTGCAAACCTGCCGCGATATGGCGTATGACCGCCTGAACGCTATGCCCGGCATCCATGCCGACAAGCAGGAGGCGACATTCGTCACCTTCTTCGATATGCGGGAGACGGGCATCAGCAGCGACGACTTCGCGCGCTATATTCTGGAGCGCAGCCGCGTGTACCTTGTGCCCGGCAACAAGCAGTGGTTCGGGCCGGGCGCGGCGGGGCATGTCCGACTGTGCTACGCAACCAGTCACGCCATTTTGCAGGAAGGGCTTGACCGTATCGAACGCGGCGTGCAGGAATTGATGAACGGTGAACGGCTTCCTAATTCATAAGAAAGGTGGCAGATTTATGTCCATCCGAAACCGTACTTACCTATCGCAGTTCATCCCCGTTGCACGGGGGCTGCAGCAGTACTTGGGTGATATGTACGAGGTCATCCTGCATGACGTAAGCGAACCGAACGCCTCCATCGTCTTTATTGCGGGGGATTTGACGCACCGTACCGTCGGCGACCCGCTGACCAACGTCGTCATTGAGGAAATGAAGCGCCACGGCGACGACGCGCAGGATATGATCGGCTACCTCTCCGAGCTGCCGGATGGGCGGCACTTCAAGTCCTCCACCGTATTCCTGCGCGACGAATCCGGCATTCTGCGTGGCTGCCTGTGTATCAACATGGATATATCGCCCTATCAGTCCGCGATTGATTTACTCAGCCGCGCTGTTTCGACCATGAAACCGCAGAACCCGGAAATCTTCACGCGAAACATCACCGAAGTGGTGGATACCATCGTTACCGAGCAGTTCCAGCAGACCCCCGTTTCGCCGGAGAATATGACGAAAACGCAGCGCATTGCTTTTATCAGCGAACTGGAACGCAAGGGCGTTTTTGAGGTAAAAGGATCCGTAGAACGCGTGGCACAGCTGCTGGGCATCAGCGTTTTTACGGTATACAGCTACCTGAAGGAAGTCCAGAAGGACTAACATATAATAGGAAAGGATTGAACGATTATGCTGACCAATCACCGCATTGAAAAGCTGCAGGAAAAACTGCGTGAAGAGAAACTCGACGGCGCTGTGTACGCCACGAGCGCGAGCTTGCAGTACCTCTTGGACGACACGACCTACCCGTGGCAGCGCACGCCGGAAACGGGCTTCTATGTTTTCCCTGGTACGCCGATGTACTCTACCGAGCGGAGCTACTTCCAAGCCAAGCCGGATGTGCTGCTGTTTGTGCCGCGCGAGGGGGCGGCGACCGTGCTGGCAACCTACGAGCGCGCCCGCACCATGCCGAACACGCCTGTGGACATCAGCTGCTATTATGTCATGCTGGCTGCGAATCTGGTGGACGTGGTGCGCGGCTGCAAGCGGCTGGGCGTGGGGCTGTGCGCCTTCACGGCGATCGAGAACATGCTCAAGGAAGAGGGCGCGGAGGATATCGCCTGTGTCCTGGCGGAAGGGCTGGTGGAGGCGCTTCGGATGATTAAGGAGCCGAAGGAAATTGCCGCCCTGCGCCGCGTTGCTGCCTTCACCGATGAGTGCATGGCGACCATCTGCGATATGCTGCGTCCGGGCGTGACACAGTGGGAGGTGGAGAACCGTCTGAATCAGCTGGGGCTGGAGCATGGCTGCTCTGACGTGCCGTTCTCGCCGTCCTGCACATTCACCAAGACCGGCGACCCACGCTGCCAAGACAAAATCGGTACGATTCCCAAGGACGAACCCCTAACCCCCGGCACGGCGATTGCCTTCGACAACGGCTTCGTCATGGACGGCTACTGCTCCGACTACGGCCGTTCGTTCTACTGCGGTCCTGCCCCGCGCCACATTGCGGACGCATACAAGGCGCTGCAAACGGCGCAGCTGGAGCTGCTTGACCACATCAAGCCTGGCGTCAGCATGTCGTGCACTTTCGCGAAGCTGCACGAGACGCTTTCCCGCCTCGGCTACGGTGAGAACCTGCGCAACTTCGCCAACATCGGCATGATGGGGCATCAAATCGGCATTGATGTGCACGAAATTCCGTGGCTGCACAATACAACGCCGGAGGTTTTTCAGCCCGGCATGGTGATGTGCATTGAGCCGAAGCTGTGGCTGCCCGGCGAGGCGTTCATGCGCACGGAGGACATGGTGCTGATTACCGAAACCGGCTGCGAATCCCTGACGGTGTTCGACCGGAACTGTTACGAACTGCCGCTGGAATAAGCAAAAGAATACTTGAAAACGCCTGCTTCCTGACGATGCGTGAGGGGGCAGGCGTTTTTGCGTGTCGCGGGCAGAACGAAAACCATTTTCGGAAACGCTGGATGATTTTCGTAAATTTACAAGCCGAAGCACTTGACATATATCAAGCGTTACGCTATACTACAAGTGAAATGATGCTTGCGGTCAACAAAATGCCATTAGCACCATCAAAGTTGTGCCTCTTACGAGGGGAGGATTGGGCGGCATAACGAAGGCAGCGTTTTCTTTACGACCGACATGAAAGGAAGGAAGCTACATGAAGAAGATTCTGGCGTACCTCTTGGTGCTCGTTTCTTTGATGACGCTGTTCTGCGGAACGGCAAGTGCGGAAGAGATATACCGTACTGGAACTACTGGAAACTACTATCAAGCAAATGTTGTCGTGACAAACCTCACAACAGGAAAGAGCAAGGAAGAGCTTATTGGCATAGCTAATTGGGTGGTGACTGTAACATGCAAATACGAACAGGGGAACAATGAGATTTGTCCGCTTGCAGCATGGGCATCGAAAGTTGCTGGTTCCGTATCCTATGCGGGTGGGAGCACTTATCGTGATGGTGAAGCGAGTGAATCAACACACACTTATTACGAAGGTGGAAGACGCTCCTTGCTTGAACATAGCTATTCTTGCACGGTTGCTATAACTTATGCACAATATGCTTCAAAAATGGATGACAATACGACAAAAGATAAATATAATTATGGTTCGCGTTCTACTCCGACAACAAGGAAAATTAGTACGTTAATTAAATTTCGACGTCAACATTAAACGTCAGAAATAACTAATTTGCCGTCCAATCCTCCGTTTCGCCCATTGCTGGTATTTGAGACAAAGTAAGGAGACTTCCAAATATGCGTCGAATGCTGTTACTATGGCTCTGTTTAATAATACTGCTTCCAATCTTTCCTGCCGTGGCTGAGAATGATACGCAGCGATTGGTAATTGCAGTTACTTCTGAAGAAGATGCATACAATCTGCCGATTGAAGAAGCATTTTTCCAAGAAAATCCAAACATAACCATTGAATATCGCCTATATAGCGAAGAACAATTGAATAGCATTCTGATGACTAACCAAGCAGATTTTGATATAGTTATCCTGAACTATCAAACGCTGTTGGGAATGGCGGAAAGGGACTATTTGCTGACGCTTGACCAGATTGGTCTGGAAACCTATCCGGAGGAGCTGCTGGATGTTTCAGGACTACTAACATACAATGAAAAATTGTTTGCATTGCCGAGTAGTATAAACCAATAGGCGTGGTTCATTCATTATGAACTAAGCGAACAGAGCAACATTGAATATCCGGCAAAAGACGGCGTTTGGACGTGGTCGGAATATCTCGAATTTAGTAAGCAGTTTCCGATTTCGTTCGGCGAAAACAAGGAAAAGCACCAGTTACGAAGATATACTTAGTTTCTCCCACGACTTAATATTTTTAAATGTTATTTTCTTAATTATCAAAATCG
>ENA-ORCM01001233-ORCM01001233.1-human-gut-metagenome-genome-assembly--contig:-NODE-1233-length-22154-cov-3.357703_pt1 | contig 22154 bp, 10 predicted proteins | sample MGYA00242906_ERZ507928 | MGnify/ENA primary metagenome ERZ507928 (study PRJEB26167, sample SAMN06115497) | human gut metagenome | host: Homo sapiens | place: China:Shanxi | collected 2015-05-07...
AAGAAAGGCTGGGAGGAAGTCGAGGCACAGATGATCACTTCGTGCATCGAGTGCGGCTGCTGCCAGGCCTCCTGCCCCTCGTACCTGCCGCTGCTGGACTGGGTGCGCCTGGGGAAACAGACTGTCATGGGCATTATCCGCGCACGTGCCGCGGCACCGAAAAAGTAAATGGAAAAACAGAAAGATATTATGGCAAACAAACTTGTTGTTGCTCCCGCACCGCACGTGCAGACTTCGCAGTCGACGGCCAGGATCATGCGCGACGTCGTGATCGCGCTGATGCCCGCGCTGGTCGTCTCGGCGGTGGTGTTCGGGGTGGACGTGCTGCGTGTCACGGCGCTCAGCGTGGCGTGCTGCGTGTTGTTCGAGTACCTCATCCAGCGGTTCCTCGTCGGCGGCTCGCTGACAATCGGGAACTGGTCGGCCGTGGTGACGGGCGTGCTGCTGGCTTTCAACCTGCCCGCCTCGATTCCCTGGTGGATCGTCGTGATCGGCGCATTCGTCGCCATCGCCATCGCCAAGATGACCTTCGGCGGGCTGGGCAAAAATCCGTTCAACCCCGCGCTGGTGGGGCGTGTGTTCCTGCTGATCGCCTACCCGGTGCAGATGACTTCGTTCCCGATGCCGGCGAATGGAGCCTTCGACGCACTTTCGGGCGCTACGCCGCTGGCGGCCGTGAAACACGGCGCCGCCCCCGACGTGCTCGGTGTGCAGGAACTGCTGCTGGGCAATATGCCCGGCTCGCTGGGCGAGGTGGCGGCATTGGCCCTGATCTGCGGCTTCGTATACCTGCTCTGGCGCCGCGTCATCACGTGGCAGATTCCCGTGTCGGTGCTCGGTACGATGGCCGTATTCGCGTTTGTCGTGGCCCTCGCTTCGGGCAGTACCGGGGCGGTGCTGTGGCAGCTCCCGCTGTTCCATGTACTGGCCGGCGGAGCCCTGCTGGGCGCGATATTCATGGCGACGGATTATTCGACCTCGCCGATGACCGTCCGGGGCGGTGTGATCTTCGGCATCGGTATCGGCGCCATCACGATGTGCATCCGCCTGTGGGGCGCCTATCCCGAGGGTATGTCGTTCGCGATACTGATCATGAACGCCTGTGTGCCCCTGATCAACAAATATGTCAAACCCAAGCGCTTCGGCGTTAAATAGGAGGTGACGCAGTATGAAAAGTACACTTGTGAATATGACGGCCGTACTGTTCGGCATCACGCTCGTGGCTTCGGCCGGTGTGGGCGCCGTGAACATGATTACGGCCGAACCGATCGCCCAGGCCGAGCAGGCGGCGAAGGTCGAGGCGCTGAAGGTCGTGCTTCCGCCGTTCGACCAGACCGTACCCGAAGCGCTGACGATCGACGATATGCCGATCACGGTCTACACCGCAACCAAGGGAGGACAGGTCGCGGGTTACGCCGTGGAGTCGATGACCAAGAACGGTTTCGGCGGCGCGATCAGCATGATGGTGGGCTTCACGCCCGACGGTGAAGTGGTCAACGTCAACGTGCTCAGGCAGGCTGAGACCCCGGGGCTCGGGACGAAGATGGCCGACAAGGAAAATGTGCTGCTGGGGAGCATCCAGGGCAAGAAACTCGAAACGATGAAGCTCGTGGACGGCAAGCTGGCCGTGAAGAAGGACGGCCGCGACCATATCCTCGCGCGCCTATGTCGATGCGATCAACCGCGCCTGGATGGCTTACAAGAGCGTAGCGACGGGTACGGCGCCGACAGACGTATCGTCGGGAGCGACTTCTGCGGCCGGAGATTCGGCAGAGGAACAAACCAACGGGCCGGCGGCTCAGGAAGGAGGGCAAAATGAATAAACTGAACATCATTCTGAGCGGCATCGTCAGGAACAACCCGACGTTCGTGCTGGTGCTGGGCATGTGTCCTACGCTGGGTACGACGACCTCGGCCGGGAACGGCATGGGCATGGGGCTGGCGACGATGGCCGTGCTGATCATGTCGAACCTGGTGATCTCGCTCATCAAGAACATCATCCCGGACAAGGTGCGCATCCCGGCGTTCATCGTCGTGATCGCCTCGTTCGTGACCGTGGTCGAAATGCTGATGAAAGCCTACACGCCGCCCCTGTACGAGGCGCTGGGCGTCTTCATCCCGCTGATCGTGGTGAACTGCATCATTCTGGGGCGTGCCGAGGCTTTCGCCTCGAAGAATACGCCGCTGGACTCGGTGCTCGACGGTGTCGGGATCGGTTTGGGCTTTACGCTTTCCCTGACGGCCGTAGGTGCCGTGCGCGAGATCCTGGGCAGCGGCGCGATCTTCGGCATCAGCCTCGGAACGGCCGATTACATGCCGCTGATCTTCGTCCTCGCACCGGGGGCATTCCTGGTGCTGGGGTACCTCATGGTATTGTTTAATAAATTAGCCAAGAAATAGTTATGGAGCTTTCATATTTCGCAATCATCATCGGCGCCATCTTCGTCAACAACGTCGTGCTGGCGCAGTTCCTCGGCATCTGCCCGTTCCTGGGCGTGTCGTCGAAGGTCGAGACCTCGATGGGTATGGGCGCTGCCGTAACGTTCGTCATGGCAATCGCCGCCGTGGTGGCCTGGCTGATCCAGGCTTATGTGCTTGTGCCGCTGGACATCGTCTACATGCAGACGATCGTTTTCATTCTCGTGATCGCCGCGTTGGTGCAGATGGTCGAGATCATGCTCAAGAAACTTTCGCCTTCGTTATATCAGGCACTGGGCATCTTCCTGCCCCTGATCACGACCAACTGCGCCGTGCTGGGCGTGGCGATCCTGATGATCCAGAAAGAGTTCAACCTTTTGCAGAGCGTCACCTACTCGGTGGCTACGGCACTGGGATTCGCCCTGGCGCTGGTGCTTTTCGCCGGTATCCGCGAGAGGCTCGAATTCGAGGACGTGCCCAAGGCTTTCAGGGGCGTGCCTATCGCGCTGATCACGGCCGGTATCCTCGCCATGGCCTTCATGGGATTCTCGGGGCTGGTATAACGACGTCCCGCAATGCGAAACAGCCACCTTCGGAAATGAGGGTGGCTGTTTTTGTGGAACGGAGGGGGGATTGTGGTTACCAGTATATCCGAATCCGGGCGGCGCCGATCATGCCTTCCTGGTCGATGCCGAAGACGAAGCCGTAGCGGTTGCCGTTTTCAGGCTTGCGGATGAAGACCGGGACGTAATCGGATTCACGGGGCCGTCCGTCGATTGGCAATGGTGTTCGAAGATCCCACGGTTGCAGGGTAAATCCGTTTTCGGCCTGGAAGGTTTGTCGAGGCCGCGAATTTTTACCGGATTTTCTTCCGGATGGATAAAAGTAAGGCGGTCAACTTCGTCGGAGGTCGAAAATTTACCGGAAAGCCTCTCTTGTGTGCCTTTCGCGGGGGTAAATCGGGTGTCCGGCGTTGCGGATGAGGAAAAAATGTGTAATTTAGAATTCCGAAAACTACCGTTCATGCGTCCGAATCTGATACTTTCCCGCCTTTTTGCAGCTGTGTCGGCCATGCTTGCCATGGTGGGGTACGTGTCTGCCGAACCCTATTCCAAAATCCGGTTCGAGCCGATCCCTTCCGACATCCTGCCGTCGAGCGAAGTGCGCAAGCTCTATCAGGATTCCGACGGGTATATCTGGATTCCGACCTATAACGGCCTGGCACGGTATGACGGGTACGGAGTGGTCACTTACGGTATGCACGACGTTTCGGGCGTGGCGTTCAATTCGTTCGTGAATGTCGTGGCCGAAGACCGCGACAAGGTGATCTGGATCGGGACGGAACGCGGGTTGTTCCGGCTCGACAAGAAGACGGGCACGATCTCGGCGACGGGCTGCGAAGCGGTCGACGATTGCAACATTTCGGTCATTATCTGCGATACGGGTAACGGGATATGGGTCGGAAGCGACAAAGGCCTGTTCCGGAAAAATGCCTCGGAACATTATTTCCGTCCGGTTACGATGCGCAATGCCGACGGGAAGCTCGTCACGGACATCACTTCGGTCGTCAAGGATGCCAATTGCAGCCTGTGGGTCGCCTCCTACGGCAGCGGATTGCTGCGCTACGATCTCCGCGAAGAACGTACCTACACGTATGACGACGAAATCCTGCGGCATGCGCATGTCGTCTTCTGCGATGCGGACGGGAATGTCTGGGTGGGCACATGGGGCGCGGGACTGATCCGCCTGATAAACCCCTATGCTCCCGGGCGGATGCAATATGCCCGTTACAAGCACCGTGAAGACGACGATACGGCGCTGCTCGACGACATTGTCTATGCCATCGAAGAGGATATTACGCAGAACACGCTGTGGGTGGGAACCCGCAGCGGACTGAGTATCCTGCATGACCCGAATCACCGGCCCTCGTTCCAGAATTTCAAACCCGGCGAGGATGTGGGCGACCTGCCTTACAACGAGGTCAATTCGATTATGCGGGCCCGGGACAACCTCATGTGGATCGGGATGCTGGGCGGCGGTGTTTGCAAGATACAGACCGCAGGCATGAAATTCGAATTCAACCGGCTCGATCCGGTGCGTGCCCGCTTCAACACCAGTTCCGTACGGAGTATGTATTACATCGGCGAGGGCGAATATTGGCTCGGGCTGCTCGATTTCGGGCTGATCAGGTATAATACCCGCAGCGGCCGTATCGTCAGCTACCGGGAGCATCCCGACCTGTGTGTGCTGCCTTATACTTCGACCGTCAATGCCATAATCAGGAGGAACGCCACTTCGGAGCTGTGCTTTGCGACGTGGAGTTCGGGTGTATGGTGCTACGACGAGAAACGCCATCGCGTGCGCCAGATCAACCGGAATACGCTGCCGCTGTTTGCCGACGACTGCGTGCTTGCGCTACGGGAGGATCCGGACGGGAATTTGTGGATCGGTTCGAGGTCGGGAATTTATATCGAATCGGCGTCCGGGCAGCTCTCGACGCTCGACATATGGCTGGGGCGGAAGACGCCCTTCGCATCGACACGCATATTCGATATCTGCTGCACCGGCGACGGGGTCGTGTGGATTGCGACCAACGGCGACGGGATCATCCGTGTCGATACGAAAAGACGCGACTGGAACCAGTACCGGCGTGGGGCGGGGATGACGGCCGATAACGTCTATTGCCTCGGTACGGACGATGCGGGTAACCTCTGGGCGGGGACGATTGCCGACGGACTGGCGGTATATTCGCCTTCGGAGGATCGTTTCAAGGCGGTCACGGCATTCCCCAACATCGAGAAAAAGGGGATCACCAACATTGCAAGGGATGAGAACGGCCGCATGTGGATTACGACCAACGATGCCGTGTTCTCGTTCTCGCCCGACGAAAACGGTACTCCCGAGCATATCAACACCTATATTATTACGGCAGACCTGCAATCGTTCTTCTTCAACCGCAATGCATCGGCGCGTGTCGAATACGGACGCATGGCGTTCGGCGGTTCGAACGGACTGCGCATCTTTACGGGCAACCGCATCCAGCCCCACCAGTCGAAACTTCCGATCGTATTGACCGATTTCCGGGTTCACAACCAGTCCCTGCGTACCATGCCGGAAAAGGAGCGGGAGCATATCAGCTCCCGGGAGATCGACTATGCAGATGAGGTGACGCTGACCCACCGGCAAAACAATTTCTATATCGAATTTTCGATGCTTTCTTATGCCAATCCGAGGGACAACATCTTCAAATACAAGCTGGACGGGTTCGACAAGGAGTACGTATTGGTCGATTCGCAGCACCGCTTCGCCTCCTACAACAACCTGCCTGCGGGCATTTATACCTTTCATTTGCAGGCGGCGGGCGGCAACGGTGTCTGGAGCAGCAACGAGCGGGTGCTGAAGGTGCGTATCCTGCCGGCACCCTGGCGCTCGTGGTGGGCCGTGGCGCTCTATCTCGCAGCCCTTGCGGGGATGGCCTACGGTGCGATCCGCTTCCTGCGCTACCGGCTGCGCATGCAGCATGAAATCCGCATTTCGAAATTCGAACGCCGGAAAACCGAGGAGCTGAACCACGCCAAATTGCAGTTCTTTACCAATGTCACCCACGAGCTGATGACGCCCCTGACGATCATCATTACCTCGCTTGACAGCCTGCGCAGCACCTCCACAGACCGGGAGGCGCTCTACAACGTAATCTCGGTCAACGCGACGCGTCTGATGCGCCTTATCCAGCAGATACTCGAATTCCGCAAGGTCGAGAGTGGTAACCTGAAGATCCGGGTTTCGCAAGGCGATGTGGCGGCATTCGTTCGCAAATGTGTCGAGGCATTCGCCCCGCTGGTATCGAAAAAGCGCCTTCGGGTCTACTTCCAGAGTTCTGCCGACCGTATCGAAGGCTGGTTCGATTCCGACAAACTCGATAAGATCGTCTACAACCTGCTTTCCAACGCTGCCAAATACACACCCGACGAAGGGGAAATAAAAATCCGTGTGGGGATGGAAAGCCCCGGTTTTGTCGGTATAATGATCGCCAATAGCGGTGAATGCATGAGCCAGCAGACCATCGACGGGCTTTTCAAGCGCTTCTACGACGGTAATTACCGTAAGTTCCATACCATCGGTACGGGTATCGGGTTGTCGCTGGTGAAGGATCTGACCGATATCCACAAGGGGCATATCCGGGTTTCGAGCAGCGAACGGGAGGGAAATTGTTTCCGGGTCGTATTGCCCATAGGCCGGGACGCCTACTCCGGGGAAGAGGTCGACGAATCGGTGCCAGGGCCCGATTCGGCGGATTTGATGCCGGGATCGGCGGAGTTGCCGTCCATGCGGCCGGACGAGGCGGTTGCCGGAGACGGGCGGATGTATACGATTCTGATCGTGGATGACAACGAGGAACTGCGGGTGCTGGTGTCCAACCTGCTGGCGGCATACTTCCACATAGAAATGGCGTCCGGCGGCGAAGAGGCGTTGTGCCTTTTGGCCGAAAAGCCGGTCGACCTGGTTGTGTCCGACATTATGATGCCCGGGATGGACGGGATCGAGTTGTGCGCCAAGATCAAGGAAACGTTCGAATATTGCCATATCCCGGTCATTCTTCTGACGGCCAAGAATACGGACGACAGCCGTATCGAAGGGTATGACTCGGGGGCTGACGGTTATGTTACCAAGCCGTTCAACTTCAAACTGCTCCATGCACAGATCGTGAACCAGCTCCGAAAGCTGGAGCGTAAGGGTTCGCATTTCCGCAACCAGCTTGTCTTTGAGATCGAAGCGTTGGAATATACCTCGATGGACGAAGATTTCATGCGCCGGGCTATGGCGTGCGTCAATGCGCATATCGACGACGGCGAATTTTCGCAGGCCGATTTCACGCGGGAGATGAACACGTCGCGTACCGTCCTCACCGAGAAACTCAAATCGCTGACAGGGCTTACTCCGACCGCGTTTATGGTCGACATACGGCTGCGCGCGGCTTACCGGTTGCTGGAACAGCAGCGCCACATGCGGATCGCCGATCTGGCTTATGCCGTAGGGTTCAACGACCCGAAGTATTTCAGCACCTGTTTCCGGAAAAAGTTCGGGATCAGCCCCAAGGAATTCATCGAACAACTCGAGGGCAAGGGTGAAAAAATCGTATAACCCGGATATTTTCCGAAGGTGTTTGTGTAATGTGTTGTTATGCATTGTATTGCCTGCATTGTGTCGGTCGGCTGTTGCAGCCGGCCGATTTGCGTCAGAGCCGTTTTACGGTAAAATTTCAACCTCGAAGCCGTCCGGGCAGAGTATTTTCGTATCCGGCAAAAGCCCTTTGGACGGGCTGGCGGAACCGAAAACTAACCTAAAAAACAATGCCATGACATGTTGCAGCCATCCCGGATGAACCGTAGTGTCCGATCCCTTTCCCTTCTTTCCGAATAAACCAACTAAACCCTAACCTATGAAAGCAGATTTCTACAAGAATTACGTGAATTACGTGAGCGCCGTATTCGTCGCGGCGGCGCTGTCCTTCTGTTCCTGTTCCGACGACCGGACGGTCGCGTCCGGCGGTCTGCCTTATAAGTCAATCCGCGTGACCGTCGACGGCGAGACGGTTACGGCGGAGCGGATAGATGATAAAAACCTGGCCCTGAGATTCGATATGGCCGAGGATTTCTCACATGCCCGGATCGACGTCGAGCTCAGCGAGGGCTATTCGGTCATTTTCCCGACGGACGTTACCGCCGCCGATCTGGACACCTATCCGGTGCTGAATTTCCGGGCACCCGACAACCGGATCGTCAAGGTGTGGTTCACGATTTCGTCGAAGGCATTTCCGATTATCGATGCCACGAAGGTGACCGCTTCGGGAATCGGGGGCTGCGTCTCCGTATCGGGCAAGACGCTTACGATCACTTATGAACGGAGTATGGATCGGGGTGAAATCGAACTCGATTTTGCCGAAGGTGCTTTGATGGAGGGAGCTTCGATCGCCTCGTCTACGACGTTCGATTTCACGGAGTCGCTTACCCGGCAACTGAAAGTCGAGATGGATGGCAAAGAGCGCATCTACAACGTCAGGATCGACTATTCGAAAGTGATGGACAAACCGATCGTCTACGGGTTTAGCGAGGTCACGGGCAATTATGTCGACCAGCAGCTCTATCCGCTCCTCAATGTCTATAAGGCAACTACGGTCAACAGCGTACCCGTACGCGGTGCGGCAACATCCGAAACCCCATGGAGCTGGGATCCCGGTGCCGGTGACCTGGACGTTTACCTTGCCTTTATCGGCAACTGGGCCGCAAACCGCCCGACCGAAACGATCGAGGGAATCGAATTCGCCTTCGCCACGATCGACATTGACAAGGCGAAAGCCTATATGGTCAGCAACGATGCCCGCTCGGTGGTCATGAACGACGTGGCCTCGCTGGTCGCACTCACCGGGATGATGACCAAGGAGAGCACGATGATTTACTACAATGGGAAAGTGCTCTCCGACCGCAATTCCGAGGGCGACTGGCGCGGAACGGTCGGTTTTTACGAGGACGGGCACATCGAATTCTGGAACGCGGGGATCCGCGACGGCGGACTGGTCAGGATGACCCAATGGGTCGATGAGGCGGGACGCGACGGGTATCTTGCGTCGGGGATTCCGTGGGACGTGGTCTCCGCAGCGTCGGGACATCCGTGGTTGGTACGCGAGGGGCATCTGCTGACCCGCCTGGAGATGTATTGGAACGATTCGGGATGGGAAACGGCCCTGGGCGAAGCCTGGAACGGCACGCGCAGCCGTTCGTACATCGGGCTGACCTATGACAACAAACTCGGTGTCGCCGCCGTGTCCGAGGGGACGGGAACCTGCCAGGCTGCGTGGCTGCTCTACAAGATGGGCTGGAAAGACGTGTTCTACGTGGCCGGAAGCAACTACCTGGATGACGGTTTCACGCCGACGCTCAAGGTGGGCGGAAACGTCGTCGTGGGAAAGGCCGACCAGGCCGCGCAATATGCAATCGCCATAGATGTCAAACAGTAACAACTCGCAAATCATGAAGCAAACCATATATCTGATCGCCGTCTGCCTGATGTTCCCGGCGTTTGCACTTGCCGCCGGCGCGGGAGAGCCGGATGCGGCGGGCTTGCAGGCCATCCAGGGCGGCAGCCGGTCGGTAACGTATAAGGGCCGTGTGGTCGACGAAAGAAGTTCCGTACCGCTCGCCGGTGTCGCCATTGTTGTCAAGGACGCCCCGCAAATCGGTATGACGACCAACTCCGAGGGTGAATTCCGGATCACGATTCCCGTCCGCTATCAACCGCTCGTGTCGGTTTCCTATATTGGCTACCAGCCCCGGGAGTCGGTGCTCGTGGCTGCGGCGGACAATGAAATCCGCCTGAAGGAAGAGGCGCAGGCGCTGGAGGAGGTGCAGGTCATCGCCTACGGGCAACAGAAAAAGGTGTCGGTGACGGGCGCCATCGCCTCGATCAATACCAAAGACCTGCTCAAGTCACCGAGCGGCAGTGCCGGCAGTGCCCTTGCGGGGGCCGTGACAGGCATTTCGTCGGTACAGATTTCCGGACAGCCCGGTGCCGAAGACCCCGATATTTATGTCCGCGGTACGGGATCGCTTTCGAACGAGGCGTCGAAGCCGCTTATCCTGGTGGACGGTGTCGAGCGTTCGTTTTTCCAGATGGACTCGCACGAGATCGAGAGTGTGACCGTCCTCAAGGATGCATCGTCGACGGCCGTATTCGGGGTTCGCGGCGCCAATGGCGTCATCCTGGTCACGACACGGCGCGGTACGAAGGGCAAGCCACAGATTTCGTGGAATTCGACCTTCGGACTGACTCAGTCGCTGCGCCACCTGACCGGTGTCGACAGTTATACTTACGCTACGCTCTATTCCGAGGCCCAGCGCTCCGACAATCCCGGCATTAAGGATGACCAGCTCACCTTTTCGCCGTTCGTAACGGAAATGTTCCGCACGAAGGCCGATCCGATCATGTTCCCGGATGTGGACTGGAGCAAATACATCTTCAAGAACGTCGCCTGGCAGACACAGCACAACGCGACCCTGTCGGGCGGCGGTGACCGCATCCGCTATTTCGTGTCGTTGGGTTACCTCGACCAGGACGGTATGATGAAGCGTTTCGACGAGAGTTATGACCCGAATTACAATTATCAGCGCTTCAACTACCGCTCGAACATCGACGTAGACATTACGAATACGACTCAGTTGAAAGTCAATATCGGCGGGCGCGTGAGCGACAAACGAGAACCGCTGACCTATTCGCTCTGGCAGAATATCATGTGGTGTACGCCGTTCGCAAGTCCGGGTTTCGTCGACGGGAAGTACATCTACAATTACAAGAACAACTACATCCCGCTTACGGAACTCACGAGCGGGCTGGACTGCTACTACAACTGGGGTTACCGCAAAACGACCCAGAATGAACTGAACCTCGATCTTGCGCTTTCCCAGAACCTCGATGTGATTACCAAGGGATTGACCCTCAATGTGAAGGGAGCGTACAATACTTCCTACTACCTGGCGACCAAACGCGCGCCGACCGGTACGAACAGTTCCTATACCCCGATTTATCTGGGGTCGATCACCCAACCCGGAATGGATGTTTCAGACCCGCGGTTCGACAATACGATCGTCTACCAGACCGACGGCGTGACGGGTATGCGCGAGCCGATGACCTATGGTGAGGACGGGTCGGGCAAATCACGCAACTGGTATGTCGAGGCGAGCCTCAATTATCAGCGTACGTTCGGCGACCATGCGGTGTCGGCACTGTTGCTTTACAACCAGTCGAAGACCTACTACCCGGGCCAGTATACCGACATCCCGACCGCCTATGTGGGGTATGTGGGGCGTTTGACCTATGCCTACAAGAACCGCTACCTGGTCGATTTCAACGCCGGTTACAACGGCTCCGAGAATTTCGCCCCCAAAAAGCGCTACGGGTTCTTCCCTGCAGGTTCCGTGGGTTGGATCGTCTCCGAGGAGAATTTCATGAAGAACCAGCAAACCGTCGACTTCCTGAAGCTGAGGGCCTCGTTCGGACTGGTCGGGAACGACAAGTACAGCGGTGCCCGTTTCCTCTACCTCGACGGCTCGTGGACGGGCAACCATGCCGTATGGCAGAACGGCTACGGCAGCTACCAGTTCGGTATGGGCGGAAGTATGACGATGCTGCCCGATGCGGTCGAAAATACGGTCGGGAACTCCGAGGTGACGTGGGAAAAAGTACGCAAGCAGAACTATGGCATCGACCTCAAAATGTTCGGTGCGCGCCTCAGCCTGACGGCCGACTACTTCTTCGAACACCGCTACGACATTCTTTCGACCCGCAATACGCTGCCGTCGATCGTCGCCATCGAGCTGCCGCTGATCAATCTGGGAGAGGTCGATAACCGGGGCTATGAAATCTCACTGGGCTGGAATTCGCGTACCGAGAAGATCGACTGGTGGGTACAGGGCAACGTCTCCTACTCGAAGAACAAGATTATTTTTATGGACGAAGTCATGCCCAACTATCCGTGGATGGCTCAGACCGGACGCAGCACGGGACTGAACTACGGGTACAGGTTCGACCGTTTCCTGCAAGCCGATGACTTCGATGCCGACGGGGCCCTGAAGACCGACGGCGAGGGGAAGCCGCTGCTACCCGTCATGTCGCTGGGATCACCCCGCCCAGGCGACGCGCTCTTTAAAGACCTCAACGGGGACGGCAAGATCGACGGCAACGACAAGACCTACTTCGGTTACAGTCAGCGTCCGGACTACGTGCTCGGCCTGCTGGGCGGATTCCGGTACAAGAATTTCGAAATTTCGATGCAGTGGACGGCCGGCCTGCATGCCTCGCGTATGCTCAGCGGCGAATACCGTAATGCTTTCGGCAGTACAAACGGCCGTGCGCTGCTCAAATTCCTGGCCGACGGGCGTTGGACGCCCGAGAACCCCGATGCGCGTTTTCCACGGCTGACCTTCCTCAACAAGTCGCACTACCTGGAGGATTCCGACCTGTGGCTGATGGACGGCTCGTACCTGCGGCTGAAGGTTGCCGAAATAGGTTATACGTTCAGGGATATTCCGGCATTCCGGAAGGTCGGCGTCAAGTCGCTGAAGGTTTATTTCAGCGGGTACAACCTGTTGACGCTTTTCTCGGATCTCAACGACATCGATATCGACCCCGAGGGGGCGACGAGCGGTTCGAATATCGATTCCTACCCGAACGTGCGCATTTTCAACTTCGGTGTTAACATCACATTCTAATCGACACTCCACTATGAAAAAGACGATAATATCCATTCTGATCTTGGGCGGTTTCGTGTCGGGACTGACCAATTGCAGCGACCTGAAATTCGGGGACGGGTTCCTGGAGAAAGCGCCCGGCGGCGATGTGACCGTCGACACGATCTTCTCGTCGAAGCTCTATGCCGACCGGGCCCTCAATTCGGCCTATGCCACGTTGCGCTGCGGGCTCACGATGCACAATCCCAGCGTTAACGGCGGGTCGTACGAACACCAGAATGCCGGTAACAAACTGGCATGGGACAACCTCGATGCCCTGACCGATATCATCAGCACGCATTGTTCGTGGGGCGGCGTTTACAGCATGTATTACGGGGGCGCATACGACGCCGAGACCGAGAATGAGTCGAGTGGTACGAAGATGGGGTTTAACCCCGAGCAGGACGTGACGTGGACGGGTATCCGCAAGGCGTTCCTCTACATCGAGAATGTTGACCGTGTGCCCGATATGAGCGAGGCGGAAAAGATTCGGCGCAAGGGCGAGGCCCGAATGGTCATTGCGTGCCAGTACCACGAATTGCTGCGCCACTTCGGTGGGGTTCCCCTGCTCAAGACAGCCGTCGAGGCGGGTAAGGAGGCCGATATAGACTATTCGCGCCGGACTTTCGAAGAGACGGTCGAATACATCGTCGCGCTGTGCGAACAGGCTGCCCGGGAGCTCCCATGGACGGTCGACCCGGCCGATGACGGGCGTTTTACGAAAGCTTCGGCGCTGGCGCTCAAGATTCGTGTGCTGCTCTATGCGGCCAGCCCCTTGTTCAATGCGAACCAGCCTTATGCCGAGCCGCAACAACCGGTACTGGGCAATATCGGCAAGATCGCCGAGGAGAGTGTCCGTAAAGTGGCATGGTACGGCAATTACGATGCCCAGCGCTGGAACCGCGTGGTTACGGCTTGCGAAGAGTTCATCACGGAGAATGCCAACAACGGCAATCCCTATAAACTCGTCGAGGCGACCGAAAAGACGGCCGAAGGTTACGGAAAGGCATTCGGTGCATGCTATGCAGACCGTTACAACGGCGAAATACTGATTGCCACCGGGCGGTCGAAGCGTACCTACGGCGATACTTACCATGCCTATTACTTCGGCATTTCGACCGATTTCAACGGCGCGAACGCCCAGGGGTACGGCGGTGGCTGCGTGACGCTTAACTATGTCGATAAATTCCCTTTCTCGAACGGGGAACCGGCGCCTTATGCCGAATGGATCCGGACGCACAATTCGGCCGGAACGGTGACGGACAATCCTTTCTCGAACCGGGATCCGCGCCTCTACCAGTCGGTGATGGTGCCCGGCGGCCCGTTCCGCGACCGTGTGGCCCAGATGTGGGAAGGCGGTGGCAGCGAGGATTTGGTGAACTATGCCAAGGATCGGGCCGCAACGGGTTTCTGCAACCGTAAATACCTCTGGGACTATAACCGTGCGACGTTCTACGACAAACCGATGAACTATTCCTATATGCGCCTGGCCGAGGTTTACCTGGCCTATGCCGAGGCACTGAACGAGACGGGGCGCAAGGACGAGGCCTGCAAGTGGCTCGACAAAACCCGCAACCGCGTGGGGCTGCCCTCCATGACCGACGAATTGCTGCACCGCCTGCACCGCGACAAGGTGCTGCCGTCCTATCCCGAATGTGCGCTTGCCGGGGATGCCGAGCTGCGCGAGGAGATACTCGACGAGCGGGCCCGGGAATTCGCCTTCGAGGAGATTCGTTGGTTCGACATCGTGCGCTGGAAACGTGCCGATATTTTCCGGCAGACGCTTTACGGGATCAGGGTGACGATCCTGGACGGAACGGATTCCTCGAATTTCCGGTTCAATTTCTCTGAGCCGGTTCCCGAAACCGACCGCGCCTGGAAGAACAGCTTTGATCCGAAGTGGTATCTGAGTGCCTTTCCTTCGAACGAAGTCAACAAGGGGTACGGCCTGACTCAGAATGCCGGATGGTAGACATACATGGTTAAACAAACAGAGAGCATACAATGAAAAAGATATCAATCATACTGCTGTTCCTGACTGCCGTTTGCCCGCTGGCACAGGCGCAGCGCGTCAAGGTGTATGTGACCGATGCATGGGACAAGCCGCTGGGCGAGGTTGCCGTGACGCTCGGCCGCGGGCGAACCCCCGTGGCGGTTACGGGCGCCGACGGCATGGCCGAGGTCGATGCCGGGGAGGGTGACCGCATGACGCTTACCCTTCTGAACCGCATGAGCCGCACGGTAGCCGTCAGCGGTGGCGAGATGCATATCCGTCTGACGGACGATGACGTGCTGTTCGACGTGGGCTATGACGAGCGCATCCGCAAAGGCTCCGCGTCGGCATCGCTCGCCGGCGCTACGGCACGTGAGATCGAAGCGGGCGGCCGTACCGACCTGATGAGCAACCTTTACGGCCTGATTCCGGGACTTGGCGTGCGCCAGGGCGAGAACCTGCCGTGGGACTCGGCGCCCGACCTGAATGTGCGCGGCGTCGGTTCGTTCGGCGGGAACAGTGTGGTCGTACTGGTCGACGGCATCGAACGCGATGCGGCCTGCCTGGATCGGGAGGAAGTGGAGCACATCACCGTGCTGAAGGACGCCGCATCGCTGGCACTCTACGGTAATCGGGGTGCCGACGGTATCGTCGCCATTACGACCCGGCGTGGCGGCGACCACGGCCTGCGTACCCGTATCGACTACAATTTCAGTGTGCAGACCCCGTTCCGGATTCCCGATATGGCCGATGCCGCGACCTATGCGACGGCTGTCAACGAGGCGTTGGAAAACGACGGGCTCGCACCCCGCTATACGCAGCGCGACATCCGTTCGATGGTGCGGGGGGAGCGCACCGATGTACTGCCCAATGTCGACTGGCGGAAGGCTGTACTCCGCAATGCGGGTTTCAACCACGACCTGAACCTCTCGTTCGACGGGAGCGGCGGCCGTATGCGCTATTTCGTGCTGGCCAACTACAACTCCAACCGCGGGTTCCTGGATAATACCGACCTGAACGACGGCTATTCGACCCAGGTCGAGATGTACTCCCTCAAGCTGCGTTCGAACCTCGAGGCCGCGATCACGAAAACCACGACTGCACGGATGAACCTGATGGGGCGGCTGATGCAATACCAACTGCCCAATGCGGGCGTCGCGCTCGATGATATGTACGACACGCCGTCGGCGGCGTTCCCGATCCGGGTTCCCGGCGGGGGCTGGGCCCGCAGCCAGCTGTTCGCCAATCCCCTGGCCGACAAGGCCGCGGGCGGGTACAACACGCTGCTGCAACGTACGCTGTTCGCCGACCTGACGATCGATCAGGACTTGTCGGCACTTACCCCGGGACTTTCGGTACAGGTGCGTGTCGCCTATGACAATTCCGCGGAGATTACCGATGCGCACTCACGCAAATACGCCTATTCGAATACCTCGACGGTCTTCGATGCGGACGGCAATGCCGCTTCCCTGGCATTCGTTCCGCAGGGGAACGATACCGAACTGGCATTCGACAGCTTCCTTTCCTATTCGGTCATGCGGGCGTCGGTGTGGGCCAAGGTGCTCTACGACCGTTCTTTCGGAAAACATACGGTGACGGGGCGCCTGATTTTCAGCGAGAACAAATCCCGTTACCGCGGAGCCAACAATACGTACATGTACCGTGACTATATCGCCAGCGCCGGCTACAATTACGACGACCGCTACGTGGTCAATGCCGTCGCTACTTACGGCGGGAGCAGCCGTATGCCCTACGGGGACAAGTACCGCTTCTATCCTGCCGTGTCGGGCGCATGGATCATCTCGAACGAGGCGTTCCTGCGTGACAGCCGTGTCGTCGACCTGCTGAAACTGCGCGCGTCGTTCGGCATTGTGGGTATGGACGCGCGATTGTCGTATGACATGGACAAGCAGTTCAACGGCCCGGGCAACAGTTATATTTTTGCCGGGATCACTTCGTCGAACAGCCTCGCGCAAGGGGCGTTGCCGTCTGCGGGGATCGAACCCGAACGCGACTATAAAACCAATGTCGGGTTGGAACTCAGCCTGCTGGGAAGCCTGAGCGTCGAGGTGGATTTCTTCCGCAACATGCGTCATAACATCCGGACGTCGGCCGCGGGTACCGTTTCCAGCGTGCTGGGAGTCGGCGTGCCCGACGTCTTTACCGGTAAGGTGCGCAACTATGGCGGGGAATTGGCGGTGGGATGGCGCCGCCGCACAGGCGACTTCGGATATGCCGTGCGGGGGAATATCGCCTATGCCCGCAATAAGATACTCAACAAGGAAGAGGAATACAAACCTTTTGACTATATGCGTATTACAGGGCAGCCGGTAGGGACGTTCTACGGATTGGTGGCCGATGGGATGTACCAGGACGGCAATTTCAATGCCGACGGTTCGCTCCGGGAGGGGCTTCCGGTCTCCTCGTACCAGAATACGGTACGCCCGGGCGACGTGAAATACCGCGACCTGAACCGGGACGGCAGGATCGACGACTACGATCGCACCTACCAGCTCTATGCCGCGGTGCCCGAGATTTATTACGGCTTCAGCGTCGAGCTGAAATACAGGGGCTTCGGTGTCAGCGCCTATTTCCAGGGTGTCGCCCATTCGACGCTGGAGACGACGCTGTCGAGCATCTACCAGCCGCTGTACGGCAACGACCGCAATGTTTCGGAGTACTATATGGAGCACCGCTGGTCACGCTTCAATACCGAAGGCCGCTATCCGCGCCTGACCACATTGGCAAACGGGAATAACTACACGCAAAGCTCACTATGGACGGAAAACGGCAATTTCCTGAAGTTGCGTACATTGCAGGCTTACTACAAATTGCCGTCGAAGATTGCCCGCAAACTGCGTATGCGCGAATGCAGCTTCTATTTCCGCGGTCTGAACCTTTTCTCGGCCGACCATGTCGGTATTCTCGATCCGGAATACGTCAGCACGGGGTATCCCTCGTCACGCAGCTACCAGATCGGCCTGAACGTCATATTCTAAATACGCCACAACGATGAAAAAATACCTGATCCTATTCGCCGGATGCACGCTCCTGATGGCTGCGTGCAGCGATTTCCTGGAACTCGACGAGTCGGTGTACCAGACGACGAAATATCAATTCTCGACCTTCGACCGCGTGAAGCAGAGTGCGACGAACGTCTACTCGTATGTGCAGGAAGGGTTGCTGGATGTCGAAGGTACGATGATCGACGCTGCGACCGACGATGCGGTATACGCCTGGTCTACGGGCGGTATCAAACGTTTTTACGACGGGAGCTGGAACGGTACGAACCTGATCGACGACCGCTGGGCTTCGCTCTATTCGGCTATTGCCGCGGCCAACTATTTCCTCGACAACTGCCCGGATGATTTTCCCGAGGCACAGTATCAGGACAATTACAAGACGAATCTGGCGGAGCTCAAGAACTATCCGTTCGAAGTGAGGGCCCTGCGTGCCTATTTCCATTTCGAATTGCTCCGGCGCTATAACCGGATCGTGATCGGTGACCGTTCGTTCACGATGCAGGAGGTCAATACGCTCGTTCCGGTCTCATACGACGATGCCGCCGGATGGATCGTCTCGGAATGCGATGCCGTAATCCCGTCGTTGCCCAAGACCTATCTGGGGACGGAAAAGGGTGAAGTCGCCCGTGTGACAAAGGGCATGGCGATGGCGCTCAAGGCGCGTATGCTGCTATATGCCGCCAGTCCGCTCAACAACCCCGGCGGTGATGCAGGCCGTTACCTGGAAGCCGCGGCCGCGGCCAAGGAGCTCATAGATGCCGGTATTTACAAGCTTGTCAGCGAGGAAACCACGAACAATGCCGATGCGCAGGGACTGATCTTCGGCAAGTGGTGCCCGGTGAGCAGCGATTTCGAGGCGGCCAATTTCCCGGTAGGCTTCGAAGGCGGGAATTCGGGCGTCTGCCCGTCGCAGAACCTCGCCGAGGCATTCGATATGGCGACGGGCGAACCGTTCGACTGGAACGACGAGTCGATGCGGTCGCGGATGTTCGTTGCGTCGGCACGCGATCCGCGCTTTGCCAGGACGCTGATATACAACGGGGCGACGTTCAAGGGACAGCCCGTCCAGTCGTATGTCGGCGGCCGTAATGGCCGGCCGCTCGACGGTGCTACACCGACTTCGTACTACCTGCGCAAACACATTGTCGAGGCGACGAGTTTCGTGACGGGCAGCGAGATGAGTTATCAGCACATCTTTCCCTTCTTCCGTTATGCCGAGGTGTTGCTGAACTATGCCGAGGCATTGGCTGCCGCTACGCAGAACCCCGATTTTACGGGCATGAAGGGGGAGGTGGAGTATACGCTCTCACCACGCGAGGCGCTCAACGCAGTCCGTGCCCGGTACAATATGCCGGGGATTACGGAAACGGATTATGCGGCCTTCGTGAAGCGTCTGCGCAACGAGCGTCGTGTGGAACTGGCTTTCGAGGGGCATCGTTTCTGGGACATCCGCCGCTGGAAGATCGGTGCCGAAACGACGAAGGTTTATGGGCTTACGATTACCCCGCAGAACGATGGCTCGTTCAGCTATGTGCGGTCGGTGATCCAGCAGCGCGGCTGGGACGACAGGATGAATTACTATCCGATTGCGGATGCCGAGCTTTTCAAAAATCACAACCTCGTCCAGAACGACGGTTGGAAATAGTCAAACCGATAAAAACACGATACGATGAAAAACAAGATTTGGGCGACATTCGCGTTTGCGGCGATCTTCTGTTCGGCATCCTGCGCCGAGGACGATACGTTTGCCTTCAATCCCGATTACAATACCCAGGGCGGCTATACTCCTGACGGGATCGCCTCCTGGCCGCAGGCTATCTTCTGCTTCGACGACAACCGCTGTACGGAGGTGGAAATGGCTCCCAGCCAGGCCGCCCTGCGGGGGATCGAAACATCCGGCAACCGGGCGACGGCGCTCGCATTCGCCTCGCAGGACAACCTCTCGTTTACGAACACCTCCACCGGGGCGCACTCGACCGAGTATATCCTGCGTGTGGAGGATATCGACGCCGAAATCCCTGCGATCTGGATGCAATGCGCGACGCGGCAGCAGATAAGCAAGGGTTTTACGCTCAAACCGCTTACCTCGTCCGTGAAGGTGGTACTGGTAAATGCCCCCGATACGCTGCGATCCGTCGTACTCACGCTTCCGCGTATGACCGATGCGCTCTACATCGCTTCGGGAAAGACCGAACCTTCCGGTGAGGCGTTGGAAAAACAGGTCGAAGTAGGCCGCGCGGGGGCGGAGTTCAACGTCTTTCCGATGGCCCGACAGGCCTCGGCCTGGAAACTGGGGTTCAAGGTCAGGTTTCCCAATTCGGAAGCGGACGGTTACATGATGCTGCGGGAGGGGGTCGCTGCGGGGCAGACGATCGACCTGGAGATAGACTTCTCGAAACTGGAAGAGGAGTTCACGTACGATGTGGCCTACCGGGTTGCGGCCTACGGTGAGCAGGACGGTGAATTGACGAAAGGCGAATTCTTCCCGGTGCTGCCGGGCGACGACAAGTTCAGGGACGCGAATCCCTATTACAACGTCTATGTGCTCAAGGATCGCCGCTGGCAGACCGTCGAGGTGCGGAATGCTCTTTGTTCCGACTCCCCGAACCATCACGAGGAAATATGGAACGACTGGGACAACTCCAAAAAACTGCGCGATACGATGTGTTATGCGCTCTTTACCCACGATTTTGCGGATGCCGTGCGTGTGAAGGTCGAAAAACGCAGCGGATTTTCGCGTGTGGCCGTACGTCCGTCGGCGTACGGGATTACGACCAGGGAGAACGCCAGCAGCAATACGGTCGAATTCACGCTCCCGGCGTATGAGAAACGCAAGGTGTCGGTCGAGTTCGACGGCGACCGCTACCACAACCTGTTCCTCATGCCGAGCCGTCCCGATACACGGAAGCCTGCGGTGTCGGGCGGCAATGTGAGCTACTATGGCCCCGGTGAGCATACGGAAGGCATTATCGTCCTGACCGAGGGGCAAACGCTCTATGTCGACGAAGGGGCGGTGCTCTATCCGCAGAACATACAGGTCAGGGGCAACGGCGTGACGATTGCAGGCCGGGGCGTCATCTCCGGCGAGAAGATGCGCCATTGGGGCGAGGAGTTTTCCAACGCCGATGTGATGATCGACGTGCAGGGGAACAAACACGAGGGCGGCTATACGGACTTCCGGATCGAAGGCGTTACGATGATCGATGCCCCGAGTTGGTGCCTGCGCGTCATGAATACCGATAACGTGGCCATTGAAAACATCAATATGATCCACTGGGATCTCAACGGCGACGGTATCGACCTGTGTACGGTCACCGGGGCCACGATCAACGATTGCATGTTGCGTGCTTACGACGATTGCATCACGCTCAAGGTGCGTTCCAATGCCGATCCCTATGGCAATGTCCACGACATCAGGATCACCAACTGTATCATCTGGGGCGACTATGCCCGCGGCATCGTCGTGGGCCCCGAGTGCGGCAACGTATGGTGGGCATCGGGCGATATCCGCAATATCGAGATCCGCAACTGTACCGTGCTGGAGGCTGCCCGCGGACAGGCGCTCGCCATTATGCAGGAACTGGGCGATTTTTCGGAGGCCGGAGGGCCGGCGCTGATCGACAACGTGCTCTTCGAAGACTGCGTGGTGGACAATATCCATTCTTCGGGCACCCCGATCTATACCAGCCAGGTCAACAAAGGCGAGTCCTGCGAGATGAAGAATGTGGTCTTCCGCAATGTGACGATCCTCGACGGGCTCGGGTGCCAGCCCTCGCAGGTAAATGTCAACAATACCTATACGAGTATAGATTTCGACAACCTGATCTATAATTCGCGCAAGATCACCTCCTTCGGCAAGGAGATCGTCCTGAAAGATGCTTCGAGCGAGCCTTGGGAACACACCTGGATATCGTTCAAATAGTACATTCAATCCATTTTATTCATTCCTGCCCTTTCCGGCGGAGCCCGGTTGTCCGGGCTCCCCGGCAAGGAGTATTAATTTCTATTCCGTATATGAGAATCATTTCAGAGATTTCCGTTGCCGCGAGCCTGCTTTTTGCGGTGGCATGCCACGATCCGCAGCCGGGTGCAGACCTTGTTCCCCTGCCCGCGGAGATGACCTTTACCGGCGGCTATTTCCAGACCGACAGCGTGTCTTTCGCCCGGGGTGTCGCCGACGGCAGGGTCGTCTGTGAACTCGATGCCTCTTCGCCGAACCTTTCACGCGAGGGGTATGGGCTCGAAGTCCGCAGCGACGGCATCCGGATCACCGCGGCCGACTCCGCCGGGCTGTTCTATGCCCGGCAGACGCTGCTGCAGCTGCTCACGGCAAAAGGTATCCCGTGTGTGAAGATTACCGATAATCCGCGTTTCGGCTACCGGGGTATCCATCTCGACGTTTCGCGCCATTTCTTTGCCAAAGAAGAGGTTTTCAAGATA
>ENA-ORCM01001240-ORCM01001240.1-human-gut-metagenome-genome-assembly--contig:-NODE-1240-length-22120-cov-4.863902_pt1 | contig 22120 bp, 20 predicted proteins | sample MGYA00242906_ERZ507928 | MGnify/ENA primary metagenome ERZ507928 (study PRJEB26167, sample SAMN06115497) | human gut metagenome | host: Homo sapiens | place: China:Shanxi | collected 2015-05-07...
AAACGTTCTATTTGTTGTCAAATAGAACGTTTTCTTTTAGTTTTCTGCTGTTTTGTGCTCGAAAAGTTCTGATTTCGAGTAGTGTCCAAAACCACTACCCCTAAGTTTACCCCTAAAGCACATTTCTACGAAAAATTCTGTCAGGAAAATTTTTCTGGTGGAATTTTTTTATGCCTTCTGCCTTCTTTTACAAAAAATCATGCGTAATCTATTGCGGAAATTCGCATTTCTGTCTCGTTTATTCTTTTATATTTCTGCTTTCTGTATAATCGTGATTACTTCGTTTTGGGGGAATTTACTTTTCAAAAAGAACTTTTATTAAGACAACAGCGGGAGTGTTTTTGCACCCCCGCTGTCATTTATAGTCTTTGGTCGTTCGGCCTGCCGCTGTGCTTTCCACTCGATATATTCCCTCTACCTCGTAACGGAGTATCCCTATGTCACAGTCAATGGGCTTCTTTCTGTGCAGCACGGCGGCAACGCACCGCGACGCGGCTTCTGCCTCCCGGTGTGCAGGTGAGCAGCGTCAGCCCCGGCTCCGACAATGCCTCGGTATCGCCGGGGTGCAGCCGCTCCTGCCGTTCCACAATGTAAAGCGTCCGCGTCCCCGCCATATCCGTAAAATAGACCTCCGCCCCCGGCTCCAACTCCCACAGTCTTCCGAAATGGGCCGGGTAATTATGGGCGATGATGACAAAGCTCACCTCCCCTGCCGTGCCGCTGTACCGGCACGGCGTCCGTTTCAGCGCGGGATAGCTCCACTCCGCCGCCACAGGCAGGGTCAGGCTCAAGGTCGGCAGTTCTAAAAGCCCCAGATAGTCAGTGCTCTCTGCTTCCGCCTCCGGCGGTGCTTCGCTTTGCGGCTCCGGCTCTGCTTCCCTCGCGGTCCTTCGCCGCGAAATTTCCTCCGTCAGCTTCGCCGCCGTTTCGCCGGAAAAGTGCTCCGCCTGACGGGCCTCCCGCAGATTGTGCACCGTCAGCACAAGGGCGGCCAGCAAAAGCAGCACCCCCACTGTGCCGCTCCATTTTCCGCGCCCCATCACTTCCGCCGCCGGAGCCTAAAGGCTCTCAGTAGCAGCAAAAGTCCCAACGCCGCCAATAGGATTGCGGGCCACCAGAGCTGCCCGGTCTGGGGCAGCAGGCCCCCCAGCGGCGCAGGCTCCTCGCCTGCCGCTTCCCCGGAGTTGGTCACGGCGAACAGCTCCCTCTGCCGGGACACGGACACGGTGTACCCCTCCGGCACCTCCGGCTCCGTTACCTGCCAGCGATGTCCCGGCTCCAAGCCATTCCATGTCCGGCACCAGTGGTCATCCTCCGTTAAAATCACCTGCTCCCACAGGGCTCCGTCCCGCAGCAGCCAAAGCTCCACAGAGGATGGCCTCTCGGCCGGATCATCCCCCAGCCAGCGCTTCTCCACTCGCAGGGAAATTCTGCTTTCACTGCCTCCGCCGCCGGGTTCGTCACCGTCATCGTCCCATTCCCACTTTACATCGGCCCCGGCACTTCCCCCACCGGTGACCTCCGCCAGCAAAATAACCGGGATATACGTTTTTCCATTCAGTGTGTGGCAGTCCCCCACTGCCAGATGCAGTCCGGGCTCCAGTCCCGCAAACGTGACTTGCCCGCCGTGGGTAACGCCCCGGGCTGTCGGCTGCTTTCCGGCGGCATACCCGGCCAGCGTTTCCGCCGCGTCCTTCCAGACGGAGGCACCGTCCTCCGGTCGGGGCAGCCGCACCCGGCAGTCATCAAAGGGCCCTGTCAGCGCGTAGCCCGCCGCCGTTGGTTCCGCCACACGGTAGATGGAAAAGGCCACACCGTCAAAGGCATAGCGCAGCGTCAGCGTTCCTCCGGCGGCATGGACGGTGCCGCAGAGCAGCAGCCAGACGGTCATCCACAGCACAGCGCAGCGCCAAAGCCGCCGTTTCTGTCTGTTCATACCGTCTGTCTCCTTTCATTTCTGCCGTTTTATGCGGCGCTGCAGCCACAAAATTGGGAATACCGCAGCGACCGGAATGCTCCACCATGCGAAGGACCTTTCCGTGTCGGCCTCCTCCGCCTCTACCCGATGTCCCCGCACCAGCAGCCGATGGCTGTTGACGCCGTAGGGCGTACAGGTATACAGTGAGACAAGGTCCTCTCCGGGAACGATTCGCAGCGGCGCCAGCTCCTCCGGCTCCGTCACTAAAATCTGGTCCACCTCATAATTCATATCCCGGTCCAGAATGTGCAGCGTAAAGCGGTCCCCGGTCTCCAGTCGGTCAAGGTCCGTAAAGAGCTTTGCTTTCGTCAGTCCGGTGTGAGCCGTGATGACGCAGTGGGTCCCGGAACCGCCGGTAGGCAGCGAGGTCCCCGGCCACCAGCCACAGCCGGATTGGAGCTGCTGCTCCTCCGTGCCCTGATAGATGGGCAGGTTCACATCGATTTTCGGAATCTCAATAGACCCCATCATGCCGGTCTCCAGCGGATTGAGGCAGGCGGCAATCTGCTCCCGCTCCTCCGCAGTCAGGGCAAACTGCTCCGCCTTTTCCGCCAGCGCCATGTTATAGGCTTCTGCCGCCTGCCACAGCGCCGCGTTCTCCGCTTCGGACTGTCCCTGTGCGAATGTCTCCGCCGCCTGCGCGTATTGCCGCTGATAGTAGAGGTTGGACAGGGCGGGGTACAGCAGTACCACCGCCCCCGCCGCCAAAAGCAGCGCGGCCAGCCAACCCAGCGCACGGTCGCGAAGGCTCCGGGGCCGTTTTCGCCGCATCATGCCCTCTTTCCTTCAGTCCTTAGTTTTCAGCGTCCTCTTTCCTGCGGCGCAGCACCATAAGACCGGCAGCGCCGCCCAGCAGCGCCATGCCCGCCACGGTGAAGATCATGGTGCCGGGGCCGCCGGTGTGAGGCGTATCCACCACCGTACCGATCACCGTGCTGATACTGCTGGAGCCTTCGAGGGATCTTACATAAGCATCATTGCGGAGCAGATCGCCATTTATGGCATCGTCAACCACCTTCGCCGTATAGGATACCACAATGGGCGTCTTGCCAAGGTCATCCTTTGTGATTTTCCCGGCGTTGTAAAGCGCCGCTAAGTCCAGCGTGACGTTCAGGGTCTCGCCGCCGGAAAGGCCGGCGGTCGCCACCGTGTAATCCGTTGCGGGGTCCAGAACCATGGAACCGATGGTAACTTCAAGGTCACTGTAGTCGGACTCCAGCTTTTCGTTCATTTTATCGTGGAATACCAGCGTGTAGGGGTTCACCAGCTCCATGACGCCGGCGGTATTCATGCGGAGCAGGTCGGAGGGCACCGTGGAGTTCAGGGTAAACACCATGGTATCACTGGGCTTTCTTTCACCGATGGAGGTCTGCCCGTCCGCCAGCTTCACCATGCCGGGCTGGCTGGACTTATCGTTGCAGACCGCCTTGAAGGTCACGCCGGTAACACCGGCTGCCAGCGCCCATAGCTGCGATTCCTTGTTGTATTGCAGCGTAACGCTGCGGTCGGTCTCCCCCTCCGCCGGAGTATGCACCTTGCGGGTGTCCGTGCCGAAGGCTTCGACATAATTGGTCAGCTTCAGCGTCAGATTCACGGTGTAACCGGAGGCATCGTCCCCCTGCACCGCGCCCAGCGTATAGCCGCCGGTCAAAAGGCCATAAGTTCCGTCATGATGTTCATCCGGGAGGGTCTCACAGGTGACTGTGACAAAATCCGTACCGAGGATATCTTGAAGCTGGCTTTCCGTGGGGCCAGCGGGGCCGCTGCTGCGCTTGGGGCAGCAGCTACTCGGGTGCTTGCAACCGGACACGGTGCAGTAGCCCTCTGTGTCCTTGACGTGCATACATTCGTTGTCATCATCGCAGAAACCATCGTCATCGGTATCATTATGATGGTGATTCTGCTTCCACACCGCGTAAATCGTCTTGTCTGCACTCACGGTAATCGTACCGCCGCCGTGATAAGCGGCAGCCGCTGCATCGGCAGAATCCGCCCAGCCTAAAAAGGTATGGTCATCCCAAGTCGGCACACTGGTGGAAACCGTAAATGTGGCCGAGCCGGTACTGCTTTTTGCTGTCTGTGCCGCAGGTGCGCCGCTGCCGCCATTGGCGTTATAGGTAAGAGTGTAGGTCACCTCTGCCGAGGCGGGCCGCTTCGCCACAAGGTAAATGGTATAGGTTGTCTGCGTGGCAGTTGTGCCGGTGTAAGTGGTAAGGACCGTCGGATTCGGTTTTGCTTCCTTGGCCCATCCAACGATTTCCCAGCCAGAATCCACCTTTGCTTTTGCGGTCTCTACCTGTTCTCTGATTTTGGAACAGGCTATGGAATGGTTATAGCCGCTGTGGCCTTCACTATACTGGCAGGTATATGGTTCGTCCCAACTAATGCCATAGCTGTATCCAGCGCCAAACGAAGAATCCACATACAAAATCTGAAATTTGCAGGTTTGCTGTTCGTGGGACTCCAGTGCCGCCAGCGCGGACACCGACAGCAGCGAGCATACCATCACCGCTGTCAGGAAAAGGGACAGGAATTTTGCCATCCGTTTTCTCATAAAACCTTGACCTCCTTCAATTTTCGTGCGTTTCCGGCAGGGCTGTGCACCTGTCCCGCCTCTCACCGTGAGTATAATCTCCCCTGCCTGTCAAATGCTGGAAAAACGTGTCGCCGCGCTTTTGTTTTTTTGTAATTTTTAAAGTAAAAATCGTCTACTTTCATCACATTTCAAGCATTTCCCGTCACTTTTCTGTTTTTCGTCAAAAAGAGGCACGGAGCGAATGCTCCGTGCCCGAGATTACCTATAGAGTGATGAACTTTCTGAAACGGAAAGGAAGGGTGTGTGCGGGAAACCCGGGAGGGGTGTCCTGCGCTATTTAAATTGACCGTTTTCAGAGCTTTTTTAAGTTCTGAAAACTTACTCAGCGGGGAGAAAAAACTTTTCGACACGCTGAGGCACGGAGCGAATGCTCCGTGCCTCTCTTTCCCGTGTTTGATTTTTGTTTACTGCGCTGTCAGCTCGCCGGTCTTCGTGTTAATGACATAGCCCTTGATAAGAACATCCTTCGGCATCAAGGGGTGGTTTCGCAGCAGGTCCACCGTCTCCGCCACGGAGCTCTCCACGCAGTCAAAGCCTCGGAGCCACTCCTCAAAGTCGATGCCGCAGTAGCGCATCATGTCGATATGGTCCTGAGAAACGCCCCGCTGGATCAGGTGGCGGATCATCATGTCGGCATTGATGTGGGCTACGCCGCAGTCCGTGTGGCCGATGACCATGACCTCCTCCACGCCCAACTCGATGATGCCCACCAGCAGGCTGCGCACGGCGCTGTCAAAGGGGCCGGTGATCATGCCGCCGGCGTTTTTGATCAGCTTCACATCACCGTTGCGGATGCCCAGCGCTGCGGGGAGCAACTCCACCAGACGGGTATCCATGCAGGTGAGGATGGCGATTTTCTTGTCTGGGAACTTACTGGTCTGGAACTTTTCATAGCCCCTGGACCGGACAAATTCGCGGTTATATGCCAGCATTTCTTCGATCATGGCAGTTCTCCTTTTCACTTTTTTTCTATCATACCGGATTTTGCCACCCCGCGCAACCGGAATCTTTCGGAAATTGCAGCATGGCAAATGGCGTATTGACAACATAAAACTTTTTTGATAAAATTCCTCCGTCAGCACAAGCTGGCAAAGTTGGCACAAGCTGACATTTTCCGCATATGTTTTTATACGCTCAGGCAATACAGATATTACGAAGGTATCAGTGTCCTCCCAAGGAGGGTATTGGTGCCTTTTTTGTTTGATGCTGCGGAAAATGCCTGAAAACTCATTTTAGGAGGAAGCTATGAAAAAACTGAACAGATTTATCAGCCTTGCGCTGACGCTGGGGCTTGCACTCAGCGTGATGGCCACGTCCGTGTCCGCATCCAAGTTCGTGGATGCCCACGGGAATGAGGTGGAACTGGATGACACGCTGGAGGCTTACAGCAGCGTGGTGCTGTCCGGCGCAGACAACGCGGCCCGTAAGGCGGAGACCAATTTGGGCGATCTGTGGACCGACGCGCTGCGGTGGTTCGCCGTATCCGGCAAGATCAATGCGTACTTTGACGAAGACGATGTGGCTGCCGGCAACACCAAGGTAGATGTGGACGCCGATCACATTGTTGCCCTCTGGAACGGTGGCAATCTGCGCGCCGACATTGCTGTCGGCAAGTTCGGCGCGGCGGAGCTGGCAGCCGTCCTGCCCTATCCCAACAAGGTGGCTGTGATCTATATGAGCGGCGCTCAGCTGCTGGAAGCTCTGGAGGCGGCTGCTCAGGCGCTGCCCTACGGCGATGCATCCGCCGATGCCTGCGCTTCCTTTATGCAGGCTGCGGGCCTGACTTACAGCGTCAACGCGGATCGGGCCTATGACAAGGGAGAAGCTTACGGCAAGTACTGGTTCAAGGCGAATTCCGTCAGCCGTGTGACGATCACCGATGTAAACGGCAAAGCGTTCGATCCGAACGCTACCTATGCGGTCATTACCCACAACGCAAACTTTAACGGCATGGACTCCTCTTATATGTTCAAGGCGGCTGCGGAGGCTAACGAGAAGTCTGCCATCACCAAGGCCGTTGTGCGGGATGTGGTGTGGATGTACATCAGCGAAGAGCTGGGGAATGTGGCGGGCGACGCCTATGCCGCCCCTCAGGGCCGCATCACGGTAACGGCCACCGCGGCGCCGGCTGAGTCTGCGAAGCCCGGCCAGTCCGCGACCACGACAGAGAATGGAACCTACACCGTTGTGTCCGGCGACTCCCTCTGGAAGATCGCATCTAAGGTCTACGGCAGCGGCAAGCTGTGGAGCAAGATATTCTCTGCCAATCCCCAGATCAAGAATGCATCTATGATCTATGTGGGTCAGACGCTGACCGTTCCCGCAAAGTAAATCACGAGGCACAAGCCGCAGGAGACCTGCACATCCGTCACAAGACGGATGTGCGGGCATCCTTATTGCTTTAGAACAGAGCGGACCACTTGGGACTGCTGTGTTGTACGGCAATCAAAACCATACCATCGCTCGACAAGGGCAAACACGCCTGACAGCGCGTCTTTCCGGCGCTTTTTGCTCTTTTCGCCTTGGTGGGCGCCAGCCCACCTGCGTCTCAAAAAACAAAAATCACTCGAAAATCCATTTCTGTCAGGTGCAGGCAGTTTTGCCGGAGCAGAAATGCGTCCAGACAAGGAAAGGCCCGCAGAAAATACTTGTCGTATTGTCAAGGGACTTGACACTGTATGGGCCCATTTCTGCCCGTCAAAACCGTGTCTGCCCTTGTCAAGCGATGGTAGAAAATGAGGACTTATCGTATGAACCGTGAATTGCAAACGATCATTGTTGAAGTGGAAAAGGCCGTGGTGGGCAAGCGTGAGGTCATAGAAAAGATCCTGATGGCGCTGCTGGCCGACGGACATGTTCTGCTGGACGATATCCCCGGCGTCGGCAAAACAACGCTGGCGGTGGCCCTGAGCCGCACACTGGGCCTGACCTATAACCGCATCCAGTTCACGCCGGATGTGCTGCCGTCCGATATTGTGGGCTTTTCCATTTACAACAAGGACAGCGGCTGCTTTGAGTACAAGAGCGGCGTGGTAAGCAATACCAACCTGCTGCTTGGGGACGAGATCAACCGGACGTCCAGCAAAACCCAGTCCGCCCTGCTGGAAGCGATGGAAGAACGTCAGGTCACGGTGGACGGCACAACTTATCCGCTGCAAAAGCCCTTTGCGGTGATCGCGACCCAGAACAATGTAGGAACCGCAGGCACCCAACTGCTGCCTTATGCCCAGATGGACCGGTTCCTTGTCCGGCTTTCCATCGGTTATCCCGATTATGAGGCCCAGATGTCCATCCTCCGGGACCGCCAGAGCACAGATCCCATTGGTTCCGTGGCGCAGGTGGTCACCCGTGACGATGTGCTGCGGATGCAGGCGGAGGTGCGGGCCGTCACAGCAAAGGACAGCATTCTGGACTATATTACCCGTCTGGCCATGGCGTCCCGGGAGCATCCCATGGTGGAGGTAGGCATCAGCCCCCGCGGCACCCTGTTCCTTGACCGTATGGCCAAGGCCCATGCTTATCTGGAGGGCCGGGATTATGTGACAGGCGGCGATGTGCAGGCGATTTTCCATGATGTCTGCGCCCATCGTGTGATCCTTAACCAGAAATCACGGCTGTCCGGCGGAACGGTTACGCAGGTACTGAACGAACTGCTGGAAACGGTGGAAGTTCCGGACCGCAGACAGGCATGATGCGGAAACGGAGATTTGCTTACGGCGCATGGCTGCTGTTTGCCATTTTGCTGTATTTCTTTGAGAACAATACCGGCACCCGGACGATTTTGGCCGCTTCGGTTTTTCTGCCGGCTGCGTCGATCCTCTGCGCGGTGCGTTCAGCCAGACGGGTAACGGTTCATCTATCTGCGCCGGACTGCTGCAAACAGGGAGATGCCGCGGAATGCTCCGTGCGGGCAGAGGGCCTTCTGCCCGGAGCGGTGCTGACGGCAGCGCTTCGGGGCCGCAGCCGCCTGACCGGGGAGGAAACGGCGGTGAAGCTCTCGGCCTCGCGGTTTGCGCCTGACGCGGCAGGTACGCTGCGTACCGCCCATTGCGGTACGGTCATGCTTTCTCTCAGCGACGCGGCTGTGCAGGATTGGTTTGGCTTGTACCGCTGTGCCCTGACAGTACAGAGCACCCGCTTCGTGACCGTCGAGCCGCCGCTGTTTGATGTGCGGATTACCCTTGCGGAAAATGAAACGGTCACGGCGGACAGCGAGCGCTGGTCTTCCAACCATCCGGGGCACGATCCCAGTGAGACCTTCGGATTCCGTACATATGTCCCCGGCGATCCCATCCGGCAGATCCACTGGAAGCTTTCCCAAAAGACAGACTCCCTGATGGTGCGGGAACTGGGACTTCCGGTAGCGGAGGAGGTCCTGCTGCTGTTGGATACCTCCATCACGGTACGGGAAAATGCTGCGGATGCGCTGGACGCGGCCATGACGGCGCTGCTGTCCTTGTCCCGGTCCTTGACAGAACAGGGGATTGCCCATTCTGTTGGCTGGAAAAACAGAGAATTAGAGGAGCTCTCTCTGTGCACAGTACAGGATCAGCAGGACTGTACAGCGGTGCGTGAGCAGATTTTGACTGCCGCTGCCGCACCGGATGCGGAAAGCATCTGCGACTGCTTCCGCAAATGGTCCGGGGATGTCTATGCGCATACCATTGTCTGCGCACCGTCCTTGCCCCGGGGCCTTTCCCTGCTGCAGGCTGGCAACCGTGTGACCGTGCTGCTGTCTGACGGCGGCACACAGAGCTGCGGCGGGGTGACAGTTGTACCCTTTTCGCGGAAGAATATGGCGCAGGAATTGGAATATCTTGAGATTTAAGGAATGTTCATGAAACATCAGACGGTTGGGTTACAATTTGATTTTCAAAAAAGCAAGCGGGCAAAACCGTGGAAAACAGCACTCCCCATTGCCGGTGTGCCGCTGCTTGCGGCAGTGCTGCTTCTGGCCCTCAAGCCTGCCAGAGAAAGCCTGAAGTGCTTATGCAATCTGGTGTTTGCGGCCAGCGAGGCGGTCAATGCCTATGCCTACGATTATTTTGAGGTTTCGGACGCGGCCAGCCCGGTTCTGGCATTGGGCCTGCAGGTGACGGCAGCGGCCGGTGTTCTCCTGCTTGCATACCTGCGCGGCAGCAAGATCGTTCCGCTTCTGGCGGCGTTGGCCCTGGCCGGCGGGGAGATCTGGTTCGGACTGACTCCTCCGGCGGCTGTCAATGTGCTGATTTTTGCGCTGCTGGCGCTGTTGGCCCTGCCTGTGGATACCCTGCGGGGCAGACTGGTATTTCTGCTGGCGGTCATGGCCGTTTTTCTGACGGTACAGCTCTTGGCTCCCGGTGTTCGCATAGGGGTGGAAGAAGCCTCTGAGCATGTGCGGGATCGGCTGGATGCTGCCGAACAGCTTGTTTCCGGCGCAGACTATACGCCGCAGCAGGAACCGCCCCAGACCGCCCGTGAGGAAAACCGGCTGGATACGGAAACCGCCGGAGAGACGTCCGGAGATACGCAGAATACGCAGGACTATCAGCATATTTATGAACAGGAACAGGAAATCAGCCGTCCCAAGCGCATCGACTATCTAAAAATCGCCGTGCTGACGATCCTGATTTTGGTCCTGCTGACGTTGCCCTTCCTACCGTTCGTCCTGTTTGACGCCCGGCGGCGCAAGGCAATGGAACGGCGGGCGGCGTTTGATTCCCCTGACTGCGGGGAGGCGATCCGTGCCATGTTTCTGCATCTGACTGCCTATCTGGATCACTGTGGAAAAGGCGTTGGGAATCGCCCCTTCTCCCAATGGGACGCTGCGCTGGCCCAAACCGTTTCTCCGGAATACGCCGCGCAGTTCCGTCATGCCGCTGCACTTTTTGAGGAGTCTGCATACAGTACCCATGCCATGGGGGAGGAACAGCGGGCCGAACTGCAAAGCCTTTTAACCGAAACGGAGCGGCTGCTGTATGACGGTGCGGACCGGAAAACAAAATTTCGCTTGAAGTATGTGGAGTGTCTCCACGCCTGAGAGGAAGCAAGAATGAAAAACGCAAAGCTTTTATTGTTGACTGTGGTGCTGCTGCTGACCCTGACGGGTTGCCGTACCCGGACCACCGTGCCTGTGGATCCGATCCCCGATGAGAACGGCGAGGCGGCGGAGGACCAACTGGGACAGGCCGAACAGATTGAGGACGCGGAAGACGATCCTGCGGCAGAAGAGGATGTCAGACCGGATGCGGATGCCCCGACCGCAACGGACCCGGATTCCGACCGAAAGACGTATGCGGAGGACGCAGACGCTGAGATCGTTCCCGGTGCGGACAAAACCCTCACGCAGCAGGGGGACGGCGGAAAAACACCGGAGCATGATGCCAATGGGGGAGCTACCGGCGCAAAGGATGCGACCACCGGTGAGCTGACCGCAACGGAAACCGTTCCCGCTGACCAGGCAGAAAACACCGGCGCGGATGAAAGCGGCCAAACGGCAGAAACTGCGCTGCTCTACTATCAAACACTGCTGGAGGACCGTTTGAGCGGACTCTTTGAGTGCCAGCGCTTCTATATTTACTGGGAGACGGCGGAGGACTACCACACTGTCCATAAATCATCTGACGAGCATCAGATCATCTTGAATGCCGGGGCGTATGACGTGTCCGCAAAGCTGCAAAATGACGCACTGATTGTGGATGACGGCTGGATCCAGCGTAAAGATCCCGGTGTGATCGTCAAGGTCGTGGAGCGCTCCGTCCTTGGCAGCGGAGTGTCGTCCACCCGACAGGCGGAAACGGTTTGCGGTGCGTTGAAAGCACGGGAGGGCTGGTCCGGGCTGGATGCCGTCCGGAATGGCCGGGTCATTTTGCTCTCCGAGGAGCTGCTTTCCGGTCAGGCCAGACGGACCGGCGCGGCGGTTTTGCTTGCCAAGGCCATGTATCCGAGCCTGTTCAGTGATACAGATGGGGGAGAGGCGCTCCGTGCACTTACTCAGGAAGCATACGGCGCGCCTGCGTCCGGTACATTTATTTATGTGGGATGAAAGGAATGGTTTTGATATGACGATTCTTGTGATTGACGGTCAGGGCGGAAAGCTTGGAAAACGGCTGGTGGAAAGCATCAAAAAATCCTTCCCGCAGGTGGAGGTCATGGCCGTCGGGACCAACAGCGCCGCGTCAGAGAGCATGATGCGTGCCGGTGCGGACCGGGTGGCGACCGGTGAAAACCCGGTCATTGTTGCCAGCCGGACTGCCCGGATCATCGTTGGCCCTATGGGGATAGCCCTTGCCGACGCGCTGATGGGAGAGATCTCTCCGGCAATGGCCAATGCCGTTGCTGCCAGCGCGGCCTACCGGGTGCTGATCCCCATGAATCTCTGCGACACCTATGTGGCAGGCGTCAGCCAGAAATCTTCTGCCATCATGGATGACGCGATGGAGCATATTCGCCAACTGCTGACGGAGATGGGAGATACTGCATGCCTATGACCCGGAACGATGCACGTTCTTCTGTGCAGATCAGAAAGCTTACCTACTCGGCGCTGTATCTTGCCATTGCATTGGTCCTGCCGTTTCTGACGGGACAGATCCCTGAGATCGGATCCATGCTCTGCCCAATGCACATTCCAGCATTGCTGTGCGGCTTTGTCTGCGGCTGGCCGTGGGGACTGGCGGTGGGATTTGTTTCCCCGCTGCTGCGGTCCCTTCTCTTTGGGATGCCTACGGCTTATACGGCAGTGGCCATGGCGTTTGAACTGGCCGCCTATGGCGCGGTTTCCGGGATCTTATACCGCATTTTCCCCCGCAGAAATTGGTCTGTGTATGTCACGTTGATCGCCGCTATGATCGTAGGCCGCCTGGTGTGGGGCGGTGTACAGTTTATGATGGCGGGCTTGCAGCATACCGTGTTTGACCGCTCTCTTTTTCTTGCAGGCGCAGTGACCAATGCGCTTCCCGGCATCCTTGTACAGATCATCCTGATTCCCATTCTTGTCATCACAATGGAGAAAGCTAAGCTGACGCTGAATGGGACGAGATAATGACAGAAGATCGAATCGGCAAAGAAATCAGCGGCAGTATGCACAGGCGATTCCCGTCGCGCAAAAGAGGACCCATCCAATACGGATGGGTCCTCTTTTCAAATAGCTGTCAGCGGAAGGTCGTCTGCGAAATGTTCACTTCCCGTCCGCAGCGGTTGTCAATGTCGGTATCGTTGTCCTCGAACACGCTGCCGGGGAAGGACAGGGGGCTTTCGGCGGGTACGCTCTTCAGCAGAACGGCGGTGCCGTTGTGGAAGAACTCGTTGTTCGCATACTGGGTGTGGGTGATGACGGTACCCTCGGCGTTGAAGCGGAATCCCACCTGATTGTCCTCGAAGCGGCAGTCCATGGCGTTGACCCAGGTGGTGCCGTAGGCCAGCACGCCGGTTTTCCAGCCGGAAACAGTACAGCTTGTCAGGTGCAGCTGGCGATCACGGCCAGCGCTGTCACCAGTGCGGCAATGTGCAGGAACTTCTTTTGCAGTGGCTTGGGGGCCTTTTGCCGTGTCCAGGGCTTGATACTGCGGGCGCAGTGGGGACAGAAGGATGCGCCATCCGGGAGGGGAACTCTGCAAAGCGGGCAGAGATTTTGCTTTTCCGGGGTGATTTTGGACTCTTTCATCTTTAAAATGCCTCCATCAGACGAAGAACGTTTTTATACCGCTTGGCGGGGCTGACGCAACTTTACGAAACGAAGGATCTGACCAAAGCGGAGCTGGCCCTCCGGTCCGGCATCAGCGAGGTCTATCTGCATCAGGTGTTTGCGGGGCGGCGGAATCCTTCCAGGGATCGGCTGCTGTGCATCTGCGTCGGTCTTGGCATCACGCTGGATGAGACCCAGCGGATGCTGACGCAGGGGGGCTACGCCCAACTGTATCCCCGCACCAGACGGGACGCCATTATCAGCTATGGCGTGGTCCATCAGCTGCCCCTGGGGGAGATCAATGACAAGCTGTTTGCGGAGCAGGAAAAAACCTTGTTTTGACCGGGCGCTGGGAAGGATTTGCCTGTGCGGAAAACGCACTGCAAATATAAAGACAACGAAAGGGAGACAGAAGATGAAAAAGTTGACAACAATTTTGCTTGCGGTGGCAATGACGCTGCCTCTGGTGGCTTGCGGAGGCGGGAACGCCGGAAATACCAATGGCGGAAATACCAACAGCGGAAGCACCGACAAGCATACCCATGTGGAGGAAGTTATGCCGGCAGTGGAGCCCACCTGCACGAAGACCGGGCTGACAGAGGGCAAGCGCTGCTCCGAGTGCGGCGAGGTTCTGGTGGCACAGGAAACCGTTCCCGCTCTGGGCCACACGACCGAAAGCGGTACCTGCGAAAGATGCGGACAGTCATTCGGCGATTGGCGCATCGACTATTCTGTGGATGACTTCAATCAGCCAACAGATGAATGGTATATTACGGAAGACGAATATCTCGTAAGTACTTTTAGCAACAGCGCAACAACAAATTCAAGATTGTATGCGAATGTAATGGTGGATCTGGACGATAATGTTATGATATTCCTCTATGAATATGGCAGCAGACAGGTCAAAAACAGCTCTGAGCGCTATTGGGATGAATATAACATCACCATGAGAACGCCCGATGGTGCAGACCACAAGATAACAGGTACTATGTATTGCGGCGATGACAGAGTTTTCGTCGATGAGGCTTACACCGATGAGGTGCTGACTGCGTTAAAGGGAGAGGGAAATGTTATGTTCCGTCTCGAAAAAGCTGATAGAACGGTCAACAGCTATCTGTTCGGCGCTCCTGCCTCCAACTTTGCCGCGCAGTATAACGCACAGGTCGGGCAGTAAATACCGCTTTGGCGGGGCTGCCATTCGAAAACTCTCAGAAAGCGGGAACACTCTTTTGGGAACGCCGCTAAAGGAACAGGTGGCTCCCTGTGGGATCGCACCCTTGCTCCGTGACGGACAGCGACAAGGCGGCGATCCGGGAAGCTCTGACCGCCTATGAGGCACTGAAGTAATTCGCTTTTTGACAACAAAGCAAGTAATAGGCGCAAACAGCCGCAAGCCATGTTCTGATGGCTTGCGGCTGTTTTTCATTCGTGCCATGCCTTGCGGCAGTTTCGGCACGGATGAAGCGGAGGAGCGCATGCAGCAACCTCCGCTTGAAAAAAAGCTGTCCGGTTGCTATAATTGGGTCTGTACGAAGCATTTTCCAGCTATAAGCGGGACTTTTCGACACAGACTATCCATCAGGGAGGGCTGTACGATGAAAGAACCTTCGCTTTGGACGTTGTTTTCGGATACCGGAGATCCGTTGGCCTATCTGCTTTACCGCGCCGGGTCTGCCGGACGCTGATTTTCTTTCGGAGGCGGGGCCTCCGTACATAGGTGGTGAATTGATGGCGTTGTCGCCGTACATTGTGACAAAGGGCGTTGTCCTCCGGGAGACGGAGACAAGGGACGCCGATAAGATCCTAACCCTCCTGACAGCGGAGCGGGGCAAGCTCTCTGTCATCGCCCGGGGCGTCTGCCGCAAGGGGTGCAAATTCGCCGCCTGCGCCCAGCCGTTGGCCTACTCCGAGTGGACGCTTTACAAAAAGGGCGACTGGTACTACGCCAACGAGGGGGCCACTCTGGAACTGTTCAACGGCTTGCGGGCGGATCTGGACGCGATGGCGCTGGGGTTTTATCTGGCGGAGCTGACGGAGGCCGTCACCACAGAGGACGCACCCCATCAGGGGCTTTTGAGCCACCTGCTCAACGGGCTGTACGCCGTTTCCGTTCTGCGAAAGCCTTTGCCGCTGGTGAAAGCGGCGTTTGAGATCAAGCTGCTGTGTCTGGCGGGCTACGAGCCTCTGGCGGACGCCTGCGCCTACTGCGGTTGCCCCGATCCCCAACAGCCGTATTTCGACGTTTTGCAGGGCGTTCTCCGCTGCGGGACCTGCGGAGAGGGGCGCCGGGGTCTTCCACTGTGTCGGGATTCACTGGCCGCCCTGCGGCACATCGTTTACGGCGACCCCAAGCGGCTTTATTCCTTCACACTGGGACCGGAGGCCCAAAAGCGGCTGTCCGCTGCCGCCGAAGCCTTTGTCTCCGCCCAGTTGGAGCGGGGATTCCGGACGCTGGACTTCTATAAGAGTGTCCGGTGCATGAATGAGCCATCCTGATTGATTACATTTTGTATGATACCGTGCCTTTTATACGGTAAGGAGCGATTATGAGCGAATTATTTGATAAATCCATCCGCACCTTGGAGCTGCCGCGGGTTCTCCAACTACTGTCTGAGCAGGCGGTCAGCCCGGAGGCCAAGGAGCTGGCACTGGCGGTCCGGCCGGAAACAGATTATGAGGACGTGCTGCGCCTGCTGGACCAGACCGACGGCGCACGGGCCATGATCGTCCTGCGGGGGGCGCCGGGTTTTTCCGGCGTCAAGCCGGTAAAGGACCTGCTGGACCGGGCGGACCGGGGCGGCAGCCTCAACATCCCGGAGCTGATCCGGATCGGCGATCTGCTGTATGCTGCCCGCCGGGCCAAGGAGTATTTCAATGCCGACGCGGCAGAGCCTACCGCTCTCGACCAGATTTTTCTGTCCATCCACGGCAACCGGTTCTTGGAGGATAAGATCCGGCGGTGCATCAGCGACGAGAACACCGTGGCCGACGCCGCCAGCCCGGAGCTGGCGGACATTCGCCGTCACATGCGGGCGGCGCTGGCAAAAAGCCGACAGATTTTGCAGAAGATCATCTCTTCCCCCAGCTATTCCAAGGTCTTACAGGACAACATCATCACCCAGCGGGATGGGCGCTTTGTGGTCCCCGTAAGGGCGGATCAGAAGGGCAATCTGCCGGGACTGATCCACGATGTTTCCTCCACCGGCGCTACGGTATTCGTAGAGCCGATGGGAGTGGTGCAGGCCAACAACGAATACGCGGAATTACAGGCCAAGGAACAGGCGGAGATCGACCGCATTTTAGCGGAGCTGTCCGCCGATGCCGCCGCCCACCGGCGGGACATTCAGTGGGATCATGACGCGCTGGTGCAGCTGGATCTGATCTTCGCCCGTGGCGAATTGAGCTATAAGATGGACGCCATTCGCCCCCAGGTGCGGCGGGACGGCTTGATCCGTCTGCGGAAGGCGCGGCATCCTCTGCTGGACAAAAAAACGGCGGTACCCATTGATATTGAACTGGGCGGCGCGTTTGATACCCTGGTCATCACTGGCCCCAACACCGGCGGTAAGACCGTTTCCTTAAAAACACTGGGTCTGCTGACCCTGATGACCCAATGTGGCCTGCACATCCCCGCCGGGGACCGCAGCGAGGTGTCCGTTTACGAACGGGTGCTGGCCGACATCGGTGACGAGCAAAGTATCGAGCAGAGCTTGTCCACATTCTCCGCCCACATGAAAACCATTGTAGAGATTTTACAGGAGGCGGACCGGGATAGTCTGATCCTGTTCGACGAGCTGGGAGCCGGTACCGACCCGGTGGAGGGTGCGGCGCTGGCCATTGCCATCATTCAGCACGTCCGGGCACTGGGGGCCAGAGCTGCCGCCACCACCCACTACGCAGAGCTGAAAACCTTTGCCATGACCACGCCGGGAGTGGAGAACGCCTCCTGCGAGTTCAATGTGGAGACCCTCAGCCCTACTTATCGACTGCTGATCGGCATCCCCGGCAAGTCCAATGCCTTTGCCATCTCTCGGCGGCTGGGCCTGCCCGATGAAGTTATCACCAACGCCCAATCGCAGATGAGCAAGGACAGCGTTCGGTTTGAGGACGTGCTGACCCAACTGGAGGCCAAGCGGCAGGCGTTGGAAAAGCGAGAGCAGGAGACTGACCGGCTGTACCGCCAGCGGGAGGAGGACGCCCGGAAAGCCCGGGAATTCCGGGAACAGATGCAGCGGGCCAAGGAAAATGCCCGCAGCCGGGGCGAGGCCGAAGCCAAGCGCATCCTGCGGGACGCCCGCTCTGCCTCTGACGCGGTGTTTGCCGAACTGGAACGGATGCGGAAGGAGCAGGCCAAGGCAGACCGGGCCATCAACGCCAATGAAGCCAGGGCCGAACTGCGCCGCCAGCTGAACGAGGCGGAGGACGCCATCGACAAGCGGGATGCCCGCTCCGAGCCGATCCCCAAACCCAGCCGTCCCATTCAGAAGGGGGATCTGGTGGAGATCCCTGGTGTTTCCACACCGGCAGAGGTGGTGGGCGTGGGCAGCGACGGCACCTTGCAGCTAAAGGCCGGTATTTTGAAAATGAAGGCCAAGGCCGACGAAGTACGGCTCATTGAGGACGATGAGCGGGCCGCCATGAAGAAAAAAGCCCCCAAGCCCACCCGGACCGCTGTGACCGGTCTCCGCACTGCTGCCAGCCGGGAACTGGACATCCGGGGCATGGAGACGCTGGAGGCGGAGAGCGTGGTGGAGACCTTCCTCTCCACCGCCGTCATGGGCCATTTGGAAACCGTCACCATCATCCACGGCAAGGGCACCGGCGCACTGCGGAATGCGGTGCATGATATCCTGCGGCGGAATAAAAACGTGAAGTCTTTCCGTCTGGGCGTCTACGGCGAGGGGGAAAACGGCGTCACCGTGGTGACCATGAAGTAATACGAAATATTGGCACAAAAGAATCAAACAAACACGCCATACCTCCCGGTATGGCGTGTTTGTTTGTTTATTCAGCCGGACAGCTCCCGGATCTCCGTTTGGATCAGCCGTCCCGCCGTAGCGGAAAGCTGGTCCATCCGGTGAATGGGAGCCAGATCTTGCCCGTAGATGGTATGGGCGTTGGGGACATTGGCGTTCTCCCCCATAAAGACGGCGGCCACCCGGATACCCTTCCGCCGCAAGGCCCGAACCTCGTCCGCCGTGTCCTCTACACCTACCTGACTGTCATAGTCCTGGCTGAGGGGGACCTTGCCGGTAGGGAGGATCTTGTGGCTGTCGTCGGGGCTGGCATCCGTCAACAGGATCAGCAGGTGCTTGTCTGCCGGGGCGGTATTCAGCAGCTCCGCTGCCATCCGCAGCGCCAGTCCGTCCCGGTTCCAGCCGGCGGCGAAGTAGTCAAAAATCTTCCGTTCTCCGTTTTTCTCACCGAAATCCTTCAGCACCCGCAGCACCGTATAGCCCCGGAGACTGCAAAAGCTGCTGACGCGGACGGGAATGCCGCAGTCCGCAAGGCTTTTCGCCAGAATATACCCTTGGGCGGCGATAGTCTCTTGACAGTGAAGCCGGGAGGCAGAGCCGTCCAACAGCAGGTCCACCGTAAAGCCGGGGGTGCTTTCTTCATCGCTGCGTAAAAACACCTTATCGTCTCCCAGCACTGGCAGCCGCCAGACCCGCCGGCTGTCCAGATGGCCCTGTCGGGCGGAGACGGCGTCCGGCTGCTGGTGGATCAGCATACAGTTGCGGATCTGCTCCGTCAGCCGCAGGAGGGCGCTTTGATAGAGGTCGCTGTTTTTGACGTAAGCGGCCCGGTTTCGCTTGGCCTGCTCCTCTGCCTGTTGAAAAAGCCGCTGGGCATCGGCGCTGACCGGTTTGTCGGGCGACGGCTCCCCACGGGTGAACCAGAGGTGGCAGCCCAGATGGTTTCCGGTGCAGTCCCGCTGCTCCATCAGCGCCAATTCCTTGGGAGCGTACAGACTGCGGCCGAAGCAGCGTTCCACATAGTCCCGATCCTCGGTTTCCCGCTCATTGGAACGTAAATGGGCGCGCAGGGCATTGGTCGCCCGCACCATGCCGTTTTCTCCCACCGCCGCAGATCGGCCGATGGCCAGATCGTCGGTGCGGACCATCTCCGTGGTGAACAGCTTCGTCAGCAGCGGCGCCCACCGCTCTCCGAAATGGAGGGTAAGGGGCGTTTTGGCGTGGGCGGTGCCGTCAAAGCGGAGATATTTTTGGAAGGCAGTCCGGATCGCCGCCGCTACCTCCTCTCCACTCATGGTACCGGGACAGGCAAGAGCCTCCGACAGTCCCTTTTCCCAAGGGGTCAGCACAGGCAGTCTCTGCCCAAGCACGGTTTTCCATCTGGCGGACTGTATGGCGTACACCAGCTGGTTTTTCTCCATCCACTCCTGCCGGGAAAGCTGATATTCCGATTCAAAAAACGCGGAAGCATGGGCCTGCCGCAGTGCTGCTAAAGCGGGACGCTTCGGTAATTCCTTCTCATAAACGGCGTTTTCCAGAGCCAGCCACGCAAGGTCATCGTACACGGCCTGCCGTGCGTCCCCCGCCCAAGCGGCGAACAACTGCTTGGGAAGCTCATCCCCAAACCATTTGTGGACCAACCCAATGACGCAGTTCATATAAAGATCAGGCTGGCCGTCAGACTGCATGGCCAGAAACTGCGGTTCAAATTTGTAGTCCCCGCAGGCAGTCCACACCTGATTGATGGCCCGCCGCTGGCGGGCGCTGTAACCGGAGGTTTCCATATCAGTCGGTAAACAGTCGGCTGCGGTCCAGCTTCGCCGGGATCCGGGCGGCAATAACATCCCGGATGAGGCCCTGCTCGTAGCTGTCAAAAGCCTTGTTGGTAATGCCCATATCCAGCGCCGTTCCGGCGCTGATCCCCCGGCGGATCAGCCGCAGAGCGTCCAGCATACCCCGGAGATCCAGCGCCTTAGAGGATATCTCGGCGCTTTCGCACTTTTTTTGCAGGTCGAGGAAAAGCTGCACGAACTGTCCCCGGTATTTCTTCTCCAGCGTGGGGAATTCCTCTCCCAAAAGCCGGTCCAGACCGTCCCCGTCAATGGCGGGCATCTGGATCACCGCGAACCGGCTGGTCAGGGCCTCGTTCAGCTCTCGTGTTCCGGCGTAGCCGTAGTTCATGGTGCCAATGAAGCGGGCGGCTGGATCCACCTCCACCCGATCATAACCGGGTACATCAATGGCGCGGCGGAAGTCCAGCGTGGCGTGGAGCACAGCCAGTGCCTCGTTTTTCGCCATGTTGATCTCGTCCAAGATCCCGAAGCCGCCATGCTGCGCGCAGAGATACACCGGGCCGGGACGGAAGGTCACCTGCCCGTTTTCAAAGGTATCCATGCCGATGAGACTGGCGGCGTCCATGTTCACATGAAAGGATACATCCCAGCTTGGCCGAGCAAAGACTTGGGCCAGATTTTCCGCCAACACATTTTTACCCGTAGCCTTGCTGCCGGCCAGCAGCAGATTTTCCCCGCACAGGAGGGCGGCAATGGAGGCTTCCCAGACCTCCTTTCCATAGTAATGGTATCGGGGCTTGGGGATCCGGTTTTGCAGCTCCGGAGGGGTGGGATAGGCGTTCCGGTATTCCCGGATGCCCTCCAATAGCTCCTTACTGATTTGCTCCTGCTCTAAAAAATCCAACAAAATCGTTTACTTCCTTTCTGTTGGGTGCGCCGCGGACACGCGCCGTCTTTTTTCGGCCCCATCATAGCACGATGATTTCTGAAAATCAACGGGATATCAACGTTTTTTGAATTCTGTGGAAATAGCGGTTGATTTACCTACAAAACTGGTGGTATAATAAAGACGAAAATACGGAGCAAGGAGGATATACTATGATCTCAACAAAGGGGCGGTATTCTATCCGGATCCTGCTGGACTTGGCCGAACACCGCAACGGAAGCTACATTCCCATGAAGGATGTTGCTGCCCGCCAAAACATTTCTCTGAAATATATCGAGCGGCTGATGCCGGCCCTGAAGGCGGCCGGTCTGGTGGACAGCGTCCACGGGATCGGCGGCGGTTACCGGCTGACCCGGGAGCCGGACCAGTATACCCTGTGGGAAATTCTGCGGCTGGCGGAAGGGGATCTGGCCCCGGTAGCCTGCCTGCAAAGTGGCGCGGCCCCCTGCGCACGGGCTGCGGACTGCCGTACCCTGTCAGTGTGGGACGGCTATTATAAGCTGAGCCGGGAATACTTTTCCGGTGTCACGCTGGCGGACTTGATGCGCGAGCCGCGGACAAGTGACTATGTAATTTGAACAGGCGGGACCGGACGGAAGTCTGGTCCCGTTTTTTCAGCTAAAATCGACCGCTGTCAAGGGAGAAAGCCTTGCGCGTACGTAGAAAAGGGTAAATACAGAACGGTTATGTAAAGTGATTTTTGCTTTTTCATTTGGCTGAAAATAGGGTTTGCGGTTTTGCGGATATTTGGAGATATTTGTCTGAATACGTTGATAATACTAAAGAAAAACGATGTTGATAACTCTGTGGAAAATGTGAATAACTCCTTGTAGATGAAAATTATTGTCATTTTTATGTAAACACTAACGCTTCCCGGCGAAACCGGACGCTGGCTGCGGTTTTTGTCAAATTATGAACTTTTTACAGAAAGTTACATGCGGAACGCGAATCCGGCGTTTGTAAAGATGGCAAATCGCCCATTTTTCAGAAGCTCCGGAAAATCCATAATATACAATTCGTATTATCCCTGTTCGACAGTAGAAAAAGTTCGTTTTCCTGTGAAAATGTGTTGACGCTCCGGTAAAAGTATGGTATCATGTTTTCTGCTTAAATTATCTCATCGTTCCCTATGCTGACGTAGAGCAGCTGATTCGTAAGAATCAGGTCTG
>ENA-ORCM01001241-ORCM01001241.1-human-gut-metagenome-genome-assembly--contig:-NODE-1241-length-22119-cov-5.334044_pt1 | contig 22119 bp, 18 predicted proteins | sample MGYA00242906_ERZ507928 | MGnify/ENA primary metagenome ERZ507928 (study PRJEB26167, sample SAMN06115497) | human gut metagenome | host: Homo sapiens | place: China:Shanxi | collected 2015-05-07...
TAGAACCGGAATCAAGAATTATACTGTCCCCCTCCTGAATAAACTGAATAGCTTTCTGAGCGATTTCTTTCTTTTCCGCATTCTCATAGTACAGCTCATTATCAATCATGGCATAAAGCTGCTTAATGTTTTCCTTTATTTCAGCAAGTTCCCTGACTTCCCCATTCTGTACATCAAACCAGATAAAATATGTCTTATTCTTTGTATAATCATTGCAAGCCCATATAAGTTCCCCTGTAGCAGTTCTGATAAATGTCTTTAAATAAGTTGCTTTCTGACATTCATATTTCATTATCAATTTTCCCTCGGAGTCAAAAATATACAGCTTACCCGCACTGTTGCTTATAGTATAAATATTGTCATATACATCACAGAAACAATTCCCAAATTTCCATTCATCAATATATTCCTGCATATCTAATCCATTTTCAAGGAATAAACCGCAAAGCTCTGTTTCTTTCGCAACACCATTCTTATCTATGAACACAAGGCTGTCATCAGTTATTGCTGTCGCATTGTCTGAATCGCCAATGGCATACCCAAGCCACTTGAAAGCATACCTGCCATCACCATATACATCCATCGACAAAACATACCCGGAGTCTGTCTTTTTTCCCATCTGCTCTGATGTGAATTCCATTGAATCAGTCTTCATGGATGTGATATCCGTGCACTCAATTACACTCCTTAAATATTCACCATTTAAACTATCTATAACGCCGCTATATCTGTAAATACAGTCTCCTATTACCCCTAGCTCAGACTGCTTATAAATCTCCTCATTTTCTTCATTATGCTGCACAGTCTCATGCTCAAGTCTTTCATATCTGTCAACCCACAATTCCTGCTCATCAAGGACTTTATCATTTACAGCAAAACCATCTGTTTTCCACATGTCCGAACTTAATAAGTCATAGCTTTCATCACTTTTATTTTCCTGCTTGACACAGCCTATGGTAAAAAGAAGCATAGCAACCGATATAATCAATTTAAATCTCTTATAATATCTCATGTTTTCCTACCCCACTCTTGTTTTTGTTTGAAACGCCTTACAGGCAGGTTAATTAAAACCTGCCCATAACGTCATACATCATCTATCACAACTAACGTCTTTCAACTTCATCCGCCTGCCCACATAGCGAATGAACCTTAACTACCTTTTCCTCATCAAAGGAATTCTTATATATATTCTTACCTAAAAGCTACCATATTCGCCATAATATTGCAAGGGACACTTTTATCCTTATTTTTACAATTTTTCTATAAAAAACAAGGTAAAAGTGTCCCTTTTCAAAAATAGTATTGCTTTATTTAGTGATATATTGTCAACAGCTTTTATTCTAAAGCCCCAGCATCCTTTTCAGCACCTTCCCCGTCTGGTTCCACTCATCAATCCAGACAAGTCTCACGCCAAGATGAGCCACCGACTCCTCAAGCCATATCTTCTCCTGAATCGTGTTAGGCTTCTTGCGAATCCAGAAATGCTCTGTTGCATCCTTGCAGTCAAGCCCATTTTCCTTAAACTCAGCCATCTTGTTGGCGTGAATCCATGAGAGCCAGCGTCTCATATTCGCATCAGTGAGGGATACGCCGCAGAACACAACCCTCCTGTTCATGCAGTTATCTATAAAGCTTGTAGCCTGCCATGAGAATGAGTTGTTGGCAAGCTCCAGGTAATTATCCTCGGTAAGTACCAGCTTGTCACTCGCAAGATGTCCCTTTCTGGCACTGTAGCCGTTAATCGGAATTACACCGTGGCAGTGAAAATATGGTATTCTGTCATGCTTCTGGACATGAATGCTGTTGGCGATTCTGTCAAAGAGCACCCTGTTGCTGTTGCCGGTCTGCATGTAATAGAAGTTGAGCAGCGTTAAAAATACAGCCTCAACATTAAAGCTTAGAATTGAGCGCGGTCCCACCCCCTCATGCACCGCATCTATGACGACCTTCGCCATCAGGTTGGCACTCGTCGTCGCGAACATTCTGTCTATAATGCCGGAGTATGTTGCCCAGTTCTCCTTCGTTATACATGATAAATGCTCCGTCTCATGTATCTTGACAAATGTATCCCACTCCTGTGCCGTGAGCGCTGTCCTTATCGGACGGTATATCTCATCGGACAGAAGCCCTATGAACTCCTTGTCACTTAAATGCATGTGATTCTGCACCGCCTGAATCATCGCCTCAGGTGAGAAGTCCATCCTTCTGTATACATCTATATCTATAATCTCATTTTTGCTGCAGTTATTTTTGATGAGCAGCTCAACCAGTGTGTACCAATCAGCAAGTGCCGGAACTGATGTCCCGGCACCCACACACAGCGACCAGCCGTTTCGCTTGGTCACATCCCTTAATACAGGCTGGATTGTCTTTATATCCAAACCTTTTTTTGCCATAAAATTAATGTCTCCTAAAATAAGATATCATTTCCTATACCAACCACAATCATAATATGCACTGCAAAACTGCCCTTGGCATCATACCTGCCAGTAAAGCGGACATTCGCAATCCGCATATTATAGCTTCATAGTCTTATAACAGAAAAAACGTCTTTGTAAATTCAATATCTGCTTCAACCTGCGATATCAGCTTGTCCACCGTATCGAATTTTATCTCCGGTCTTTCAAAATGGAACAGCTCCACCCTTACCTCTTTGCCATACATATTCTCCTCATGGTTAAGCAGATGTGTTTCAACGCTTATTCTCTCCGAATCGTCAAATGTAGGTCTGACACCGATATTGGTTATCGCGTAGTATTCATTGCCATCCACAATAAGCTTAGATGCATACACTCCGTATGGGGGAAGCAGCTTTTCCGGGGAAGGATATATATTGACTGTCGCAAACCCCATCTCCTTTCCAAGATGTCTGCCTTCCTCAACCCTGCCCATTATCATATACGGATAACCCAGAAGGATATTGACATTCTCCATGTTTCCAAGCTGGATTTCTCCGCGGATCCATGTACTGCTTATTTCCCTCTGTTCATATTTTTCCTTTTCAACAATATGAACCTCGTAGTTGTACAGCTTCTGTGCCGCCATGAGGACATCGCAGTTCCCGCTTCTATCCTTTCCGAAATGCCAGTCTGTTCCTACAACCACATGTGCAGCGTTAAGATTGCCAAAAATAACCTTCTTGATAAACTCAAGCGGCTCCATTGACGCTGTCTCCTCGTTGAACGGATATTCAACCAGATAGTCAACGCCGGCATCGGCAAACATTATTCTCTTTTCATAGTTGGTAGTTATCTGGGTACCCTCAAATTTCTCAAAGTGCAGGTTCGGCGGAACATCGAATGTAAACACAGCAAGCTTATACCCCTGTTCTCTTGCAATTCTTCCCGCAGTATTTATAAGCGCCATGTGTCCCATATGTATCCCATCGAATTTACCAAATGTGACAACCGTCCTATCAGGTATAGAAAACTGTGTAACACCATTAAATATATTCATATATCAACCTCTTCATACCCCGGATTATTCCCCACATGCGAACATTTTTACAGGATAATATTCCTTCTTCCTGTCATCAAGCTCATATATTCCATAGAATACACCATCACAGTACATTCTGACCGGAGAATACAGACCACAGCATATCCTGCTGTCAACCTTATTTCCGTTTTTTATAAGCTTAAAATATTCTTCCCCCGCATGCACAGGCATATACTCCTCAAACATCACATCCACAGGAATGACTTCTTCGGACAATCTATCCTCGTCCTTAAGCTTCTGTAATTTCTCAAGCGTAAGTGCTTCTGAAAGCGTGAATCTTCCAACCTGTGTACGGCACAGCCTGTCCATACACGCACCACACCCAATCTGCGCGCCTATATCCCTGCACAGTGAGCGGATGTAGGTTCCCTTACCGCAGTGGACCCGCATTGTAAAGTAAGGAAGCTCCACAGAAATCAGCTCTATAGAATAAATCTCCACATGTCTTGCCACCCTGTCAATCTCCTTGCCCTCACGCGCAAGCTCATAGAGACGCTTTCCGTCCTTTTTAATCGCAGAGTACATTGGCGGTATCTGGTCATACCCACCTGTAAAGCCTTCAAGAACCCTTTTGATATTATCTGCAACGCCTTCACTGTCTCCGGCAAAGAACTCCCCGGCAAGCTCTCTCTTTCCGGTCTCGGTTCCCGTTGTATCCTCAGTATCGGTTGTGACACCAAGGAGAACCCTCGCCTCATACACCTTGCTTCTGTCCGTTATCATATCCACAAGCTTGGTTCCGTTGCCAAGGCACACCGGAAGTACTCCTGTCGCAGCCGGATCCAAGGTTCCTGTATGCCCGATTTTTCTCTGTCCGAATATCCCGCGCAGCTTTGCGACAACATCATGCGATGTGAAGCCCGCTTCCTTATAAACATTTATAATTCCGTTATACAATAATGTATCCTCCCTATCTCTGTGCGGAATTAAACTGAAGTTCAACAAGTGCGCCGATATTATTGATGATATCCCTAGGGTCATTCGCTGCCATGTCGAAGCCTGCTGCCCTGATATGACCGCCACCGCCGAATCTCTTGGCAATCTTGCTTACATCCACTATGTTCTTTGAACGCATGCTCACCTTATATTCATTCTTCTCTGTCTCATACAGGAATATTGCCACCTCAACCGTATCATTAAGCCGAAGCTGCTCCACAACGCCTCCGAGATCCTTGCTTGTAACACCGTAAAACTCCATATCCCGCTTTGTCAGTACAGTAAAAATACATCTTCCGTCACAGAACTGTACGCTCTCAAGAAGTGCCTTGCCAAGAACCTGGCTCTGTCTGTAGGTTCTCATGTAAAAAGTATTATCTATAATATTAGTAAAATCTATACCTTTTTCCATAAGTTTCCCTGCAATCTGCATCGTGCGCGCTGTCACACCCTGATACTTGAATACACCCGTATCATGGATAATTCCAAGATAAAGGCACTCCGCTGTGCTCTTAGAAATCTTATCCGGGTTCATCGCCTCATATATAAGCTCACTGCATGATGAAAGCTTAGGAGAAATCATATTCATATCTCCTATCTCCTGTCCACTTATATGGTGGTCGAATACAACTGTTTTCCCGGCTTTCTCAAAGCATTCCCTGAAATCCTCAAACCTGTCAAATGCTGCACAGTCGCATACGATAAATAAATCGTATAGCTTATTCCCATCAGCTTTTTCTTTTATCTTGTCACTGTTTCTTAAAAATAAAAATTTATCATTAATCGGCTGCAGACAGATATCAACATCCACCTGCGGCATATTATCACATATATAGTTGTACACACCCAGCGTACTGCCGACGCAGTCACCATCAGGTCTTATATGGCCTGTGATTCCTACAGTCTTTACCCCCTGCAGTATCTCATCAAGATATATCATTCGTGATTCTCCTTGTTAACCTCGTCAATAATTTTAGACATTCTCACACCATACTCTATAGACTGGTCAAGTATAAAATGTATCTGTGGCGTATTTCTAAGGTTCACCGTCTTTGCAAGCCGGCTTCTTATAAATCCCTCCGCACTCTTAAGCCCCGCAATTGTAGCTGCCTGGGCAGCCTCATCACCGTAAACACTTATATATGCCTTGCATTCCTTAAGATCCGGTGTGACATCCACTGCAACAACCGATGTCAATGGACTGATATTAGGGTTCTTGACCTCATTGCGGATAATATTGCTGAGTTCCTTCTGAACCTCCCCATTGATTCGGGAATTCTTAATACTATTTTTACGCATATTTACTCCATTTCCGAGCGAATAAAAATTAAACTCTTATTTTAACACTACAAGCCGGGGACATCAGCCCCGGCTTATTTTATTATTGCTCTGCAGATTGAAGGCACCCTGTACATCCTGAATATACAGCGTCAGGGTTATGCCCTCAGGCTTATGTTACCTTGGCACCTCTACCATAATGTATGCCTCAATCTGGTCAAGCTCCTTGATGTCATTGAACTTTTCAAGAACAATACCACACTCGTAGCCCGCCTTGACCTCCTTAGCATCATCCTTAAATCTCTTAAGTGAAGCAAGAGGTCCTTCGTATATAAGCTCCCCTTCTCTTGTAACACGAACCTTGGAAGCCTTCGTAATCATACCATCTAACACATACGAGCCTGCAATCGTACCTACACCTGATGCCTTATAGGTCTGGCGTACCTCAGCATGACCGATAACCTTCTCCTCGTATATAGGATCAAGCATACCCTTCATCGCTGCCTCGACATCCTCAATCGCCTGATAGATTACTCTGTAGAGTCTTACATCAACCTTCTCGCGGTCTGCAATCTCTCTTGCCATATTATCAGGACGTACGTTGAAGCCGATAATAATCGCATTAGAAGCGGAAGCAAGAATGACATCGGACTCGTTGATGGCACCAACACCTGCATGCACAATCTTTATCACAACCTCCTCGTTGGAAAGCTTCAGCATGCTCTGCTTAACTGCCTCCACAGAGCCCTGCACGTCAGCCTTGATGATAAGACCGAGCTCCTTAACATTACCTGCCTTGATCTGTGAGAACAGGTCATCAAGTGAAAGCTTGCTCTTGGTATCGTCAAGAAGCTTAACTCTTCCCTCACGGATGAAGGTATCAGAGAATGCTCTCGCCTCCTTCTCAGTTGCAGGAGATACGAATATCTCACCGGCACCAGGAACATCATTAAGTCCCAATATCTCTACAGGTGTTGCCGGACCTGCTTCCTTAATCTTGCGTCCCTTATCATCTATCATTGCTCTTATCTTACCAAAGCATGGACCAGCTGCCACAGCGTCTCCGACATGAAGTGTACCCTTCTGTACAAGAAGTGTAGCGACAGGACCTCTGCCCTTATCAAGCTGTGCCTCAATGACAAGACCTCTTGCACGACGGTTAGGATTAGCCTTTAACTCTCTCATCTCTGCTGTGAGCAGAACCATCTCAAGAAGATTATCGATACCTTCCTTAGTATGTGCAGAAACAGGTGCAAATATTGTATCTCCGCCCCAGTCCTCTGCTACAAGTCCGTACTCAACAAGCTCCTGCTTAACCTTCTCAATATTTGCATTAGGCTTATCTATCTTATTAACCGCAACAATTATATCAATGCCTGCTGCCTTGGCATGGTTGATAGCCTCTATAGTCTGTGGCATTACACCATCATCAGCCGCAACGACAAGAATCGCTATATCTGTTGCCTGTGCTCCACGCATTCTCATTGCCGTGAATGCCTCATGTCCCGGTGTATCAAGGAAGGTAATCTTCTGGCCATTTATCTCAACTGTGTATGCACCGATGTGCTGTGTGATACCACCGGCCTCTCTCGATGTGACACTGGTTGAACGTATTGCATCAAGCAGAGAGGTTTTACCATGGTCAACGTGTCCCATTACACATACAACAGGTGGTCTTGGAACAAGTGTAGCCGGATCTTCCTCTTCCTCCTTAAGAAGCTCAGCAATGACATCTACCTTCACCTCATGCTCACAGATACAGTTAAACTCAAGTGCAATCTCCTCAGCAGTATCAAAATCAATTTCCTGGTTAACTGTTACAATAGTTCCCTTAAGGAAAAGAGTCTTAACTACTGCTGCAGGCTGAAGCTTCATCTTCTCGGCAAGCTCCTTGATTGTAAGCACATCCGGAAGTACAAGTGTCTTGATTGTATCCTCTTCCTCCTGTGGCTTCTGTGTTACCGGCTTATTATTCTTAACAGTCTTTTCAAGTCCCTTGGTGTTCTCTTTTTTGTCCTCGCGGTCATACTTATTGCGGTCATTTAAGCGGTTCTCACGCTCACGGCTTCTCTGCTCCTTAGCCTCACGGACCTCTCTTGCGTCGCCCATTCCGCCCTTAGCATCTGCATCCTTTGCGAAATTATCCCTGTTACCACCTCTGAAGTTACCGTTTCCGCCCGGTCTTCTGTTATCGCCTCTGTCATTTCTTCCGCCGTCTTTATTAAAGCCGCCATCCTTGTTAAAGCCATCTCTGTTTCCGGAAGGACGGTTTCCATCACGCCTGAAGCCGTTGTCCCTGTTTCCATCAGGACGGTTTCCGTCACGTCTGAAGCCGTTGTCCCTGTTTCCATCAGGGCGGTTTCCGTCGCGTCTGAAGCCGTTGTCCCTGTTTCCATCAGGGCGGTTTCCGTCGCGTCTAAAGCCGTTGTCCCTGTTTCCATCAGGGCGGTTTCCGTCACGTCTGAAGCCGTTGTCCCTGTTTCCATCAGGGCGGTTTCCGTCACGTCTGAAGCCGTTGTCCCTGTTTCCGTCTCTGTTTCCATCAGGACGGTTTCCGTCACGCCTGAAGCCGTTGTCCCTGTTTCCGTCTCTGTTTCCATCAGGGCGGTTTCCGTCACGTCTGAAGCCGTTATCCCTGTTTCCGTCTCTGTTTCCATCAGGGCGGTTTCCATCACGTCTGAAGCCGTTGTCCCTGCTTCCGTCTCTGTTTCCGTCTCTGTTTCCATCAGAACGGTTTCCGTCACGTCTGAAGCCATTATCTCTGTTTGCGCCATTATCCTGTCTGCGATTATCACGTATATCCTTGCGGTCGCTGTTATGAGGATTATATACAGCGGTAATATGTGATTTCTTTTCGGCAGGCTTCTGCTCATTCTTTACCTGCTCATTTTTCGTCTGAGGTGCTGTAGCAACAGCCTCCTGCTTTGCTGCCTGCTCATTTCTTGCAGGCTGTTCCTTTATCTCCTTAGGTGCCTCTGTATTCTGCACTGTTGTACCCTTTCCAAAATGCTTTTTAACCATGTCGATTGCATTATCATCAATGCTGCTCGAATGACTCTTGACATCTACATTTTTGCTCTGTAAATACTCTACTATATCACTATTTTTTAAATTCAATTCTTTCGATAATTCATATATTCTCATTTTAGGCATCAGCATTACCTCCTTCAATTATTTCGACCTGGGAATCCGATAATTCCCTGCATTTCTTTAACAGCGAATCAGCAAATCCCGTATCGAGAATTGCCAGTGACGCCCTAAACTGCTTTCCCATTGAATGTCCGAGAGTCTCCTTGTCTTTATATATCACAAGCGGAACTCCATAGAATGAACAGGAATCCTTAAATCCCTTCTTCGTCCTGTCCGAGGCGTCATCTGCTATGATAACAAGGCGGGCTTTTCCTGCCTTTATGGCCTTATCCACAGAAAACTCACCACTTGTAACCGCTCCTGCTCTGGTGGCAAGACCTATCATTGAAAGTATTCTATCTTGATTCAATTTTCTCTAACTCCTTTTTAAGTGCTTCATATACATCGGAAGGTATCTGGCACTTAAGTGAGCGTTCCAAGCCCTTCGATTTGATTGCTTTGTTAAGACAATTCATATCTGCGCAGATATATGCACCTCTTCCGTTCTTTCGACCGGTCGCATCAAGAAGAATCTCTCCCTCCTGTGTCTTTATTACCCTGAGCATGGACTTCTTGTCTTTCATTTCACCACAGCCCAGACACTGCCTTTGTGGTATTTTTCTGGTTACAGCCATAACATCACGCTTTCTATCAATAAAATACTAATACTGTGGGGATTACTGCTCCTCTGTCCCGGAAGCCTCATCCTCATAGTTATCATCCTGTGAATATTCATCCTCCTCGTACTCATCGTTATAAGGATTCATGTAATCTTCACCAAGCTCCTTCATCTGTGACTCACTCTTTATATCAATCTTAAAGCCTGTAAGCTTAGCTGCAAGTCTTGCGTTCTGTCCTTCCTTGCCGATTGCAAGTGAAAGCTGGTAATCAGGAACAACAACTCTTGCCGTCTTAGCCTCATCATCTGCGATAACAGATACAACCTTAGCCGGGCTTAACGCATTCTCAATCAGATATGCCGCATTCTCATTCCATGCGACAATATCAATCTTCTCACCGCCAAGCTCCTCAACAACGGCGTTAACTCTTGCTCCGTTGATACCTACACAAGCTCCTACAGGATCTACATCAGGATTACTTGACCATACTGCTATCTTAGTTCTTGAGCCTGCCTCTCTTGCCACATTCATAATCTCGACTGTTCCATCACGGACCTCAGCAACCTCAGCCTCGAAGAGTCTCTTCACAAGCTCCGGATGTGTTCTTGAAACTAAAATCTTAGGTCCCTTGTTTCCGTTCTTTACCTCAAGCACATATACCTTGACACGGTCATTAGGCTTAAAGGTCTCACCCCTCACCATCTCGCTCTCGTTGAGTGTTGCGTCAACCTTGCCAAGATTGATGATAACATTCTTCCCGACATAGCGCTGTACAACACCTGTCACAACTTCCTTTTCCTTGCTGCTGTACTGGTCAAAAAGAACATTCCTCTCCTCCTCACGGATGGTCTGGAGAATGACATTCTTTGCAACCTGTATTGCAATACGTCCGAAATCCTTCGACTTAACCTCAATATTTACCATATCTCCGATGTCATACTTAGCGTTAATCATCTTAGCATCAGCAAGGCTTATCTGTGTTGTGTCGTCTGTCACATCATCGACAACCTCTTTCTCGGCGATAACCTTGAAATCACCTGTCTCCCTGTTGATTGTCACCTTAAAATTATCTGCCTTTCCAAAGTGATTCTTGCAAGCTGTAAGAAGTGAAGTCTCTATAGCCGAAAGTAACTTCTCCTTGCTTATCTCCTTCTCCTTCTCAAGCGCATTAAGTGCTTCAATTAATTCCTTGTTCATCATATCCTCCATTTCTGACCATATTATCGCTATAATGTCAATGATATACGCAATCCGCTCCGCTTCCTGCCCATATAAAATTGATATTTCACATCTTAAATTTTTATAGACTGTCTGTTTTTAAAAATCGAATGCAAGTCTTATGAGTGCAAGTGCTGCCCTTTCGTAGACAGCGGTTGTGCCATCCTCATGCTCTATTGTAACCGTACTGTCATCAAATGCTGTAAGAATACCGCGGTCCTCCTTCACCTTGTTGACCGCCTTGTAGAGTCTTAACTCAACCTCATTGCCAATATTCCGCTTAAAATCCTTATCCTTCCTGAGCGGTCTTAAAAGTCCCGGTGAGCTGACCTCAAGAATGTACGCATCATCAATGAAATCTTCCTTATCAAGTAAATCGGAAAATGCCCTGCTCACAAGCTCGCAGTCATCCACCGTGATTCCGCCCTCCTTGTCAATATAAGCTCTAAGGTACCAGCTGCTGCCTTCCTTCACATACTCAACATCAACCAGTTCAAAATGATTAGCCTCTATTATAGGAGTAATCATTGCCTCGGCCCTCGCCTCATATTCCTCTCTTCTTGCCATAATGTCCTTTCCTGTTAAAACACATCCACCTGGGGCTTCCCATAAAATAGAAAACCCTAAAGTAAAACGAAAGAGTGGGTTCACACCCACTCTTGCCAGTCAACATGTATCATAAATCAGTTAATACTATATCACACTATTCTATAGAATGCAAGCACTTTTTTATCCTCTGTTCCACTGTGCCCACTTTTTCCTATATTCCTCGGCAGTCATGCCCTCATTTTCAATAAAAAGGTGTCTGAACAAATCCGTGTTCATTATACCTGATTCAACCACTATCTCCTTCACCGGCTTTACCGAAAATCTTAAAAGCTCCTTGGCACAGTTAAATCTTCTGTTGAGAATATAGTCGCACAGGTCAATTCCGTACTTGTCCTTGAACTGCCTGTTTATGGCTATCTCATCCATGCCGTATTCACCGCACACGCTCTCAAGCAGATCCTCCTCCTTGAACCTGGCATTTACAGATTCGCGGATACTGTTGAGTATATCCGGATTGAGCTTCTTATTGTCCTCGTTGATAATCTCAACAAGCATGGTTGTGACAAGATTAGTGAGCAGATTATGGCTTACATACTCACTTGTAATGTCCTTCTCATCCTGATTAGACATAACCTCATCAATAATGCCACTGTATTTCTTTATATCTGCTGCCTTAAAGACAGGCGAACCTCCATTTTTTTCAAGGAATATTCCATAATAATCCCTAAGCAGTGCCCCATCCATGTGAACCCACATAAGCTCCCACTGTGAATCATCTCCGCTGCAATGCTCATAGCTTCTGCGGCAGTCAATAAAAGCACAGTCCCCGGCCTTTACACTGTAATCCTTCCCATCAAATGACACTCTTCCGTTTCCTGACATAACAACCATAAAAAGATAGGATTCCAGGTTGCTTCTGCTGCTTACATGAGGCTTGATGCTTTTAAGCTTTCCGGTCTCCTGTACATATATAAGCTTCTTTCTTGCAAATTCACTCGGAGTGTGAAGGTATCTTTTTGAACTTGTCATCTCATTGGTATCAAATAATGCTTCCTCACTCAAGCTTTTCACCTCCTGTCCTCTCACGCCAGTAATCAAGTATTTCCCTTATGGTCTGATTCAATGGAATATCCGGCTTCCATCCCGTCTGTTCATTTATCTTGGTGATATCCGCCTCTATAACCGGGACATCAACCGGTCTTATCTTATTCTGGTCAACCTTTACTTCTATATCAGCGCTCGACATTCCTATTATCATGTCAAGCATTGCTCTTATCTCTATAGCATTTCCACTGCCGACATTGTAAGTCTCACCTGCCCTGCCTTTAAGCGAAAGCAGTCCATAAGCTCTCGCAACATCCCTTACATCCGTAAAATCTCTCCGCGCCGCAAGATTTCCCACATACATAACCGGCTCCCTTAATCCGTTCTCAATCTCCGCAACCTGCTTGCAGAAATCCGACACCACAAATATCGGTGACTGTCCGGGACCGACATGATTGAATGCCCTCACAAGCATAATCTCCATATCATAAGCCTTAGAGTATATAGTTCCAATCATATTCTGGCACACCTTCGTGGCAGCATATATATTTCCCGGACGCAGCATGGTAGCCTCGCTTATCGGTGTCTCATCCTCCAGAATATGTCCGTATTCCTCGCCGGAGCCAATCAAAAGCACCCGCGGCTTATAGTACAGCTCCCTGACTGCATCCATCAGATTCACACTTCCCTTGATATTCACATCTATAGTGAGCGCAGGCTCCTTCCACGCCACACTCACCGAGCTCTGTGCAGCCAGATGATATATATAGTCCGGTCTGACCGCGAACAGCAGTTCAACTATGTCATTCTTATTCAGAATATCAAGTTCATAAATCCTCTCCCCAAGAAACAGCAATTCATCCTGTGTCTGTGTACCGGGAAGCTTGGTTGCATATACTTCCATGCCAAATTCATTTTGCAGGCAGCCAGCCAGATAACTCCCGACAAAACCACCCGCACCTATAATCAATGCCTTTTTCATATCAATTCCGCTTCCTTATTGAATTACTCAAAATGCTTGTGCGTGTACAGATGCTCCTGACAGAATTCATAGTTACCATTACACTTAGAGCAGTAACGGAAAACAAGATTATCCCCATCCTTCTCAGTTCTTCCGCAGATAGCACACTTATGCTTAGTTCCGTTAGGAGCTGCCGCTGCCTTGACGTTTTTCTTGTAGACATACCTGCGGTGCATTTCCTTAGGGGCGAATCTTTTCATATTTCTTGTTCCGAAATAGAACAGGATAAAATTAAGCACGGATACAATGATGCTCACTCTCGTAGCCCATATAAGCTGTGACGCATACTGGACTCCAGCCGCACCATAGGCAGCGGAGTAAAGGCTCTTGTATTTTCCGACAGCAATAAATTCATAACCCATATAAATCACATCTATAATCGCAAGCCACTTAATCTTAATAGGAATAACCATCATAAAGTACACCTGGACATCAGGAAAGCATACTGCAAATGCAAGAAATGATGCCATATTGATATAGTACGTGCTCGGGCTCATGCTGATTCCTGTAATCCAGTAGACTATCATTGTACTGATTGTCATAAAAAATATACCGGAAAATACATAACAGTTATAGCGGAAGCTTCCCCAATATTTCTCAAGCGAAGAACCTATAAAATACTGGAACATAAACATAAACAATATAAAGAAGGAAAAGCTCTCGGGAACCGTACATACCCACGTTATAAGTCTCCACACCTGCCCCTTCATAACAAGTGCGGGATTAAGCTCCAGATAGCTGTATGCAGCCGGAGCCGTAAGCAAAAGCACATAGCCGATTCCATAAGCTGCCAGCACATAAATAATAAGATTCTTTATCGCATATCTTCCATATTTCTTTTCAAGTTTTGCTAAAAAATTATTCACTCTTTCTCTTTCCTTTTCTCAATAATTATTTTTCCCTCATATTCAAACAGGCATCCCTACAATCCCGAAGCATAAGCCTGACAGCCATCAGCTTCTAAAACAAATCCTTCTTCCAGAAGATAATCGACACAATAAATGACAGGATTATGGAAAATCCTATGACTATCAGGAAGCCAAACGGGCTGTCTGCAAACGGCATTCCTGATGTAGACACATTCATTCCGTAAAAGCTCGCCACCATAGTCGGGATAGAAAGTACTATCGTAACTGTGGCAAGAAACTTCATCGACTGATTCAGGTTATTGGAAATAATTGAAGCAAAAGCATCCATGCTTCCGCTTAAAATGCCGCTGTATATACTGGCCATCTCAATCGCCTGCTTGTTCTCGACAATGACATCCTCAAGCAGGTCTTCATCCTCAGGATATTTCTTAATCTTATCTATCCGGAAAAGCTTCTCAAGCACAAGCTCATTGCCCTTGAGGGACGTTGTGAAATACACGAGTGACTTTTCCAGTTCCTGAAGCTCTAACAGCTCCTTATTCTTCTGGTCTTCACGAAGCTTCTTCTCAAGCAGTTCGCTTCTTTTATCTATATTTCTGAGATAATTGAGGAAAAGCGTTGCATTTCTGTACAGAATCTGAAGGATGAATCTTGTCTTCTTGTAGGTATAGAATTCCCTCACCCTTCCATCCATAAAGTTGTTAAGAACAGGGGTATCTTCAAGGCAGATAGTTATTATCTGGCTGTCAGTTACAGCAATACCAAGAGGTATTGTTCCGTACCAGTCCTTGCCGTTTCTCTCTTCAATGACAGGAATATCAACAACTATAAGTGTATAATCATCCTCGACCTGTATACGTGAGCGCTCCTCGTCATCGAGTGCCGCCCTAAGGTCTTCAAGCTGGATGCTGCACTCTGACGCAACAGTCTGCAGTTCATCAGCACTCGGTGCCGTCATGGCAATCCAGCATCCCGGCTCTATCTCATTTCTTCGCACCGTTCCGTGATGCTCCGAACTTAAAAATATCTTATACATACGGACTACCTCTATTCCCAATAGCCTGATATCTATTGTTTTGGACATATTTTTATAAACAAATCAATTTTTAGTATAATTTTTTTTTAATATTTTGTCAATGACGGTTGCTATTGATATTTAAAAAAAATTATAATATAATGTAACATACTTGGGTTTTGTAACCTTTCTTATTATTTATAGATAAAGGAGATGTATTCTCATGATGACATCCGAATACAGACTTGGAATTGACATTGGTTCCACTACAGTCAAAATAGCAATTATTGATAAAGCTAACAATATATTGTTTTCAGATTACGAAAGACATTTCGCCAATATCCAGGAGACTCTTGCAGGTCTTCTTGTCAAGGCTAAGGATAAGCTTGGCGCAATAAGCGTACACCCTGTCATAACCGGTTCCGGTGGTCTTACACTTGCAAGCCACCTTGAGGTTCCGTTTACCCAGGAGGTCGTAGCCGTATCAACAGCGCTAAGCGACTACGCTCCCCAGACAGATGTTGCCATAGAGCTTGGCGGCGAGGATGCCAAGATAATCTATTTTACCAACGGTATCGACCAGCGTATGAACGGTATCTGTGCCGGTGGTACAGGCTCATTCATCGACCAGATGGCTACCCTTTTGCAGACCGATGCAACCGGTCTTAATGAGTATGCCAAAAATTATCAGGCAATATACCCTATAGCTGCCCGATGCGGAGTATTTGCAAAGTCCGATATACAGCCTCTCATCAATGAAGGAGCAACCAAGGAGGACTTATCCGCTTCCATTTTTCAGGCCGTTGTAAACCAGACCATAAGCGGACTTGCCTGCGGTAAGCCTATCCGCGGAAATGTTGCCTTCTTAGGCGGACCTCTTCACTTCCTGTCCGAGCTTAAGAATGCTTTTATCCGCACGCTTAATCTTGGTCCTGAGAACATCATTGCACCTGAGCACTCACATCTTTTTGCGGCTGTAGGTTCGGCAATGACCGCCAAAGATGAGATTGCCATTGATATTGACGCTCTCATCACCAAGCTTCACAATAAGATTAAGATGGACTTTGAGGTAGAGCGTATGGAGCCTCTGTTCGCCACGCAGGATGCCTACAAGGAATTCCGCGCACGCCATGACAGCCACCGCGTTATCAAGGGCAGTCTTGAGAGCTACTCCGGCAACTGCTATCTCGGAATAGATGCCGGCTCCACCACAACGAAGGCTGCAGTGGTAGCAGAGGACGGAACACTTCTCTACTCCTTCTACAGCAGCAACAACGGAAGCCCTCTCGCGACATCCATAAAGGCGATAAAGGAGATATATTCCATCCTTCCTGCCGATGCGCATATCGTGCACTCATGTTCAACAGGCTACGGTGAGGCACTTATAAAGGCAGCACTCATGCTTGATGAGGGTGAGGTTGAGACTGTATCCCACTACTATGCCGCCGCATTTTTTGACCCTGAGGTTGACTGTATCCTCGATATAGGCGGTCAGGATATGAAATGTATCAAGATTAAGAATAACACCGTTGACAGTGTCCAGCTCAATGAGGCATGCTCCTCAGGCTGCGGTTCTTTCATAGAGACATTTGCAAAGTCGCTGAACTACTCTGTTGAGGATTTCGCAAAAGAGGCTCTCTTTGCGCCTCACCCTATAGACCTCGGTACAAGATGTACCGTATTCATGAACTCCAAGGTTAAGCAGGCGCAGAAGGAGGGTGCAAGCGTGGCGGATATATCTGCCGGACTTGCCTACTCTGTTATCAAGAACGCGCTTTACAAGGTTATCAAGATTTCAGACCCTAAGGATTTAGGTCACCAGATTGTTGTCCAGGGTGGTACCTTCTACAATGACGCTGTCCTTAGAAGCCTTGAAAAAATTACAGGTGTTGAGGTTATACGTCCTGATATTGCAGGAATCATGGGCGCCTTCGGTGCCGCCCTTGTAGCAAGAGAGCGCTACGAAGGTCAGGATACCACTATGCTTTCTATTGAGAAAATCAATGAGCTTACATACGAGACAAGAATGGCACGCTGCAAGGGCTGTACCAACAGCTGTCTCCTCACAATCAACCGTTTCTCCGGCGGAAGACAGTTCATATCCGGAAACCGCTGCGAACGTGGTATCGGCAAGGAAAAGAATAAAGACCATGTGCCAAATCTTTTTGAATACAAGAACAAGCGTCTTTTCTCTTATGAACCTCTTGAGATAACAGATGCACCACGCGGTGTTGTAGGTATCCCGCGTGTACTCAATATGTACGAGAACTATCCATTCTGGTTCACATTCTTTACAAAGCTCGGCTTCCGCGTTGTTCTCTCGCCTGAGTCAAGTCGTAAGATATATGAGCTGGGAATTGAATCCATCCCTAGTGAGTCTGAGTGTTATCCTGCCAAGCTCGCACATGGTCATGTGACGTGGCTTATCAAGCAGGGAATAAAATTTATCTTCTATCCTTGCATACCTTATGAGCGCAGGGAAATAGAGAACACTAACAACCACTACAACTGCCCTATCGTAACCTCCTACGCTGAGAACATCAAGAATAACGTAGAAGAGCTTGTGACAGAGAATATACTTTTTATGAATCCTTTCCTCTCATTTGAGGACGAGAAGGTTCTTGCAAAGCGTCTCTCCAAGGAAATCGGAGGTCAGTTCAACATCTCCTCCAGGGATGTTACCGCCGCATGCCAGGCCGCATGGGATGAATTAGCAGAATGCCGCCGCGATATTATGAAGAAGGGTGAGGAGACCCTCAAATACCTTGAGGAGACAGGAAGACACGCTATAGTTCTCGCAGGCCGTCCATACCATATCGACCCTGAGATTAACCATGGTATCCCTGAGCTTATCAACAGCTATGGAATAGCTGTTCTCACAGAGGATTCTATATCACACCTCGGAAAGGTTGAGCGTCCTCTCATCGTAATGGATCAGTGGATGTACCATTCACGACTGTACGCCGCAGCAAGCTTCATCCGCGACAAGGACAACATTGACATGATACAGCTCAACTCCTTCGGCTGCGGACTTGACGCCGTCACAACCGACCAGGTGAATGATATACTCTCCTCAGCAGGAAAGATTTACACCGTATTAAAGATAGATGAGGTAAACAACCTCGGTGCCGCAAGAATCCGTATCCGTTCACTCATCTCCGCCATAAAGGTTCGTGAGCACAACAACTACAAGCGCAGCATCGTATCAAGTGCTTACCACAGAAAAGAATTTACCAAGGAAATGCGCGACAGCAATTACACTATTCTCTGTCCGCAGATGTCACCTATACACTTCGACCTCATTGAGCCTGCTCTCAATTCCTGCGGCTACAATGTCGAAGTACTGAAGAATGTGAGCAAGTCTGCAGTCGATACAGGTCTTAAGTATGTCAACAATGATGCCTGCTACCCTTCTCTTATCGTGGTAGGACAGATGATGGAGGCAGTGCTCTCAGGCAGATATGACCTCACAAAGACAGCTCTTGTCATCACACAGACAGGTGGTGGCTGCCGTGCGTCGAACTATATCGGATTTATCCGCCGTGCCCTCATAAAGGCAGGCTACCCTGATATTCCGGTTATATCGCTGAGCGTGCAGGGACTTGAGAGCAACTCAGGCTTCACCTACTCGCTTCCTATGATTAAGAAGGCAGCGATGGCAATCCAGTACGGTGATATATTTATGAATGTTGTGTACCGCACACGTCCTTATGAGGCAGTTCCCGGCTCGGTCAATGCACTCCATGAGAAGTGGAAGAATATTATCATAGAGCAGCTCAAGCAGCCAAAGGTATATATGAAGGATTTCAACCGCAACATCAGGCAGATTATAAAGGAATTCGATGAGATTCCTCTTCTTGACATCAAGAAGCCACGCGTCGGAATAGTCGGTGAGATTCTTGTCAAGTTCCTACCTGCTGCCAACAACTACCTCGTTGACCTCCTTGAGAAGGAAGGCGCTGAGGCTGTAGTTCCTGATTTCATGGGCTTCATGCTCTACTGCGCTGAGAACGCGAACTTCAAGGCAGACAACCTCGGTGCAAGCAGGAAGTCAATGCACATAAGCAACGCTGTAATAAAGGCAATCAATATGTTCCGCGGTCCGTCCAACAAGGCACTTGCGCAGAGCAAGCGCTTCGATGCTCCGACAGACATCAAGGAGATGACTAAGCTGGCTGCCCCACTCGTTTCACTCGGAAACCAGACAGGTGAGGGCTGGCTTCTCACGGCCGAAATGATTGAGCTTATTCACCACGGAGCTAAGAACATCGTCTGCTGCCAGCCTTTCGCATGCCTGCCTAACCATATCGTAGGTAAGGGTGTCATAAAAGAGCTGCGCGCCGCATATCCGGATGCCAACATAATCGCCGTAGACTATGACCCGGGTGCCAGCGAGGTTAACCAGCTCAACAGAATCAAGCTTATGCTGTCGACTGCGCAGAAGAATCTTGATAAGTAGGTTGGAGTTAAGAGCCTTCTTAAAAGGCAAACTACACTAAAACAATAGTGTGTAATGTTGAGATAGCTGAGATAGTTGAGATAGTTGAGATATCAAGATAGCTGAGGTATATGCAGTTGAAAACGCGTCATATTGTAAGTTAAATTACAATATGACGCGTTTTCTTTTTTATCTGCTTTCTTTTCTCTATTATTTTTTTTGCTTGGCTGTGGGTATTTTTCCTGTCTTCTGTTCTCACATACCCACAGCAGTCTATTTTTTTGCTTTTTTGCTTGGCTGTGGGTATTTTTCCTGTCTTATGCTCTCCATACCCATGACAGTCTATTTTTTTATAGCTTTGTGGCTTGGCTGTGGGTATTTTTCCTGTCTTATGCTCTCCATACCCATAGCAGTCTATTTTTTTTGCTTTTTTGCTTGGCTGTGGGTATTTTTCTTGATTTATGTTTTCCATACCCACACTTCATGTTTTACTCAATTTTTGACGGCAGCTGTGCAAGTATTATCGCCGCGAACATAAGCACACATCCAGCGCTCTCTTTAATTGACAGGCTCTCATGTAAAATTACCCACCCGGCAAGCACTGAGAAGCAGGATTCCAGACTGAGTATCAATGACGCTATCGTAGGATTGACATTCCTCTGCCCTATAATCTGAAGGGTATATGCCACCCCGCATGAAAGAACTCCCGCGTATAAAATCGGCACCTTCGCAGACAATATTGCAGTCATATCTGGCACCTCGAATGCGAACATACAAGGCAGTGATATAAGTCCACATACCAGAAACTGTATACACGACAGTGCAACGCCATTCACCTTGGGTGAAAAATAATCAATCACAAGAATATGCACAGAAAAAGCCACAGCACACAGGAAAATAAAAATATCTCCCTTTCCCACCGAAAATCCATCGGTTATACACAGGCAGTACAGCCCCGCAAGCGCAAGTCCGACTGCTGCCCATATCTTCCAGCCGGAAGTCTTCTTCATAAAAATACCGATGACCGGCACGATAACTATGTAACACGCCGTGATAAATCCTGCCTTTCCCGCCGACGTGTATTTTATTCCAATCTGCTGCAGACTGCTCGCCACAAAAAGTAGTATCCCGCACAGAAGTCCGCCTACAATCAGGTCTTTCCTGCTTCTACCCTCCTCTATGCTTCTCTTCCCCGACTTCTTCTGAATCAATATGCACGGCACAAGTGTCAACGCACCGATAAGCGACCTTATCCCATTAAAAGTAAAAGGTCCGATGAATTCCATTCCCACACTCTGCGCCACAAAGGCTGTTCCCCATATAAATGCCGTGAGTGCGAGAAGTAATGCGTTCTTTAGTTTCATAATGTCACCATTCCATTCGTGTGTTATCTACAAAAGGATAGCATAATGAGAAACATTTAGCAATCAATATTACTATGTTATCAGCTTTGAAGTAACAGTTCAGCCTTCCGGCTGCACAACCAGTCTTAGCACCGGCTAAAATATAGCCGGTGCACCCATAAATAATTTTTTTGCATTTTCTACTAACCCCATATTTCTTCTTTTCAGGGTTTCTATGATTGTCAGGATCGCACAATACATTTCATGCCCGCTGTCTTTGCGGAATCCTCCTGCCATCTTTTGCCGGTTCTTGACTTTTCTCAGGTCACGTTCACTCATGTTATCATCAAACGGAACACGGAAGTCATGCAGGAACAAAAGGTGGTTGTGCATATATTTCTCCAGGCGGTTCAACAGGGCTTTTTCATCCTCCTTGGCAAATCTGTGTCCACGCTGCTTATTTTCCCTGCGTCCTGAAGCAATAAGATCCATGTATCTTTTCTCATAATCATACAGAATTTCTTCCGGAAAAGAGACTCCGCCCTTGCCTGCGAATTTTTTTCGCTCCCCGGTTCATCTCACAGAGCAGGTCTTTCATCTGCACTGACCAGCCATGCCCGGTTTCCTCCGTATTCTTACGCAGATAACGGATGATATGGACATTGCATTCACCGTGGTCTGTTCCAAAATGATACAATGCCGTTTCATGGTCGTGTACCAGGATTCCTGTTTATGATGATGGAAGCCTGTACGCACGGAATGAAAACAAAGTATGCTGGCAGCTCACAGCGCATACACGCTTTATTTGTATCATTGTAAGGAGTCGGTATAGTATTACCCTACTCTATAAGCTGTAACTTTTTCGGAATAATCCCTTATTTTATGGGTAGTCCGTTGTTACAGCTAAAGTGTACCTGTCGCCAATACATCCCCCGCTAAATCATCTGCTCGGAATACATGCTCACCATATCCACAGCTCGTTATTGATAACGCATCCAGTCTTTCACTTCCTTTATTGGCAGGAACTGGGAATATGCTGTTCACTTTCTGCAAGACCATACTTCTTGGTAATGCGTTTGAATATACTACATTAAGAAAACAGCCCTTCCCATAATCATCCTTTGATAAACCTAGCCCACTCGGGTCTCCTTTTTTCATCAT